>Ga0182018_10000971_pt1 | contig 34775 bp, 27 predicted proteins | sample 812P2MmetaG_FD_120490 | JGI IMG/M metagenome (GOLD analysis project Ga0182018, IMG submission 120490) | Permafrost microbial communities from Stordalen Mire, Sweden - 812P2M metaG | ecosystem: Environmental > Terrestrial > Soil > Wetlands > Permafrost | place: Sweden: Stordalen | collected...
GCGATCCAAGCCTCGCCGGAGCTGTCCACGGCGATCGCCGCCCCTATCCCTTGCAGGCTGCCGCCGAGTCTGGTTTCGTATATTTTCCGCGTTCCGTCCGCGGAAATCTTGAAAACGATGGGATATCCGCTGCCCGGCGACACGCTGCCGTTTGTTGTGGTGGCGGCCAGATTGGGCGCTCCGAGCGATAAGGACGAACCAGTGACATACACATCGCCGGCGGAATCCAGAGCGATTGCTGCGGCGACGCCGGTGGGATGGAAATACGAGTAAACCAGCGCGCCCAGACCGTTCAGTTTGCTGACAACGATGCCGTACTCATCGGGCGCGTTCTGCGTGCCCGGGAAGCCGGCCGCGGAGTTCGTGCTCACGGCGAGGTAAGCGTTCCCTGTGGAATCGACAGCGATGCCTGCGCCGCCGTCAATCCCCGCACCGCCCAGAAGCGTGGAGTACAGCAGCTTGGTCCCGGCCGGATCGAGCTTGGCCACGAAGGCGTCGTAATCGTCGGAAGCGCCATTGTCCAGCGTGCTCTGGATCGCGTTCGCGAGCGGGAAATTCGCCGAGCGCGTAAATCCCGTTACCAGCACATTGCCGGCGCTATCCAGAGCTACGCCGGTAGCCCAATCGTCCAGAATGCCGCCGAGATAAGTGGACCAGATCAGCTTGCCATCCGGCCCGACCTTGGCGACAAACGCGTCGCAAGTGCCCCCGAACGTGGTCTGCACTGCGCCTGCCGTAACCGGAAAGTCGGGTGAATAGGTCAGGCCAACCACGTAGGTATTGCCAGCCGCGTCGGACGCCACTGCGGTGGCGAACTCCTGGCCACTGCCGTGCAGAAGGGCCGAGAAGATTGTTCCCGAGGCGTGGACGGCGCCGGCGAACAGGCAGAGCAGCAGAAAACTTCGAACTCCCAATCCCGCCCAACTTCCGTTCTTCGCCATGCCTGGTGACGTGGCGCAGAGACGAGTGTCTGCGCCACAAGAGATCGTCATAGCGGGAATTTGGAAGCTCTTCATGGTTTCTCCACAAACAGGGTCACGCCGGGCTGCGTTTGCGCGCTTCCGACCGATGCTTGTACCGCTACCGCGCCGGTGGGCACGTTGGCGGGAAGTTGAATGGTCACCTGATACAGCCCGGCGGAGCCTGCAGTCAGCCCCGTGCCGATTACAGGCACCGCGAACCCGCCCACCGTCACCGTGGGAGCCGTCACCGCCATTGGTGCTCCGCTGACAATCGTACCCGCCGGCGCCGCCGGATTGGTGGCGCCGAAGCCCGTGCCCCACAGCACCACCGTGTCCCCGGGTTTAACCGCCGCCGCACCGGGCACCACCGATGGGTCGGCCACCAGCGCGTAATCGGGCAGGCGGGAGGCGAGCGCGAAACTGGTCCCGGGATATTGAAAGAATGCCGGTGCGGCGGTCTGCAGTTGCACCGGGGCCGGGGCGCTGAGGGCGCCGTTGTTACTGACCACCACGTTCACCGTGCCGACCGTGCTATCCGACGGCGCCTGCACGTTGATCTGAATGGGGCTAATGTAAGACACGAAGGCCGGCTTGCCGTCGATGGTCGCGCTGACGCCATCGAGCGAAGTGGGCAGATTGCCGCCAACGAAATCGGAGCTAGCCCAGGGGCGAGTGGTGTTGGACAAGTTGCTGCCCTGGATCATCACCCAGGAACCGGCTTCAATGCCGGGTTGGAAGCTGGCGCCGTTGAGCACGGAGTTGATTGACGGCGCAATGGGCGGCGTGAACTTCACTACAAACGCCTTGCCATAGCCGGAGGGCACCCCGATGCCACCCGGAGCCGGGAAATTGACTGACCATGTTTGACCCGCGAAAATCAGATTGCCCTGGGTATCGACGGCAACCGCCAGCGCGCTATCGTCCTGCGAACCGCCGAAGTAAGTCGAATAGTTCCACTTACTGCCATCGGCGGAAATCGTCGTGACGAAGGCGTCCGCCAGCCCCGCGTTGGAGGATTGCGCCGGGTTGGCTAACGGGAAATCGACGGCGCGCGTGCCGCCGGCCACCACCACGTTGCCCGCAGGGTCCAAAGCGATGGCCGAGATCCAATTCTGCGTCTCGAAAACTCCGGGTTCCGCGGCGAACGTATTCACCGGCGCCATGGAGGGGTGGCCGTGCAGGAACGTAGAGAAGACCATGCTTTGCCCGTCCGGGCTGAGCTTGGTGACGAAGCCGCTATTTTGCGGGTTCGATACGACTGTGTACAGCGTTCCCGTGGCGCCAACGGGAACGGTGTAGAGAACACTGGGGGCAGCGCCATAGTCCGTCGACGGGGGGACCGGCGAACCAATCGCCGTCCAGGTCAGCCCGCGGTCATGCGAGGTGAACATGTCATTGTTGTACGGGGCCGCGTACAACGTCCCCGTAGGGTCCACGGCCACGCCGGCGATCGAGCCGGATGCCGGCGAGGGATTGAGAGCCGACCACGTGACGCCGCCGTCCACGCTGCGCTCGCTGAAGCCATCATAGATTGTCGATGGGGTGGTGGAGGGATCCACAGTAATGCCTTGAGTGACTGGGAGGGATGCGATCTGGATCCAATCGGCGCCGCCGTCCGTACTGCGCCACACGGCTGCCGGAATTCCGCCGCTGCCGAAGGGGCCAGGGCCGGCCGTCGCGGCCGAAAAAGCGAAGAGGTGTCCGCTCACTTGCGGGTCCAGCGCCAGGTAATCGGTGGACGTTCCGGGGAAAGGGACGTTGCTCCAGGTGGCGCCCCCGTCGGTGCTCTTCCCGGTCCCGCTGTTCCATTGGGTATAAACGATGTTGGAATTCTGCCCGTCCACCAGCACTTGCATCGCCTGGAGGGTCGCGGACGAGTTGATGACTGCCCAGTTGCCGCCACCATTCACAGTTTTGTAGACTACTCCGGAACCTGCGGCGTACAAGGTCCGCGGATGAAGCGGATCGATGGTCAGCACCTGCGGATAGGCGCCAGTGATGCCCTGGTTGGCCGCGTTCCACGTGACGCCGCCGTCCGAGCTTTTGAGGATGCCGGCGTCGCTGGTGGCCGCGTAGAGCGTGTTCGGTGCCGTGGGGTCCGCCACCAGCGCTTGCAAGAACGCGAACGGCAGCTTGTCCTGTGGGGTCCAGGTGATACCGAAATCGCTGCTCTTCCACAGTGGACGCGCGTCCATGTTGCTTTGCAGCGGATGGAGCAAAGGGAAATCGACCGACGTAGTGATACCCGCCACGTACGCCGCGCCGGCGCGGTCCACCGCGATCGCCATTCCGCCAGCGTCCACGCTCCCGCCCAGGGTGGTCTCGTAGATTTTCTGCGATCCGTCGGGCGAAAGCTTGAATACCAGGGCCTGCGAGTTGCCCGGCTTTCCAAAGGTCTGCGTGGCGTTGACTGGATAGTACGACGAGGCCGTTCCGGTGATGTATGCGGCGCCGGTAGAATCCACGGCGATTGCGGCGGCTGCGCCGATACCCGCAAAGCTCACATTTGGGCGGAAGTACGAGTACGCCAAAGTGCCCTGGGGATACAGTTTAGTGACGAACATTCCAAATCCCGTGGCCGAGCTGTTGAAGCCGGTGAAGCCGGCCGCGTCCTGGACCGACCCGGTGACGTAGGCGTTCCCGGCGGCGTCCACTGCCAAGCCGTAAGCCCCGTCGTCGCTCGGTCCGCCCAGGAATGTAGAATACAGGAGTTTGGAGCCGGTGGGGTCCAGCTTGGTCACGAAGGCATCCCAGCCGTACGGCCCGGCGCCATTGTTCAACGTGGCCTGAACCGCGTTGAAGACGGGAAAATCGGAAGAGCGCGTCCACCCGGTGACCAGTACGTTGCCGGCGGCATCCACTCCCACCGCGGTGGCAAAATCGTCAGCGCTGCCCCCGAGAAACGTGGACCACAGCAGCGTGCCATCGGGCGCGAATTTAGCGACGAAAGCGTCGCTGGCGATGGCGTTGGGATTAGCCAGGGACCCGTTGCCGGCGAGTTTAGTCTGGAACGCGCCGGCGGTGACGGGGAAGTCGGGCGAATAAGTCAATCCCGCGACATAGGTGTTACCGGCCGCGTCGGAAGCCACGGCCGCCGCATAGTCCTGGCCCGAGCCGCCGAGTACGGCGGAGAAGCCCGGTCCAGCCGCCTGCGCCGCCGCAGTGGCGCAAATCGCCACAACGATTGGGGCGGACCGACCCCATCGACGCGAGTTGCCGCGCGCTAAGACCCGCATTTCCGCTATCTCCCGTCTATGAGCTCACCAACATGGAGCAGATGTCGTGCCATCCTCGGAAGCTGTAGTGGTGGGGCATTCGTTAGCTTTCGCTCGACCGCGGAGGGCCGCAACATCTAGAAGTTTCTCAGGAATCGGCGATACGCGCCGCTGTTATACGTGGTCCACGGTTCAAAGCCCCGCTCCGTATAAAGCCGATATGCGAAGTCGATGTTCGCCTTGCAATCCAGCAAGTCCCGGAGATTGACTCCGGCGCGTTTCAAATGCACCGTATTGATCTGGAAATAGCCCCAATCGAGCGTGCCATCCGAGTTGTAATGATAGATCTCGCACGTGCCGCGCGGGTTTTCGGCGCGTTGCACCGCTAATGCGATGCGGCATGCCGGCCCGAATTTGTTGCATGCGTATTGCTGGTAGGCCGTTAATCCGCGGCCCAATTGGTCGCGTTGGGCCTCGCCGGTTTCCTCCGCCGAATCTCTGGCGGCGATCACCAGCGGCCACTGGAATCGGAGGCGCAAGGGTGATTGCAGCGTCAACGTGTATTGGCTCTGCAGCGCCACTACGGCCGCGCCGGTTCCCGCGGCCAGGAGGAGCAGCAATCCCCAGAGCCTCGCCGGAATTCGAGGCGACTTCGATCGCCTGCCGCGCGCCCGCTTCGGCGCCGTGGGTTTCAGAGACATCGGATGTGATCAGAGTACTACAGCGGCTTATTGTTATTTTAGTACCATGGTATATATATACCATAGCATTAGGAGGAGAACATGATCGAAGTCGAACGCGTACAAACCGGGGTTCGGATGGAGAAGCGATTGCTCAAAGTCTTGAAGGCGCTGGCGGAATTGAAGGATCTCACGCTGGGGGACCTACTCGAAGGCATTGTGCTGCACGCTTTCGAAGGCAAGGCTCCGTTTGGGAAGGAATCGCTCGCGCAGATCGGCGAACTGAAGAAGATCTACAATATGACGCTGCGCGCCAACGACAGCCACCATCTGAAAGAGAGGGCGTCATGAATGGGAGTTGGCTATTCGTTCTGGGCGGGATCTGCGGCGCAGCCGTCGCGATGCTGCCCAAGGCCGCCGCGCACCTGCACTCCGCAACGCATGCGATACGCGGCGATCCAGCGTCGCCCGGCGTCCGCGCGCACACCGAAGAGAAATTCAGCTTCACCGCACACGCGGCGATGGATCGGGTATTGCCGCTGTTCGGCGCGGACAAGGAGCGCGCCTGGGCGCCTGGGTGGAATCCGCGGTTCCTCTACCCGCAACCGGCGTCGGATGAGCGAGGCATGGTGTTTAACGCGGCGCACGATCGTCTGAGTTCGATCTGGGTGAATACCGACTTCGACACCAAGAACGGGCGGGTGCAGTATGTATATGCGATTCCCGACGCGCTGATCACGGTGATCACCCTGAGGCTGAAATCGGAGGAGAATCAAACCAAGGTCGAGGTCCAATATGACCGCACCGCGTTGCGCGCCGAAGCGGACGATCACGTTCGGGAGATGGCGAGACAGGACAGCACGGCGGGACCCGACTGGGAGAAGCAGATCAACCAGTATCTGGAAAAGCGAAAGGGTTCTTGAGAAGGCTGGCCGGCGTGACAGCGGATCTATGGGCGAACCGAACGCTCCGATGCGGTGACCGGGGCGCCACGGTGCGCCGCACGACCCGCACCAGTCCGCGGACTGGCCGTGTACACTGGATACGTTGCCAACCGTTCTTCGGGCGGGGCCATACCGGTATTTTTATTGCTCGGCGGATCGGGATGAGCCTCCTCACGTGCATGTCGAGCGGGAAGAGGAACGCCGAAGTTTTGCTGGATCCGATCCGATACTATCGCCGTTGCTACACTGAGGAAGAGCTTGCCACATGAAGCAAGAGGCATCTTTCTTCGAAGACCGCGAAGCCATCCTGATCTATATCGCCAAGAAATTGAGAGATGCGACGCGCCTGGAGTCCGTGCTGACGGAGGCGGGCGTGGATTACGGCGTGGAAGCCGACGAATACCGCGGAGGCGTGGTATTCACCACCTCGCGCATCGGAGCCTTCTTCTACGTGTTGCCCGACGCGGCGGCCGCGGCCCGCGAAATTACGGAACGCGCCGGGTTCAAGCCTTACCACGAGCCGGCGCCGCCGGTGAAGTAGTTATCGTTCGTCCCGGTCTACCCGGTACATCCGACGCGCTTCATTGCCGTGAAGATCATCCGGCGAGCCGATCATTTTCAGCAGCCAATCCATGTTGACCTGGACTTCGACTACCGTGGCCTCGGTGCGCTCGAACGTGGCGATCAGCAGCTGCTTGGTGGACTTGCCGATTTCGCCGGCCAGAATGTAGCTCGATTCGCCGTCGCGCCGGCAATGCGTCACCACCAAGGCATGCAGACCGCGGCTGCAGACATCGTCCATGAAGCGATCCAGGTCCACCTGTTCGCGGTAATCGGAGGACGACCGCAAGTCTTCGAATAACGCCACTTTGAACCCGGTCGTCCCGGCCGGGCGGGCCGCCTTGACGAAGAGATTGGCCACTCCCATCAGCGGGACGTGAGTACGCTTGATTCGATAATGGTTCTCGATAGCCCCGACGATGTGATCGAATCCCCAGTCCGCGCCGTACGCGGCGCTGGCGGCAGCCAGCAACAGTGCCAATACCCGGTGTTTCATCTCGCATCCTTCTTGCCGCCGACATGGATTCCCATGTTGAGTTTGGGAACGCCGAACTGCCCGCCTAAATCCGCCAGTTGCGAGGGGTCCAGGGTGCCTACGATGCTGACGATCGTCAGTTCCTTAGGCTCGGCGCAGATGACCACGATTCCCCCCAGGTTGCCGTTGCCGGCGTCTTTAAAATAGACATCGGCATTCTCCCCGTCTTTTTTCGACGTTACGCCGACAATTCGCGACCATTGCGGTCCCTGCACCTGGGCGCGCACCACGTCCACATCGGACTTGTCGTATTCGCCCTCGCTGGAGAACTCGAAGCTTTTGACGGTGATGCTCTGCAGCCCGGAGAGCACCCTTTTCGTTTTGGCTGAGTCTTCGTCCTTGTCGGAAAGAAACCGGCCGGCGAGCCGCAGCATCGAGCCGTCGAGCGACACATCCACGGTTTCGTCGGCTTTGGCTGCCAACTTTTCTAGGTTCGCGGGCAACTTGATTTCCTGCCCCCACAGCGGCATCAGCACGGCCGCCAACACGATCGGAACGATTTTCATGATTCCTCCTGGCTTGTGAAGCATCTCACTCATAAGCTAAGTACGCGCCACCCGCGGGCCGGAATGCAGTTTCTTGGGCCACCCGGCTTCGCTAGACTGTTAGAAGCGATTCTATGGGCCTATCGACAGAACTGCGAATAGCCCTGCACGATGCCAGGGCGCGTACCGACGAGTTGTTCGGACTGGTGCGGCCCGATGCGATTTACGATCGGCCGATCGCCGAACGGCATCGCATCATCTTCTATTTGGGCCACGTGGAGGCTTTCGATTGGAACTTGATTGGCGGCCATGCGGGGCTTCTGCGCTCCTCCCATCCGGAGTTCGACCGGCTGTTTGCCTTCGGCATCGACCCGCCGCCGGGCCAACTGCCGTCGGACGAGCCGCGCGATTGGCCGTCGGTTCCGGAAGTGGAGCGGTACAACCGGCGTACGCGGCAGGAAATCGATGGTGTGTTCGAGGAGTTGCCGGAACAGTTATTGCACGTGGCCATCGAACACCGGCTGATGCACGCCGAGACGTTGGCGTACATTCTGCACAACCTGCCCTACGAGAAGAAGCTTGACCCGGGCCCGGAGGATACCGCGCCAGGGAGTGGAGTCCTTGCCGCGCCGCATCGCCGTATAATCGATTTCGCCGCCGGCAAGATACAGCTCGGTCTTCCGCCCGGCCAGGGCTTCGGGTGGGACAACGAATTCCAGGCTCACTGCGCGGACGTGCCGGCCTTCGCCATCGGCAAGTACAAGGTGACCAACGGCGAGTACCTGGAGTTCGTCCGGCAAGGCGCGGCGCCGCCATTCTACTGGCGCGACTGTGGCGGGCAATGGTGCTATCGCGGGATGTTCACGGAAGCGCCACTGCCGCTCGATTGTCCGGTCTACGTGACGCATCGCGAAGCACAGGAGTATGCACAGTGGCGCGGGCTGCGGCTGCCTTCGGAAGCCGAATTCCAGCGGGCGGCATCCGCCGGCAGCGTCTCGTCCAATGTCGACTTCCGGCACTGGGACCCGATTCCGGTGAATGCCGACGAACAGGCGGGGGACGGCGCCGCGCCACAGCAAATGGTGGGCAACGGCTGGGAGTGGACGTCGACCGTCTTCGCTCCATTCCCGGGCTTCCAGCCGCTGCCGTTCTACACCAACTACTCCGAGCCGTTCTTCGATGGCGCGCACTACGTGTTGAAGGGCGGATCGCCGCGAACCGCGGCCTGCCTGCTGCGGCCTTCGTTCCGCAACTGGTTCCGGCCGGCGTATCCTTATGTCTACGCCACTTTCCGGCTGGTGGAATCGCGATGACGCCTGGTCTTGACAACGAGTTCGCGCGCGAAGTGCGGGCCGGGCTCGGCGGCTCCGGGCAAAAAACCTTGCCCTGCCGCTACCTCTATGACGAAGTGGGCTCGGCGCTTTTCAATGCCATCACCTACCTCTCGGAATACGGGCTGACGCGCGCCGACGCACGTGTCCTACAGAAGCACGCCGCGGAGATCACCGCCTGCCTCCCTGAGCCGCTGATGGTGGCGGAACTCGGCAGCGGCAGCGGCGCGAAGACGCGCCCCGTGCTGGAGAGCCTGGGCCAGCGGCAAGCCGTGACGTACTTCCCCATCGATCTCTCCTCCAGCGCTCTCGCGCATTGCGCGCAGGAACTGGAGCCGCTGGCCGCGGTGTACCCCATCGAGAAGAGCTATCTGGAAGGGATGTGCGAAGTGGCTTCCCGCCGCCGTGCGGGCGAAACGCTGTTGGTGCTCTTTCTCGGCAGCACCATTGGAAACTTCGAGCCCGGCGCGGCAGTCGATTTTCTAAGCGCGCTACGCTCCCAGATGAAGCCAGGCGACGGCCTGCTGCTGGGCACCGATCTCGTGAAGCCTCCGGACCGTCTGCTGGCGGCGTATGACGATGCCGCCGGCGTGACGGCGGCCTTCAATCTTAATCTGCTGGCGCGCATCAACCGCGAACTGGACGCCGATTTCAACTTGCGCCATTTCCATCACGAGGCGCGCTACCACCAGGAGGCGCAGCGCATCGAGATGCACCTGCGGTCGCGCGCGCAGCAGACGGTGCGCATCGGCAAGGCGCGGATGTCGGCGGAATTCGCCGTAGGCGAGACCATCCTTACCGAAGTGTGCTACAAGTTCCGTGCCGCCCGCATCGACGGACTGGCGCGGGCCGCCGGCTTCCGGTTGGAGCGTCAGTGGGTGGATGAGGAGTGGGGCTTCGCGGAGAGCTTGCTGCGTTGATTGTGCTACGGGGCGATGATGTCACGGCCGGCTTTGCGCCACTCCATGCGGCCACGAGGAATGCCTTGCTTAAGTAAACCATTTCGCGAAAACGGTAACGTATTCTCCAGTGACCCGGCAAACCGCTCCCTTGGTCGCGGCTCGGTATGCGGCCCATGCTCCACTACCCCGTGCGCCGGATACACCAGTGTCCTGTGGAGGGTCTTTTCTTATCGGCGTTCATCGGCGGCAGATAATGTCTTTACTTCTCCGACACCGAACGATGCGCCAGTTCCCCGAATAGCGGCAGGGAGTACGCCTCGTCGTGCGAGGCCTTCACCATCATAAAGATCGACATGGCCAGCAGCACCAGGTTGACCAGGTCGTGCAGATGCAGGTGCGAGACCGGCACGAATGCCCATTTCAGCACCTGATCGTTCATCAGCCATGCCACGAACAGGTACAAGCCCTGAAACGCGTGGAACCGGACGGTCGGCAAATGGCGGAAGCGTTGCGATGCCAGCACGATAATTGCCGCGATCCACCCCATTGCCGGGACGTAGCACAGGATGGAAGCCGTTCGCGGGGTGATGTTGGATAACGGATCGTGGGCTAGTGGGTTGGCGGCAGCGGGGTCTTGCGGCTGCTGGGCGCCACAACGGCTGCAAAAGGCCTGCGTGGGCCCCACCTGATTCCCGCATTGGCTGCAAAAGGGCATCTATATGTCTTTACGTTGTGCGGGCACGATCTGTTCCGGTAAGCTCCGGCAAGTCCCCGCCATCCGGCCATGCTAACATTCTGGCCATGTGGAAGCTACGCCCTGCCATTCTCCTCATCTCCTTGGCGGCCGTTCTGCCGGCCGCCGGCAAACTGGAAGTGTATTGTATCGACGTGGAGGGCGGCAAAGCCACCCTGTGGGTATCGCCGTCCGGCGAATCCATGCTGGTGGACGCCGGCTGGCCCGGATTTAACCATCGCGACGCCGAACGCATCGCCGCCGCGGCCAAGGCGGCCGGCGTGAAAAAGATCGACTATCTGGTGATCACCCACTTCCACACCGACCACGCCGGCGGCGTCCCGCAACTCGCGGAAAAAATCCCCATCCGCAATTTCGTGGACCACGGCGTCAACACCGAAACCGGGCAGCCCGCCGAGGTTCTCTTCGGCGAATACTCCAGAATCCGCGACAAAGGCACCCATATCGTAGCGAAACCGGGCGATACGCTGCCCATCAAGGGACTGGACGTGCAGATCGTTTCTTCCGACGGCAATCTGATCGCGGCGCCGCTGGCGGGCGCCGGCCAGCCCAATCCCGACTGCGCCGGCTACCAGCCGCCCCCGCCGGACCAGACCGAAAACGCGCACTCCATCGGCATGGTGGTGACTTATGGCAGTTTCCGCGCGGTGGACCTGGGCGACCTCACCAAAGACAAGGAATACGGGCTGGTGTGTCCCAATAACAAGCTCGGCACGGCGCAATTGTTCCTGGTTTCGCATCACGGCACGGGCTCTTCGGACTCGGCGCAACTGGTGCACGCCCTGCATCCACAGGTCGCCATCATGAACAACGGCGCACGCAAGGGCGGGGCGGCGGAAGTCTGGCAGACCGTCCACGACACCCCGGGGCTGGAGGATTTCTGGCAACTGCACTATGCCATCGCGGCCGGCAAGGATCGCAATTCACCCGACCCGTTTCTCGCCAACATCGATGAGATCTGCGAAGGGCAATGGCTGAAGGTCACGGCGGAGAAGGACGGTTCGTTCACCGTGTTCAACAAGCGCAACAAGTTCGAGAAAACCTACAAGAAGAGGTAGGGTGGCGCATGCTTTCGCTGGCACTGTCGGTGTGCGGAGCATGCCTGAGCCGCCTTTCAGCCCGCGTTTGGCGGACCCGAAAACTCGTCCATGAGCCGAAAAGATCCGTTTGAAGCCTGCGCGGAAAGGACCCCCGCCGGGATTGGCTCCGCACAATTTGTACAGACACTGTGCGATGAGAAAAGTGGCTCCGAGGTTTCTCCGGAGACCGTCATTGCAGCCAACCGTGCGTGAGAGACGCGCGCAAGTCCGTTTACCGCGCGATTCTCGAAGCGGGAGAAGGTAAATCGGCCCGGCGCCATCCGGCCATAGAACGGGGCCAGAGCCGGCCCTTTCCGCCGGTAGATCATGGCCGGAATCCTACCCCGCATTCCTATCATGCACAAGCGGTACACTGGTCTGATTCCGATGCCGACCAAAAAACTGGCACCCGCCTCTATCCTGATCGCCGCCCTTGCCGGCGGCATGGCACTCACCCTGATTGCCGGCGCGCAAGCCCAACCGGGTGCCCCGATGACCAAAGAGGCCCGCGCCAAGCGGGCCTCCACTGAACAGGAACTGGAAACCATGGCCGTCATCGAGCGCAAAGTGATGGTGCCGATGCGCGATGGCAAACGCATGGCCACCGACATCTACCGTCCCAAAGACACGTCGAAGAAGTATCCCATCGTCTTCGTGCGTACGCCTTATAACTTCAACTTCTGGGATGTCCGCAACGGCGCGCCGCGCGACATGAGCGCGGAACTGGCGGCGGTGAAACGCGGCTACGCTTATGTGGAGATGAACGAGCGCGGCCACTTCTTCTCGGAGGGCCAGTACGACATCCTCGGCGCTCCGCTCAGCGACGGCAGCGACGCCATTTCGTGGATGTCCTCGCAGCCGTGGTCGAACGGCAAGGTGGGCACCATCGGCTGCTCCTCTACGGCCGAATGGCAGTTGGGCGTGGCCGCGCAGGGCAACCCGGCATTCGCCGCCATGATCCCGCAGGGCTTCGGCGCCGGCGTGGGCCGCGTGGGCCCGTACTATGAGCAGGGCAACTGGTATCGCGGAGGCGCTTTCCAGATGCTCTTCGCCAGTTGGATCTATGGCGAGCAAAACCAAGTGCGGCCGATGTTCCCGCCCAACACTTCCCAAGCCGACTTGATCAAAGCCTCCAAGATGTTCGATCTCGCGCCGCAGATGCCGCCCGTCGATTGGAACCAGGCGCTGGCGCATCTGCCGGTGATGGACATCGTCAAAGCGGTGGATGGCCCGCAGGGGATTTACGCCGACCGCATGGAAGTTTCCACCGGCGGCGCCATGATCAAGCGGACACCCAACGACCCGGCCTGGTATCGCGGCGGCCTGTGGCACGACAATATGACGATCAACGTCCCCGGTTTCTGGTTCATGTCCTGGTACGACGTCTCGATCGGCCCTAACCTGGCGGCCTATAACTCCGTGCGCAAGACGGCTAAACCCGAAATCGCCAACGAGCAGTATGCCGTGATCGCTCCGACTTTGCATTGCGGCTACACACGAGCCACCGAGAATACCGTGGTGGGCGAACGCAGTATGGGCGACGCTCGCCTGGACTATAACGAGCTGACTTATGGATGGTTCGACCATTTTCTGAAGGGCGAAGATAACCACGTGCTGGAAACCATGCCGAAGGTCCGCTACTTCACTATGGGGATGAATAAGTGGCAGTCATCCGACACCTGGCCGCCGCGCGGGGCGCAGCCCATAACCTTCTATCTTGCGAGCGGCGGCAAGGCCAACACACTAAGCGGCGATGGCGAATTGGCCGCGGCTGCGCCCGGCGCCGACAGCCCGGACGTCTTCACCTACGACCCCATGAACCCAGTTACATCCTACGGTGGTAATGTATGTTGTACTGGCAACGCCGTCTCCGGCGGCGCGTTCGACCAGCGGAAGATGGAAGCGCGTCCCGACATTCTGGTTTATACCTCGGAGCCTTTGAAAGAGGCCCTGGAAGCCAGCGGCCCGATCGACGCCACGCTGTATGTATCGTCCGACGCCAAGGACACCGACATCACCGTGAAACTGATCGACGTCTATCCCGATGGCACGGCATACAACCTGGATGAGACCATCCAGCGTTTGCGATATCGCGAAGGCTATGACAAGCCGCCCGTCTGGATGGAAGCCGGCAAGGTCTATAAGGTGATGCTACAGCCGATGACTACCAGCAATTACTTCCCCGCCGGTCACCGCATCCGCATCGAAGTAACCAGCAGTAACTTCCCGCGGTTCGACCGCAACTTGAACACCGGTGGTAATAACTACGACGAGTCAAAAGGCGTTGTGGCGCATAACTCGGTACATCACTCGAAGCAGTATGCTTCGCAAGTTACGCTGACGGTGGTGAAGAAGTAGTCAGAATACCGGGATTGGCGACAGGCTGACTTGTGCGGAGGCTTTCGGTCCCAGTTCTACTTCCGTGCCCTTGAGACGGGCGCCCCACAGCCTGTCGATGTGCGCCGCGCTGTGGGTAAAGTGCTCCATGGTGGCAAACACCAGATACTTGACAGGCCGTAGCGTGGCAGAAGTGCAAAGACCCGCGGCGTTGGTCGTGCACGAGCCCAGAACTGTTTCCAACTCCGCGGCCGTTTTTGCGCTGGACGGCAGAAACCAGACACTGGCCGACGGCACTGGGTTACCGTCGGAGTCCGCGACCTTGGCCGATATGGTGCCGCCGTCTCCCGCTACCACCACCTTCAAGCCGCCTTCACCGATACCGCTCCCCATTTGAAAAGTCTGATTCAACATGCTGATGCCGCCATAGGTGAGATCCTTGACGTAGATACCGGCCGGCGGATCCACGGCCACCGCATATTCATCCAGCCGCAATCCGTCGGCAACGAATTCTCCCGGAAGCGGGGCCGACAGCGATGCGGAGCCGGCACCGCGCTGGACCGGGGTGATGGAGACGTTGACATGGGCGTCCGCAACGTTGGGCGGCGTGGCTTCATTCCACACCACTTCCCCCGGCAGCGAAATCCCCGGCATCGCGTTCAACTCGACCTTGGTCAAGTCACGGTCCGCGATGCTCACCGAGCGGGCGGCAAATAGCTTGGACGATGCGCTGTTGCTCTCCGACATCGCCAGCAATCGGTACTCGCCGGGGTGCAATCCGCAGATGCGGAATTTACCCTCGCTCCCGGTCATACGGTTACCGCCGAAGCGGGCGACATAAAACCGCCCTGGCAGGCTTATCGGGGCCTGCAGGGAGATGAAGTTGGATTCGTAGATGTCGAAATACATCGCAGCGGGCACACCCTCGGATTGCGTCACTCCTTCCACGCAGTAGGCCTTCGCCCTCTCAATCTGTATATCGACGCCTTCCACCTGCTGGCCCGGGCGCGGCGTGATGCTCAAGGCTCCTTCCGGGAAACTGGAATTCATGTAGTATGCCGGCATCAGTGACGGCAGGCGCTTGTCCAATTCCTCCGGCTCATCGGAAATCGCAGGGTTCGCGCGAAGCGGTGCCTTGGTGAGGACCAGGTAAGTACCGCCTGGCGGGACATTCCGGTCGAGCTTGTAATGGCCTTCGAGGTCGCCCATCGTCCCTGTGACATCGAGGTAGGCCACCTTGCCATTTCGGTACAGCTTTTGCATGAGAAGTACGTTGGCACTCAGAATCGGCTTCTTGTCTCGATCCATAACGGTGCCGGATACGGAACTCGCAACTTGAACGGAAATGTCCACTCCGGTGACGTCTTTCCCCGGCGGGACGGTAACAGTTACCAAGGCCGGAATCACTTCGTTGCCATTGACGAAGAGTGTATAGGTCCCAGGCGGTATGGGGCTTACTTTGTAATTCCCCAAGGCGTCCGTCTCGACGCTACCGAAATCGGTACCGCGTCCGGTTACCGGACCTCTTCCGCCGTTCGCGACCATGGTCACCGACACTTTCCGTTTGACCATTGGCGCTCCCGTCCCCGCGTCGGTGACGGTGCCACTGATCGAACAATCCGACGGGGCAAGGGTGACCGTCTGCGCAATAGCAGCCGCCGCTGCGAACAACAACACGGTTACGGAGTGTGTCATCTTGTATTTCAGGATAGCAGCGGCAGGAACCCGTCCTACAATGACCACCATCAATCGCTCGGCGATCGTCGTGAGACCGCGCCAGCCATTCCTGGATTGGCTCCGCTGGGCGGATCCAACCGCCCACGACTTGAGCCTGGAAGATCTGTGCGAGGAGCCATCGGTCTATCTGATTCCGGAGTCTCAGAGTGAAGAGGATCTCCGCGAGCATTTGACCAAACTGTGCGGCCGTATCTTCGAGGAGCAGCTCGACGGCTGGTATCGAGTGCCTTCGACCTGGCCGAACCAACGCGACATGGAGACATTCGAACGTTGGTTCGAGTTGAGTTTTCACTCGATAGTAATCGATCTCTGCGCCAAATCGCTTCGACGAGAAAGGCTCTGAACCCCGCCCTTACGCAAAGATCCCCGGCGCTTCGTGGCCCATCTTCTCGACGTATTCCTTGTAGGTCCCGGGATACACCACTGGCGTGCGATCCCGCCCGCTCTCCCCGCCGAGTTCCAGCACCCGCGAGCTGAGCCCGCGCAGGAACGTGCGGTCGTGCGACACGAAAATCATGGTGCCTTCGAAATCGTGGAGCGCCTCCACCAGCATCTCCTTCGTCGCCAGGTCGAGGTGATTGGTCGGTTCGTCCAGCACCAGAAAGTTTGGCGGATTATAAAGCATGCGGGCCATCGCCAGCCGCGATTTCTCGCCGCCCGAGAGCGCGCGGACCCGCTTGTCCACATCGTCTCCCGAGAATTGGAACGCCCCCGCCAGCGTGCGTAGCGGCCCCAGCCCGTCCTGCGGGAAGTCCTTCAGCAACTGCTCCATGACGGTCAGCTCCGGATCCAGCACGTCCAGCGATTGCTGCGCGAAGTATCCCATGTTGAGGCTGGCGCCCAGCCGCACGCTGCCCGAATCCGGCGCGCTCACGCCGGCGATCATCTTCAGCAGCGTTGTCTTCCCCGCGCCGTTCTTGCCCATCACGGCCCAGCGCTCGCCGCGGCGGATGGTGAGATCGAACCCGTCGTAAATCACGCGCGGCCCGTACCGCTTGTGCAGATCTTCGATCACCGCTACCTGGTCGCCCGAGCGCGGCGGCGCGCGGAACTCGAACTTCACCACATGCCGCTTCCGCGGCAACTCGATCTTTTCGATCTTGTCCAGCGCCTTGATACGGCTCTGCACTTGGGCCGCTTTGGCGGCATGCGTTTTGAAGCGGTCGATGAAGCGCTGTTCCTTGGCGAACATGGCCTGCTGCCGGGCGAAGGCTGCCTGTTGATTGTTTTCGCGGATGGCGCGCTCCCGCTCGTAGAATTCGTAATCGCCCGAGTACGTCACGATCTCGCCGGAATCGATCTCGGCGATTTTCGAGACCACACGATTCATAAACTCGCGGTCGTGCGAGGTCATGAGCAAGGCCCCGGCATACGATTTGAGGAAGTGCTCCAACCAGATGATCGATTCGATGTCCAGGTGGTTGGTCGGTTCGTCGGCCAACAGCACGTCGGGCCGGCCGAGCAGCACGCGCGCCAACGCCACGCGCATTTTCCAGCCGCCCGATAGCGCTCCCACGTCGCCATCGATCTGGTCGTCTTCGAAGCTGAGCCCATGCAGCACCTCGCGAGCCTGCGCTTCGAGCGAATAACCGCCCAGATGCTCGTACTCCTCCTGGACCTCGCCGAAGCGTGCCAGGATGCGGTCCATGTGGTCCGCCTGCTCGGGATCCTCCATCGACCGATGCAACGCTTCGAGCTCGTGGTGCAAGTTACCCAGCCGGCCGCTGCCGGCGATGGCTTCGTCGAGCACCGAACGGCCCTGCATTTCTTCCACGTCCTGACGGAAGTAGCCGATGGTGAGTTTCTTGGGGACGGAGACGTCGCCCTCGTCGGGGGCCTCCTCGCCGACGATCATGCGAAACAGAGTGGTCTTCCCGGAGCCGTTGGGACCCACAAGGCCGACCTTCTCGCCGGGGTTCAACTGAAAGTTGGCGTCGACAAAGATCAACTGCTTGCCGTACTGCTTATTGATGTTGGAGAAAGAAATCATCGGGTTTGCAGCTTGCAGCTTAAAACCTACCGCACCACTTTCGGATCGTCCATCCTCGGCGAGGGCTTCCCATTGGTCGATTGCCGGGCCTTGTCGGGATCGAAAATGCGGCGGTCCACATCCACCACTTTGTAGACGGCCGGATCCGGCCGCGCGGCGAAGCAATCGCCCAACCCGGCGGCCGACGCGTCGAACAGGTTGAGCGGCGGCAGCTTCAGAAGACCGAAAATGGTCTTCAGCAATCCCGGAAAACTGGTGTTCACGTGGGACACGTAATTCTTTTTCATCCACGGGCCGGCGCACAGCAGCACCGTGCGGTGGGAGTCGATGTGGTCCACTCCGCCTTGCGGATCGTCTTCGGTGATGAACACGGCGGTATCCTTCCACCATTTCGTGCCCGAAAGATACTCCAGAATGCGGCCCAGGGCGTAGTCGTTGTCCACCACGAAAGACTCCTCGTAAGGGTAGCCGTCTTCGGGGCGGGCCTCGGCCATATGGTCGTTGGGCAGATGGATGAAGAGGAACTGCGGCAGATCCGCGCCTGTCTTTACGTACTTTTCGTCGATTTCGCGAATAAACTGCGTGGCGCGGTATTGATCGGGAATGTTCATGTTAAAACCGGGATACTCGCGCGACGTGTGGCTGTAGAGCGGCTCGGGCATCGGCACGTTGGTCAGGAAACGGGCGCCCGTGGGCTCCAGGCCTTTCTCTTCGTCCACTCCTGCGAGCTCGAATCCCTCGCCGAAATTCAGGAAACTGACGCCGTGGCGCGCGAAGTGGTGCCAGATGGTGCCGCCTTCCATTTGATCTTCGGGATGCACCGAAGAATCGGACCCCGCGAACTCCAGCCGGCCGGCCGCCGTGCCGGCGCGAAAATCTTTTTTCTGCTCGCTGTAAGCCGCCATCAGCGAGGTCTCGGTCCAAGGGCTGGGATAAGCCCCAACCAGCCAGTGGTGCCCGTCCACGCTCACGTCCGAATCGGCGTAGAAATTGTCGCTGAAGCTCCACCTTCCGGCGATGGCGTGATGATTGGGAGTGACCTCGACATCCTTCAGGCTGAGGCGCTTCTTGCGACCGTCCACATAGCCGCGGGCACCGAATCGCGCCAACAAGGGCGCTCCCATCGCCGGGCCAACGGAAGATTCCAACTGGTCGCCCAGCACCTCATCGTAAGTGCGATTCTCTTTCACAATCAGAATCACGTGGCGGATACCGGCCGGCAGCGGCGGATCGGGCGGGCGCGGAAGAAAGCCGTTGGCCTCCATCACGAAGTCCGTGTTCCGGATCAGGCCGCCGGCCGGCGGAAGCGGAAAAACGGAAACCGAGCCTTGGCGGACGTGGCTGAGATACACCGTGCCCGACGTGCCGGTAAAGCCATTGGGGCCAGTGCCGTTGCCTTTGGCGTTGGCCACGAATACCGTGTCGCCATCGAGCCCCACGCGCGTCGGAAACCAGCCAACCGGCAGGTGTCCCAGCACGCGCCCTTCGCGCGGATCGATCACCGCGACCGCGTTGATGCCCGCTTCGGCCACCAGCAGCCAGCCCGTCTTTTCGTGGAACGCCATGCCGATGGGCAGCACGCCACGCAGCGTTTCCAGGCCCGGAATGCGGATCGGGATTTCGGCGATCGCCGCGTTGCTCTTGGGGTCGATCACGGTGATGCTGTCGTTGCCGGAATTGGAAACGAACACCCGGTCGGCGGTGACCACCACGCCTGAGGGACTGCTGCCGCCATCGCTGTTCTGCCCGAAAGGAACGCCGGTGCGGATGAAGGTTTCCACTTTGGCGGCGGCGGGGTTGGAGATGTCCACCACGCACAGCGAGTTGGATTCCCGCACGTTGGGATCACCCAGGCCGGGCACCTGCACCGCGCCCTTTTCGGTTTGCCGCTCCGCGCCGGAGACCGCGTCGGGGCTGGGGAATCCGAAGGCGGGAAAAGCGAGGCCTGTAGCGCGCGGCTGGGCCGGATCGGCGCCGGGAATCAGGTGGTACTCGAAGGTGCCGACGTTGGTCACGTAAAGTTTCTTGCGGTCGGGCGAAAGCGCCAGGGCGAACGGCAGACGTCCCACGCGCACCGAAGTCATCACTTGCCGCGTTCTCAGATCGACTACGGCGACGCGAAAATTCGCCTGGTCGATTACATAAAGGATATTGCGTTCGGCGTCCAATGCCAGGTCGCCGGTGTAGCTATCCTTGAAATCGCCCTGGTTGAGATCGATGCTGCGCCGCCGGGCGGCGGACCAATCGAAGAGACTCACGCGCCCCGAATTGCCTTCCGACGCCCATACCGAATGGTCGTTTACGTAAGCCAGCCCCATAAAGAGGCCGCGCCAATCGATGCCGAACGCCTCCTGCCCCTCGCTGGAGCGGGCCACCAACTGTTGAACGCTCCAATGGCCGGTGCGGTCGTGGTCGAGCACCGTGAGGGAATTGGGGCCGGGACCTCCGTTCGAAGTGACCACCGTGCGCGCCGAGGGGCCGACTAATAGCCCAAAAGGGCCAGCGCCGGTGGCATATTGGTCGCCCAGGGGAGCGATGATCCGGCCGCCCGGCAAGATGGAACTGGCGGCCTTGCGCAACGCCGGACGAATTCCGGCGGGCGTGGAGTAGGACTGCGCTGCGAGAGTGATGCTAAACGTCAGCAGCGCCAAGAACTGGCGCCATGCGACCGGCACCTCTCCATCATACCCAATGGTACTGGGTAATCTTTGCCCGACGGTGGTACATAAGTATACCGAGATGTCTGGACCCGGCCGGTGTTTGTACTGTATGGAATCGTTCGTTGAGAACTGTATCTTGCGGGACAAGTTGAAGTTAAGGAATATTCCCCTGGTTCCTGCGGCCGGAGGTATTATTTGGCACCCCAAGTGCACTACCAGCCTGCGAGCATCATGCTTCGAGCGGCATCCATTACGGTATTCGTGGTGCTGGCAGGCGGGAGCCTGTCCAACGCTCAATCGAATCCCGCAGTGGACCGCGCCGGCTCACAGCAGCAACCGAAAACCGATCCCAAGGATAAACCTGCGCCGAAGGGACAAATGGCGTCGTTGACGGGGTGTGTGGACGAACAAGAGGGGAAGTGGGTGCTTGTCAACGATCAGACCATGGCGATCATCGCAAATCTGGCGGCGGATGGCTTTCCGACGGAAGCCTTCGCCAAACATGTGGGGCATAAAGTGACGGTCCGAGGGACAGCCAGCTCGGGCGGTTCGCCTCCCATTTTCAAGGTTCGCAGCATCGAAACGATCAGCGAAACCTGCGCAGCCCGGTAAGATCCGCCGGGGTGCTCAACGTCTTTTGGAGGAGACAAATGGCTTCTAGTCCTATAACGTACGCGCCGCACAAATCGCTCGAAGATCCGTTAGCCCATTTGCCGTGCTCCACCATTGTGGAGTACCGAAAGGGCCAAACTATTTACAACCAGGACCAGCCCTCCACCAGTCTGTACCTGGTGATCGAGGGCAAGGTGAAAGTAGTCCGCCTGGCGGACGATGGTCATCAGGTGGTGGTGGACATCTACCAGTCGGACGAGTTCTTCGGTGAATCCGCCTTCCTGAGTCTTCCTCACCGTTCCGAGCAGGCGGTGGCGTTGGAAGATGCCAAGCTGATGGCTTGGGGCACACAGGAGATCGAGGATATTGTGATGAAGCGGCCCCGCCTGGCGGTGGCGCTCCTGCAAATCCAAGTGCAGCGCACGCTCGATCTGACTCAACGGATCGAGAGTTTTTCCGCCGACAACATCGCTCGCCGTCTGGCGCGCTCGCTGATCCGCTTTTCCGAACGGCTGGGTACCGTGGAAGCGGATGGATCGGTGCACATGACGGCTTTCACCCACGAACTGCTTTCGCAGTACGTCGGAACGTCGCGCGAAATTGTCACCCACTACATGAACCAGTTCCGCCGTATGGGCTATCTGCAATACTCGCGCCGGGGAATCGTGATGTACCGCGACGGGTTCCAGCAGTGGCTGCGGCAGAATGCCTAAGCGCCGGGTCTCCCGCATTGCGCCTGAGAGTCTGAGGCAGGCGGAAGTCCACCCGGATGGTTGGCTTCCGCCTGGACGGCATCAGGCCGTACTCCTGCCGAAAGCCGTGCTCGCTACCGAGACGCTCCGCTCGATTGAAGACACGGGGAAGAAACAGCGAAAACGCCAGCCCGGAGACCGCACACGACCACGAAAGACCAAGCGTGCGCCCCGCATCGGGCGTCTGCATCGCCTTTGGTGGCCCACAGGGCCATGGGGCATTCCTTCACAGTCGCGGCTCGGTGGTGTAAGGGCCTCGCACCGAGCCGCGATTGTACGCACTGAGCCGCGACTGTAAGGGAGCGGAGGACCGGAACCAATGACTCACCCGGAGGTGCCCCACATTGCCAGGCGAGGCGGTAGTGGGGGCGAACTCCACGTCATCGACACTAGAACAGAAACTTGACCGCCAGTTGCAGCAAGCGCGGGGGACCCGCTTGCAGGATCTGACCGAACGCCGGAGATTCCAGGTCGTTCTCGGGCAGTCCGAAATTCGGATGGTTGAGCAGGTTGAAGCACTCCGCCCGGAACTGCACGCGCTTGGTCTCGTCGATCTTGAAGTACTTGAACAACGAAAGATCCACCTCTTCGATCCCCGGCCCGCGCACCACATTGCGGCCTTCGTTGCCGAACTGGCCAGCCTGGGTTTGCGGGTTCAGTTGGAGAAAAGGGGCACGGCTCACCCATTGGTTGGCGGTGTGCGGCTGCCCCACGTTTGGATTGGAAACCAGGTCGGGCCGGCTGGAGTAGAAGCCGCTGATCTCGGGCGCGCTGCCTTGCAGGGAAACGTCGGCGCTATCGTAGACGGTAAAGGGCGTCCCGGTGGACAGGCTGCCGATGACGTTGAGTTGCCAGCCGTTGACCAGAAATGCCGCGGCGCGCGAAGCGCCATGCAACCCCGGCAGCGCCCAGGTGCCGCTGAATACGAACCGCTGGGTGGCATCGAACAGCGACGGACCGTGCTCGGCCGCCAGGTCGGACGGGTTCTGCGCCAGGTCGTTTTCGCCGGCAACCAGCGTGGGAGCCGAACCGGCAACGTTGAGCGAGGAGATATCGTCCAGACTCTTGGAGTACCAGTAAGAGGCCAGAAAGCTGAGGCCGTGCGCGAACTGCCTCGAAAAGGCCACTTCCAGGGCGTGGTAGGTGGAGCTGGAGTCGCCGGCGAGCAATCCGACCGATCCGTAATTGCAGAGGCCAGCGGAGTTGCACGTGGTGTACTCGCGGATCTGGTTGTTGTTGTTGGCGTTGACGCCCGGCCCGTAGATGCTGGGATTGGCTTCGATAAAGCGCGGTAGATGGGTGCCTTTGTTGCCGACGTAGCGAACGTCCAGCAGGTAGTTCTTGGCGATGGTACGCTCGATCGAGAGGTTCCAATTCTGCGAATACGGCGGACGCATTCCCGATTGCACCGTGAGAACGGTGGCCGGCGCGACGAATGTCTGGCCGCCGAACGGAGTAGCGGCGCCGCCATAGGGATTGGCCAGGTTGAATCCCGGCCCAGGCAACTGATACGCCTGGGTCCACGGCAGCGCGCTGATGGACGCCTGCAGCGGACCTCCCGTGCCGTTGGTAAAACCGTCGTAGAAAATCCCGTAACCGGCGCGCACGATGGTCTTGTTCCCGCCAAACGGATCCCAGGCGAGGCCCACCCGCGGCATGAACTCCTTATAGTCGACGGGAGCGATGCCCGCCGGCACGCCCGGATCGCCGGGGAATAGCAGCCCTTCCGGCGCGGTCGGGTAGACTTTCGACTGCTCGCCCGGAGCCCACGCGTTCATGCGATTCCGAATGTCGACATAAGGCGTGTTCACCTCGTATCGCAGACCGAGATTGAGCGTCAGGCGCGCATTGATCCTGTAGTCGTCTTGCGCGTACCCGGCCGCCACCCACTTGCGAAGCCCGCGGTCGAACTGGCCGCCGCCCTGGAAGAATTGCACCGATTGCCCCAGCAGGAAACTGGCGAAGGAATCGCTGGCAGGGAAAGGGGCGAACACGAAGAAGCCGTTGGTTGCGATTCCGAAAAGAACGTTAATCTGCTCGCGAGAGAGGTCGGCGCCGAACTTGAGGTTGTGCCGGCCGCGGGTCATCGCCAGGGAGTACGATCCCTGATAGTCGTTCTGATACGTGTTCTGCGGCCCGACAATCGGATTGCCGAGTGACGCGTAGCCGCTCACGATGAGATAGGGAACGCCGTCGTTCAATCCCAGGGTGGGCTGGTATTGAAACCCCAGGCTGCTGCCCGGCGTGTGATTTACCGCCTGTCCGTTGAAGAACACATTGCGGAGGAAAGACGCGCGAACAGTCTGCACGGTTTGCGGCGAAATCAGGTGGACCCAGGAAGCGGTGGCGGCGTTGGTGACGATGTCGTCGGTCACCGGAAAACCGGGGACACCGGCTCCGGAGATGGGCAGCGGGTCGAACTGGTGGAGAGACGATGTGGAGTAGCGCGCGAAGAACTGATCGCCGGCGCCAAAGTAGTGATCGAGGCGGAATCCGCCCTGGTCGTAGTTCGTCGATCCGAGCTGGGTGGACTCAAATACGTTAGTACCGATATTAGGCAGCGGATAGAGCTTCGCCGCCTGAACCGAGATCGGGTTCTGCATGAATGACGCGATCTGGTTTCCCGGGAATGGCTGACCGGTGAACTCGTTGATGAGGGGAGCGGGCTGGCCCGTGGAGGGATCGGTGAGACCGGAGAAATCGCCGTTCCGCTCGGCGGCGGTGGGTACGATCGCGGCCTGTGTCGCGCCCGCGGAATCGCGCTGCCCTTCATAGTAGAGGAAGAAGAAGTCCTTATCCTTGCGAGCGGGTCCGCCCAGGGTGGCGCCGTATTGATTGCGGTGCAGCGGCTCGGTTTGCGTGGCGAAGAAGTTGCGCGTGTCCATGGCATTGTTGCGGAGGAACTCGTAGAGGTCGCCATGAAAATTGTTGCTTCCGGACTTGGTGACCACCGATGTCGTCGCGCCGCTAGTATCGCCATACTCGGCGGGTGCGTTCAGAGTGAGAATACGGAACTCGTTGACGGCGTCCACCGGCGTGCGCAGGGCGTATCCGCCGTTCACGCTGTCCACGTTGCTGGCGCCATCCAGCAGATAGTTGTTGGCTTCCGGGCGCTGGCCGTTGACCGCGTAGGCCTGGCCGTTGCGCGCGATGCCACCGGCCTCGCCAAGCCCGGCGGTCATGGGGGCCACTCCGGGTTGCAGCAGGCCGAGTTGGGTAAGATCCCGTCCGTTCAGCGGCAGATCGGCCACCTGGCTCTCGGAAATAACATTGCCGAGAGTCGACCCCAGGTCCACCGTGGCGGCGGTGCCGCGGACGTTGACCTCGGTGTGACCCGTTGCCACTTCGAGTTTGACCGGAACGCGGACGGTGCGGCCGATATCGATGCGGATGGCCGACGCGGTGAAGGTGGCAAACCCAACCGCGCTGGCGCGCAAGTCATACTCGCCAGCCGGCAAAGACGAGAAGCGGAAGGTTCCTTCGCGCGTGGAGACCTGTTTGGCGCTGAATCCAGTCTCGTGCCTGGTGACCGCGACCGCGGCGGCGGACACAGATCCGCCCGATGCGTCTTTGATTTCGCCCTCGAGTACGCCAACCGGATCCTGCGCATGCGCGCACCAGCCCAGCGAGAGCAATAGCAAGAAAGAGAGTTTCCCTGAGTGCATAGAGTGTGGACCGATTCTACTGGCAGTGGAGCGGCGGAGACAATAACCCAAAAACACTAGAGTCGGCTATAATCCTGGCATCATGCTCAAGCTCGCTCTCCTTCTTGCAGTAGCGTTCGCCGCATCCGCCCAGACCAAGGTGGACCCCGCGCGGGTGGAGCGCCTGCTGCAGCGGGCGGTGCTCATCGACCTGCATGACGACACCACGCAGATGATCGTCGACGAGGGCTATAACCTCGCGGAGAAGCACGACTTCGGCCAGGTCGACATCCCACGCATGCGCGCCGGCCATGTCTCCGGTCTGTTTATGTCGATCTGGACAGACCCCGACCGTTACACTCCCACCGAGGCAGTCCGGCGGGCACTCGAGGAGATCGATGCGGTGCGGCGTGAAACCGCGCGGCATCCGGCAGATCTGGAACTGGCCACGACTGCCGACCAGATCCTGGCGGCCCGGAAGCGCGGGCACATCGCCATCCTGATGGGCGTGGAGGGCGGACAGGCCATCGATTCCGACCTCTCCATCCTGCGCACTTTTTTCGAGCTGGGCGCCCGTTACATGACCCTCACCCACACCAACCATACGCCCTGGGCCGACACGTCGAGCAAGCCGCCGGAGCACAACGGCCTCACCGATTTCGGCAAACAGGTGGTCCGCGAAATGAACCGCCTGGGCATGATGGTGGACATCTCGCACGTCTCCGATAAGACGTTCTTCGACGTGCTGGAGACCTCGTCGGCGCCGGTAATCGCGTCGCACTCTTCCAGCCGCGCGCTGGCCAGCGCCCCGCGGAATATGACGGACGACATGCTGCGCGCCCTGGCGGCGAAAGGCGGCGTGGTGCACATCAACTACTACGAAGGCTTCCTCGATACCGGCTTTCAGGAGCGGCAGAGCGCCTTGAAAGCCGAGGGGGCGCAGCAGGACGCCATCGACGACAGCACGCCCAAGTTCGGCGACCGCAGCCAGAACGGTCCCGCGGTCCGCAAGATCAACGCCGCGCGCATGGCCAAGTTGGGACGCCTCCCGCTGAGCAAACTGCTCGATCATTTCGAACACGCGGTGAAGGTGGCGGGCGTGGACCACGTGGGGCTCGGCTCCGATTTCGACGGGGTCGACGATATGCTGCCAGAAGGGATGGAGGACATTTCCAAAATGCCCAATCTGGTTCGCGGGCTGATGGAGCGGGGTTTATCCGATGCCGATATTCTGAATATTCTGGGCGGCAACACGTTACGCGTGATGCGCGAGGTGGAACAAGCGGCGAAGCGCAAGTAGAGTGCGGAACTCCGCTCCCTTCCGCTCCCTTACGGTGACGGCTCGGTGAAAGCCTTCCGCCCCACGTTCGCTATCCTGAAGATTCATGCCAGAGGGATCGTACCAGTATTGCGACGTCAGTCTGCCCGTGCCGGTCGATCAACTGTTTACTTATGCGCTGCCGGAGACGCTGCGCCATCGCGCGCAAGCGGGCAGCCGCCTGCTGGTGCCGTTCGGGCCGCGGAAACTGACGGGCGTGATCCTGCGCTGCCACGACGATCCGCCAGCCATGGCCACGCGCGAGGCGTTGCGCCTGATCGATTCGGCGCCGGTGCTGGATGCCGAACTGCTCGCGTTGGGTCGCTGGATCGCGGGCTATTATTGCGCGCCGCTAGGGGATGTGTTGCGCGGTATGCTGCCGCTGGCGTCGGAAATGCGGCAGGGCAGGATCTGGTCGCTGACGGATTCCGGCCGCGACGCGGCGCGGCAACTGCTTCTCGACTCCGCGCCCGACGATCCGGTGTTGCAGATCCTGCGCATGCTGGAGAAACGGCCGCTCTCGGCGGCGTATCTGGCAAAGGCCCTGCCGCTGGCGGATAAGGCCATCAAGTCGCTCGAGCGCAAGGGCTTCCTCGTGGTGGAGCAGGTGCAGACGGAGCGCGATCCGCTGCGGGCGCCGTCCGAACGATTGCGCGTGGAGCTGGCGGAGACCGCGCCGGCGGAATCCAAATTGAACAAGCCGGAGCGCGAGTTACGGGCGTTTTTGGAACTGCATCCGGGGTCGCACAATCTGAAGGACCTGGAAGACGCTGTCAGGAATGCCAGCCTGGCGGCGCGGTCGTTAGGGCGCAAGGGCTTCGTGACGCTGACGCCGGAGCCGATGGCGATGCCAGGCGGTCCGCTGCGCGTGCGGCACGCATTGAATCCCGCGCAGCAGGCGGCATATGAACAGATCGCCGAGGCCATCGGCGCCAAGCGGTACCAGACGTTCCTGCTGCACGGCGTCACGGGTTCGGGCAAGACGGAGGTCTACCTCAACTCGATCGAAGCGGTGCTGGCGGTGGGGCGCAGCGCGCTGCTGCTGGTGCCGGAGATCGCGCTGACGCCGGCCATGGCGGGGCAGTTCTTCGCGCGGTTCGGCGACCGCGTGGCCATTCTGCACAGCGCCTTCACGGATGTGGAACGGACGGAGCAGTGGCGGCGTATCCGGTCGGGCGCGGCGTCGGTGGTAGTGGGCACGCGGTCGGGGGTGTTCGCGCCGGTGCGGAATCTGGGGCTGATCGTGGTGGACGAGGAGCACGACGGCTCCTACAAGCAGGAGGAGAATCCACGCTACAACGGGCGCGACGTGGCGATTGTGCGCGCGCAGGCGGCGGGGGCTTGCGTGATCCTGGGGTCGGCCACGCCCAGCCTGGAGAGCCGCTACAATGCGGAGCGCGAGAAATATACGCTGATCGAACTGCCGGGCCGGATCGAAGAGCGGCCCATGCCGGCGGTGGAACTGATCGACATGCGGCAGGAGTTTTTGGAAACGCGGCAGCAGGCCACGTTCTCGCGCAAGCTGGTGGAGGCCATCGGCGCGCGGCTGGAAAATGGCGAGCAGACCATCGTGCTGCTGAATCGCCGCGGGTTTTCGAGCTTCGTGGCGTGCCGCGCCTGCGGAGAGCGCGTGAATTGCATGAACTGCTCGCTCACACTCACCTATCACAAGCGCGACCGGCGGCTGCTGTGCCACTATTGCGGGTACGCGGAAAAGGTTCCGAGCTTGTGCCCGAAGTGCCAGAGCGAGCATATTTATTTCCTGGGGCTGGGGTCGGAAAAGGTGGAGGAAGAGCTGCACCGCTCGTTTCCGGCGGCGCGCATCGCGCGTCTGGATCGCGACACGGTAACGGGGAAGCGGCAGTACGAGACCATCCTCAATGAATTCCGCGAGGGCAATTACGACGTGTTGGTGGGCACGCAGATGATCGCCAAGGGCCACGACATTCCCAACGTGACGCTGGTGGGTGTGGTGTCGGCGGATATCGGGCTGGGGATGCCGGATTTTCGCGCGGCGGAGCGCACGTTTCAGTTGCTGACGCAGGTGGCGGGACGCGCGGGACGCGGGAGCGTGCCGGGGATCGTGCTGATCCAGACCATCAATCCCGACCACTATGCGGTGCGCATGGCGGCGGCGCAGGATTATCCGGCGTTTTACCAGAAGGAGCTGCACTTTCGCCGCATGATGCACTATCCGCCGTTCAGCGCCATGGCCAATGTGCTGGTGCGCGCGGAGAAGAAAGAGATGGCGATGCGGATGAGCTCGGAGCTGGGTCTGCTCTTGATGCCGCCGCCGGAAAAGCTGAAAATCATGGGGCCGGCCGAGGCGCCGGTGCCGCGATTGAAGAACGAATACCGCTACCAGTTTCTAGTGAAAGCGGCCAGCCGGAAGGCGCTGAACGAACTGCTGCGGGGGATCCGCGCCTTCGCGCTGGAACATAAGTGGGGAGCGACGGCGCTGGTGATCGACGTGGACCCTTTGACACTAATGTGAGCACTGTGAAACGATACTACGCTTACTTTCTGGCGCTGCTGGTGGAGGTGGCGGTATTCTACCGGCACGTGCTGTTCGAGCGCGGCTATCTTTTCCCGTGGGATTTCCGCGCGGTTCACCTGCCGCTGGCCACCTTCATCGCGGCCTCGATTCGGCGCGGCGAGATGCCCCTGTGGGAGCCGTACACTTACTGCGGCAATCCGATTTTCGCCAACATTCAGGCGGCGCTATTCTATCCGCCGGTGCTCGCGGCCACGGCGGCCAGCAACTGGTTGGGAGCGTACTCGCTGCCGCGGCTGCTGGCCCTCGCTGTGGCGGCGCAGGTCTTCTTCGCTGGAGTGTGCACGTTCGTCTTGATGCGCCGGCTGGGCGCCCAGGCCGGAGCGGCATTTGTTTCCGCCACGGTGTATCAACTCGGCTGCTTCTTCGCGGCGCAGGCCGAGCATATGGGCGCCATGCATGGCGGGAGTTGGATCCCGCTGGTGTGGCTGTCGGTGGTTGAGTTGCGGTCGGGTTTGCGCTGGTTTTGGATGGCGGTTCTGTCAGTGGCGCTGGCGATGACGGTATTCGCGGGGTTGCCGCAGGTCGCCGTGGCGGCGTTCGGATCGGCGCTGGCGCTGGCGGTGGTGATGGCGGCGTTCGGGATGGCGCAGGGCAGTCTGCCCGCAGGCTGGGCGCCCTTGGGCCCCGGCTCGGTTGAGAAGACTGCCGCAAGCTTTAACCCTCTCCCCGAGAAGCTGAGAGAGAATTCGGATGCGCAGGCGGAACCGCCTGCGCCACCACCACGAGCCCATTTTCAGAGGTGGGGCAGGCGGTTCCGCCTGCCTCGCCCGCTTGCGGGCGGTCGCGGCCCGGCATCGGAAATTCCCGTTAGGGAGCGCGGTTTGTCGACTTTCCTTCTGCTCCCGGCCCGCGTTCTGATGGCGTGGCTCTGGGCGCTGCTGCTGGCGGCGGTGCAGGTGATTCCCACGGCGGAATTGACGCGCAATAGCGTCGCCAAATTTCGCGCGGAGTGGCTGAAGACGGGCGGCGGCATCAAGCTGGGAGCGCTGTACACGCTGGTGATGCCGAATTATTGGGGCGCGTTCGACATGTCCAAGTTTCACGGGCCGTCGGACATCACGTTCCTTTACTTATACTGCGGCATTCTGGGGCTCGGGCTGGCGCTGGCGGCGATCTGCTGGAAGCCCGACCGCGCTAGCCGCGTCTTCGCGGTGTTCACGCTGGCGGCGACGGTGTGGATGCTGGGCGATTCCACCCCCATCGGGCGCACCATCTTTCTGGCGCTGCCGGTGAGTGTGCGGATCGGCATCCATCCGGAATACACGCTGCCGGTCTTCGCGCTGGGGATCGCGGTGCTGGCTGGATTGGGCGCCAACCGATGGCTGAAGCCGCGCTGGCAGGTGGTGGCTGGCGCCGTGATCGCCGTGGATCTGCTGCTGGTCAGCTCGGGGCGGCCGTTCAATACCACGTCGGTGACGGTGGAGGCCGGGACTACGCACGATGCTCTCGACGGCAGCTTGGAGCTGACGGCGCGCTTGCGGTCGCTGACGGGCGCGGCGCAGCCGCCGTATCGTTATGACATGGCCGACGCGCCATATGGATGGTCGAGCGTGGGGCCGATTCTGGAAATCCCGACGGCGAACGGGTGCGATCCCATGGCGCCGGAGCGCGTGATTCAGTTGCGGCTCTCTTTCGCGCCGGGAGAACGATGGGGCACGTGCTATCAAGTCGTGAACGCGATGTCGCCGGTGGTCGGGCTGGCGAATGTGCGATATGTGCTGTCGAAATCGCCAGTACCGCTGCCACGCGTGGCCGAGATTGCGGGGTTCACGATTTACGAGAACCGTCGCACGATGCCGCGAGTCTTCTTTGCGGGACAAGTGCGGAGTGTGGGGGACCTCGCGGAGGCTGCCCGTGCGCTGCACGCGGCGGATTTTGACCCGGCGACGGCAATCGTGGAAGCGGAGCTGGACGACGGCCCGCTGGCGACCGGCGAGGTCCAGGTGGTGTCGTACGCGGCGAACGAAATCCGGCTGCGGACTCACTCGGCAGGCAACGGCTTTCTGGTGGTGGGCGACACCTGGTATCCGGGGTGGGAAGCCGCTATCGATGGCCAACCGGCGCGCTTGTATATTGCGGACGTGGCGTTTCGCGGGCTGCGCGTGCCGGCGGGGGATCATCGCGTGGAGATGCGTTTCGTGCCGCGGATTCTTTGGTGGTCGGCGGCGGTATCGGGGTTGGCCTTATTGGGGGCGGTGTGGGCGGTTGTGCGGGCTAGCGCTAGCGGGGGTTTACTGTGAAGTCAGCTTGATCGCTGACCGACTCTACCTCCTCTCGATAGCCGTACACCTCGGCGACCTGACAGGTGGTGTCCCTTCCGAACTTCTCCAGTAGTTCACTTTCCCGGCTTCACTTCGACATAGCGGTTGTAGATCTCCCCGCTACGGATTGCGCCCAACTCGGGATGCTTGTTCCACGCAGCGTTGTACAAGGGTGTCGCGTGAATGTTTTCGTATGTGGCGCGATCCGGCCAACTGGCGACCCACAGGAAGTCGAAAGGACCCGACTGTTGACCGTAAGTTTTCCACAGATGGTAAATGCACGGCGGACAGCCTCCTTTGATGATGGCATTGTTCAGATCGTCCAGCGCGGCCGACAGCTTCTTTTCCGCATCGGGCTGCCGGGCGACCGACAGGTGCACCGTCTGGAACGCCTGGTCAGGCGGTCTTTCCTGTGAAACTGCCAACGACGCGAGACCGACGGAAACGACAACTCGTGGAATCCAGGACATCAGGTGTGCATCCTCCACTTTCTCTCGACGGGTTGGTCATTTGGTGGCTTACGTGACAACTCGGACTCTTTTGCTTGCTGTTCGATCTGTTCAACTCTATTCGTGTCTTCGTTCACGGTGTCTCTCCTGCTGAAATGTTTACAGACTGTGAGTTTCCGGCGCCGCTGAGGCGTCCCAAATCAGCCGCCCTCACCTTATAAAGCGCGAACCAGCGAAAAAGGGGGCCACAATTCTTTCCCCCGCGAGAAAAATATGTACGAAACATCTCCCAATAACCAGCTCGACGCCGTACTTAACTTAACTTAACTTAACTAACCTGGGCTAACCTGGAGCTAACCTGCTGGGCAGGAGGGCACCGCCTGCCCCACCCCCAGCACCCGGCGCAAATTGGCAAAATCGCCGCCAAATCCATCAGAACCAGCAACTTGGCGGGGGGCTGACGAGTGGTTAGTGGAGGGTGTCTGCGCCAGATCGTGCGTGCGCACCCCTGTCGGCCGGTGGCGGCCTATAGCCGGCAGGTCCACCTGGCGGCGGGCGCCGGCAGGGCATGACGAGACAGAAGCAGCGAGTAGTCCGGGGAAACAGTAACGGCATCGTGCGCGGCAAGAGGTGTCGATAGGAGTTTCGACACGGCCGGCAAGAGTGCCTGCGCCACAAAGAAATCGCTATCGGGGTGCGCGGCGACGATAAGCGCCACTTCTTCGGGCGACACCGCGAAGACTACGGTGCCGACGGACTCCTCGGAGTCCAGTCCCCACTCGTGCAGACGCTGGCGGAATTCGGGAAGCGCGCGCGGGAGATCGTCGAACTGCCGCTCATTCAGAATGACTCCCATGGGAGGGAAATCCAGCCCGTATACTCCCGCCGCCGGGACCTCGCCTTGCAGAACGTACCGGACCTTGGGGATCGGCAGCAGCGAAGCATAAAGCTCGTCGGGCGTATCCACGAGAATCAGTTCGTTGCCGCGCGCCCGCTGAGGCCCCAAGCGGCGCCAGGGACACCGGCTTTGACCACGAAGGCCGCGGCCAACGCCGCCAACGTCCATTTGGCGGCGCGGCCGGAGCAAAGCGGATTGTAGGCGGTGGCCAGGATCGCCATCATGGGGACGAGAGGCAGCAAGTAAGACACGTTGCGGTATTGCCAAACCAAGACCTTCGCGGCGGGTAGTGCCAGCGCGAAGAGCAACAAAACTCCCGAGGCGGTGCGGCGACGCAGTTCGCGGGCGAAGGTGGGGATGGCCGCAGCCGCGAGGGCGAGCAGGACTGGGTCCAGCAGCGCCGCGCGGGTGAGATAGAACAGCGCCTGATTCTCCTGCGACGTCTGCGGCGGCGCGCCCGCGCCGAATCCCAGGATCTCGACGCCGATGTGCTCCGCCCGGAACCAGCGCCCGTGCACCGCCGCCTGGTCCAGGAACCACGGAGCGGCCAGCGCCATCGACAATGCGCCCGCGGCGGCCACTCGCCGGAAATGCGGACGGTACTTTCGGGGAGCGAAGATCCAGTAGAGTCCCAACACCGCCAGCGGCAACAAACCGGCCACGCTTTTCGTGAGGATGCTGGCGGCCACGGCGCCGGAGTAGCCCCAGAACGGCCCTTTCGATTCCAGCCAGGGGTCGGCGAAGAGGCAATAGATCGCGGCCACATAGAACGCCGCCAGCAACCCGTCGGTGAGGCACATGCTGGCGAGGGTGTGCCAGAGATGATTGGACACCAGCAGCACGGCGGCACACGCTCCCGCCTGCCAGGAACGGACTTCCGCCGTCCACCAGAAAATCAGGCCTACTGCCAGGCTGGCGAGCAGTGCCACCGGCAGTCGCAACGCCAGGCGGGAAATCCCGAGGATCCGCGCCGACAGACCGGCCGCGGCCGCCAGCAGCGGTGGTTTATAGAGACCGTTTCGGCCCATGAACATGGGCGTCAGCCAGGTACCGTGTGCGCCATTTGGATGGCGCTGTGCGCGTAGAGGGCCTCGTCTTGCGCGCCGATGTGGCTGAAGGGGTCGATATAGTCGCCCGCCACCATCCCCAGGCGGCCGGCGCGAACCAGCAGGCATGCCAACGCGACCAAAGCAACGGCGCAGAAGGCCAGGCGCATAACGTATCGACGATAGCACGGTGGTGTTCACCGGAGAGCAGTTGACTGTGAGCACTGGGAGCACTCAGCCTAGGGGGGACGTAGTATCCCATTCCCCGGTGTTCCCCAGCGTCTCCGCAGTGAAGAATCCACCCTCAACTTGTCCCCAACCCAGCAATGGCGCTAGATTAGCGTTTCCCCAAGCGGAGGGGAGCACATGAAAAGGACGATCCTGGCCTGTCTCGTCGTGGCCGCGATGGGCAGCCTCTCCGGGTATCAGGACTCCACCGCGCAGACCGGGCGGGAGCTGATCGCGATGGAGCGGGCTTCCATGGATGGCTGGCTCAAGGGCGATGCGGGACCGATGCTGGCGGCGTCGGACCCCGACATCACGCTGTTCCACGTGATGACCGCGCGGCGGCTCGAAGGAATTTCGGAGGTCAGGGAGCTGTATGCGCCGTACGGCGGCAAGCCGCTGTTCGACGGCTACCGGATCGAAGACCCCAAGGTGCAGGCCGGCGGTGATATGGCCGTTCTGAGCTACCAGTTGGTCACGCACAATGGCGACGCGACGCAGAAATGGAACGCCACAGAGGTTTACCAACGGAAGAAAGCGGGCTGGAAAGTGATCCACACGCATTTTTCAGCCGTCGCGGAGACGCGACCTTGATAGTTTCAGACCCGTTGTTGCATCCTAATGAGTGGGTGCTGTTACCGAACAACTCCGGCGTACGTCTGTTCGCCGCAATCAGGAATTCAGAATGAGTGCAATTGCCGTCAATCCCATAGACCGGGCTGCGGGCTTCTACGCCGCGCCCATAGGCAAGAAGGCCGTCATGGCCATTACGGGGGCCATGCTGGTGGGCTACGTTGTCGCCCACATGCTGGGCAACCTCCAGATCTATTCCGCGAACCCC
>Ga0182018_10000972_pt1 | contig 34764 bp, 31 predicted proteins | sample 812P2MmetaG_FD_120490 | JGI IMG/M metagenome (GOLD analysis project Ga0182018, IMG submission 120490) | Permafrost microbial communities from Stordalen Mire, Sweden - 812P2M metaG | ecosystem: Environmental > Terrestrial > Soil > Wetlands > Permafrost | place: Sweden: Stordalen | collected...
ATCCAAGCCGCCGAGCCCGCCGTTGAGGGTCGCGTTGTACTGGTAGCCAAGGATGCGGGAGCTTTCCTCGCGGAATGCGCCGCCGATCAGCCAGCCCTTGAGGGGGCCGCGATCGAAGTTGTACGTTGTGACCGCATTGGCCGTCCAGCTTGGCAGATCAGGAGCGCGTTGGCCTTCGGAGGCGACTTCCGTGAGGTACGGGTTGTAGACGTTGTTCGTCCAGTTGAACCCGATTAGGTTGCCGTTTCCGCCGCCGTTACTCCACATGCGTATCTGGCCACCAGGGCCGTTGAAGAACGTCTCCAGGTTAGCCATAAGAGCAACCGTCGCCGGATCGATCTGGATGTGCGTCGCATTCGTTGTGGCGAAGTTGAGCGTAACGTTCCAGTTGCGGATCGGCTGAGCTGAGAGCTCCCATTCCGTACCCTTGGAAAGGGTCGTGACGGTTGACACAGCCGAGATCGCTCCCGGCTGTTCGTTGCCAGGGCTAAAGCCCTGGGCGTCCGTCACACCGGCGGTGAACCCGCTGCCGAACGCTGAGGCGAGCTGGCCGCTGGTGCGAGCCAAGGACGGAGTGATCGTGATCGGGTGAATTCCGTAGTAGTTGAAGAAACCATCCGGAACCGGCAGGGCGAGCCAGGCGTTTACAATCGACTGAGCGGAGTAGAAGCCGTTGCCCGTTGCGGGACCGGTGAATCCAGCCGTGCCGATCGTCTCAGGAGCATTGTCAAAGGCCGGTGTTCCGGGGCCAGCCTTGGCGGCGGTATTTCCGTCACCCAAGGCGTAGTTCGAGTTGCCCGAGTTGCCTGGCGTCTTGCCTTCGATATAATCCTGGAGCTGTGTGGCCCAGAAGTAGCCCCACGTCGGAGCCGCCCACATGTAGTACCCATTGCCGCCGGTGCCGGCGATCGAGTTGCCAGAGGTGACGTCGAATGTGGCATTGTCGACGCGCGTGCTATACCAGTCAACTTTCAGGGCCAGCTTGTCGTTCAGCGTCGAGATCGTGAAGCCGTATTCCTTCGTGTGGCCGTCCGGGTTACCAACGACATCACCGAACAGATTCTGCCGGGGAGCGTCTGCCTTGAAGTTCTCGTCGCGATCGTAGAAGATGCTGACGGTCGTGTCCCAAGGAAGCCACTTGGTGAGCGTCTTCGGGAGATGATAGACGCCGCCCCATGCTTTGCTATCGCCGACGGCCTGACGCCGCGAGGTCGGGTCCTGGGTGAAGTTCTCCGGAACGATGCCCGTAGTGGTGTTGCCGATGCCGCTCGTGGAGTAATTGACAACCGAGTCCCTGCGGTATCCGAGCGTCGGTACAAAGTCGCCGTCGAAAAGATAACCTTGGTAGGTGAATCCCTGGTTGATGTCAGCGTAGTGGAGCCGCGTCGCCGAATTAATGAGGTTCGGGAAATCGGCCGGATTGTTGGCATTGAGCCAGGTCACCGGTACAATTTGCCAGCCGACATAATTCGCCGGATTGTCGCCCTGAGTACCGACGACAGGCATCCCGGTCTTATAGCTCGTGTAGTTGAACGGTGCGGTGGGACTGACATTCGGATTCTTCCAGGTCGAGTTGAAATAATCAACCGAGTTGGCACCTGCAGGCGATACGACCGTCGTCATGCCGTTCAGGTTGGCTCCCGATGCGCTGTTTGCACCCAAGAGATTACCCCCGATGTAGTCGACGAAGTCGAACAGCCGCTCGTTGGTGACCGATGCGGCCGTCTTGCCGGGGATCAGGAGCGCCCATGCAGGTGTCGTCGCATACTGCGACCATTGCAGGTCGAACTCTTTCCTCTGGTCCTCGTCGAGCAGGCCGGTGAAGACGCTGCGTCCAAGGATCTGCGTCAGGAGGGAGTTCTTGTCCATGAAGTCCTCGAAGCGGAGTTCATAGGTGCCGGTAAACCGGAGGCTGCCGCGGTCGATCGTCTGCGAGTTGAAGTTGTCGAAACCGGATCCGGCGACATAGGGGCGTCCCACGTTCGGGTTGGCCGTGCCGTCGGAGTAGGTTTCGTTCACGTCGACCGAGATCGAGTAGTCCTCGGCGTTGATCATTCCCGCCTGACCCTGCGTATGGTGCTGTTTGTCATAGACGAGCTCAAAGGCGAGACGGTCATTAAAGAACGTCTGCGAAATGGAGGCATCCGCCGCATTCCAGTTCTGCCATTCGCGCTTGTTCGGACCATCGAGGAGATTGTCGTAGAAGTTAAAGATCGAAGGATCGGTCAGGACCTTGTCGCTGTAATAGGATCCTGAGCCGGGAACGATCGCGGGATTGGCCGTGTTGGCGGCGTAGTGGTTGTAATCAGGAACCATGTTCGGTCCGTAACCCGGCAGATCGCCGATCGAACCGCCTCCGTTTGCATTGCGCGTAACAAGCTCACCTGCGTGGATCGCGGAGGGAACGCCTCCCGAGGTATTGGTGTTCGCCAAGCCAGGCTGGGTGACGCCGTTGAAATACGAGAGAACCGTTTCCCAGTAGGTGCGGCCTTCGTCAATGCCATTGCCGGTGCCGGTCAGACCAAACATGGAAGCCGCATAGGCGCTGTTCGCGTCGGTGCCGATTGTCCAATTATTGATCAGCGGCTTGCCGTCCGTAAACCAAGGGGTGATCTGGTCTTCGGGAGGGAGCTGGCGCGGGTTGTTCGAGGTGACGTTGCCGGTCTCGTACTTGGCGCGGATCGACGTGTGGTTGTTCGGGCCGAAGATCTGCGGGTCAAAACGCACCGCGGCATAGTAGCGCGTGGTGTCGTTGAACGCGGGCTTCTGCTGGAACTGTTCGTTGTCATTGACCCAGGAGACGCGAATCGCGAGCTCGTTCTTGATCAGGACGTAGTTGAGATCCAACGAATCGCGGACTGAGCCGTAGCTGCCGATCCGATTCTCAAAAGTGTCGTGGTTCGTGAAATCAGCGTCGTTCGTGCTGGCATTGATAATACCGCCCGGGCTGCCGACGCCGAACAGGATCGAATTCGGTCCGCGCTGGAGGTCGATGCGGCCCACGTCGAAGCTATCCCACGGAATGTCCGTGAGGAAGTAGTCGCGGGTGTTGTCGGCGGACTCCAAACCGCGGACGCGGGTGTTCGTGTCCGGGTTGATCAGCGGCTCGGCGAACACGGAACTTCCGGCCACGTTGCTCGCGAAATTGCCCTGGAGGCCGCCCACCTGGGTGTTGAGAGCGTAGACCAGCAGGGACTCGTTGTTCGTGGCGCCGGTGTCCTGGAGAAATTGGGCCGTAACGACCGAGATCGAAGACGCAATGTCGTTCAGGTCGGTGCGCACGCGGGTTCCGGCCAGTGTGCTGTTCGCCTTGTAGCTTCCCTTGTCCTCGCTCGCGTCAACGACGAACGGGGAGAGCATCGACGGCTCCTCCTGATCGCTGGTCGTGGTGGCCGTCGAAGGAGTGGCGACCGTTGTCGTCGTCGTTGTGGTAGTCGTATCAGGTGCAGGGGCGGTCTGGCCGACTGCGACTCTGGGGAGGAGTATCAGATTAAGCGCCGAGATGACCGAGAGGGCACGCAGGAGCTTTAATTTGCGATTTGCAGGCATTTTTTGGTGTGTTAGGGTTGGGGACATCGATGGACAATTCCGTGGTGGAGAATTGTCCGTTTGAGAGAAGGGTGTATATCGGGGGTAACGGCGCGTTTTGCGCGGCCGCGATCGGGAAGCAAATGCGCGGGCCCTCGAACCTACAAAAAAACAGGGCCATCGCCTCGGCTGTTGGTGAATTGGGGCAACAAGAGTTACTGTGGATGGCGTTGGGGAGATTTGATTTTCACTGCAGGCGGAATGCGTGGCACATGGATCTGAATTTACTCATGCCTGCGGCAACAATTGGGGCCGGTCATCATTACATGCCCGGATAAACACCGTTGGCGTTAAATGTACCCAGGAGGAATCGGCTGCGGTTGAGCGGCGGCCACTGGACGGGAAGATTCATGAGGCTTGCAGGACCAGCTCCAGGGCTGCTTTCGCGCGTTCCTTGTAGCGCTCTTCAGACAACGTCGCGCCCTGAGCAGTGAACCGATGCTCGTAATTGGGCAGTACACGGTCGACTCGCCGCATTAGCGGTTCGGGCCGCACTCGGCCCATGCTAGCCACAAGTCGGTCCAAGAAGGCATGCCAAAGCGCGAACACTCTCGGAGCATGGACGTAAGGGATCGGCGTGTGGGTGAGCCTCAGGAGCACCTGACGGCCTCTCGGCTTCAGCTCGAATCTGACGTAGGATTCCCAGCCGATCTGGCCGTCCGAGGACCCCGAATCAGGAAGTACACTCCAACCTAGGCGACTGTAGGGCCTGCATTCCGTTACGGCGCCCATTATCGAGCTTCCCACGGTGTAAAGCCGGACGCTGCCCCCAATCTTGCATTCGAAGCAACCTTCGCCAAGCCATGTCGCCAGAAGCTCCCTTGTCGTGAGAAAGCACCAGGCATACGCCATGGATCCGGGGAGCAGCCGCTCGAACAGCACGGCGTGGTCATCGACCAGCTTACCGTACTCGTTCGTTTCGATATTTCTCATGGGATAGGGCCCGCGGAGGGAATTTCACCAATCACTCGGGATACGGCGCTGACTCCGTAGCCACGATCAATGCGCTCAACGGCGTCAGATTTTGGGTGGTGGGCATTGTTTGGTGTTTTTGGAGCTTTCTGTGAGGTCCCGGCGTTGACGAATAGTGCCTCGGCCGGGGTACAACGATAGCGAGACTGCGATAATCCAGCTGTAGAACACCAAGTCGGTTTCCAACCCTTCAAGCGTTCTTAGTCAGTTTATCCAGTTTCATGTCGGTGTATTACTTATATCATGACGCGGCCTTTAATCGCAATGATCCGCAGTCCAAAAATAATTGACCATTCGTCCGTCATTCGCCCTCTCGCGGCGAAACATGGACGTTCTCGCAAGATCCCTTGACCGGGACATTTCCTTCCTTGGAAAGCGACAGCCGATTGTCGCAAGATTCCATACACTCTGAAATCTTCAGATATGTGGAGGCCAACTTCGTGCTGGTGGCAGCATGCTTAAGCCGCCCCGCCTAACGATGTGGACCTGAAGTTTGAAAACAGATCCGCTGAAGATTCAGAATTTCAACGAGCCTTTTGAAGTGTTAGCACCTTTCGCGGTGTTATGGTCAAAGTATGCATCCTGCTGCAATAGGACACAGCTCGATCGCGAAAGCATTGAATTCATCCCATTTCAAAGGGATTTCAATCGAGCAATCGGAGCTGATGGCGCCATGGAGTATTATTGTAAATCAGCGCGTACCCAAATTTCACTTCATAGTTTCAGGCCGTTGTTGGTTAGAGCTATGTGAGCAGGCGATATTGGAGCTAAAGGCCGGTGATTTTGTGGTGCTCCCTAGCGGCGTTAGACATCGCTTAAGCGGCGATAAGAATCCTTTGTCCGCAAAATGCTCGGAACTTGTTTATGAAAGGCTGACCGAGCGCTACACAATTTGTCGCAATCATGGCAATGGCAGCAGCACAAGGTTCATCAGCGGAACGTTCGCGGTCGAGGAATCCGATGCCAAATTGATTGTCGCAAGTCTCCCGCGAATACTTCACGTAACTTCGGCTCAGTTTCCGATTCTGGAGTGGCTCCATTGCTCAGTGCGACTCTTGATGTTTGAATCGGCGGCCGCTCGTCCAGGATGGGAATCCGCGATTGGGAGAGTGACGGATATGATGTTGTTTCAAATGATCCGGTCTTGGAAGGAACAATATCGATCCGACAAATCCGCAGGCATAGCTGCTTACGATGATCCGGCAATAGATAGGGCTATTTCCCTCATTTACTCCGAGCCAGCCTTCCCTTGGACCATTGCGTCCCTGGCAAAGGAGGTCGGACTATCGCGCTCCGCGTTTTCGGAACGATTCACTCGGTTGGTAGGCATGCCTATAATGCAGTATGTTTCCGATAGGCGCATGCAGCTTGCGGAGCAGTACTTGGCTTCCGGTAAGAAAGGTCTTGAGGAGATGGCACCCCTTTTTGGTTATCAGTCTGGGGCTGCCTTTAGCCGCGCATTTAAACGGTCGAGAGGAAAACCACCCGGAGCAATCAGACGAGCATTCGTCGCGGCCAACCGGCCCGTTCGAGTCAGCAATCATTCCTCGTTTGACGGCCACAGTATTGGTGCAGTGCCAATTGGGTAGTGGCATAACAAATCGACACCGAGACCCATTGGCAAAGTGGATTGCGGTTCCGATAGGCTTTGGTCGCAAGCCGTGCCTGACGAAAACGTCGGATCCGTCGATTAGTTTGGCACGAAAATCCCGGGCTAGGGGGAGCGGGTGCGAACCACGCGTCGGTCGCCATTCGGCAGCGTCTCGATCTCGACGTCGGGTTGGGGCGCGGCGGCGGACAGCGAAGCTGCGCCGACTTCGACTCGCCTGACGAGGGCCGTCTCCAAGCCGGAGTTGTCGTGCGCGCAGGCGGCCAGGCCGATGTAAAAAGGATCCTTGAGGGCAACGCGCATCGAAGCTCCCGACGATTTCGGATCGCCGTCCGCGGCGATCGAGAGATAGACCGTGTCGCCGATCTTATCCAAAATTGTCTCGCGGGGACCCGGCGCGGCTTGGAAGTCAATACAGGGGACGGCGCTCGGGCGCGAACACGGTGGGCGCGGGCGCGGGCGCCCCAACAGCGTTGACGCAAAGATCGCTGAAGCATGCGGTGTTCCTTGCGTCGGCGTCTCCACCGGTGACAAGGCCCGCCATCCCCCTGCGATAAGTCGCGTCGTTCGCGTAGAGCACCTGGAGGCCGTCGACGAGGACCGTGAGCGTCGTGCCGGACAGACGCAGCTTCAGGTTGTGCCATTGGCGGCCGGCGACGCCACCTACCCGTCCCGTCGCAAGCAGGTTGCCGGCAGCCGCGCTAGGCGCCTGGGTCGACACATAGAGCGAGCAACCGCCGTCCGCGGCCAGCCGCACGTAGTAGCCCTTGGGGGCACACCCGTAGCCGGTGCCGGTGTCGTTCACGCGCCCCATGACGCCGGCCCATCCTCCGTCGTCGAGGTAGACGTCGGCGCTGACCTCATAATCGCTCCAGGCGCGGTCCCCGACGATCGTGTAAGGCATCCACTCCGGCGCCCAGCTCTGCGCCTTGTGGTCGACGACCTGGCGCAGGCACCTGCCAGGCCCTCCCGGCCTGTCCGCGATCTCGAAGACGCCGTCAATGTCCGCGGTGTAGTGGGGCAGGTAACCCCACTTCGCGGGTTCCGGGTAGGCCTCGAATGTCTCGCGGTAGGGGAACGGGAAGGCCGTGTCAGCGGGCGCCGCGCCGAAGGAACCCTTCTGCTGGCCCGTCGTCGTCGAGACCGAGTAGATCGCCTTGGGCTCAAGCAGGAGCGTGAAGACGCCATCCACGGGCTGAATGTCCGACTGCCGAACAAACTGCTCGGCCTCGTTGCTGCGCCATACGCAGAGGGGGCCCGTGCCGAGGCCGCCGCCGACCCTAAAGGTGACCTCCTGGGCCTCGGAGGCTTCCTTGGTCTCGGCGATGATGCTGAAATCGCTACCCGGCGACTTGAGGGTCACCAGGGTCCCGCCGCCATGCAGGCGCACGCACCCCCCATTCAGGTACTGCCAGCCGACCTGAGTGAACTGGCCGTAGTGTGCATAACCCCAGAGGACCTGCCGGACGTAGTAGTGCCCGCTCCAGGGGGTGTTGGCGATCATCGCGGCCGGAGTCTCGGGATAGGGCTCAATGCGGTAGGTCGAGCCCACGAGGTACCAGGCGACGATCTTGGTCGCCCCGCTGGTGATGAAATTCTCGTTGAAGGCGTTCACGAGGCTGATCTCACAATCGAAGCCCTCCTTGTAAACGTGCTCCTCGGTATTCCAAATCGGCTTGTTCATCGCGTCGCTTATCATCCGGACCTCGGCCGAGGCAGGCATTTCCAACAGCGTGTGGTTGCTGATGATCGCCACCGCCGTAGCCAGATGCGGGTCCTTGCGGAGATCGCTCGTCCAGTCGAACTTGTTGCGCTCCCAGTTGTCGAACCCGTGCACTCGGACGCTCTGGAGGCCGTTCGCGTCCAGCGTGGCGCGAAGGCTCTTTGCGAAGCTTTCGTCCACGCCCTTCTCGTTGCGGCATCCGATGGCGTCCAGGTCAAGCCCATAGACCTCCTTCAGACCCCGTGCCCAGGAGGCGTAGTAGTCGGCCATATCCTGCGACCAGAAGGTTCCGCCGCCGACCCAGCCCGGACAACCCCACGCGCAGGCATCCAGGGTGAGGTTCGGGTTCCTCGCTTTTGCCTCGCGCATGAGCCACCACTCGTACCCGCGGGCAAAGTTCGCTTCGCCCCGGGCGTGCATGTGGCTCGGCTCGGAACCCTGCGTCGAATTCCCGTCACCGGGAACTTCGACCAGCAAAGCGCTCATCGACGCGCCGAACTTAGGCGTGAAGAGCAAGTCGAGGACTTGGCTGCGCTGGGGTTCGGGATAATCCTTGAGCAGCACCGACGTCGCCCCGCCGCCGCTCACCGCCCCGATTCCGTCGAAGCGCTTGCCGCCCGCATCTCCTCTGAGATCGATATTCTGATCAGCGCGGAGCGCCGAGGGCGCCATCGCGAGCAGGATGGACAATGCCGTCAATAGATTGGCCCGGCGCCATGGGGCCGCGGCCAGCTTATATTTGAGGAGGGTCTTCATGAGGGGGGTTCCCAGGGCCAATACTCGGAGAAACGGGCCGGCCTTCCGGGACGTCCCGCACCGGTCTGGCCGGGTTCGATTGGGGGCTGAGTATACAAGAGCCGAGGACCGCGAATGCAACGTCGCAAGCAGCCCCTTCAAGCCGACCTGCGGTCGTCGAACGCCAGCCGAAACCATCGTGGCGCCGGATAGCTCGGCCAACTTCAGGCAAGTTGCGGTCTTGAGAATGGCGTAGAGTAACCCGATGACGCAGAGCACGCCTGAGAACCGGGGTCCCGCCTCGCGGAAACTGAAGTAGCCCTTCGCAAGAGGGTCGTCTTCCATTGCGCCGATGACGACGTGGTCAAGGAACGGAATGACCACCGTTTCCGAAGCTTTTCTGAGCAGCTGTGTGAGCTGCACATCGGCTGCGCTTGGGGCTGGATCGCCACTGGGATGGTTGTGGACGCATACGATGGCGGAAGCAGTGGCTATCTGGGCCGACCGATGATCAAATGGATACCGACAACTATTTGTCGTCGCGTGGGTCCACGAAGACTTTCATTGGCTACGATCGTCAAAAATCGATTCGACTGGGAGTCTAAAAAGCCGCGCCATTTTTAGAGCCAGTGGAAGACTTGGATCGTACTTTTCCACTTCGATCGAATTCACAGTTTGCCGAGAGACATCAAGTTTCTCCGCTAATTCGGCTTGGGACCATTGCCTATTTACCCTCAATTCACGCACTCGGCTTTTCATTGACGACGACGGGACAGGACCACGACCCGCAAGACATAGAGAAAAAGTATCACCGTAAATATTCTAATGAATCCAAGCCCATGTTCCAAACTGGTTGCTTGGAAAATCCCGACGCCGGAAAGCAGACTGATAGCAGTAACAAAGAATATTGCTCCGGCAGTCGCGAATAGGGCCGCCTCAATTTGGATCCGACGTTGAAGCTCGTCCACGCTATGATTCCATCGCCGGATACTTCGAACATAGAGCAGACTGGGAAAGAGCGGGGATAGAGCGAGTGCCGCCCGCAAGGAGATCGGCAAATCGGCGTGGCGCTGCGAGAGCCAAGGTGCTGCCAGGGCAAAAATCACGGCCACAATCGCCCACGCATTCATTTTTATGTCGGCCTTCAGAGAGTAGGACTTCCCGCATTGAAGGGCTTCCAGAAGTGATATCTTGGTCATGTGAGCAATGTATAGCATGCTTGTCTTTATGTCAAGCATGCTTGGCATTCACATTTTCCCGTGCGGCTATGACCACTTCCGTGTGTTTTCAACTTCCGCTCCCCTGTCTGCCCGAGGCCTTCCACACTAAAGTTCCGGGTTGTTGATGCGTCGGCACTACAGGAACTGCCGACCCGGATGAACGCATACGGGGCGCCGCTATGGCGTACGATTGGCTGCGGATTGGGAGGCGCTCCCCCTTTGATGCTGGGCCCGTGGCCCTGGCTGAACAAGGCATGCGGCGGATTAGGGTCCGCCGCATGCCGACTGCGCCCAGGACCGGATGACGGGTGTCCCGAGCAATTTACCGCCCCGCAGCTGCGCCTGGTTGCGGTGCTGCCGAGGTGGGCCGCGGCGGGGACACCACCGGCGCTCCAAGCTCGTCGCCCACGTGGTTCGCACGTTCCGACGCGTACGCGTCGCGCAGCGCGACGTATGGATCCACCGCCGCGGCCTTCAGCTGATCGTAGGCGCGCAGCTGGTCCGGCGCCTGGTTGACGATCATGAGGGCGGACGCCCCATACCGGTATTCCCAGAGCCGAATATAGTGAACGGGGTCCAAGAAGAAGCCGCTCAGTCCGAGGCCGATGCCATCGCGGATGCTCGAGGGCCCCAGGATCGGCAGGACCAGATAAGTGCCGTGGCCGATGCCCCAACTGCCGAACGCCAGTCCCAGGTCGCTCGGTCTCTCCTGCAGGTCGGGATATTGGTCGGCCGTGGCGACGAATCCGAGGCTCGTCACGGTGTTAACGAAAAAGCGCCCGGTCTCGACCGCTGCGTCCTTGGGCCTTCCTTCCAGCACGTTTCCGACGAAGCGGGTGGGAAACCCCAGGTTGTGAAAGAAGTGCTCAATGCCCCGCCGTACGGAGCGCGGGAGCACCTTCGAATAGCCCTTGGACAGCGGGCGCAGTATCACTTGATAGAAGCCGTCGTTGAATTTGAAGATATCCCGGTTGAAACCCTCAATTTTGTCAGGAATGGGATGAGCCGCAATGGTCGCGGGCTCCTCATCAAAAATACTGGCTGATTTCGTGGCTGCGCCCGGCGCCGGAGCCGGCTCTACAGAGGTGGCCGATTGGGCATAGCCCGAGCTGACCCCCAGCCGCAAAAAAGCGACCATCAGTAGAAGCGGCAGACCAATCTCCAGGCGCGAAGTCGAACCGACGCCCTTTGAATAAAATAAGGAAGATTTCATTTCGTGGCAGATGGGGGTGGAGCGACGACCGGCGCGGTCAGCTTCTGACGGAGAATGACGAGCAGATCCTCAGCCGACTTGTGCTCGAAATGTTCGTCAAACTGTTGCCGGTAGTTGCCGACAAGGCTGAGGTTTTCCCCGAGCACGTCGTAAACCTTCCAAGCGCCGCCGATCGGCGCGAGACGGTAGATGACAGAAACGGTCTTGCCCGGAGAAGCCGCACTGGTGATCACCTCGCGGCGCTCGGGCGCGATCAGCTTGGAGGACGCCAATGTTATCTTGGGGCGTTCGCCAGTGGAAAGCTGGGTCGCGTAAGTCCGTATCATCAGCCGGCCGAGCAGGTCGATCGCCTCTGTCTTCTGCGGAGCGGTGAGCTTGGACCAGTTGCGGCCAAACGACCTCTGTACGATGGCGTCAATCGCCACGGTGTCGCTCATCTGGTCACGTATTGCCGGCACGCTGGCGGCGATCTCGTCAGGCGATTTACCCGACACCATGTCGAGCACGCGGTTGATCGTGTCCAGCAGAGCGGGAGCCGGGTCGGTGGCAGGCGCGTCGGCGGCGCGGACCACGCTGACTAGGCAAGCGCCAGCGAAGAGCAAGGTGAGTCGGCGTTTGGGCAGGAATTTCATTGGACGAGCGGGTATTATTTCTTATCGGCGGCGCCGAAGACAAATTTGGCTATCAGATCCTCGAGATCCACGGTCGATTGCGTATCGACGATCAGCGCGCCCGGCTTAAGCCCGGTGCCGGATGCTCCGGGCTTAAGCGCGATAAATTTTTCGCCCAGCAATCCGGCCGAATGGATGGCCGCGACGGTGTCGTCGTCCAGTTGGAGGCTGGAATCGACTCCGAATGTCACCAATGCAGACATATCATCGGGTTTGAGAGTGATCTTCTTCACTTCGCCCACCGGTACCCCCGCAATCGCAACGGTGCTGCCGACCTTGAGGCCGTTCGCATTTGTAAACCGAGCGACCAGCATGATCCGATGCCCCTCCGGCAGCGAGAGCCTGCCGCCGCCCATCGAGATAGCGAGAAATGCGAATGCCACAAGGCCGACGAGCACGAAGAGGCCGACTAGGGTGTTGATTCGTTTGGTGTTCATTTGGGCAGGTGGTGGGTGTTGGCGACTACTTCGGCATTCTCCTCTAAGGCCCATAGGGCGGCCGGGTTGAGCACTTCGGCCAGTCTGTAGGCGTGGGTGCCCCAGTGGTAGCGTGTGATGTTCTTGAGGTTGGATCCATCGCTTACAGCTTGGAGCAAGCGTTCCGCTTCCGCCTGGACGGACCCCGCTTCCACGCCCCCAATGGCGAAGCCGAAGTGCCGTTCGTCCAGAAAATAGACCTGACTGTGTTTACGTTCAATCCCAACAACGGCGGCGACGGCCTCCCGATAGCTGACGAAGCGGCGCAGTCCCAACTCGGAGCCCGGGCGGCGCCGTTCAGTTGTGCAATTTGCCACCACAAAAAAATCGTAGGAGCGCCGCAGTTCTGGCCAGTCCGCAAACAAAGCGGTGCGTCCCTTCTGGCCGGCCAATTCGCTCAAAAGCTCGTTGCGATGATTCACAAAATCGAGGAGTACGGGATCCCGCACCTGTTCCAGGTCGGTGGGCGCCCCAACAAAACGGATCTGCCCGCGGTCCATCCATTCCGCCCGGTCGCTGATGAAGAGGACTTCCGGAATGTCGTGGCTAACGATGATCGCGGTGAAGTCGAATTTACGGCGAAAGTCCGCAATCATCGTGAAGACGCTGTTCTTACGCTGGGGATCGAGCCCCGTGGTGGGCTCGTCGAAGAGGATGAGCTGCGGCTGGGTGATCAGCGCGCGGGCCAGGGCTACCCGCTTCTGCATCCCTCCCGACATCTGGTTAGGATATTTGTCGGCAACGTCGCCGAGGTCCAATTGCTCAAAGAGCGCCAAGACCTTCTCGCGGATGGCTCGCGGCTTCGTTTTCGTGGTTTCGACCAGGGGCAGTGCGACGTTGTCCATCGCAGTCATAGAATCGAACAGCGCATTGCCTTGGAAGAGATAGCTGAGCCGCGGAGTGTCTGGGGAGCGCGATCGTGCGCCCGCGCTGCGCTTGCCTTCGATGAGGATCTCGCCCTCGTCGGCCTGATAGATGCCCGCAATGCACTTGAGCAGGACCGATTTTCCGATCCCACTCTTACCCATGATGGTCGTGATACTTCCGCGCTCGGCCTGCAGATCTATGCCATCGAGGACCAGATGGCTCCCGAACGACTTCTTTACCCCGCGGATTTCCAGGAAAGGTGTGCTCATATCAATGCTGGACTGAGGTGATAAGGTAATCGAGTGCGAGCACGGCAATGCTGGAGTAAACGACCGCGCGAGTGGTGGATTGACTGACGCCACGCGCGCCTGTTTCGCTGGAACGGCGGTGGGTGTTGTACCCTTCAAAAGCGCAAATCGCGGTCACGACGAAGCCAAAGATGAGCGACTTTTCGAGTCCGCCGCCGACATTGCTCGGCTCCAACGCGTCGTGGACGTTTTGCCAATATACGCCCGATTGTTGCCCCAGCAGGAGCACTCCAGAGAGATAGCCGCCGACAATGCCAACGATGTCGAATACGGCGGTATGCACCGGGAAGACGACCAAGGCGGCGATCAGCCGAGGAGCGACGAAATAGCCTAGCGGATTGACGCCCATCGTCTCGATCGCGTCGATCTGCTCGGAATTGCGCTGGATTCCAAGTTCAGCGGCTAGGGCAGAGCCGGCTTGCCCGACAACCATCAAAGCGGCGAGCACCGGCGCCAGCCCGTTGACCAGCGAACGGACGACCATGGAGCCGAGGGCCGATTCCGAGCCGAAACGCGCCAAGGTACGGTAACCCTGCAAACCAATGATCAATCCGGTGAAACAACCGACGGTGATGATAATGGGGATGCAACGGACACCCATTTCAAATATCGCCCTGACCAGTTTGGATATCCAGGACCTAAGCCCAACCAGGGCGGCCAATGCCTTGACGACAAAGAACGAGAAATCCCCTAAATCGCTGACGGCCAAGATACAAGACCTCCCCAAGCTTTCGACAAAAGTTAAGCGTTCGGGTGCTTCGGAGGCCTCCTCCGGGGCCCCGCCAAGCACTTTCCGACTAACGCGTGGTGTTTCTAAAGGCTCCATGGCGCAGTTGCTTGGGTAGAAATTAGAGAATCCATGCCGTGTTGCCCATTTGAATAGAAATAAAGACGATTGTTCCGCGGCAGTATGCTATAAATGAGCCAGGCCACCCTCGTGAGCCAGCAGGGGCGAACATAATTGCCCAAGGGATAACCTGAACAAGTGCAGAAGAAAAGGGCGTCAATCTGTGCCGCGTCAATGTTCGCTTGCCGCATTGCTCTCAATAACGCCTGCTCCGCCAAGCGCGGTGCCTCGACACGAAATGCCGCGTTAAGCTCGTCCGCTGTGAGATCGAATATCCGATCGAGTTGCTTTACCGCAAAATGGCGCCGGTCGACGCCGTGATTGCCACGGAGCACACTGTGAAGGATGAGCCGTGAGCGTTTTTGCAGTCGTTGGCGAACGGGCGAGCGTTCGATTAAGTCCCAGCACTCAGGCTGGGTGAGGGAACCGGGAGGGACGGCAGTGGCGAGAGCGTGGAGGAACATGAAAGCCGCAAGCGAGGCGGTAAACGAGTAATGATTGGAAGGGGTAATCCGACGTCTTCCTCGATAGGGAAGAAAGGCGGATCGAGAAGAGGAGGTTGTTCAAAACGATTTGAAAAATACTAAGCCATAGCCGTTGCCGTTGGCATAAGGGGTCCAGCTCAGTTTCATGGGATCGGGTGGACTATTATGGCGATGGACGACTGTGCTCGGTGATTGAGATGTCCGCAATCCACGAGATAATTGCGAATCTTCTGCGATGCGTTTCAGGACAGGCATACGCACCGTTCCCGTTCTCTGCGTTGGTGAGAAAGAAAAAGAAAAGCGCCCCGTGGAATGTAATGCCTCCCACTATGCCGGCAAAGATAAGGTTGTTGAAAACCATGGCAAAGACGCTTGGAGAGACTGAATTGGAAGACGCGCTTGGGACGTAGAAGTCTCATGGTCGGCGGGCGTCCCTATTATGGGCCATAGGGCCACATCGGAAAGGGATTTCCGGTCTCGAATCCACCGGGATCTACGTGCTGGGGCGGCTTGTCCGCATTGTGGATTGCTGTTTCCCTTGCTGGCTACTTCCCTTACATCCAGTTTTCCTCAAGTTTAGATGCCAATCCTAAAATACGAACGAAATCGCGAATTGCTAACGTATTCCCCGCCGCAGGCCACCTGCGCGGAATTCGTTGATAACCGGGCAGGATCCAATGGTTTGAACCACGGATCGCTTTCGCTCTTCGACAAGGTCAGAAATTACAAGGTTGCCGCCGCGATCCGCGCGTCGGGTCTCTATCCCTACTTCCGCCCCATTTCTTCGGCCCAAGACACCGAAGTCATCGTGAAGGGAAGGAAGGTCCTGATGCTTGGCTCGAACAGCTATCTCGGCCTGACCAACCACCCGAAGATCAAGGAAGCCGCCCGGGCCGCGATCGAGAAATACGGCACGGGCTGCGCTGGTTCGCGCTTCCTGAATGGGACACTGGAAATCCACCTGGAACTGGAGCAAGCCCTGGCGCGGCTGGTCAACAAGGAGGCGGTGTTGCTCTACAGCACCGGTTTCCAAGTCAATCTCGGGGTCATTAGCACGATGGTCGGAAAGGGCGAATATGTCCTGGCCGACAAATGCGACCACGCCAGCATCGTCGAGGGCTGTCAGCTTTCCCTCGGCCAGCTCGTGCGTTTCGCGCACAAGGACATGGCGTCGCTGGAAAGCCGCCTCCGGAAAATTGATCGCGGGGCGGGCAAACTCATCGTTGTGGATGGAGTGTTCAGCATGGAGGGCGACGTCATCCAGCTGCCGGAACTGTGCCGTCTGGCCAGTCGCTATGGCGCCGCGGTGATGGTGGACGATGCTCACGCCATCGGCGTGCTCGGGAAAGAGGGCGCGGGCACCGCGAGTCATTTCGGCCTCACGGACCAGGTGCACCTTATCATGGGCACTTTCAGCAAATCGCTGGCGAGCCTCGGAGGATTTATCGCGTCGGATGCCGAGACGATCGATTATCTGAAGCACCAATCGCGGCCGCTGCTCTTCAGCGCCAGCATGAGCCCCTCGAGCGTGGCCGCGGTCATGGCTGCTCTTGAAATCATGCGTTCCGAGCCCGAACGCATTGCGCAGCTCTGGCACAACACCGCGCGCCTGAAGCAAGGTCTTATCTCGCTGGGGTTTAACTTAGGCGCTTCCGAGACGCCGATTCTCCCGGTGCATTGCGGCGACATGACGCTAGCATTCAAGTTTTCCAATCGGCTCGAGGAGGAAGGTGTGTTCGTCAACCCGGTGGTGTATCCGGGAGTGCCGGCCGGCAAGGAACTGATACGCGTCAGCCTCATGGCCACGCATACCGACAGGCAGATTGATTTTGCGCTGGACAAGTTCGGCATGGTAGGCAGGGAGCTTGGCGTTCTGTGAGCCCGGCTGAACCGTTGCCCGGAAACCGGTTCTGGGCAACCCCGACAGATTCCTGCAAGACCGGTCGATGAAGGTCCTGCTAACAGGAGCGAACGGTTTCGTCGGCAGCCACATCCTGAACAGACTCCGCGACCGCGGCATCCCGATGGCGGTGCTGCTCCGCCAGGCCGCCGACAAGCGCTTTATCGAAACGCAGCTGCCTCACCTCGATCTGCGGACGGGCTCCATTGGCGATGCCAAAAGCCTGGATGCCGCCATGGAAGATGTCACCCACGTGGTACATTGCGCCGGCTGCACCAAGGCGCTGCGCGTCTCGGAGTTTTACGAGGCCAATCACGCAGGGACGCGGCACGTTGTGGATGCCATCAACCGGCAGCAGGGGCGAATTCAACGGCTCGTCCACATTTCCAGCCTGGCGGCGGCCGGTCCGGCGCCCATGGACAAGCCCGCGCTCGAAAGCGACGCTCCGAACCCGGTCTCCGACTACGGAAAGAGCAAGCTCGCCGGCGAGAGGGAAGTGCAAAACGCGTGCAAACCGGAACACGTGATCCTGCGGCCGCCCGCCGTGTATGGCCCGCGCGACACCGCATTCCTGCCGTTATTCAAAGCGATCAAGGCGCATGTTTCGCCTCGTTTCGGAGGCGGCGAGATGGCGCTGAGTCTGGTTTTCGTGAAGGACCTGGCCGAAGCGGTCGAGACCTGCCTGGTGCATCCCGCCGCCCCCGGAAAGGTATTTAACGTCGCTTCGCCTGAAATCGCGACGGCGCGACTGCTGGCCGACGAAATCGCCTCGCAAATGAAAACGTGGACGTTGCCGCTGCCTCTGCCGACCGCGGCGCTGTGGCCCCTTTGCGTACTGCAGGAAACCGCTTCGAGGCTCACCGGCAAGCCGGCCGTCTTGAGCCGGCAGAAATATGCGGAACTCCGCGCGCCGGGCTGGGTGTGCGACCCCGAACGGATGCGGCGGGATCTGGGCTTTGTGTGCGCGACGGGCCTCAAAAACGGAATCGCCGAAACCCTGGACTGGTATCGTCAGCAAGGATGGTTGTGAGGCAGGAAACCAACAATAAAAGCCTGCCCACCGCTTGGGAGTTCAACAAGGAAATCATCTTCGGCGAAATCGGCTCCTTGGTGGGCGCCTACGTCGCGGCATTAACCGCGGCGCACCTTACCCGAAGCGCAGCACTGATTTCCGCCTCGTTGATTCCGGGAACCCTGCTGGGGGGAACGATTTTTTGGCTGACGGCCCGGATTGTGCACCAACGTGCGAGGGGAACCTGGTCGATCGGCGTGCTGGCGCGGGACATCAGCTATTTCACGCCAGTGGCGGCCGTCCTAGGATTCGCGGTGTACGACCCGGCGATCTTTCTCGCCTCGCACTTTCTGCTCGTCCGGGGCGCGGGGGTCGTCCTTTCGGTCGCTGCCGGTCAGATCACCGCGTTCTCGCTGTTTCTTGCGAGCATGAATGGGTACCGGTTGATTCTGGCGAAAACAGAGACGAGACATTTGTGAGGCCGGCTTAGGCAGGTAGCGGGGCGGCCGGCGGTTTTCGCTCCCTTGCCAGGCGACCGTCAGCCAACTCAAGCAACGCCTGTCCCGCCGCATCGGGATTAAACCGGAATTCCGCCAAGGCGGCGCGAAAGTCCCCCAAGTTCCGGAAAAAGCCCTCGACCTCCTCACGCGAAGGCCTCTCCGAGAAATCGCCCAAACCGGCCTCCTTGATGAAAAGCGAATTCGCCGTCTGCTCGAACTCATTTTTCAACGGGATGCCGAAGAATGGCTTCCTGAGCCAAACGGCCTCGGCGATGAGCAACAGGCCGCTGGTTCCCATGACCGCCTTGCAGCCGGCCAGCTCGCGCGGCATGTCGTCGTTGGAGACGCGGAAAGTCAAATTCCCGTCGGCAGCGTCGACATTGTAGCCATAGACGACGAAGCGCTCGTCGATCCGGCGCAAGACTTCCAGCAGCGGCGGATTGGGCTCTTTCAGATAGACCAGCACGTAGTCGCCGATTTTCGGCCGGAGCTGCCGGAATTCACTCTGCAACACCGGCGGAACGACGCGCACGTTGTGCCGGCACCGGTTGGCCGACAGGAACGACATCACAACGAAGGCGTCGGCGCCTGCCGTGACAAGGCTTGCGGCTGTTTTTGTGATCAGGTACGAGAGGCGAAAGCCGGGGGGCACCCGCTGCTCCAGGAAGACCAAGGCATGCTGGTTGTCGAAGGATACGACGGGCACGCCGAGCGAACGGGCGAGAAGATGGGTGAACGGTTCGAAATTGACTATGAAAAGATCGGGCGAGAAGGCCTTCAATTGCCTGCGGAGCGCCGCCCAATTGGTCGCGTAGTATCTGAACACGCCGGCGTTTCCTGCCACAGACTTAAGGAGCGAGAGGCGGCCGGCCCGATTGTAGTAGTGCCGGATTCCGCGAATCTCGATCAAGTCATATCCGCCGAGCAGACCGACGGACCGGCCGTAGGTCACAACCTTCAACCTATGTCCGGCGCGCTCCAGCACCGGCAAGATCGACCGTGCGAGGGAGGCGTGGCCTCGTCCCTCGCCCGAGAGTGCATAGACGATATTCATGCGCAGGCTGTGTCCGCGGGACAATCGGGCCAACGGGACAACTGTGTCCATGAGGAAGGATGGAAGTTTCCGATTTGTCGCATGGAGACAGGATCTTACAACTTGCGTTACAAACAGCCCCAATTCGATTAGGGTCAAATGCGTTCGATGATCCTCCGCCGCCTTCTTCTCGTTCTTCTCGCCTTTTCCGCCGGGATGGTTTTGCGGCCGGCTGTCCGAGGCGAGGAAGCGGGCGCTCCCGCCACGGTCCAGGCCCTTTGCGATGCCCTTCAGGCGGCGATGAAGCGGGGCGCGTCCCTGGACTTCGCCGCCCGCAAGGAACTGCTCGGACCCGAGATCCGGCGCGACTTGGACCTTGAACTCATGACCCGGATCGTCGTCGGGCCGCCCTGGCGAAACCTCGCACCTTCAGACCGCCAGCAAGTGGTGGAGGCGTTCAGCGATTACTGCATCGCCACCAATGTCCAGCGCATCAAGAGCTCCTCCGGAGGGCGCTTTGAAGTCGATCCCACGCCCACGCTTCTGCCGAGAGGGGATCGGATCGTCCACACCAAGCTTTACACCAGCGATCCCAATCCGGTGCAACTCGATTACCTGATGCGGGAAGACGGCGGCCATTGGAGGATTATCGACGTTTACCTCAGCGGCACGATCAGCGAACTGGCCGCCCGCCGCTCGGAGTACTCCACGATCCTCCGTCAAGGCGGAGCGCCGGCCCTGGTCGCACTCCTCCGGAAGAAAACGGCCGAACTCAGCGATTAGCGGCCGGGGTCCTCGTAAAAACCCGGTGGCGGCGCGGCCGGGCCGCCGCCGCCCAGTTCCGCCGCCCGGTGCTGCCGGTAAAGACTGCGGAAAGAGGCATAATAGTCGATCGCCTCCCGCTGAACCTCGTCGAGGGAGTCGAGGTTGCGGGCGCGTTGGTCGATACCATCGGTGATCGCGCGGCCGGCGCTCACGGCAGTGGAAAAGTTGTGCCGCCGGAGGATGTAGCGGAAAGGATCGACGTAAATATCGACTCCCCTGCCGATACCGTCGCGTGGACTGGAGGGCCCGAGCACGGGCAGGATCAGGTACGGCCCTTCCGGCAGCCCCCAGGCCCAGAGGGTCTGCCCGAAATCGCCGACTTGCTTCGGCAATTTCTGCCGGCTGGCCACGTCCTCAATGCCGGCAAGTCCGGCAGCGCTATTGAGGAGGAAGCGGCATCCGGTCGTGCCCGCGGCCTTGAGCCGGCCCTGGAGGAGAGCATTGGCGAAGATGACGGGTTCATTGAGGTTATCCAGGAAATGGCGGATGGCGTCGCGGCCCGGCTCGGGCAGAACCCGCCGGTAGTCCCTGGCCAAGGGTTTGATCAGGATCCGATCAATGAAAAGATTGAATGCGAACGTACCGCGGTTGAGCGGCTCGAGCGGATCGTGGTTGGCCTCGAACTCGGCGCGGGCGGCGGGGTCGCGGGGCACCGTGGCGCATCCCGCCATCAAGAGCGAGCCGGAGAGGAGAAGGGTCGCAACCCTGCCGGGCCGCCTCATGCCGAACTCCCCTGTCTTGTCCGGGAATTTCCTCCAAACAGCGCGGGTAGCACGATTAGCGTGCAGGCCAAAATGAAAAACAGTGCCAGGCTGAGAAACTTTCCCATCTCAGCCATGCCCGGGGACCGGGAAAGGGCCAGGCTGCCGAAGGCCATGCCGCTGGTGAGGGCGCTAAAGACGACCCCCCGGGCGGTGGGCGATCCCAAAAGACCGCGCCCCTCCGCCCGTTGGCGCATGACGAAGTAGATGTCAAAGGAGACGCCGATTCCGAGCATCATTGGCAGCGTGATGATATTGGCGAAATTGATCGAGAGGCCGAGAAGGGTGGCAGCGGCCAGGGTGAGAATCCCGGCGAGCAGCAAAGGGGCCAGCACCAGCCCGACCTCGTGAACCCGGCGGAAAACGGCGAAAAGCAGGATCGAGATCACCACAACCGCGATCAGCCCGGCGGTGGCAAAGGTCCGCGGGGCCATCCCGGTCCACTCGTCCACCATCACCGCGGACCCGATGGCTTGCGGAACGACCCTTCGCACGGCGCGGGAGAATTGCCGGAGGACTTCGTTGTCGCGAGTATCGCCGCGCGGGAATATCTCCATGCGCCAGCGTCCGTCCGGCGCCACCCAATCCCGGCGGAAGTCGGCCGGAAGCGTGTCGAGCGACACCGGCCCGGGCCCAAGCGCTTCCCGCAAATTCTCCAGGCGCCGGCTGATGCCGGCGCTGAGGTTATCGGCGAGCGCCGGAAGCGCCACCGGCCCCCGCCGCACGATTCTGCGCAGCGCCGCCGCCAATCGGGCTGCCGGCCCGTCTCCCCGGCTCCCCAGTTTTTCCATGTCGTCGGCGCAGCGGCTCGCCGCGGCGAGGATTTCGCCGGGCGTCGGCGCTGGTTTGACGACCGCGGGCGAAAGGGTCGGCCCGAGCAGGGATGCGGCATCCTCCAATATCTCTAACTTGGGGGCCTGGTTGTCTGGAATGAAGCTTTCCAGGCTAACGACGCGGGCGACCTCTGGGAGGGCCCGCAGGCGGAGGGCGGCGGCGGCGGCTGCCTGCGGCGGCGCCATGGATTGGATCGTGTAAGGGGAAGTGTCCGGATTGGACATCAGATCGAAAAGGGTCTCGACCGACTCAGAATGGGGATCTTCCAGATCGACGGGATTGAAATCCAATTTCAACCGCGGCAGTGCGGCGGCGGAAAGGACGGCGAGCATCAGGGCCGCCGCGATCACCCAGCGGCGCCTGCGATCGAGGAAGCGATCCGCCTTGGCTCCCCAGGCAAAGCCCGCAGCATGGCGCTCGGGGCGGGTCCGCAGCAGCGTCAGCAAAGCCGGCAGCAGCGTGAGGTTCAGGACCAGGGCGATGATCATGCCGACTCCGGCGATCAACCCCAAATCCCTCACTCCGAGGTAATCCGTCGGTGCGAAGGACAAAAAGCCGGCGGCGGTGGCGACGGCCGCCACCGCCAAGGGTGGCCCCACTCCCGCAGCCGTGCGTTGAAGGGCGTCGACCGGTTCCGCCACCAGCCGCTCCGCCGAATAGCGCACGCTAAATTGGATCCCGAAATCGACCGCGATCCCGATAAAAAGGGGGGCAAACGCGACCGAAATCGGATTGAACGGTCCGACAACCCGAACGGCAAAGGCGGCGCAGCCCACGAGCCCGACGATCAGGGTCAGCAGAATTGCCAACATCGTCCGAGCGGATCGCACGCAGATGGCTAACCAGAAGCAAAGCAAGCCCAGGCAAAGCGCGGTCGAAAAGGTTGCGTTTTCTGTAAGGGCGACGAGCTGATCGTTGTCCAAGGCGACCGGGCCGGTCACCCGCACCCTGATCCCGCTTTCCGGCCCGAGACCGGCGGCATGAGCGGCCGCCTTGATCGCATCGATCGCACGGGAGGCCGCGTGGATTTGGCCATAATTTAGAACGGCCCGGGCGAGGACGAAATGGCGCAATTCACCGGTCCCCGATTTGCGCCCGCTCAGAAGGGTCTGCCAGGAAAAGGCCTGCTGGCGTCCGGCCAGGGCGGCTTCGGCCGAATTCGCCAGCACCCCGAGCGGCTGATCGATTTTTGCCGGCTCGATTTCGCCTCGCAGAGCGCTTCGGGCGAACAAATCGATCACCTCCAAGACGCCGCGAACGCTGGGGTCGGCCGCCAGGATCCCGAGAATTGGCTGGGCCGAGATCAGGTGATCGGCGAAATCCTGGACTTCGGCGGCAGGCAGAAAAAGCAGACCGTAACGCCGGAAATAGGGGACCGCATCCGGTTGGCGCACATATAGGAAAAGGTCCGGCCTTCGCTCCATCCTGCGTGCCAGTTCCGCCGCCGCGTCGGATGCCTGGTCGGGCGTTGTTCCGTCCACAACCGCCACGAGAAGGTGTTCGTTTTGGGGAAATTGCCGGTCGAGGTCCGTTGCCGCCCGCTGCCAGGGCAGATTGGGATCGGCCAGTTTTTTGGTGTCGCTGTCGATGCTGATTCGGCGGGAGGCATAGATTGCCGCACCGAGCGCCAGGACCAGAACCACAGCCGTCAACGCCCAGGCATGCCGGCGGCTGAACTCAACCGTGTGGCGGATGACGGAGCGGGCTTGCCTCGAAAAAGTGGACAGTAATTCAGGCGGCTTTTTCGTAAATCCGGTAGGTCTTATAGGGGTTTCCGCCAAAAACCTCGAGCAATCGGCGCATCATCACGTTGTCCTCGAGAATCCACGATGACTCGATGTCCTTGAAGCCAAACTTGGCCGCTGCCTTGAAACCCTCCGTGAGCATGACGGCCTCGATGCCGCGGTTGCGATACTTGGCCTTCACGCCCAGCGTGATGGCACGGCACCACGACGGTTTTTTCCAACCGAGCACATAGGGCAGGAATCCGAACAATTTCGGTGTGAGCAGGCGCCCGCGCAGCGGTTTGAGCGCCACATTAAAGTCGGGCAGCGCCAGCAGGAACCCCACGGACTCCGTCGGCGTCTCCGCCACCCACAGCAATCCTTCCAGCAGGAGCGGCTTCAATCTCGCCGCCATAAAATCAATCTCGGCGTCCGTCATAGGAACGAAGCCCCAGTTATCCTCCCAGGCGGCGTTGTAGACCTCTTTGACCTTGCCCAAATCGCGCACAAGCGTGGCGGAACGGATCGGTGTGAAAGTCAGCTCGGGGTGCCGCCGCCGGGTTGCCTCGGCAATGCGCTCCAGACGGTCCAGGGGGCATTGCGCGATGTTCATATGGTAGGCCAGCAAATCCTTCGCCTTGCGAAATCCTTCCGCAGTAATGAGATCCTCGTAATAACGCGGATTGTAGGTCATCATGAAGACTGGCGGGGAATCGAAGCCCTCCACCAACAAACCGCACTCGTCATTGGCCGTCGGATTCATTGGCCCGAGAACGCGCTTCATCCCTTTTTGCCGCGCCCATCCCATCACCTCCTTAAAGAGCAGCCGGCTCACCTCCCGATCGTACACGCACTCGAAAAACCCGAAAAAGGCGGCGCTGTCCTTCTGCACGCGGTTGTGCGCCTGGTCGATGATGCCCGCGATGCGCCCGACGTCCTGTCCGTTTCGGATCGCCACCCAAAGCGCCGCCTCCGCGTGCTCGAACAGTGGATTCTCAGCCGTGAAAACCTTCTTCAAATCCATCAGCAAGGGCGCGACCCAATGGGGGTCGTCGCGGTAAATACCGTAGCTCACCTCCAGGAAACGGAGCACAGCTCGCGGCTCGCGCGGCAACGGGACGATTTCAATGTTAGCGGAGCCTACCATCTTTCGCAATAGTTTCTTCGATACGAACGCAAAGTGTCTGCACCTTTGCCCGTCAATCAACAAAATATGGGAATTTTCACACGCCGTGATTTTGTGAACACAACGCGGAGATGGGCGGCTGCCGGAGCAAGATCCTACCGGGCCGGAAAGCCCCTGGCCAAGGGTAATTCTCCATGCGCGCCGCTCGATGTTCCGTATCGCGAACTTGCGCCCGCCGACGCCGTCTGTATTAATGGCAACACGGGCCGATCCTGGGCCGGCCCTGCTCCGACAAGACGGACACGCCGACGCAAGACAAACCTCCAATTTTCACGATGAAAACAAGCACCAACTGGATCGTGGGCAAACGCGTGGATCTGATCGGTTTCATCGGGGGGGCCCTCGCGGGCTACGCCATATTTTTTATGCACGCCGGCCTCGGTTGGGACATGCTGCTGATCTACGTCCTGTTCATCACCTTTCTGGACACCCCGCACTTCTTCGGCACTTATTTACGGACCTATCTCGACAAGCAGGAATTTCAGGCGCGCCGGGGTTTCCTCTTGGGAAGCTTGTTGTGGCTCGTCGCCGGTCCCGGGGTGCTGCTCCTCTGCTACGGCTTGTATCGGGCCGGTGTCGAGCGCTACCTGCTGCCCTTCAATGCCTTCGTTCTGGCCGTTGGAATCTGGGCATACTGGCACGTCGTGCGTCAGCATTACGGGTTCATGCGGCTGTATCAGGTGAAAAACAACGAGCAGTCGCGGGAAAACGCGCGCCGCGACGGTCTTTTGATGCATTTGGGGCTGATGCTGCCTTTCGTCGTCTTTGCGCTCCGCCATCCGGAGAGCCGCCAGGCATTCGGCCTGCCGCCCCGGCTAGCCCCCCTCCCTTCCCTGGCGGCGATCCGCGCCGGCAGTCTCGGCCAAATCAGCTGGGAGTACTTCGTAATCGCAGCTGCAGCCCTCACCTTGGCGATTTTGATTGTCAGCTTCGTCGTTCGCGAATTGGGCAAAGTACGGCGGAGGGAGCCCCTGAACGTCCCCAAGCTGCTTCTGTTTCTCGCGGTGCTGCCGCTGCACATCCTCGTGTGCTTTTCTCAATCGGTGCTAAGCGCCCCACTGATCACCTTCGGCGCTTTTGTCACTATCTATCACGACATTCAGTACCACGTTCTGGTCTACTGCCACCAGCGGAACCGCTTTCGCAACAATCCGCAGGCCCGGGATTACGGTATTGCCGCCGTCCTTTCAAAGAATGTATTCATCTTCGCGGCGTCCGCAGTGGCCTTTGGGCTTTTGGTCCGCGGCTTCGGCTGCAGCATCCAAGTGTACGATGGCGTGCATCAATGTTTCACCCCCATCCTGATCGGCCGGCTTCATCTGTTCGGCAACATCTACAGCGACACCCTGCTCGGAGCCTTTTTTCTCGGGTTCCCCTGCCATCACTACTTCGTCGACCAATTCATCTGGAAACCGAGCAGAGACCGCGGCCTGCGGCGCGATCTGAGGCTCGAACCCAGCCCCGCCGACGCGGCATGACCCAGCGCATCCCGTCAGGCGCTGACAATGACGGGAGTGAGCTTCTTTAAGTGCACGCGAAGAGCTTTGCGGTTCTGCCCGAACAGCAGTCGGAAGGGTTCGTGCAACTCAGGCCTACGGGATGAGCACCGAATTCCGGTCTATTTCATCCAGAGATGCCGTTCGGGACACCGAGAAGTCACTCCGCCTCTAGCTCAGAATTCTTGCGCCATTCCACTGCCCCAAACGTGCTGCTGCCGAGAAGGTTATAGACGAGGCTGAACGTCCCTTCCGACTGATTCGCTGCCGGAGAGCCGCGGTAGAGGCCGCGGCGATGCGACTCGACGTATTCGACTCCCACCGCCTGGTGCTTGAACAGCCGAAAGGTCACGCCGACATCGCCGCGAAATACCTGCTCCGATCCGTTGCTGTCGTCCGAGTCCGTCCCGCTTATGTAATAGTCGCGCGCGGTGAAATCCAGCATGGTCCGGCGCCCAAAGATGAAGCGCAGGGCGAGCAGCTCCTGGAGCGTCGCCCCGTAATGATAGTCGCGCTCGCCTTCCATCTGCGGTATCGTCCCGCCGGCGCCAAATCCGACGCCGGCAAGGGCCGATCCCTGCATGGCCACGTGGCGCGAGAGCCACCACTGCTGGGTCGTTCCTAGCGAGAGTGCGGTTGTGGAAATGTGAAAGATCGGGGGCGAGATGTAATCGTAGCTGCCGTAGAGGCCCCAGATGCCCCGGTAATTTTCCCCGATCTTGTAATCGGTGCCGTAAAGCAGGCCGCGTATCATGATATCCTGGATAAAGTCGTCCGTGTGCGCGCTCGTCTGGGCGGCGAACTCGAACGAGAAGTAGTCGAAGGGCCGGTCGTAGTCATAGTCCGGCTTGCCGGGAAGGCCGTAGATCATGGAGAAATCCATGACCGCCTCGCTTTGCTTCTTGTTGGTGTAGGGGGAGCCCTCGTCGAGCAGGAGATTGTTCGTCTTGACGAGGTCGGTGCTAACGCCCCAGCGCAGCCGAAGGAAGGTCGCGGGGTCGTAGCTTGGGAAGACAGCCCTGTAGCGTTTGCCAAACACGAGGCGGGTGAATCCGGTCGGCGGGGAGATTATCGCGGCGCCGACCTCGCGCCACAATGCCGGGTGATCGCCGCCGCCCTCCAGCAGCAGGCTCGCCATCCGGAAGAGCGATTCGCCCAGAATGGGCCCGCCCTCCCCGGTCATGATCTGGTCATTGATCGTGGGCAGGTCCGTCTCCCCGGCCATTTTCCAAATGAAGCTTCCAATATTGCTGTAAAAGATACCCTGCCAGAACGAGTCGCCCGTTGATCGCGCGAAGCCGAAGAGCATCGCGCCCTGGAGGGGATGCCCGAATTGATCGACCTCGAAGGGATCGGTGTCCCAGACCCAGCGCTGCTCGCGCAGGTGAGTCCACGTGCTGCTCAGGGTCGAGTCGTAGACGTCGTGCGGTATTGTGATCCGGTCATAGATGTTGAGGGAAGCAAGGAAACCCACACCTTCGTAGGCGGGAATCGCATAGCTCTTCCCCTCTCCGGTTTTCCAGTCCAGCGCGCCGTCGTTTGTGAAGGGAGCCACGGCGGCGGGGGCCGGATCGGGCTGCGTTATGGCCTGCGCTCGGGCCTGCGATACCACGGCGAAAAACAGGAGGACCGCGGTCGCGAATCGATTGTGTGCGGATACTGGCGCAAGCCAGATTGATGAAACCGAGGGGATGCGCATGGTGCTTGGGCCGATTTTCCCGCGGAGAATAGAGATCCCCGGGAAGCATCGCCATGGGGTGTTGCCCTCATCCCAGGTAAAGCGGCAACCAGTAGCGCCTGAGATGCCATGCCAATGCCACTTGAAAAATATGCACGGGAGCAAGCTTCTCGGCGCAGCGGCTACGTGCGTGCAATTTCAAACCCAATGTCAGGCCGTATTCTGAAGCTGCATAATACTGATTCTTAACTCTCCCTGGACCTCCGTGTGGGGCCGGAACGGAACATATCGGGCATCGGAAGCGCCGGGCACAACGCCAATCTGTTTTCTGTCGGCGCGGTTTAGGTTGCCCATAGCTCCGCGTTGCGTCTGAGGTTCGAATCCCCGTGAGGACGCCAGCTCATATCCAGCGGAGATACAATCTGGCAAATGACAGCTACCCAATACGCTCAAGCCTACTCGTTGTGGCCCCTCAGAACGAAGGGCACCTATCCAGCGTCCCGTTAGCGTCAGCGGCGCAAGGCAATCATTCGGTAGGCCCCGAGAAAAGATACTTTGCATTTCCAATTCCAACGGTCCGCCGTCAGTCCGAGTGCGCAAGGAAGTTCGTCCCGACGGAAGCCGGCTGCGATACTAACGCGGGCGTCGTGAAGCGTGACGCGGTTTGCTCCGAAAAGAGGGCCTAGCGCAGCGAACAGAGCTTGTGACCAGCGCCGTCGCGCAGGCTCAGAGACGACAATGAGACGCGCTCCAATGAGCTTCGCCCCAAGGACTGCCAGTTCGTTGGAGTTGAAATGATGTAAAGTTAAATTAGCCATGACAGCGGAATATTCGGCAAATCTGACAAAGGTCCTAAGGTCAGCCCGATGCCACTCTGCCTGATAATGCCAAGCTGGGGGTCGCGGCCAAAGGTCCAAGCCGTCGATCGCGAGGCCCGCAGCCGAAAGCGCCATTCCCATCTCCCCAGTTCCCGCACCCAATTCGAGGACACGTTCTGCAGGCCTCAGTCGGCGTCGCAACTCTTGGACAAACCACCTCTCGTTCCCCATGATCCGATTGACAATTCGCAGGTCTCTCCGACTGTGCTGTGCCGCCGGATCATCAGGAGCGAGCGAATCTAATAGCTCAGGCTGTAGCGTGCGGTCCATAAAGCGGAGCAGAAGCGGACTTATGAGTCAGCTAGTTGTCCCTGCAAATGAAAATACAAGTGGACCACGGGATCTACCTTCAAGAAGTAATATTTACTGATCACAGGAAGCCCAAAGTCACGAGTGTCGATCGTGACATCACCGTCGATGCCGACAATCTGTGCTTTGATCTCAATCGAAATTGGGAAACTCACCAATCGCTCAACGCCGTGAAACCGCAGCCGACCGCGTGCGATTGATTTCCCGCTATACGCCGGCTCAAGAGCGGTTAAAGTAAATACAACATTTGGAAACCTGTCTGTCTGCTGCCAGTCATTCATGTCACGGTCTCGATCGGAATTGCCGGTCTTTATCGCAGCGAAATTAGACCTGAAAACGGCGGATTCAATCTGGCCCGTCCGGGGTGTCGCCGCGACTATTAGATCAAATATCTGGAGTTGGGCCATGAACGAACCAATCGTGGCCTTCACAGCGATTTCGACATGCGACTGGGCCATATCTATGACGACCGGGGCTGAATTGCCGACGACGGCCATTACCAAAGGAAGCCACAGAATTCGCCTAAACTTCGTAAGCATAAATTGCATTTAGTTGCATGTCCGGCGAACGAGTGAGGACGAGACGCGTGACTAGATCGCGACCTCTTACGATCCAGCGGTTCTCCCACTGCCCAATCGCCCCGATGCGGCGGGCCTGTCGGGCGATGCGGGCGGTTCGGGGTCCCCGCAGCGCTTCATAGGCACGAAAGGCTGAGGCAACGTCAGACGACGCGAGCAGACACTTGGCGAGGCAAGCGGCATCCTCAATTGCCATGCAAGCTCCCTGGCCTACATTGGGAGTGATCGGATGGGCTGCGTCGCCCAACAAAGTGACGCGGCGGTCACCCCATCTCTTGAGCGGCCTCCGATCGCGAGCGTCGTTCTTGATAATGTCGGCTGGATTGGTGGCTTCGATCAGCTCCGGAATTGGGCCATGCCAGTCCTTGAACAAGGCTAACACCTCGGATTTGCGCCCTTCCTGGGCGTCTGATTGCGAAGGTGCGCTGTTTCGCGTGGCATACCAGCAAACACGGCCTTGGCCCATGGGCATAACGCCGAACCGGCGTCCTGATCCCCAAGTTTCGCTTATGTGGCCGCGAACGGCTCCTGGAATCTCAGGCGCGATGCCCCGCCAGATGCAGTAGCCCCGGAAGATGGGTTCGCCCGACCCGTGAATCTGCGTTCTAACGGCTGAGTTGATGCCATCGGCTGCGATCAAACCATCGGCATGGGCTTCAAGCCCGCCTGCAAATCTAGCAATGACACCGTCGGATTCCTGCGCAAACGCCTCCACGCGTTGGCCTGATATCAAGCAACCTTCCGGCAATTGGCTGCGAAGCGCACGATGCAGATCAGCCCGATGAATGCATAAGGCCGGCGTTTGAAATCCCGTCATCGCAATTGCGGAGATCAACTTTCCGTTGGGACGGTGCAGATTGAACTGGGTGACGGGTTCGCCGCTAACAAGCAGATGTTCGAGAACGCCCAGGGAACGCAGCACCCGGGTGGCATTGGGCCAAAGGCTCATGCCCGCGCCGATTTCAGTGAATGCGGGAGCCCGCTCGTAGACCACCACATCAAACCCTGCGCGGTGAAGCGCAAGCGCCGCGGTAATCCCGCCGATTCCCCCTCCAGCGATAATCAGCTTTTTGCTCATATGTGGCCAGCGAAGAGGAACTTTTTCAAAGAGATGGCGAAACTGCGACATGATGGTAACGCAGCTTGTTCCAAGAAGCGCTCGGAGCTGGCTCTTGCCGCCATTTCTCTTGTGATCATTTGCATGTGAACAGAGCGAACCGCATACAGCCCGTTTGATAAGCGGCCAAGATGCGACAGGCCGTAATGGCGAAAATGCGGTCGCTGGCACTTGAATTGAGCAGAAGCTGCCAATAGCGGCGCCGTGTGAGCATACGCAGAAGCATTCGGCGGATCACGACACTCCAGGTCTTTTTCACCTGTAAAGTTAGGTCCTCGATTTGCACGTCCGCAAAACCAGCGGTGACTAGAAGAATGCTCAGCTCCCGAGCGGTCACCAATGCTGCCTGCCGGCCTTCCCTTGCAATAGCCTCAAGAAGATACCGTTTGGACCAGGCCGACTTGCTTTCGGCCGCCAGCCAAGTGCAAATGACCATTCGTCCGCCAGGGCGTAACACACGCCGCGCCTGACGGGCGAAACTCATCCTGTCCGCCATATGCTCAATACTCTCCAGAGACAACAGGGCGTCGAATGATCCATTTGCGGGTTCTGCCTCCGCCCAATCCTGCAAGCGTATCTCCACCGAACCCTGCGAGACAGCGCGTTCGTCGGCGTATTTCTTTTGGGCTAATGAAATTGTATACCCGACGACATTTGCTCCATAGGCCTCCGCCGCGAGCCGGGCGGTGCCTCCGTAGCCGCATCCGACATCCGCTATATGCGCGCCTTGCGACAATTGAAGACGTTCAAGCACGTGGCGGCTCATTTGCTCAGCCGCCGCGGCTGGCGACTCTCGACCGGTGAGCCACAAGCCGTGATGAATGTGCTCACCCCAGATGTCGCGATAGAAATAATCGAGAGAATCGTAGTGCCGAGCAATGGTTTCAACCGGTGGGACGGAAAGCTTATCGTCAGCCGAATTTTGTGACATCGGGTTAAGTGGTCCTGAGCGAGGAAACGCCAAATTCCCGAACTGTTCGGCGGTACCAATTCACGGTGCCTCAGATCGGGTTGGCGTGCGTGACGTTCTCATGAAATCAAGCGCGCAATGCCAAATGCGGCTGCGGCAGCTAGACCACCTATGAATATTGTTTGCAGTGCACCTCGGAAGACAGGAACGCCGGTAACCTTGCCCTTGATTCCCCCGAAGAGAGCGAGGGCTATCAATGTAACGATGACAGAAAGCCTGAGCGCACTTTGCGCATTAGATAGAAACAAATAGGCGCTGAGGGGAATTATTCCACCAACGATGTAAGCGCCTGCGATTGTGAGGGCACTCTTCCATGCCCTGCCGGCGTCAGGTTGTTCAAGTCCGAGTTCGAAGCGCATCATGAAGGTCACCCAGTCCTTAGGCCGCCTCCGTAACGACTCGACGACCGTCGTGCATTCTTCCGCCGTTAGGCCGTAGCTCTTGAAGACGTCACTCACTTCCTGCGCCTCTGCCTCGGGCTTCTCGACAATCTCCTTCTCCTCCCGGGCCAGTTCATGAGCGTAGTGCTCGGCATCCCCCCGGGCGGCTAGGTATCCCCCAAGCCCCATCGCTATTGAGCCGGCCGCTATCTCGGCGAAGCCGGCCGTAACGATGAGACGCGTCTGCGAAATAGCGCCGGTCAAGCCTGCGGCGAGAGCGAAGGGAACGGTCAAACCATCGGACATGCCGATGACGATGTCGCGCACGGTATCGCTTGCGGTAAAATGCTCTTCTATGTGAAGTTTCATGTTAGGGAACTCGATTGCTGACAAACATACCGCCGATGCGTGTTTGCATTGGCAGCTCCAATCCGGAACCTCTGTGGATACTCTTGATCCGGCTGATGCTTAGGTTTCTATTTGCGGCCATAATTTTATGAAAAAGATACTCTTCGGGGTCGCCATAGGTTTCTGCATTCTTCCCCTGACTGCTTACCTTTTTGTTGAATCGGGAGGAATGCCGGTGGCTACCAAAGGAAAGCCGCTGCCATTGGAGCGTTTTCTCGCTGGCGTTGCGCTTAACGCGGCCGTCGATCGCGAAGCAAACAGGCCCTCTCCCGTCGAGGCGACCGAGGCTAATCTCGCCGCAGGCGCCAAGATCTACCGGGCAAACTGCATGGTCTGTCACAGCTCGGCGGATCGACCGCCCTCGGCGATAGCCCTGGGAATGTATCCCAAGCCTCCGCCGCTTGTCCGCTTGGACAGGAATGGTGTGACCGACGATTCGGCTGGGGAAACCTATTGGAAGGCGAAGAATGGCATCCGGTTGACCGGTATGCCTGGTTTTGTGGACAGTCTTACTGATACGGAGCTTTGGCAGGTGAGCCTTGTTCTCCAGCATGCGCACGAGTTGCCACCGTCCGTCAGTCAACTCTTGAGCGAACAATCGAAATGACGCCGCTCCATGGTAGCGGACATTCAAATATGGACAATCCAGGATTCGAACCCGGCGACATAGGGTTTTAATGTTCATCTAGATTCTTGAGACGCCAAGTCGGCAGCTATGCGCGCTAAAGGCCGCGCCGAAACTTACGAGCGAGAAGTCCCCCTACGAATCGGGCGAGGCAGTTTTTAACGTTTCCTCAAGGGCAAAAAGTGCCGAGGGGCTGCTCATGTTCCCATTATTGCGCAGGGTTGCCCCACTTGCATTGAACGAATAGCCCGGTACAGCTCCGGCCAAAGCGGAGAGCACATCGACGCCCCCAGCGTGCGAAACAACCCTGATCACCGGTCGAGATCCCTTTTACCTCCACAACGTCGAGGTAACGTCCGGCTATGCGGAATCACATTCCGCAGCATGTGATCGCAGAGCCCGTCTTCGAACTCATAGCCACCATAACGAAGCCCATCCATGACTAACCCAAAATACTAGCCGGAAGGGGTGTTTCCGTAATCTTGCTCATATTTTTCGTTGGGCCTCCGCGGAATTCTGGCAAGTGAGCACGTGCACACCGCGCCTGTAATGAATAATGGAAAGAATATTTAAACCTATGTCTTTTCGCGGATCCGGGACAATTCGCACCACTGTGCCAATCCCCGCTGCATTGCACGCGTCCATTATTTTCGTTATATCAGCTACACAATCCAGCTCCATTGATTCCAAGCTGCTGAGATCGGCCAAGAGCGTAAAACCTTGGCGCATTTGAGGAAGCAGATTCAGCACCTTTTCGTAGACCGCCTTCACCTCTGCAGCGGTCACGCGACCTCGATACCGTACTTCAATAAGATTACGGGAAAAGTCCCCTTGAATAAGGTAGCCGGAGGTTACGTCCATCTGAGTTGATCCGTCTTTTCGAGCCACCCTTGGTGCAAAATCGGCTTCAGAAGGTTAAGAATTGCTTCCAGCGCAGCATTGATACGCGGCGCAGGCACAATGCTTCCAACCGCATTCGTTCAATTGCCTATTTTACGGTCATGACACCATGCATTCCTACCTGGAAGTGTCCCGGGAAGGAGCAGAGGTAAACATAGTTTCCCGATACGGTCGGAGCGGTAAATTTGACCTCTCCGTTCTGCCTCGCACCGAGTAGGCCGATCGACGCGATCACGTCACCCGCAAGGGCCTTCGGCTGATAGTCTTCATCCTTCGCATTGGCAGCCGCCGAAGAATATGCGGCGCCGTCTTTTCCAGCCTTCAGGAGGATCCAATTGTGTCCCATGACCGACTTGGGAAGCGTGCCAATGTTGCTTAACCACACGTCGACCACTTCGCCGGGTTTAACCGTGAAACTCGTGACGTTGAATTTCATCGAGTCATTCCCAGTGAGTTCGATCGACGTTGTGGTCTCTTGGGCGCTTAAGGCCGTAAGGCCCATAAGTGCGAATGCGAGACTGAGTGAGAATTCTTTTATTTTCATAGTGGTATTCAGTTAAGTGATGAAGGCGTCTAAAACATGATCCACGCCTCAAAATATAGCGTGTTATTGGTTGATGCGTTTTGTGCCGTGCCGTCGAAATGACTGTAAATGACATACTGCACGGAGAACTTGATATTGCTCTTGGACCAGAAGGCCGGACCGCCATCCTTGTTGAACGGCATATAGTTTAACTGGAATATATATCCGTTGCTGTCCGCGGAGCCGGATGCGCTTCCCGCGTACAGGAGCGAATCGATGCTGCCGTTCACGTTGAATATTTGTGCCGCGGCTCCGTAGGTCTTGTCGTAGAGGTAGTCGACGGCGATCTTCTCGTTGAACAGGGTGTCGGTGGGATTGCTAGCGGCGCCAAGGGGCTGGCTGGCCCTCCAGTC
>Ga0182018_10000973_pt1 | contig 34755 bp, 31 predicted proteins | sample 812P2MmetaG_FD_120490 | JGI IMG/M metagenome (GOLD analysis project Ga0182018, IMG submission 120490) | Permafrost microbial communities from Stordalen Mire, Sweden - 812P2M metaG | ecosystem: Environmental > Terrestrial > Soil > Wetlands > Permafrost | place: Sweden: Stordalen | collected...
CCCTACCCGCGGTTTCCTCCCTTGAGCCCTATCGGACGCCCCGAACACCTGCTGTCCGCACTCGTCGCGCGGCCCGTGCTCGCAGGTGTCCAGGGCGTCCGATAACCCTTCACAATGGCGGTCAACGACAGTATTCCCAGATGCCCCCGATGGCACAACGGTCTACTAAGCTTTCCGAGGCGTCCACCCATAAGCCTTGGCGCAGGCACCGCCCATGAGCATCGCCCGCTCAGCATCACTCAGGCGGTTCGTCTTAAGAAACGGCTCGACCGCCTGTTCGAAGTTGACCACGGCGAACGCGCGCGTCCAGTCCGTACCCCACAAGCAGCGATCGAGGCCCCAGGCATCGAACACGCGGGCGAGAGGGTCCCAGATGTCCGGGAACGGATACGGCTGTCGAGACAGCGTGCAGGCGCCGCTGACCTTGATCACGGCGTTCGGGCGCTTCGCGAGTTCCAGCACCTTGGGGAGGTCAGCCCAGGGCTCTGGCGGCGCGGGCGGCACGCGCGGCTGGAGGATGCCGAGATGGTCGATGATGAAACGCGTGCCGGGATGGCGGTCGATGAGCGCGGTGCCGACGTCCAGGTTGCCCCAGAACAGGATATTGACCGGAAAATCGAGGCGCGCGGCCGCCCGCAGGATACGGTCGAGGCCAGGGTCGTTCGCCTCACGCTCAGATTCGTTCGGCAGCATGATGCGGATGCCGACCGTGCCCGGTGTCTGTTTCCAGTCAGCGATGACATCGGCTACCGCCGGATCGTCCGGATTGACCGGCTTGACGATCGCGAACCGGCCGGAATGGACCCGTTGCACCTCCACCGCATAGCTGGCGTCGTACTGGTACAAGCCAAACGCGGAGATGAAGATCGCGCCATCGACGCCGACTTTGTCCATCGCCGCCACCATCTCATCGCCCGTGACGTGATCGGGCCAGTTCGGCACGCTGTGCCACGGTCGCTTCGCGGTGTTCGCCTCATAGGCATGGACTTGTGAATCGATGATCGTCATCGCGGAAGCTCCCCTGTGCGAATTGAGCCTGGCGATTATAACAGGTTTGTGTCCAGAGGTCCCGGCCTTCCGCGATGCGGGGCTTCAGCGATGCCGGTAACCCGGGGCGGCCAGGCCAGGCATTCGCGCATGCCGGAGTTGGCGCCCGCGACCGAGAAGTGAGAGAGAGGCCATGCCGGATCAGATCGTTTACAAGATCATGTCGTCCACGGAACTGGAGCAGATGCGGCGCGACGGCTTATTCCGAGGATCGCGCGCGGACGTCGCCGACGGCTACATCCATTTGTCGTGTGCTTCTCAGCTCGGCGCGACGTTGGACAAGCACTTCAGCGGCGTGAACGGTCTTGTGCTGGCGGCCGTGGACCTGGCGCGGCTTGGCCATACCGTGCGCTGGGAGCCCTCACGCGGTGGACAGCTTTTCCCGCACATCCATGGAGTATTGACAATGGATGCCGTGGTCTCCGTCGTGCCACTGGAACGAGCCCCGGACGGGGCGGTGAAGCTGCCCGCTTAAAATCAGACTCCGAACTGGGCCGCGGGTTTGGAGGGGACCGTTTCCGGCCAACCGTCGATCGCCAACCGTTGATCGCCAACCGTTGATCGCCAACCGTTGATCGCCAACCGTTGATCGCCAACCGTTGATCGCCAACCGTTGATCGAATGTCGAACCGGAGCCACCGCTGTCCGGTTGAATACCGCGTTTACAACTGATGCCTTTTGCACGTCATGGCCGGGCTCGACCCACGACTGTCCGGTTAAATATCATGTTGAAAACTGACGCTTTTTGCCCGTCATGGCCCGGCCTGGCCCGGCCATCCACGACTTTACTGACACCGCCAAAGACGTGGATGGCCGCCACAATCCCCGGGCCAGGCCCGGGGACATGGGGCGCCATGACGAGATACGGCAACCGGCCAGTATTGCCTCGAGCATTCGACCGGTGCTCAACCGGACAGCCGTGAACCGGAGCAGACCATGCGTGTTTTAGTCCTGGGGGGTGGCGTTATCGGCACTTCCATCGCCTGGCGTCTCGCGTTGAGAGGCGCTGATGTCACTGTTCTCGAACGGAGCGCGATCGCGTGTGCCGCGTCCGGGAAGGCGGGCGGATTCCTGGCGAGGGACTGGTGCGACGGAACCCCTCTCATGCAACTCGCCCGCCGGAGCTTCGACCTTCACGCTGAGCTCGCGGAAAATCTCGGCGGCGATTGGGGTTATCGCCGCCTGACCACCTATGGCGGCACGGTTGGCCGCCCATCGACCCGCGCCTCGCGCGGTCCATCGCGTGGATGGATGTCGTCTGAGGTTGAGATCACGGGCCGGCTTGGGTCCGCCGGCACGACAGCCCAGGTGCACCCTGCCGCCTTCACCAACGGCATGATGCGCGCCGCACGGGCGCGCGGCGCCGAATTGCGATTGGGGAGGGTGACCGGCCTGCTGCGCCGAGGTGGAGATGTGGCCGGCGTGAATCTGGACGGGGTGGCGATCGAAGCCGACGCGATCGTCGTCGCGATGGGGCCGTGGTCAGCGCTCGCGGCGCGTTGGCTTCCGCTGCCGCCGGTGTTTGGTCTGAAAGGGCACAGCATCGTTTTCGAAACGGGAGAGTTAATCCCGCCGGAAGCCCTTTTCCTCGAGTATGAGGAGACCGCTGGATCGATGCTCGCGCCAGAGATTTTCCCACGACCGGATGGGACAACCTATGTCTGTGCTATTTCGAGCGAGTCTCCTCTGCCGGCCGATCCCACATCGGTCGTCCCGGACGATGGCGCCATGGATCGCCTGAAGGCGCTCTGTGATCGTATATCTCCCGTTTTGGCGGCCTCTCCTGTTCTCGCGAGCGGGGCCTGCTATCGCCCACTGGCGCGAGACGGACTGCCATTGATCGGCGCCGTCGCAGGTGCTCGAGGCGCCTATGTCGCGACGGGTCATGGCGTTTGGGGCATCCTGAACGCTCCCGCGACAGCGGAGGCTATCGCTGAGCTGATCCTCGACGGAGCAGCGAAGACGATCGACCTGGCGCCTTTCGATCCGGCGCGCCTTCCGGCAATCGCTTGAACCAGGAAGGCGCGTGGCTTCGCCCCGGACCCCACCAAGAGGCATCGGTCCGCTCTTCGCGGCCCGATCCTCTTGGAACTCCGCCAAGGGGCGAGGCCCCTTGTGGGTCCGAGGGCGGAGCCCTCGTGCTTCCTGGTTCAGGCGATTGCCCCGGGTGGTGCCGGTTGGCCGCGCAGCCGCTCGACTTTGGCCATCGCATCTGGGCCAGGCCACTCCTCGACGAGCCACTGGGGCAGCGGGTCGTCCGCGCCGCTCAACGGCAGCGCTTCGTCCTCGTCGCCTCGCCCGTTCGGGAACAGATGCAACGCCCTGGGCATCTCGTAATAGATCTCCAGGCCGTTGCCGTCGGGATCGGCGAAATAGATGCTGCGCTGGCAGACATGATCGCGGGCCCGCTGGATTTCGACGCCGTTTTTCAGCAGGTGGGCGTAGGCTTCACGCAATGCCGCGTAACTGGCGACCTTGAACGCGATGTGCCCGAGCCCAAGCTGTCCGTGCCGCGGCCTCGGCGCGTCCCGTGGCGTGGGATGCTGCGCGATGTCGATCGTATGGAAGCCATCGCCCAAAGTCATGAACACACCGCCGTGCTCTGGATCCTGCTCGGCGATGCGAAACCCCAGCACGTCGCGGTAGAACCGCTTTGAGGCTTCCTCGTCGGCGACCCGCAACAGAACGTGGCCGATACCGCTCAGGTTGATCATGTCAGGCTTCCCCTTGTCGCACGAGGGACATCTTAGCCGCGCGACGGGACGTAGAAAAGCGATCAAGCTCCGGCGGGCACGCAACTGGCCCCGGTCTACAACCGGTTCACCGAGGGCTTCGCCACCGCCGGTTCGCGGACCGCCTGCTCGCTGCTCGATGACATGGCCGGAACGACCGGCACGTGACGTCACAGCGACCCGTCCGGCGCGAGAACGGAGCCGGTTGCCCCGCCGCCATAAACCTTGAGTGTGATCCACCTGCCCGGTAACGAACATCCTCCTCTCGGACAGTGGATTATGCGCGATTTCGATCGGATCACCCTGCGTCATGGGCGGCAAAGCCTGTATCCGCGGCATGCGGGTTACAGTTGGCATGATCGTGGGCCAGATCGGTTCTGGGCGGAGCATCGATCAGCTTCTGGCGGATTACCCGTATTTGGAGCGGGAGGACATCCTCCAGGCGGTGCGCTACGCCGCCTGGCAGGCCGAAGGGCGGGAGTTTGAGCTGACCACCACGTGAAGCTGCCGATCGATATGAATCTGTCGCCCGCCTGGGTGGATTTCCTCGGGTTGACGGGAATCGAGGCGGCGCACTTAACCACCTCAGCCTTCATTTAAGAACAGCAGTCTTCGTTTTGCGAAGCTGAGGATGTCGTCGTAAGTTACAACTTCAATGTTCGGGTTGTCGCCGATAACCGCTGCCTGTCCACTTCGTCATCGAAGACCGAGGAGCGCCCGATGACGACTGCTATCTTTGGCCGATAGATCTCCATGCCGACGTTGCATGCGCGCGCTCCTCGATTCTCTCGACTTTCGAACCAATCTCTGTACCGCGGCAATTGACTCCTTGTTTCCATTACGCAAGCAGAAAACCGGTCCCGGTTTTGCTGTCTCCGCACAATGACCGTGGGAAGCTTCAAATCCAGTATGGCTGCCTTCTGAAGTTCTCGATCCGTGAGGATAAAGTCGGGGATGAGGTCACCCTCGTCTCTGTGAAGAACGACTTGAGAATGTACTTCACGGTAATCCCATTGCCTAAGCCGGCTGAACCGGAACCAAAAAGGCAACGCTTCTGCCTCGGCCGTGCGGGCAAATTTGGATGATCCGCCGATTCACATCCGCCCGATTGTTCCCGCATCAGCGGGTGCAAAGGATAAGAACCCAATGGGTTCAAGCCATTGCGGCACGCAGATTATCGCACCACAACGTCTCAATCGCAACGGATTTTAGTGCAGAAAGTGTCAAGAGTCAGGTGGTAAGGGAGTAATTGCGACGCAACCGCGTCAACGACCTTAAGGAGGGACTCGAGCGTGCCCGCGTCCACCTCGACCTTGGTATTCGACCGCCGGCGCGCGACGCGAGCGCGTAACGCCCTGGCCTCCCGCCTGGCGTCCGCGATGTCCTTGGCGTTCGGCGCCACCTGGATCTGGGCGTCGCGGGATACGGGGTGACTGCTCTAATTGCAACATATGAAGCATCCGAGCGCCTCAGAGGTGGTGCATCGGTGTCGGCCCGCGGGCACGCCGGTGCGCCGGCCGGCGCGATGGCCTGACGCCTGGCCGCGACCGGGGCCGCGTTGTTCTTTCACGCCGGATAGATGAAACTATTCGGAATCATCTCGGAATCGAACACCACGATTCGTTCCCGCAGGCGCGGCTGCCCAGAGTCGGACACCAACACGTCGTGGCACACCGCCGACAACACAATTTCTGTTTTGCGGTCGATCAGGGTCTGCACGACCAGCAGATTCTGCCGGACACGGACGCTGTCGCCCTCGCGCGAAACGAACCGGATCGGACCAGGAAAGCGGCGGTAATAACGCGGCGCGAACATCTGCGTCCGGGTCATGCCCATGACCCGATCGATCAGCATGCCGCGGCTTTCGCCGTACATCGTGGACAGGGCGTAGCCGGCTTCATAATTCTCACGCGGGATCACCCGGTACAGGCAATCCTCCATGAAGAAGGCCGGCCATTCCTCGAACCGGCCGTCGTCCAGGGCGGTGTAGTAATCGTCATAGAAATCGCGCAGCGCATCGCGGTCGATCATAACCCCATCGTCTCCCGCCAATAGCGGTACATGCCGCGGATCGCGACTTCGGTGACCATGTGCTCGACGCTTTCGGTCTCCCGCCCGCCCATCACGACCAGCGCGGCCTGGTCGGTGGAATGCGCGAAACCCTGTTGGCACATCTCGATCGCCTCGCCGTCGTCGGCCGACACCAGGCCGGCTGGGCCGAACAGATTGGATTGCCGTAAGCGGCGCTGCCGCATTTCCGGTGTGTCGCCGGCGTAGCCCCAATGGGTCCAATGGAAGTCGAAACCGTCGGGTCCGGTAGGGACGATATGCCGCGTGCTCATCGAGTTGAGATTCGACTGCAGCACCACACTGGGAAACACGGTCATGATCTGGATCGCGTCCTCATCGGGGTATTCCTTGACCGCGTCGAGGATCCTGGGGTCGGCCAGTTTGATATCACCGCGAAACGTACGCATGGTGGAGGTCACGTCGTTGACCTCCTGCTGGCCGCGCCGGCTGATCAGGATGCCGTGCCGGCCGGTCTGATCGACCTCGGTCGCCGACTTCTGATCCGCGCGAAACAGCCCGAAGGTGACGAAGAAGACGTGAAGCAACGAAGCGTGATAGGGATCCTTGATGTTTTCCTGCATCAATTTCCAATTACCCTTGATGTGCTGGCGGTTATACCCGAGGATCTCCAGCTTCCGCCCGTCGTAGACGCGAGTGTAGTGCCGCCAGAACCGCTCTCCGAGATATTCGCGGAAGCCGGGCGTGTCGTTGGAGAACGTGGCCCAGACCACGCCGTTCACGGCCGCCACCCGCAGCTTGCGCAGCCCATGATCCCTGGGGTCGAAATCGGCGGGCATGCCGCCCTGGCCGCGAACCCCGCGCCGGAACGCGGCCCCTTGTAGGTCGCCGCGCAGGCTATAGTTCCATTGGTGGTAGGGGCAGAGCAGCTCTTTGGCGTTGCCTTTGCGCACCTGGCAGAATTTCACGCCGCGATGGGCACAGCGGTTCTCCACCACGTTGATTTCGTCCGGGCCGCCGCGGGTCATGATGACCGGGCGTTCGCCGATCGTGGTGGTTTTGAAATCGCCGACATTCGGGATTTCGGCTTCCAGGCCACAATACAGCCAATGCGGACCGTACCAGACCCGCTCCATCTCGGCGGCGTAAATGTCCGGGTCGGAATAGACCCAATAGGGCACGCGGCCCATCGTGTCCGCTGGCCAGGTGCGGTTGATACTGTTCATCCTGCTACCTCCGGGGCCAGTTTTGCCGAGCGAGCGGGGCGCTGTCAAAAGCTGACCGGGGGACAATGGGTTAAGGGTTCTGACGCCCAGCGGCGCGATGGTCTTGGCGTCCAATGGGAGGATGTCGCGGGTGAACCCGCCGCGGTTCCAGAATGACGTTGGTATCGAGCAGATACACCGGTTTTAGCGGATGCGATGGTGGACGACGAGGCATTACCCCGCGTTCCGGCAGTGGCAGATCGCCCCCCGCTCTAAACCATCCCCCGTATCCTTCCCCCATCGACCCGGATCAGACTCCCCGTGATGTATCCGGCCTTATCGCTGGCCAGGAACGCACCCATCGGCCCGTATTCGTCAGGCATCCCCACCCGTCCCGCAGGAATCTGCGCCGCCGCCTCGGACAGTCGCTCGGCCAGAGCTTCCTCGAACCCTATATTCCTCCGCCGTGCCGTTACCGCGGCCGCCTCGTTGGTCCGATCGGTCAGGATCGTCCCCGGGGCCAGCACGTTCATCGTGACGCCGTCCTTGGCCACCTCACCCGACATCGTCTTGAGCCAGGCCCAGATCGAGGCACGCAGAGTATTGCTCAGGGCCAGGTTCGGGATCGGCTGCTGCATGCCGGTGCTGCCGACCACGATGATCCGGCCCCAGCCCCGCGCGCGCATCGCCGGCAGCAACGCATTGGCGATTCGGATCGGTGAAACAACGATATGCTGGAACCACTCCACCAACTGGGCTTCCGTCATTTCCGAGGCGGTGCATTGCGGCGGGCCGCCATGGTTCAGGACCAGGATGTCCACGCCGCCCATCGCCGCGACCGAGGCCTCCGCCAGGCGGTCCATGGCCTCGCTGGAGGCGACATCCGCGACAATGCCGGTCGCGCTCGCGGCGCCTTTGGCCCGCAGCGCGGCCGCCGCTTCATCCAGCCTGCCCTGGTCGCGCCCGGTGACCGTTACGGTGGCGCCTTCTTCCGCCAGGGCGTCGGCGATCGAGCGGCCCAGTCCTTTGGTGCCGCCCATGACGAGGGCCCGGCGGTTCTTTAGTCCGAGATCCATGCTCCGCTCCCACGGTCGTTGACTGGCATCATAGGTGCGACCCGCGAGGCGGGAAATGACCTCGGCGATGCCTGGCTCACCGCGCGCCATGGCCGTCGTCATAGAGGTGCAACGCCGCCGGTCCGTGCGCCGTCACGACCAGGCGGCCGCCCCATGAAGTGATGGCCGGAGCCGGAGAGATCCGGGACGGCCACCGAACGCCCGAAACGCCGCGACACCCACGCGATCGACTCGGCACGGCCCGTCACGGCAGCCACGCAACGATCGTGTCAGACAAGATCTCGCCGTCCCGTGTCGTTTCCACACCCCGTTCGGCCGGGACTCGCGCCCCGGCCGTGCCGTCGCGTTCTATCCGAGCGTGACTTCGGCCTCGATCACTTCCAGGTCGGCGGTCATGATCATGCCCTTGGTTTCCGGCCCCAGGTAGACCGCGATGATATACACGACGAGCGAACCCATCGCGCCGTACATCATCGGTTTGGCGAAACCCATGCCCTGGTTCACCGCGAAGTAAGTCAGGATCGGCGCCACGGCCGCGCCCCACACCGCGCCCTGGTGATAGATGAAACCGGCGGCGGTGGCTCGTACCTCGGTCGGGAAGCGTTCCGACAGCCAGCCGGGGTTCAAGGCGTCCTTGCCGCTGAAGAAACAGATGAACAGCAAGAAGAACCCGAGGAACAAGGTCCGATCGACCTGCGTTATATACAGCGGAATGAGGAACAAGGCGATGATCGTGGGGATCATCAAAGCCCAACGCCGCCCGACGCGTTCCGACACCGCGCCCCAGAAGCTGCAGGCCATGAACGTAAGGATGTTGCCCCAGAATATCGGAACCGACACCTGGGCCGGCGTCCAGCCCAGTTCCTTTGTCAGATAGGTGCCGAGCATGGCCCAGACCGCGTAGTAGGTGCAGAAGTTCGCGGCCATCCACAGGACACCCGTGAGGGTGTTGTACAGATATTTGCGCTTGAAGATGGCGAACAGCGGCAGGGTGACCTGTTTTTGCGTCGCGTTCTGGATCTTCTTGTTTTCCGACCAAACCTCGGGCTCTTTCACGTACATGCGGATCCAGACGCAGGCCAGTGCCGGTAGCACGCCCAGGATCAGCATCCCGCGCCACCCGTAGCCCTTATGCCATGCTTCCAACGGTCCATAGAGAAAGCCGTAGGCCAGGGCGGACAGTGCGAAGCCCAGCCCCCAGGACCCCTGCAAGACCCCGGACATCAGCCCGCGAGACCGCGCCGGCCAGGATTCCATCGCCAACGCCGCGCCGGCCGGCCATTCCGCCCCCATGCCGATGCCCAATATCGCCCGGATCACGAACAGGAACGTAAAACTGGGCGAGAAGCCCGCGAGGAAATTGCAGATGGAATACCAAAGAATGGAGATCATCAAAGGCGCCCGGCGCCCCAGCCGGTCGGACAACCAGCCGGATGCCGTCGCTCCGAACAGGCGCATCACCAGCGTGACCGAGAAGATCGCGGTCACGTCGATCAGCGGAACCCCGAACTCCTGCGCGATCGGCGCCATGATCAGCAGGAAGACGGTGAAGTCGAAGGCGTCGAGCGTCCAACCCATCCAGGCGGCGCAATAGGCGTACCATTGGTCCTTGGTGGGTTCTTTCCACCACGGACCGTTCGTCGGGTTTCCGGCGTATCCAGACATCGATTTGAACTCCCTGCTTGTGGCCTGCCTGTGTCGGATGGGCTTTTGTTTGCCCATTCAGTACGAAGCCTATCAGTGAGTTCAAGCGGGATGCAACCTGTCCCAGTGCGACACCTGTCCCAGTACGAGGCCGATGTGGGTCTTACCGGTGCCGGTGGCGCGATGCGGTTCTGGCGCTTCTCAATCCATTCCCGGCGCACCAGTTCGAGAACCAGCGCCTTGTTGAGTGAAGGCTGGGCGTTGAAGTCCATCATGTCGAGGCTTTTGGTCCGTGGAAGCCGCGCCCAGGAGGTCGCGCCCGGCGTTTTCGTGGAATTCGATGCCGCGGGGAATCCGATTGGCGTCGAAGTCATCAGTGTGCGCCACAGGGCCAGCACGGCCGAGGCCCAACCGGCGGTCGCGGCGGCCTGACCTTCTCCCACTCCGGCACCGGGCCGGCCTGCCGGCTCGAAGGAGAAGCGATCGTGCGATGTTCCACCCGCGGTGCCGGTGTGAGGAACCCGGCGGAACGTCCGCGCGACATTCTCGCGGCGATCGAACGGCACCTGGATGGCGACAGGACCGCATTCGAGCACGATGAACCGACGCCACGCATGGTTTCTCAGACATCTCCAGATCATTCGATGAGCGCGGCGCCGGTGCGACCCTTCAAGATAGCTCGTGTTGTCGCTTGCATATCTGACCTGAACGGTGGAAATTTATCTGGCCGGCATTCGGGGCCCAAAAGCTGACGGTGTGAATGTTTTCTGTCGCTTACGTAATCCTTCCCTTCTCCGACACACCGCCCGCTGACGCGGTTCGGGTGTCGCTTGCCCGTTTTCAGCGAGGGCGACGTGGCGACCTGCCAGAAAGTTGGCTGACCTTCCACGACGAGACGGAAGAATTTCGTCAGGTCTACGAGGCGCACCACATCTTCACGGAGCAGGACAAGGGGGGACTGCGGATCGAGGGGGACATCATCGACTCCTCCTGGTTCATCGATGTTGGGAACGTCCGTTCCGAGATGCGACGGAGCAGCCCGCGGCAATGGCGTGTTCGTTTCGCCGACACGATGGATCTGGACGAGTTTTACGAACGGTTTGGCCGGAACCTGGAGCGCCATCCCGAAACGGGAGCATTCGGGCGATGGCTGAACCCACTTGGGCGCTGGGATTGGTGGGACCTCGGCGGCCGGTTCGACGGTCACATCCTCGGCGACAGCCGAGCAGGGGAGGGACGCGGTATCGCGCGGGTATCCTCCGGCCCAGGTCGGGGCCGCACCATCCTGGCCAATGTCGAGAACACTTTTGCCGAGGCGCCTGGACAGGAACCGGTCCCATCGCCTGATGTGCGGACCGACCAGAATATCGAGCTTGTGACGACCCTTTTGGACGACGCTCGCGCGGGCCGCGAGAACGCCTACCCTGCGTCCCTCGTGTTGCCGCCCGAGGCGGTCGAGGACAGCCTGCGCTGGCTCCATGACTGGCCGAAGCTCGGTCCTGAAGGAGCGTTCACCTGGCTGGGCTTGCCGTCGGAGGTGAGTTGGGCGGCCATCGTCACCGCGGCCTACGCGCGGTTCGAGGACCACTGGGCCGCGGGCGTTGCGTACCATCACTAGCTGACCCAGAATATTCACTGACGGACCTACTAACAAGCTGGAGCGAGCCAGGTTTCACGGAATCTGGGTTGCGTGACCTCGGCGGCTGCAATTCGGTCAGGATTGCCAGCGCACACAACCAGGAACACGAATGCCTGGACCGGGATCAATCGTCCCCGGCATCGGCGCGGCGGTGTAGTGTGCGACAGAAATCGCGCATGATCCACTATCCGAGAAAAGGTTGTTATCTTACCGGGCGGGCGGATCATACTCAAGGTTTATGGCGGCGGGGCAACCGGCCCCGTTCTCGCGCCGGACGGGTCGTTCTGACGTCACGTGCCGGTCGCGACAGGCGGCGTGCATCGTGCTATACGCCCCTCGGTCAACGGGAGCACCGCACAGGCTCGATAATGAAAACATCGTCCGACGTCCTTCCGCCGGAGGTAGCATCCCGCCTGGCGGAATACCGAAGCCTGGTGCGACAGGCGCTTCCGGGCGTGGAGAGGATGATCCTGTTTGGATCTCGGGCCCGGGGTCTGTCACACGAGGACAGTGATTATGACGTCGCCGTCCTTTTTCGCGACCTCTCCGATGCAAGATCAGTTCGTCGCATCCTCTCCGATCTGGCGTACGACCATGTCCTGAGTGGCTTTTTCATCCGGCCAATTCCGCTGCCGTCCTCGTATCTCGATCCCCCAGAGGGGCATGCAACCGGGCATGCAACCGAATTGGCTGAGGAGATTGCCCGCGACGGTGTGGAGGTCGGGTGACCTCCGAAGCGGTTCACGCCGAGGTATCCTGGCGGAAGGCGGTCGCCCATTTGAAGGAGGCCGCGGCGCAGGATGCGGATGCCTCGCCCATGGCCGTGATTCACTCCAGTTATTACGCGATGTTTCACGCGGCGCGCGCGGTTCTGTTCAAAGCGACCGGCGACGCGCCGAAACGGCACGACAGCGTTATTCAGCAGTTTGGTCTGCTGGCTCGGGACCTTGACGAAGCGATGCGCGCCTCGGGGCGGGCGTTCAACGCGGCGAAGGACGATCGTAACGCCGCCGATTACGATGAAGCCGTTCTTTCGTCGCCTGAAGACGCGCGCGAGTCATTGCGATCGGCCCGCGACTTCCTCACGGTCTGCGATGCGCGCCACGGGTTCGGTCTGTCCCTGTTGCGTGATTCTTGATTTGTGCACAAAATCGGCCTGCCACCAACCCACACTCATGATGTGTCACCGCGCCGCCGAACGGCCGCCCCCCTCCTCAGCCCTTCGCCACCAAAAACTGCTTGTTGACGCAGTTCTCCAGCCGCCCATCCCGCAAAAACCGCGCCGCCGTGCGCGCCGCGAACGCCCGGTTATCCCGCATGCTCTCCGGCGTATAAAACGCCGAGTGCGGCGTCAGTAGCAGGCGATGGCGGATCCAGTCCTCGTTCTGCTGCCAGGCCGCGATCAGCCGCCGTTGCGCGTTCGCTGGTTCCTCCGGCAGCACGTCGAGGCCCGCCGCCTGCACCGTGCCGTCCTTCATCGCGTCGTACAGCGCGTCGATGTCCACCACCGGCCCGCGAGCGGTGTTGATCAGTATCATGCCCCGTTTGGCGGCGGCGAACGCCTCGGCGCCGATCAGGCCGCGAGTCTCGGCCGTCAGCGGCGTATGGACGCTGACGAAGTCGCATTGCCCCATCAGCTCGGCGAGGCTGTCGGCACGGCGCACCCCGATCGCGAACTGATAGCCGTTCGGCTGGTACGGATCGTAGAACACCACGTCCATATCAAACGCCTTGGCGCGCCTTGCCGCCGCGGTGCCGATCCGGCCCATGCCGACGACGCCGTATGTGCACACCGACAGACGGCGTCCGAACGGGTTATGCGCGGGCCGCCAGTTGCCCTTCAGGTCGGCGTGCAATTCCGCATCGTGATAGGCGACGCTCTTCGCCAGGGTCAGCATCAGGGCGATCGCGTGGTCGGCGACCTCCCGCGTGCCGTAGTCCGGAACGTTGCAGACGGGAACGCCCAGTTTGCCGAAACGCTCGATGTCGACGTCGTCGTAGCCGACGCCGTACTTCACGAAGATGCGGCAATTCCGCAGCTTGTCGATGTATTTCGCCGGGCAGCCGCCGACGATCGCGTCCGCGTTCGCCCATTGCTCGTCGGTGACGTCCTCGAACTTCTCATGGAAGTCCTTCTCGAATCCTGGGCCGGCCGCTTCGGTCGCGACCGGTACAAGCGAAGCCGGCAGGTTCGGCCAGAGAATGCGCATTGCCATGACGGTTTCTCCCTCGTTCGATGTCGTGGCCATGGTGCCATCGCGACGGTGGAATGACCACCACGAGCGTGAAACCCGGCGACCTGGCGTCCATTGCAGCCTCCAGGAAGACCCACGCCGGTCAATGCGGGGACCGCCGGAGAGCGGCTGATGGTTCGTTCGCTTTCGAGAATGAACCGGATTCCTGAACAACCAACAGGGGCGCAATTCAGCATGGCGGGCCAGGCTTCATCCGGTCCGCCGCCACAGTTCGGCGGCACGGTCCGTAACCTCAGGTTACAGCATGGTGTCAGGATAATTTACACGTGAACGAACCCTCACGCCCGCGCGCCAGTTAACCGCCTGAAAGCAAACGACTTTGTGCGGTGGCACGTCGATTGCACCCCGTTTTCCATCCTCAATTGAACGAAAAACCGGGACGGCAAATGCGAAATGTCAAAACGGCCGCGGCCGTTGCGCTGGCGGTGTTGGCGGTGGGCATGGCCACGGCCTCCCAGGCACAGGCTGCCTACATCGAAACGCTGGAACAGGTTGGCGGCGACGTCGTCGCGACAGGCAGCGGTTCCATAGACCTGACCGATTTGACGTTCAACGATAGTGAGACGAGCTTATCGTCAATCGCCCCCGTTGTTGGAGAAATTCTGCTGGGCAGTGCTGTATCGGAGCAAGTTTCGACCTACGGCGGTGCGACAGGGCCGTCCAATTTCGGAACCGGCGGGTTGACCTTCGCCAGTTCTGGCACTGGCGCCGGAGTGGCCATTAGCGACGAAAGCTACATCGGTGTACCGCTGGACTATGTTTCCTCCTCGGCCCTCGGGACAAGCACCGCGACCTGGGCCGGCACGACACTGTCGGCGTTGGGTGTCACGGTGGGAACTTACACCTACACCTGGGGCATCGGCGCGGATGCCGACAGCTTTACGCTCTACGCCGGGGTGAACCCACCCGCGGTCCCCGAGCCTGACTCGCTCGTCTTGTTGGCGGCCGGCCTGGCCTGGATCGCCCTCGCGAGACTGCGCGATCGGGAATCCATCTGGTGAATGACGCGCGCCGCGGGTTCTGATCCGGATCAATTTTTGTTGCATGCCGTCTGAGTAAGTCCGGCCGCGCGAAACGCGGGGACGACGATGAGCAGTGACTTTCAGCTTGCCTACCAACGCGCACGCAACCGCGTTGGCGAACTCGACTGGTGGGTCCTTCCCGGAGGCGCGCGGATCGCGGCGATCCATGAGGAGTCGCGGGCCATCGACGCGGAACGGATTGGCGGGGAAGCGTCAGAACAAACCGTCCTTCAGCCGGAATAGGTCAGAACACGGTCCCGCCAGTATTCCGCCACTGACTCGGCGGCGAAAGCGGCGTCCTTGACCGATCCCAGTGTTCCGTACGCCGCCACGGACAATCCCTCGGATCGCCATACGGCCCAATCCCATCCGGAGCGATCAGGAAGGCATTCGACGATCAGATAGAGGCGGCATGGCGCACCGTCGGCCAGCCACTTCCCGAACCAAATGCGATCGTTTGATTTGTCCCATGCAATGGACATCGCGTGCGTCCCGGGTTGATGGTCTGTTGAGCAAAGTGAAGCGACCGTCTCCCGCGTACGGGTCGAACGAATCACCACCGCGCGCTACCGAACGTCGCACGGCGAATTCATTCCCGGACCAGGCAATGGGTCAGTCTGATTGATTGATCGGATTTCCTCCTGGTCGCTCGCGGTCAGCCACCCAATCAGCGTTCCAATGTGAACGGCATCGACAGGTTCCGGGATGAATTCTCCCAGCCCGCGTGCGTAGTCCCGGTGCCTGGGCAAGCCAGTAAAAATGACCCGAACATCTGGCCGGGACGCTCTCGCGACTCGCGCGAGAGACAAGCCCAGAGGCTGCCGGTCCGCGAATTGCAAGCGAGTAATCAGGAACTCAATACTCCGCGCGGATTCCAAAGCGTTCAGTGCTTTGATCGGATCGTCAAACCAGGCGAGATCGGAACCCAGTCTTCTCATTAACACGCTGGTGAACTCATGATCGTCGTGAACCGCGACAAAGCGCGCTGGCATGGGGAGCCTCCGATCTTGCGTGGCTTCGGTGGGTGCAGTGGCCAGGTTAATCATTAACGCCGCGAACTTCTGTACGATTCCGTACGGACTTTGCGAGGGGCATGTGCGAACAGGGTCCGCACGCACTGGCGGAGATCGCATTCATGATCTGGAATGCCGAAATTTGATGTGCGATATCTGATCGGTACATGTCCGGCATATCAATCGAGTCCGATCCGCCTGTTGACGAAAAATCGCCCTTGCTTCGCGGCCCAGGGGAGGTTCGGGCGCTTATGCGCGCCTGCGAGTGGAGGCTGACGCCCCTCGGGGCGTCGGACACCTGGCCCGCCAGCCTCAGCGCGGTCGTTCGCGTCATGCTGACGTCGCGTTTCGCCATGTGGATGGCCTGGGGTCCGGATCTGACCTTCCTCTGTAACGACGCTTACCTGCCGACCGTCGGCCTGAAGCGCGACTGGGTGATCGGCAGCCGGTCGGACAAGGTTTGGGAGGAAATCTGGCCGGATATCGGGCCGCGCATCGAGCATGTTCTCGCCACCGGCGAGGCGACCTGGGACGAAGCCCTGCTGCTGTACCTGGAGCGTAGCGGGTTCCCCGAGGAGACCTATCACACCTTCTCCTACTCGCCGCTCGCCGACGACTCGGGTGCGAACACCGGCATGCTGTGCGTCGTGGCCGAGGTGACCGAGCGGGTGATCAGCGAACGCCAGTTGCGTGTGTTGCGCGACGCCGGCACCACACTGGCCGCCGCGTCCACCCGCGCCGAGGTCATGCGAGGGCTGGAAACCTGCCTTTCCGGCGGCGCACGCGATGTGCCGTTCGCGATGGTCTTTCTCGCCAATCCAGACGGGGCTGCTCAACGCGTGGCGGTGCACGACCCCGCTCATCATATCGCGTCGGCCGGGACAGATGCCGATCTCGGCGACCCCGCCGCATGGCCACTCGCGCGAGCGTCCCATGGCGCGCCGGTTCTGGTCGATCTGGACGACATATGCGCCGGCTGGTCGCGGCGGGAAAAGCCGCGGAGTGTTTCTCCCGATCAATCGCCTTCGGCGCCGCGCCAGGCGGTGATCGCGCCCGTCACCGGCGCGGAAGGCGGCGCGCCGGCCGGCTATCTTGTCGCGGCGCTCAATCCGCACCGTTCGTTCGATTCCGCTTATCAGGGCTTCATCGAACTGCTGACCGCGCAGGTGGCCGCGGCCGTCGCGCGCGCCGACGAGTATGAGCGGGCGCGTGAGCGCGCGGATGCCCTGGCGGAAATCGATCGCGCGAAGACGGCGTTCTTCTCGAACGTATCGCACGAATTCCGCACACCGCTGACCCTCATGCTGGGCCCGCTGGAGGACGCACTCGCGGCGGACGAGCCGGTTTCGACAGGACAGCGCGAGCGGCTGGAAATCGCGCACCGCAACGCTTTGCGGCTGCTGCGCCTGGTCAATTCGCTGCTCGATTTCTCGCGGATCGAGGCCGGCCGGGTGGAGGCGCTCTATCTGCCGACGGACCTCGCGGCGCTGACCGCCGATCTGGCGTCGTCGTTCCGCTCGGCCACGGACAAGGCCGGGCTGCGTCTGACGGTCGATACGCCGCCGCTGAGCCAGGCCGTCCATGTCGATCGCGACATGTGGGAGAAGATCGTTCTCAACCTGATGTCCAACGCGTTCAAGTTCACCTTCGATGGCGAGATCGGCGTGACGTTGCGCGAACAGGATGGGACCGCTGTCCTGACGGTGCGCGACACCGGCATCGGCATTCCGGCGTCCCAGATCGAGAAGCTGTTCGATCGCTTCCATCGCGTGGAAGGCGCGCGCGGCCGCAGCTTTGAAGGGTCCGGCATTGGGCTGGCTTTGGTGCGCGAACTCGTCAACCTGCACGAGGGCGACATCGCGGTGGAAAGCGAGCAAGGCCGCGGCACGGCGTTCCACGTGACGATACCGCTCGGCGTGGCGCACCTGGCGCCCGAGCGGATGCATACGGCGCCGGAAGAAACGGCCCAGTCGTCGCGGGCGCGAATCTTTGTCGAAGAGGCGCTGCGCTGGCTGCCCGGCGATGCCGGCGACGCGTTGCTGGATGCCAGGGGGCTGGATGCCGGGACGATGCTCGACGTGCCGCGCGACATCCCAGGGCGCGGCGGGCCAGGGGGCGACGCGGCGCCCGGCCTGCCGGCGGAACGCCGGCTGGTGCTGCTGGCCGACGATAACGCCGATTTGCGCGACTACATCAGCAGGCTTCTGGCGGACCGCGGTTACGAGGTCTCCACCGCGCCCGACGGCGAGGCGGCGCTCGCGTCCCTGCGCGCGCGGCGGCCGGATATCCTGGTGACGGACGTGATGATGCCGCGGCTCGACGGCTTCGGCCTGCTCAAGGCCGTGCGCGAGGATGCATCCCTGCGCGATCTGCCGGTCGTGATGCTTTCGGCGCGCGCGGGTGACGATGCGAAGGTGGAAGGGTTCGATGCCGGCGCCGACGATTATCTGACCAAGCCGTTTTCGGCGCGCGAATTGCTCGCCCGGGTCGCGGCGAACATCGCGATGGCCACGCTGCGGCGCGAGGCGGCGGAGGCGGTCAGGGCCAGCGAGGCGGCGCTGCGCGAGATGAACCAGCAACTTGAATCCCGGGTACACCTGGCCATCGAACAGCGCCAGCAGGCCGAAGAGGCCTTGCGTCAGTCGCAGAAGATGGAAGCGGTCGGCCAGTTGACCGGCGGCATCGCGCACGACTTCAACAATCTGCTGACCGGTATCTCCGGCAGCCTGCAGATGCTGGAGACCCGGATTGGCCAAGGGCGGCTGGACGCCGTACCGCGCTATATCGATTCCGCTCTGGGCGCCACCAGGCGAGCCGCCGCGTTGACGCAACGATTGCTGGCGTTCTCGCGCCGGCAGACGCTCGATCCGAAGCCGGTGAATTTGAACCGGCTGATCGCCGATGTCGAAGAACTCGTGCGCCGCACCACCGGTCCGGACATCGCGGTCGAGGTGGTGGGCGCGGTTGGACTTTGGCTGGTTCTGATCGATCAGAACCAGATGGAAAACGCGCTGCTCAATCTGTGTATCAATGCACGGGACGCGATGCCGGATGGAGGGCGTTTGACCATCGAGACCGCCAATCGATGGCTTGACGGAACCGCGGGGACGGAACGCGATATGCCGCCCGGACAATATGTCTCGCTGTCGGTGACCGATACGGGCATCGGCATGTCCAAGGAGACGATCGGGCGAATTTTCGAACCGTTCTTCACGACAAAGCCGCTTGGCCAGGGCACCGGGTTAGGCCTGTCCATGATCTACGGCTTTGTGCGTCAGTCGAACGGTCAGATATGCGTTTACTCCGAGCCGGGGCACGGAACGACGATGTGTTTGTATCTGCCGCGCCACCTCGGCGAAGCGAGCACTGGCGAGATCGCCGAGGAGGGCACGGCCGGCTTCGAGACCGGCTATGGCGAGACCGTTCTGGTGATCGACGATGAACCGGCTGCGCGGCTGCTTTTGGTGGATGTGCTGCGCGACGCCGGATACCGCGTTCTCGAGGCGGAAGATGGTCCTGGCGGATTAAAAATCCTGCAGTCGGAAACGCGGATCGATCTGCTGGTGACCGATGTCGGACTGCCGGGCGGCATGAATGGGCGGCAGGTCGCCGACGCCGGAAGGGCGCTCCGCCCGAACCTGAAGGTGCTGTTCATTACCGGCTATGCCGAGAACGCGGTCGTTGGCAACGGCCACCTGGACCCCGGCATGCAGGTCGTTACCAAGCCGTTCGCGATCGAGGCTCTCGCGAACCGGGTGCGAGACATGATCGACAGATGACCGGTGGCGGCGCGGAATGAATCGCGCGACCGGGTGGAGGAGACGAAGCCCGCGACTGCTCCGAACGCGACGGCCGCCTGTTCGCCCGGCCGGCGCGGGCAACGACGGTTCACCAGGATAATTAAACCAATCATCCCGCCAATCATCAGCACCACACGTCCTGACGTGCCCAGGATCGGCGCGTCGAGCGTACTTGACCCGGCCATTTGCCACCGGCTTGCTTATCCGTCCGCGTCAGGTCCCCGGTGCGTAAACACGATGCGAGAATGCAATCAGGTTTGGTGGTGGTGATGGTGGTGATGGTGGTGATGGCGGCGGCGGCTGCGATGCTTGCCGCCAAGGTTAATGGTGAGTTGTGCTTCCTGGACCGTCGCCTGACTTTCAGGAACCGGTGCCTCGGAAGCGATTCTGGCCGCCGCCGCATCCGAGACCTTAAGTAAGGCGAGAGCGTTCGGTATCGGCTGCAGCAAGCCGGCGTATGAACTCGCCTGGATTTCAGCCTCACCAGCGAGAGCATGAGCAGTCGACGCCTGCGCCGGGGCAAATGCCAGGAGCGCGCCAACTGTACCGATCAAACCTACCAAATGCTTGTCCATTCTTATCTCCCATCGATCGGCGTGCGATCTTGAAGCATTGCGAAAACGATCCCGGTGCGCGCTGGAAAGGACCAGGCGCCCTTGAATTAACGAGATGATGGCTGAGCTTCTGGATTGGCAGACTCGGAATCTACTTAGGCGACGCGCGTGAATAACCGCTTCAGTTCGGCTTTCCCTCTGTCGTCATCCCCGGACTTGCTCCGGGGATCAATCGCCGCACTGTGCTGGTAGAGATCCCCGGGCCTGGCCCGGGGATGACGTAAAGGGGAGCGTTCCAATCAATTCGATTATTGTTCAGCGGAGCCTTAATCGCGAGCGTGACAATATGTCTTCAGCCCACGATCGCGCGGTTCCCGCGGTTCAGAATGGTACATTTCAGGGAGGGAGCCGGGTAGACCCGCCAGTCCGGAATCCGAAGGCGGCCGCTATGGATTGGAGGGAGTGCGCCGGTCGCCAGGACAAGATCGACGCCAGCAGGCGGCGAGCGCGGGCTGTCGCGGGCGGTGCGCTCACTTTGTCAATCGGCGCGCGAACCAGCACCTTGATCGAGCGCCACACTCGTCCAGTTCACGCTGTCCGCGTCGCCTGGAACCGCGCGGGACCGAACTGCGCCAGGTTGATTGGACCCTGGTGGTGACTGGTGGCACTGCCGAGCGTGACGTCGCCGTGGATCTGTCCGTCGTTGACCGCGCCGTCGAGCTGGTACGCGATCATGGTCCCCTCATACCACATGGAAAACAGGAGTGTGACTCTGTCGCCGTCGACATTCCCGGTAACAGGCCCCGCGAATTGATGGGAATTCTGACTACCGCTTATCGTTCCGGCCTGTTGTTGAAGTTGCATTGAATGCGTTCGCTTGCCCTTCAGGAATGACACCTCGACGTCCCATGTACCGGACACGTCCATTTTACCGCGGAACGCTGTGGCTTCCGTAACGGCGGCCCCGCTCCGAAGAGCCGCCGCGATCCCCATGCCGACCTGACCCGCTTCGCCCGGCTGCAGGCCGAATGGATCGATCTCGAACGAATTCTGTTTCACTGCCGTATCATCCAGCATGATCCGAGGCTCACCGTCCAACAAGCGGACGCGCACCTGTTCGCCCGCCAAACCCTCCCGCTGCCAGGACACAAGGAGCCTGGGCACGCGCACGACACCCTTCGGCGCGATGATCTCGGCGCTGACACCGGGCACGGTGAGGTAACCCGCGATGACGGCAAGATCGTTATTCCAGCGTTCCAGTTCAGCGGCGGGGTCACGGCGGTCGAACCAGATCTCAAGTGCCGTCAGGACACCGATGACGTCCTCCTTCGAAACCTTCATGCCACGTGCGAAAGCCTGGTGCGGCGAGGCGTTGCGCCATGCCGCCCGCACCAGATCCTCGCGGCCCAGAAGCAAACCGCTGGTCTGCGGTCCGCGGAGGAATTTGCCGCCGCTGTAGATGACCAGATCGGCGCCGCGGCTCAAATAGGGATCGGGCCGCGCGATATGTTCCGATGCGGCATCGACCAGAACGGGAATACCGAAAGGCTTCGCCCGTACGACGAAGTCCTCCAGCCGCACCGGACATGTCGCTTCATCCTTGCCGAGGAGGGCGATCATCGCCACCGGTTCGGCGAGCGCGGCGTCGAGATCGGCGATTGAGTCGACCTCCACGATATGCGTGCCGACCATGCGGATCGCCTGATCGTAAGCGAAGCGGTGCGTTTTCGGCATGATCACCCGGTTGGTCCAGCCATCGGTGAAGGGCAGACGGGTCATCTTCACCGGGTCGTTGCCCGCCACGCAGGCCGTCGTGGCCAGCGTCAGGGCAGCGGCGCTGCCGCAGGTGACCATGCCCCACGGCGCACCGGTCAGTTTCGCGATCCGGCGGCCGGCGCCTTCCATCAGCTCGTCCAGGCTGACGAAGTGGCGGGATGCCTGGTCGATGGCGGAGCGCACTTCAGGCAGCATCAGGCTGCCGCTATGGGCAGTGCGGACGGAGGCGCAATTGATGAAAGGGCGGACGCCCAGAGTGATATACGGGTTGGAATTGCGTAGAGCAGCGGGCCCTTCCGTCATGGAATCGTTCATCGCGGTCACTCCTCTGAGCCCCGTATCGGGCACCACGACAATGCCGCCGGTCAAGGTCCGGCTTGCAACGTGGTTGTGGTGCGAGCGAAGTGACCGGGTGGGCTGCCGGCCTCTCGGCGGAGGGCGGTGCTGAAGGCGCTTGCCGACGGCGTTGGTGCACATTCAGGACCGAGGCCGAGATGACCGCGGCCCCCGAGCCGCCACACAATAACGCAGGAGCAATGAATGGAATCCGGGCGACCGACCGCCAGCATAGCTCCGATGCACAAATTCCTCGAAGCCGTCAGTCCGGTATCGGCCAACAACGCGCCCCGCTGAACCACTCACGGCGGACCGGATCCATCCCGCGAGGGGGGACATTGGATGAGAAGCGGCGCTGGCCTTCTCGTGCCCCTCCACGGGCCACCTCAACGCGCGATCACCCGAAGCACGGGCGCCAGCGACTGATGCGGCTCGCGGGCCGTCAGGCGCCGCGGGAACACCTCGCGGTACCGCCACGCGTTCGACTGGCGAATCTTCTCCCGCGGCGCTCCTCCAGCTCCATCGACAGCGCCTGACGAATCGCCACTTCGCACCCAATTCCGTCGTTCTTTGGCTTTGAAGCATTCCTCCAAAGCGGCCATTCGTTCCGCGTGGATATCGCGGCACCAGCCAGCAGTTTCAGGTTAGCACCGACCGATAAAGATCGAGGTACCGATCGGCCATCAGATCCACCGAGAAGCGCGCGATCACAGCCTCCCGGCAGGCCGCGCGATTGATCTCGCCAATCCGGCCGATCGCATCCACCGCCCCATCCAGGCTGTCGACCAGAAAGCCGGTTACGCCATGATCGATCAGTTCCCGCATCGAGCCGCGGTCGTTTGCTATGACCGGTGTGCCACAAGCAAGCGCTTCCACGACCGACAGGCCGAATGGCTCGTCGAAATTAATCAGATGGAGTAATGCGCGCGCGGAACCAAGGGTCTTCAGCCGGGTCTCCCCGCCGACCGGACCCAGATAAACCACGGATCTGTTGTCGATCGCCGGCGCGACACACGCGTGATGATAGTCCTGGTCTTGCACGATTCCGGCTATGACCAACCGGCGGCCGGCCCGTCTCGCCGCCATGATCGCTTCAGCCGCACCTTTGTCCGGGTGAATACGGCCGAAGAACAGCAGGTCCTCGCCACCGTGCGGTTCGAAGGGAAATTCCTCGGGTCGGATGCCGTGATGAATCGTCGCCGCGTAACGCAGGTCCGGGCGCCGGTCGGCGTCACTGATCGCGACGAAATGGACGCGGTCTTCATAGGCCCTGAAGGCTGGCAGGATGCGTTCCGAGGAGAAGCCGTGGATTGTCGTAACCACGGGCGTTTCCACCAGCCTCGAAAATGCGAGCGGGACGAAATCGGCCTGATTGTGAATGAGGTCGAATTCCGCCGCGTGCTCAAAAACATTGGCGGCGTGAAGGATCTCCCAAACTTTGGCATCGATGGATGGATCCTCGGAATATGGCGCGGGGCAGACTCCTGCCAGCTTGCCCGCCGTCTGGCTGTCCAATGTCGCGAACAGCGTGATGTCGGCGCCGCGGGCGACCAATGCCTCGGTCAACAGGCTCGTGACGAGCTCCCACGGGCCATAGTGGCGCGGCGGCGTTCGCCAGGATATCGGTGCCAGCATCGCGATGCGCAAATGATGTTCCTTCGTGCCCTGGACTCTGGTTTTTTGGTTCAAGGGTACTTCAACCGCTCCGGCGTTTTCGTTGAGCGGTGATTCTAACCTGCCGTTAGAATTACCCCTTCGTCCACCCGGAGCGATAGGGCGCCTGATCCGATCGAAACCCGATCGTCAACTGTGGACAGAAGCGGCCGGAATGCGCTCGCCCACTCGGGCAGGATCAGATCCTGAGGAGAGACTCCGAGATTGAGCGCAACGATCAGCCGCTCTCGGCCATGCCAGCGCTCATACGCGAGCACATTACCCATGACGTCCAGTAGCCGCATGCCGCCGGCCGAAAGCGCCGAATGCGTGCGCCGGGCCACCAGTAACCGGCGATACAATGTCAGGATGGACGAAGCGTCCTCGGTCTGACACCCGACATTACGCACCGGCCAGTCGGAGTTCAGGGGAAGCCATGGCGTGCCCGTACTGAATCCGGCATTTGTGCCGCCGTCCCATGGCATCGGTGAGCGAACCGGGTCGCGGCCGAGACCAAGGCCAGGTTCGCGTAATTCGCGCGGGTCCTGGACCAGAGCGGGTGGAATCGCGACATCGGTCAGACCGAGTTCGTCGCCGTAATAAAGGGTGGGCGTTCCACGCAAGGTCAGCAGCAGCATCGCCGCGACGCGGGCCTGGGCCGGTCCACGTCTCGTGGCGACACGTGGCCGGTCATGGTTGCCAAGTACCCAATTCGGCCAGGCATCCGAGGGAAGCGCCGCCTCGTAATTCGCGATCAGTGTCGCCAGGGTAAGTGCCTCCCATGGCGCGGTGATGAGTTGGAAGTTCGCGGGCAAATGCACGCCAGACCGCTCCTGGCCATAATAGCGAACCAGGCGATCCAACGGCAGGTAGATCTCACCGATCAGGACCCGTTCGCCCCTTCCCGCGGTGGCATAGCTATCAGCTATCGCGCGCATCTCGGCGGCGATCTCGTGCACTTCCGGCTGATCCGTGGAATGAAGTTGGAGGACGCGGTCCATTTCGCCCATTGAGGGCTGCCACGCCTCATTGGGTGGGTTGTCAGGGAAGTCCGCCGCCTTGATCATGTGCCACAGCACATCGATGCGAAAACCGTCCACGCCGCGGTCGAACCAAAAGCGAATAACATCGTACATGGCTGTCCGCACGTCCGGATTGCGCCAATTGAGATCAGGCTGCTCCTTCAGGAAGGCATGGTAGTAATATTGGCCGCTGGCCGCGTCCCATTCCCAGGCGGGGCCTCCGAAATCGCTGATCCAATTGTTGGGCGGACGGCCATCCTGGCCGGGGTCGCGCCAGATGTACCAATCTCGTTTTGGGTTGGTGCGCGACGAACGACTCTCGACGAACCAGGGATGCTGATCGGATGTGTGGTTTGGCACCAGATCGAGTAGCACCCGCACCCCCCGGGCATGCGCCGCCGCGAGGAGATCGTCGAGATCGGCAAGCGTCCCAAAGCGCGGGTCCACATCGCGATAGTCGGCGACGTCGTAGCCGAAATCGGCCATGGGCGACGGATAGATGGGAGAGATCCAAATGGCGTCGACGCCAAGCCCGGCGAGGTAATCAAGCCGCCGTTCGATTCCTTTAAGATCGCCGACGCCGTCACCGTTCGTATCCTGAAAAGAGCGTGGGTAGATTTGGTAGATCACACCTGTCTGCCACCAATGCGGGGTCATGCGAAATGATCCTTGCGTGTCTCTCTCAGCACCGCGAGCACCTGCCATGACCGTTGATCGGGCGCATACTCACGAAGCGTGAGAACGTTGCGATCGCCGCTATCGCGGTCGTCCTGAGCTGATGCGAGTTGGCTTCGATGTCGCCGAGCGGGGTGAGTGCGAAGCCTCCGCCCGGGCGTGCACCTCTTCAGTCAACCGGTTCAGTGGTGCACGCGCGGCCGCTATTTATATCTGGTTACGCGATGCCTGATAGTCTTTCCAATATTGATGCGCGCTCATTATCGTTACAGGATCAGATTTTCGTTCAATTAGATAGGCCTCAAGTTCTTCCATTGTTTGAGCATCGGGAAGGTCCGGGTCTTCGTGTGCGTGCTGCGCGAAATGTCCGAGAGGTGATCCGTCGGTTCGCACTTTGGACATATACGCTCTAAATGACATTGATCTCTCCTTGCTTACCGGGACCCGACGCCAGGGGCTTTTCCATGGCGTCGCGATGGGCCCTCGAGTCGGTTGGATTGAGAATCCCGCGGGTCATCCGTTGATAGCCCTCAACGGCGCACGCTTCAGGTGCCCTTCACGCCGGCGGGCGAGCTGCCTGATCTCCGCCAGACCGAGAAGATAGGACAGGACAGACTCGCCACCGCGGTTTTCATTCGGGCGATCGGAATGTAGCCCATCGCGGCAACTCCCTGTTTCCACGTCGACCAAGGGCGTGCTCAGATCATTGTGTCCCAGGAACCACGCGAACACGCGCGTCGCCGTGGTGGTCCACGCGGCATCTCGATCCGCGCGCCATGCCACGGCGCAGGCCGATATCGTCGCCGTGGCCTCCAGCGCTTGCTGATCGAATACCCGCGGCGGCTGTCGCTTTTCACCGAAGCTATCGGTCCCAACCGGCCTGAAACGACCCGCCGGCGACATCTGTTGTGTCATCAGCCACCGCAGAGACCTCAACCCAGCCTCGATATAGGCGGGCAACTTCATCGCGATGCCAGTCATGATCAAAGCCTGCGGTAAACGCGCGTTGTCGTAGCTGAGCCCGTCCTCGAACCACACCCAGTCTTTGGTCTCGAACCGCGACAGGCTGGACATTAGCCTCTCGGCAAGGCTCTTCCGAATGGAATTTGCCTCGGAATCTCCGGGCGCCGTCTCGCAGTAGGCGTTCAGTCCGAGCAATGTGAATGCCCAGGCCCGCGGAAAGGGGAAGTTTGCCGCGGTTGGTAGCGCATCGGTGAACAGGGCCGCGGCCCATCGCCTTCGCGAAGGGCTCGAGTCGCCGCGGGAGCATTCGCCCAACGCCCAGAGCGTTCGCCCGTGACTATCCGCCGAACCCTTGTCCTCAAGCCAGCGCCGATCAAAGCTCATGAAATTGCGGAACCGCCGCGTGTCGGGGTTCCAGGCATGCTGCACGAAAGCGGCGAACCGGGCGGTCAACGCTTCCGGCAAACGCTTCTCCCCTTGACTATTGAGCACGCAGGCCAGCAACAGCGCACGGGCGTTATCATCGACGCAGTAGCCATGGTGGCGATCCGGCACCGAATGGACCGCGTGCTGAAACAACCCCGTGTCATCGCACATGGATAACAAATGTTCGATCCGCATTTCAGGCGAAACTTCATTGTCGTGGGACCGCATGATCTGTTCCTGACTTGAAATTACCCGAAGCTTTTGCCCAGGGCGTGTGCTTTCGAGGACGCCGAGATAACGTTTCGCCGAGCGTTCCCAGGTCATCGAACGGCTGGACAACCAGGCCCGGGACCGCATGGCATGTCGCCTCGCATCGTCGCTCAGCAGTGCCGCCACCTCGGTTCCGATCGCGGCGGCATCGCCAAACGGCACCAGAGCGCCAAGTCCATCGGCCAGCAACTCCGTGGCATGCCAGTACGGAGTCGATACGATCGCCTTGCCCAGACCGAAACTGTAGGCCAATGTGCCCGACGTCATCTGGGCTTCGTTCAGATAAGGCGTGACGTAAACATCGCACATCGAAATGTAGCCGAGCAGAGTGGGCTGATCGACGAACTGATTGAGAAACACGACGTGATCCGCGACCCCCAGATCATGCGCGCGCGCCACGAGACTCTCTCGATAGGCCTCGCAGTGATGCGCAAGCAGATTGGGGTGGGTCGCACCCAGAACCACATAGACGGCGTCGGACCGGACTTTCAGGATCGCCGGCATCGCGTCGATCACGAATTCGATCCCCTTGTTCGGGGAAAGTAAACCAAAGGTCAGAATGACGGCCTTGCCGCCAAACCCCAGAGCAATCTTCGCCTGATCGGGCTCGACGAATGGGAAGTTCGGAATGCCGTGCGCGATGAGTTCGATCTTCTTCGCCGGAGCCCCATAAACGGTGCGTAGCAGGTCTTGACCTTTTTCAGCCATCACGACGACTTTCGCCGAGGCATCGATGATTTGGCCAAGCACGCCGCGTTGTGCATCGGTCGGTTCGGCGAGAACCGTATGGAGTGTCGTGATAATTGGCATTGTCAGCCGTGAGAGCAGAGCCATGATGTGGCCTCCGGCGATGCCTCCGAAGATACCAAACTCATGCTGAAGGGATACCGCGTCGAACCCGGTGTCGTTCAGAAAGTTGGCCGCCCGCGCGTAGCCTTCGATTTTATCGTCCTGAATCTGACAGCCGACGACGGGAGGATAGTCGTAGCGGTTACCGCATTCGGTCATCGCCACGATGGTCGTTTCAAGATCTGGCCGGGATGCCGCGACCGCTTGCTGAAGATGCGTGGTGAAAGTGGCGATTCCGCAACGTCGCGGTAGCGAATTGCCGATAAACGCCAGACGGCTCAACTGGGCCACGGTAGCGTCTCCACTGGGTGATCTCAAGAACGAACAGCAGGATCGGATCTCGAGCGTTTGTGAGAGTCCGTTGAAACCTGATCTCGCCGGCTACGACACCGCCGGGGTCCAACGAGTTCCACCGGCGCAACTCAGGTTAATCGCGGGCACTACCTTCCACGGCGCCCCGGAATAGCAAACTTCAAGAACAAGTTGTCCAATTCAAAAGAGGCAATACAGGCGGCGAACCCGCGGAGATAGGTTCGGAATCTACGCACATCGGCCGTGATCACTGTCGCGCGCGTTGGGTGCCTGCCCCATCGCCGCTTTGAGTCGACGCCTGGCGTTGGCAATCTCCATGAACGAACGTCTGCTTATTGACGTCGCGCACACCAAACCGACCATTTTGCTCTCGGCCAGTTCCGATCACGACGCGCCCCGCTGAACCACTCACGGCGGACGGGATCCATCCCGCGAGGGGGGACATTGGATAAGAAGCGGCGCGGGCCTTCTCCTGCCCCTCCCCAGCCCGTCTCATACCAATCCGCGTTGGCATTGACTCTCCCGCGCCGGTCATGGTCCGGCTTGACCGGACCATCACTCTCACCATCGCGTTGATGCAGATGGTCCGGTCAATCCCCCGACCAGGTCGGTGGAGCACCATGACGTCGAAGGGGCGGCGCCATGTGTCAACGTCCAGGCGGATTGGTATCACCGCGCGACCACCCGAAGCACGGGCGCGAGCGATTGATGCGGCTCGCGGGCCGTCAGATGCCGCAGGAACACCTCGCAGTACCGCCGCGCGTTCGACTGGCGAACCTTCTCTTGCAGCGCCTTGTTCCGGCCGCGGCGCTCCTCCAGTTCCATCGTCAGCGCCTGATGAATCGCTGTGGCGATCTCGTCCGGGTCGAACGGGTTGACGATCAGCGCCTCGGTCAGTTCATCCGCCGCGCCGGCGAACCGGGACAGCACCAGCACGCCGGGATCCGTCGCGTTCTGCGCGGCGACGAACTCCTTCGCGACCAGGTTCATCCCGTCGCGCAACGGCGTCACGACGCCCACGCGCGCGATGCGATAGAAGCCGGCCAGAGTGCGCCGGCTCACCGCGCGGGTGATATAGCGCAGCGGGATCCAGTCGAATTCCGAGTAACTCCCATTGATGTTGCCCGCGATACGATCCAGTTCGCGGCGGATCTGCTGGTAGTCATTGTTATCCTCTCGCGAACGAGCGGCGACCTGGAGGAAATTCACCTTGCGGCGATGCTCCGGATACGTGGCCAGCAACCGGCCGAAGGCGATCAGACGATTGGGCAGGCCCTTGGAGTAGTCCAGCCGATCCACCCCGATCGCCAGCGCGCGGTCCCCCATGCTGTCGCGCAGCCGCCGTGACTCCGCCCCGCGCGCGACCCGCACCGCATCCTTGGCGAACGTCTCGGTATCGATGCCGATCGGATCCACGATGGCGTCCACGTCCATCCCGTTGTGAACGAATGAGTTGTGACGCGGCGCCACGCCGAGCATTTGCCGCGCGCATTGCAGGAAAGCCTGGCGATACCCCTCGGTGTGAAAGCCGACCACGTCATAGGCCGCCAACCCTTCCACCATGTCAGTCGCGCAGGGCAGTACCTCAAGCATCACCGGCGGCACGAACGGGATATGCAAGAAAAAGCCGATCCGGTTTCGTACCCCCAGAAGTCTCAACTCCTGCGCCAAGGGGATCAGGTGATAGTCGTGCACCCAGATCAGGTCATCCGGCTTCAGCACCGTCGCCAGCGCGGCGGCGAACCGGCGATTGACCGCGCGATAGCCTTGGTAGTCCTCGCGCCGGTACGTCATCAGGCCGAGCCGGAAGTGCAACAAAGGCCACAACACGCCGTTCGCGAAACCAACGTAATAGGAGCGGTACTCCGCCTCCGTCATATCGACAGTCGCGTAAGTGATGCCGTCCGCCTGGGCGATCTCCGGCGTCTCCGGCGGTGTCGCGTTGCGCCGCCCGCTCCAGCCAAACCAGAGCGAACCTGGCTGTAGCGCATCCGCCAGTGCCACCGCCAGACCGCCGGCCCGCGGGCCACGCTCCGACGGCAGCGGGAGCCGATTGGAAACAATTACGAGGCGTGCCACATCCCCTCCTCCCATGATCGAGTGAGCCGCATCGCGGCGGAAATCAGGCCGACCTGAGAATAGGTCTGCGGGAAATTGCCCCATAACGTGCCGGTATCGGGGGCGATGTCCTCCGGCAGCAGGCCGAGATGGTTACGGTGGGTCAGGACGTTCTCGAACAACGCCAACGCTTCCTCGCGGCGGCCGACGCTGGCGAGGGCTTCGATGTACCAGAACGTGCACACCAGAAAGGCGCTGCCTGGCCTGCCGAAATCGTCGGCCTCGTCATAACGCATGACAAAACCGTTGCGCAGCAGGCGCTTCGAGGTGACCTCGATCGTGGCGAGGAAGCGTGGGTCCATGGCGCCCACCAGACCAAGCCCGGCCAGCAGCAGACTGGAGGCGTCGATCACCTCGCCATCGAGCGTGGCGGAAATCCAACCCTCCGGCGTGACCGAGCGGCGCAGGATTTCGTCCCGCAACACCTCGGCGCGGGCGAGCCACATCGTCGCGTCGTCGCTGGCACCAACCCGGCGGGCAATCAGTCCGAGTTGCTTCATCGCGGCCCAGCACATGGCGGCGGAAAAAGTGTGGATGCGGGTCTGGCCGCGAAACTCCCACGGGCCGGCATCCGCGGTCAGGGCCAGCCGCGCCGCGGTCTCACCGATCGGGCGCAGCCGCCGGTACAGTTCCAGATCGCCGCGCAACGGCAGCCGTTCGTCCCAGAACATTTGCGCGGCCGCCAGAACGATCGAGCCGTAGGCGTCGTTTTGCCGCTGGGTGCGCGCCGCGTTGCCGATCCGCACCGGGCCGTCGCCCAGAAATCCCGCCAGCGCGGGAGCGGCGCGCTCTTCGAGATCCAGGCCGGGTGCTATGGGATAGAGCGGCGCCAGTTCCGCGTCGCCGTCGCGCTCCACGACATCGAGGATGAAGCGCAGAAACGCCTCCATCGTTCCCGTGGCGCTCAACCGGTTGAGCGCCAGGACGGTGAAATACGCGTCGCGCAGCCAGCAATAGCGATAGTCCCAGGTGCGGCCGGAACCGGGCGATTCCGGAATCGATGTGGTCAGTGCCGCCACGATCGCGCCGGTGTCGTCATAACTGCATAGTTTGAGCGTGATCGCGGCACGAATCACCGCCTCCTGCCAGTCGAACGGCACGTTGAGACCGCGCACCCACTCGCGCCAATAGAACAGGGTCTCATCCAGGAACTGCCGGGCGAGCAGCTCCAGCGTCTCGGGTACCGGTTCGTCGGCGCCGATGAACAGATTGATCGGACGATCGAGCGCGAATTCGACCTCGTGCGTCAGATAGGACAACGACATGTCGGTGGTGACGCGGAGCACCTGGGTGGGGCCAACGAAGCGCATATGGTTGCTGCCGAAACTGCGGCCCGGTGGGCTGGCGCCATAATCGAAGCTGGGCCGTGCCACGACCGTGATGCGGGGCCGTCCGGCCACCGGCTCAATCCGGCGGACCAACATCGGCGGGCGAAAGACGCGGCCGTAGCGGCGGAACCGGGGGCAGAAATCGAGCACGCGCGCCTGGCCGCCTTCGCGATCCGTCAACACCGTTTCCAGCACCGCGGTGTTGGGCAGATAGCGCTGTTGGGCCGCGCGCTGGTCGCGCAGCCGTGTCTCCAGGAAGCCGGTTTCCGGAGCCGTCCCGCCGAGCAGCGCGTTGAATACGGGATCGGCGTCGAGCCGGGGATAGCAGAACCAGACGTGACGCCCGGCCGGCGAGATCACGGAAGCGACCGTGCAATTGCCGATCACCGCCAGATCGAGACCCTTCATTATCAATGTCCTGCCATATTCATCCGCCGCGATCTCATTTCTCGTGAACGCCCGGTCTTGTGAACGCCGGGAGTCGCGCCACGGTTCCCGGAGCCCGCGACCCAGGTCCCCATGGAAACCCGAAGGCGGCCCACGGTCACCGGAACATCACGACATTCGTGGCGGCGCCACGGCACGACGGGATCACCGCGCCGATGGTCGAGGGTGCAGCCATGAACGGCGCGATCTTCCCGGCGTAGTCCTCACGGCGCGGACGACGGTAGCGTCGGAATCTACTCAGAGTGCGGTTCTCGTGATTCCAATAGCGGCTACGGCCAGGGGAACCGCCGATCTGGCGATGGTGGGGAACCGCGTCAATCTGATCGGGAACCGCTGGCTGATCGGGAACCGCTGGCTGATCGGGAACCGCTGGCTGATCGGGAACCGCTGGCTGATCGGGAACCGCTGGCTGATCGGGAACCGCTGGCGCCCCGCTCGCCACAGCCAAAAAATGGGTGCATCTACCCCTTGCCACAGAGTGTACCCTTGGCTACATTCTGTCGCATATGGTGCAAAATATGGCCGAGGCCGCGGCATCTCCCGCACCGCCCGCCCCGAGGGACAAAACTTCCACATGAGCGATACGGTCGTTCATCCGCCAGGCCCAGCCTCCCTCTCCGGCGGAATGACGGGGCGCACCCTGCGCGCCGGTCTGGAGACTTTGCGCGGCGAGCGTCGGGGCCTGCGCGGATTCCTGCCATTCGCCGGTCCGGCCGTGATCGCCTCGGTCGCCTACATGGACCCCGGCAATTTCGCCACCAACATCCAGGCCGGCGCGAGCTATGGCTACGGGCTGCTCTGGGTCGTCCTGCTGGCGAATTTGATCGCCATGCTGTTCCAGGCGCTTTCAGCCCGCATCGGCATCGTCACCGGCCAGAGCCTCGCGTCCTTGTGCCGGATCAACTTCCCCCGCCCGGTCACCCTGGCGATGTGGGCGGCCAGCGAGATCGCCGCCATGGCCACGGACCTCGCCGAGACGGTTGGCGCCGCGATCGGGATCAGTCTGTTGCTCGGCCTGCCGCTGTTGACCAGCCTGGGCCTGACAATGGTGGTGACGTACGGGTTGCTGACGTTGCAATCGCGCGGCTTCCGCCCGCTCGAGTTGATCATCGCCGGGTTCGTCGGCCTGATCGGGCTTTGCTATGTGATCGAGCTGGTCATCGCGCCGCCTGACTGGCGCTTGTTCGCCTGGCACACCGTGGTGCCCGAAATCGCGGACGCGAACGCTCTGACGCTGGCGGTCGGGATCGTCGGCGCCACGGTCATGCCGCACGCGATCTACCTCCACTCGGCCCTGATGCCGGGCCGCATGCCAACCCGCGACTGGGCCGAAAAAGCCAAAGTGCTGCGGCTTTCCAATACCGAGGTCCTGGTCGCCCTCAGCTTCGCGGGCCTGGTCAATCTCGCGATGGTGGCGATGGCGGCGTCGATGTTTCACGCCGGCCATTCCGACGTCGCCGAAATCCAGACCGCCTACCACGTGCTGCTGCCGCTGATGGGCGGCTTCGCGGCCGTGGTGTTCATGACGTCGCTGCTCGCGTCGGGGGTGTCGAGTTCGGTGGTTGGCACCATGGCGGGCCAGACGATCATGGCCGATTTCGTCGGCTTCAAGACGCCGCTCTGGCTGCGCCGGCTGCTGACCATGGTGCCCGCCTTCGTGGTGGTGGCGATCGGCGTCGACCCCACCAGGGCCTTGGTGCTGAGCCAGGTCGTGCTGAGCATGGCCTTGCCGGTGCCGATGATCGCTCTGCTGATCCTGCTGTCCCGGCGCGACGTGATGGGCTCGTTTCTACCCGGCCCGGTCACCCGCGCCGCCGCCCTGATTGGGACAGTGGTTGTGCTGGGCCTCAACCTGGTGTTGTTAGGACAGATGGCCGGGATCTGAGACTCGGTCCACCGGTGCGGCCCTTCGGCCGAAGCCGGCCAACAAGGGCGATGGCGCGGGATGGCGGAGCCAACACCCAGAACGATGCCGGAGGAGCCGGATCAGGCGATCCGCTTCGGCAAGGCACGTTCCGCGCAATCCGGCGCGCTGCTGGAAGATTATGTCGAACTGATCTCCGATTTGCACGCGCTGAACGGTGAGGCGCGGCCGACCGATATCGCCCGCCGCCTCGGGGTTTCTCACGCGACTGTGATCAAAACCATCGGCCGCCTGAAGCGTGAGGGGCTGGCGGTGGCGAAACCGTATCGCGGCGTGTTCCTGACCGATCAGGGGGAAAGTCTCGCGGACCGGGTGCGTTCGCGCCACCGCGTGGTGGTCGATCTGTTGCTGGCGGTGGGTGTGCCGGCGGAGTCGGCGGAGATGGATGCCGAGGGCATCGAACATCACGTTTCCGATACGACGTTGGCCGCGTTCGCGCGCTTCCTCAGGTCGGATCGGACGTAATGATGCGATGTGCGAGAAGACCGGCGGTAGTGGGCCAGTTTGAAAGTCCGGTATCGACCCCTATGCATAGGACCAAACTATGCAGAGCAGCGCGTGCGATTGATGTGTTTGTTGGGTTCCAGGCAACATCGGCAGCGGTTGAACTCGACATAGTTTGATCGGTCTCCTCAGGTGGA
>Ga0182018_10000974_pt1 | contig 34693 bp, 26 predicted proteins | sample 812P2MmetaG_FD_120490 | JGI IMG/M metagenome (GOLD analysis project Ga0182018, IMG submission 120490) | Permafrost microbial communities from Stordalen Mire, Sweden - 812P2M metaG | ecosystem: Environmental > Terrestrial > Soil > Wetlands > Permafrost | place: Sweden: Stordalen | collected...
CGTGTCGCCGTCCGGCGAAACCGTCGTCTTCGAAGTTGCGACCGTCTTGCCGTCCTTCTTGTCGGTTTCCTCGATTTCGTGGTCGCTTATGACCATTACCGCTGCGGTGTCGTAATATGGGTGTCCCGTGACTGTCTGGTCCTGTCCGTCAGCTTTGATCTTGACTGGCGGAGCACATGTCTTGCATTCGTACATGCCGTCTTGCAGTAGGTACACGTCCGGTTTCGTGGACAATTCCGCCTTGTTCATATCAATCTTCCACGTTCCGTCGAAGGCACTTTGGGCCAGCGCCAGGACGGGCGCGAGCAGGAACATCAGCGATGCAGCAAGAAAAAGCTTCTTCATAGGCATCCTTCCTCCGTTTGAACCGAGACTTCTTTAAACCCCAAGAACGGGAAGGATTGTACACTTGTTTGCCCACCTGCGGTCTGCCTGAACGAAGATCCCTCTATGCCGCTCCCTCCAAACGGGGGCGTCCATCACTTCTTCTCCTGTTCCGGTTCAGCTGGAAATCGAGAATCGTTCTCCCGTTACGATAATGGAGCGAACGCATGAAAAAGCAACGGAAGCACCACACGCTGGAAGAGAAGGTCGCCATTCCTAGCGAGGCATCCGCGGGAGGCTGAGCGCAGTACTCATCATTTCCAGAAGCTTCTCTAACTGGCCGAGGAGCAGGTCATCCTTGTCGCGGTAATCGCGGTGGAACGGAGGAACAAAGATGCGAGTCTATGCGTATAGCAAATGGGAGTGGAATATCTCCGGACCGGTGGCTCGTGATCAAAAAGATTGCAGGATGGGTCGGGTTTACAGTCGCTTGCTTAGTGATTGTGGCGTTCTCCTCTGCCTTGCTGTATAGAAAATATCGGCAGCACAAGGTTCTTGAAGAACGCGCCATCAGTTCACCCAATGGCATTGACAGCCTTGAGCATGTGCGAATCGGCGGTATTGACCAGTGGATCGAAGTTCGAGGCGAGAATGTCAACAACCCGGTCCTTCTGTTTATTCATGGCGGACCCGGGATAGCTTTTATTCCCCTGGCGGGTTCGTTTCAGGGCCCATGGGAGAAATGTTTCACCGTGGTGCAATGGGATCAACGGGGAGCGGGGAAGACATACGCATCGAATGACAGGGATCTTCTGCGCAGAACAATGAATGTTCCCCAAATGGAACAGGACACGCTTGAGGTAGTGAACTATCTTCGCAGCCGGTTCAAAAGGGAAAAGATCTTTGTTGTGGGTCATTCCTGGGGAAGTGTATTGGGTCTCTGGTTGGCGCACGAACATCCAGAACTCATTTACGCCTATGTCGGAGTCGGGCAAGTCGTCAACATGGAGCGGAACGCGCAGGTCGTTTACCAGGACACTTTGCAGCAAGCACGCAGCCGCCACAATGAACAAGCGATCAAAGACTTGGAGAGTATTGCGCCTTATCCTCCTCCCAACGCGGACATGGGAAAAATGTTTGTCGCAAACAAGTGGGCAGCAGAATTACTCGGTCCGCCGCCGAGGGGAGCGGGATTCACGAACGTCAAGAGAATTCTGTCAGCAGTCGTGTCAGCTCCAGAATATTCTCTTGCGGATGACTACGGTTTTGTCCGTGGCCAAATGTTGTCCGGTGAGATTTTGTTTCCCGAGTTGACGAAAGTCGATCTGAATAAACTCGGGTCCGACTTCCGTGTACCGATCTTCTTTTTTGAAGGAAGACAGGACCCATACTGTCGTCCTTCCTTGATTTGGGCGTACAGCCAAACGATCAAGGCTCCGCGCGCGGAATTTATCTGGTTCGACAATTCCGGCCATTTTCCTTTTTTCGAAGAACAACAGAAATTTGCCGACGAATTGTTCCAGCGAGTCTTGCCACTCGCCAATTAAATCGTTCGGTTAGTCGGACGAGCAACGTTTCCAAGCAGAGAAGTAGGTGGATACTGAGTAGGCTTTCGTCTGAGAGGAGATCCACCATGCCCACTTCAGCACCCGGCGAACAAGCCACGCTGTCACATTACTGCGATTACCTGCAGCAGTTTCTGATTGGGGCGCCGGGCAACTGGCAAGCCGCCGTCGTTGACGATCGGATGACGCGTCCGTAAGATTAAGCGACCCGAAAGCCGCGTATGTTCTAATGATCGGCCAAACCGTCTCGCACTACCGGATTGTCGAGAAGCTTGGTGGTGGCGGCATGGGTGTTGTCTATAAGGCCGAGGACTACCCGCCCTCTATTTCGTCAACAGCGGTAGCAACGCGAATCCAGCCCAGCGTGGCAGCCCAACGACGCATATCAGTCTCAGGAAATGTGCCACTCATTGGGCGCCGGCATTCGGTCGTCTGCGGTTGACGGCCATCTGCCCAAGCTGGGGCACGGGCCATTTTCTGATGGTTCCTTGGTGAATGAGTGAATGGACTCATCACCTTCTGGCTGGATGAAAAAAGTACTTGGTTGTGGGTGCGGGCGATATGCTCTTTGCATTTGCTCGGTTACAGAAGTAAATTGCAAGGATGAACAGCTTCGAAAAGGGAAGCCCGGCGTGAAATTTCCGCTCGCCTCGTTGCTGTTTCTAAGCGCCCAGCTGATGTTCTCCCAGAATGTTCCCGATTCCCAGAAGAACCCTTTTGCCGGGAATCCCGCGGCGGTCAGCCAAGGCAAGAAACTATTCGACCAAGCCTGCGCCGCTTGCCATGGCAGCGCCGGACACGGTGGCCGTGGGCCGGCATTAGCGGCCGACAAGTTTCATCAAGGGGATACCGACTTTGATTTGTTTCAGAATATACGGAACGGCATTCCGGGGACGCAGATGCCTTCGTTTTCGGTGTTTTCATCGGACGGAGTGTGGCAACTGGTCGCCTACATCCGCAGCCTCTCGTCGCGGGGAGTGAAGGAGGAAGCGCTCACGGGCAATGCAGCCGCTGGTGAGAAGATTTTCTTTGGCAAGGGCGAATGTAATGCGTGCCATGAGGTCAACGAACGCGGAGCAGTCAGTATCGGACCGGATCTTTCCGATGCCGGACAAACCTCGGCACAAGCACTGCGCAAGATCATTTTGAATCCGAATTCCGGGGATGGCGAAGACTGGTACTCGGATTTGCCCGGCGTCTTAACCGTCAAGATGAAGGACGGCCGCGAGATCCGTGGCATTCCTCGCAGCGAGGACACCTACGCGGTCGTGATGACAGACATAACCGGCCAGCTGCAGCTGCTCGACAAGGGGGATATTCGAGAGGAACACGCAGAATCCTCGGTGCTGATGCCGTCTGATTATGGAAAGCGCCTCTCCGCTCGCGAAATCGACGATCTTGTGGCGTATCTCAAGTCGCAAAAGCAGCGCGACTTCCAGCAGACTATCCAGGTGAAGATCCCGGGAGGTCTCAGCTACGAACGGCTTCGCCATTCCCAGGCCGAGCCTCAGAACTGGCTCACGTATTGGGGCGACTACCAGGGCCATCATTTTTCTGCGCTGAATCAAATCACCGCGGCCAACGCGGTCCTGCTGAAAGCGCGCTGGGCACGGCAGATGCCCGGCTCGGCAACCCTGGAAGCTACGCCTCTTGCGGTGGACGGAATCCTGTACACATCGGGTTCTCCAGGGCAGGTTTTTGCCCTGGACGCGCGCACCGGCCTCCAGATTTGGAAATACGAGCGCAAGCCAAGAAAGGTAAACCCTTACGGATCGAATCCCTTCAATCGCGGCGTGGCCGTGTTAGGCAGCCGAGTTTTCTTCGGAACACTCGACGCCGCGCTGGTGGCGCTCGATGCCAGGAGCGGGCGGCCGCTGTGGGAAACACAGGTTGCCGATACCATGCGCGGGTACAGCCTCACATCGGCGCCCTTGGCAATCAAGGACAAAGTCATTGTAGGCGTGGCGGGCGGGGAGTTTGGCATTCGCGGCTTCGTCGACGCCTACGACGCTGCCACGGGAAAACGCTTATGGCGCTTTAATGCTGTCCCGGGGCCGGGCGAGTTCGGTCACGACACATGGAAGGGCGACTCCTGGAAGCAGGGTGGGGCGTCCACTTGGCTTACCGGCAGCTACGACCCCGATCAGGATGTTCTGTACTGGGGCATTGGCAACCCTGGACCCGACCACAACGCCCGTGTCCGCCAGGGCGACAATCTCTTTTCCTGCTCGGTCGTCGCACTCGATGCGGCTACGGGAAAACGCAAGTGGCACTATCAGTTCAGTCCCGGTGATAGTCATGACTGGGATGCGGCAGAGGATCTGATCCTCGCGGACCAGGTGTTTTCCGGGGAGCCTCGTAAACTGATTCTGCAAGCTAATCGGAATGGTCTGTTCTATGTGCTCGATCGGACGAGCGGAAAGTTTTTGCTAGGGAAGCCGTTCGTTCGCCAGACCTGGAACAGGGGATTCGATAGCCAAGGCCGACCGATCGTCGCTCCCGAAGCTGAGGCATCGCCAGAAGGGGTCATGGTCTATCCCGGAATCGGGGGAACGAACTGGCAGGCTCCGTCCTATGACGCAGCGACCGGCACGATGTATCTGGCCTTCAGCGACGCCGGCTTTGGATTCATGCGAGCCACCGCCGCATACGAGCCCGGCAAGGTCTATATGGGCGGCAGAGGGTTCCCCTCAGAAAATGCGGAGAGTCAGGCGGGGTTTCGGGCCATCGATACCGAAACCGGAGCCGTCCGGTGGGAGTATCGAGTCTCCATGCCGTCTTTCTCGGCAGGGGTTCTTTCGACCGCGGGCGGCGTGGTGTTTGGCGCGACTGCGGAAGGGAATCTGATCGCGCTCGATGCGAAGACCGGCGGCCTGCTGTGGCAGTTCCAAACGGGGGCGCCCATCACTTCTTCTCCGATGAGCTATGCGGTCCAGGGCAGGCAGTTCGTGGCCGTGGCTGCGGGCAATGTGCTGTACAGTTTTTCATTGCCAGAGTGGCACGCGATGATCCAATGAATTTCGGTGGATTGACCTCGATCTTGCAGGGAGCTCACGGCGTCTAGGCGATCCGCCCCGATGGCCGCATCTCGGCTCGTCTCGACAACAACCGCCAAATCTGTTCTGCTACCAACTTCTGTTGCAAACCATCACGGCTTTTTCCAGTCAGTCAGTGACAGCAATTCGTCGAGAATTTCCTGTAATCGCTGAACCCGACGTTGCTGCTCGGACGCCGCCGGTGTGTTTTTCTTGGCTTGCCCGCGCAAGATGTTCTCCTTGCTAATTTCGGCTATCTCCTCGCGCAACTTCTTGATGCGCTCTTTGACGAGGCGGGCCATAAGAAAGACTAGCAGAAATCCATCGGACGGGTGCTCGGTCAGCCTGCGGCCATCTCGACAGGTTTGTGGAATGGCGGCGGACGCTGGGAGAGCGGCTTCGCTCATCCCAGATATTCGAGACCTGGCTCGATGTCAGCGATCACTAACAGTGCTACCGCGATCGGGACTTCTCCCATTTCAACGGCGGCAGTTCTGAATTTGCGACATGTTTCAGGTACGCCTTGGCGTACTGTGCTGCTCTTTCCTTGCCTTGCTCAATATCTTCAACCGGCTCGGAGGGCGCGATCCAGCTCTTCTTGTTTACGTTGTACACGGACGCTTGCACACCTTGAGCGTTGTCCTCTGAGAATAGGCGCAGGTGTTCGTTGCCCACTTTGACTTCGGCCCACACGCCTTCGGTCAACATCGTAGGAAACCGGACACGGTAACTATTTTACCCTAAGCGCCTCTCCATTCTCACCCAACACAACAAAATCAGGCTCATCAGTCCAATGCGCTCTAGGCCCGGACCTCGCGCGCTGTGGATTCTGTTCCACTCCACCCGGACACTGGCGCTCCAGCACGTCCGCCTTCATGGTATGCATCTGATTGCGTTCCTGTTTGCTGGTACGTGAACATGCCCTCGCGTGCTTGCTGAAGCCACTATCGGCTACCAAGTCCTGCCAGATCGCCATCGCATTGCAACCCTGGCTGAGGCTCAGTTGGATCGCTTCACGGAACGGTTCGCGGGCGCTGGCGGATGGAATGGGTTTAGGACTTCCACCTCCGGACCTCTCAAGTGCACGCCAAACCCGGTGGTCACCTCGTTGGCCGCCAGCGCTCCGACCTCTTCCACTTTCCCCCATCAGCCGAGGGGAGTACTCGCCAGCACCGCAAATTGAAGATCTGATAGTGTTTTCCTCATGGAAAAGCCGGTGCTCGTAGTGATCGACATGCTTCATGATTTTCTGGGAAGCTGGGAAGCTACCCGAAGACAAAAGCTGGTGAGTTCGATCAACGAACTGGTGGGCGGTATGCGGAGCCTTGGTTACCCGGTTGTGTGGGTTCGACAGGAGTTCGAGTCTGATTTGCGAGACGCTTTCCGCGAAATGAAGGTCAAAGGAATACGCATTACGATCAAAGGAACACCGGGGTGCCAGATCGTGTCGGAACTGGCTGTCTCCCCATCGGATCTCGTCATAGTCAAGAAAAGGTACAGCGCTTTCTACGGCACGGCTCTTGACGACACGCTCGCGCGGCTGCGGCCCGATGCGATTATCTTGGCCGGGATCAACACCCATGCGTGTATTCGCACTACGGCCATCGATGCATACCAGCGAGATTGGAACGTCATCCTCGCCTTAGACTGCATAGACTCCTACGACCGAGAACATCACGAGGTGTCTCTTCGGTACATGAAGGACAAACTGGCTACGGTTATGAGCAACGCGGATATCCTGTCAGCGCTCCACCGGGCCGAATCGCCGCCCTCTGCCGTGACAGAGTAGCATGATTAGGTGCAGGCGCTACGCTTCCAATGGAACGCGAAAGCACCACGCTAGCTCTCTGATTGCAGAAAGGACGACTGTGTACGGCAAGGTTCAACATCATTTGCAAGATAAAATCGCGGAGATCCAGAACGCGGGTCTATACAAGCGCGAGCGCGTCATCGCCGGTCCGCAACAAGCGATGGTTTCCGTCGGCAACGACACGCCCGTGTTGAACCTCTGCGCGAACAATTATCTGGGCCTCGCCAACCATCCTGCGGTGGTGCAGGCCGCCCAGCAAGCATTACAGGAATGGGGCTATGGACTTGCAAGTGTTCGTTTCATCTGTGGCACGCAGTCGATCCATAAACAGCTCGAAGATCGCCTGACCGCTTTTCTCGGAACGCAAGATACCATCCTCTACGGCTCCTGCTTCGACGCCAATGGTGGGTTGTTTGAGGCTCTGCTAGAGCCCGAGGACGCCATCATCTCGGACGAGCTGAACCATGCCAGTATCATCGACGGCATTCGACTCTCGAAAGCGTCCAAATTCCGTTACCGCAACGGTAATATGGAGGATCTCGAAGCAAGGCTTAAGGAAGCTGGGAAGGCCCGCCATCGCCTGATCGCAACAGATGGCATCTTCTCGATGGATGGCTACATTGCCAAGCTGGAGACGATATGCGAACTCGCCGAGAAATACGCCGCGCTGGTTATGGTGGACGACTCGCATGCCGTCGGCTTCGTCGGCGAGAACGGACGTGGCACACCGGAGTTCTGCCGCGTGGAAGGCCGAATTGACATCATTACCGGAACGTTGGGCAAAGCTCTCGGCGGAGCGAGCGGCGGGTACACCAGCGGACACAAGGAGATCATCGACCTGTTGCGCCAACGGTCACGGCCGTATCTGTTTTCCAACTCCGTCGCCCCGCCGATTGTCGCCGCATCGCTGAAGGTGCTCGACATCGTAACGGAATCCTCCGCTCTGCGAGAACGCTTGCGAGACAATACCCGCTTTTTCCGAGAAGTGATGACCGAGGCTGGCTTCAACATCTTGCCCGGTGAGCACCCGATTGTGCCGGTCATGTTCGGCGACGCCGTTGTAGCCTCGCGCATGGCTGAACTGCTTCTCGGCAAAGGCGTCTATGTCATTGCATTTTCGTATCCCGTGGTTCCGCATGGCAAAGCGAGAATCCGGACGCAGATTTCGGCAGCACATTCGCGCCAAGAACTCGAATTCGCCCTAGCGAAGTTTGCCGAGGCGAAGGCGGAATTGGGTCTCTAATGGTCTGAGGCGTCGAATTCCAGACTCAGTTCTAGACTCAGTTGGTTTGCGGATTTCGTGCGGTTCTTGGCGAGACGATGCTCAAGAAGAGTCCAGCTAACTGGTTCAAAATCAGAGGGATTGCAGTTGAGCTCGCAACTGTCTATGCCTTGCAGATCTAACATGGGGTCCGGCGAGCCGTTCTGGTCCCTTCGAGCTCACGCAAAGCATCGCGTACACCGCCTTCGGGCCCTGGAGGCGCGCGCCCGAGAGCAATTTGGTTACCGAGTGTGGGCATATAGGGATTCGCAGCGATGAAAGGTGCTAGCAACAGGCTCTCACGAGCGTCGGAGCGCAGACCGCAAATCAACCAACAAAAGTGGGAGCATGCGGCTCGCCAGTTGCAAGGGTTGGCAAACCAGGAAAATAAGGAATGAAGGCACTGGTCAAGAGTAGGGCGGAACGGGGCCTCTGGCTGGAGGAAATTGCCGAGCCGGTCATCGGCATCAATGACGTGATTGTGCGCGTGCACTACACTGGGATCTGCGGCACCGACGTACATATCTATCAGTGGGACGAGTGGGCGCAGAAGACGATCCCCGTGCCTATGACCATCGGGCATGAATTCGTTGGCGAGATTGTGGCAGTGGGGTCGAACGTCAACGACTTCTATCTTGGAGACATCGTAAGCGGCGAGGGTCACGTCGTTTGCGGCCGCTGCCGCAACTGCCTCGCTGGCCGGCGGCATCTGTGTGCATCGACGCAGGGGGTTGGCGTCAACCGCCCAGGAGCCTTTGCCGAGTTCATCTCCCTGCCCATGACCAATATCTGGCGGCACAGCCCCGGCATCAATCAGGAAGTCGCGGCCATTTTCGATCCCTTCGGCAACGCTGTGCACACCGCGCTCTCGTTTCCTGTTCTGGGCGAAGACGTGCTCATCACCGGTGCTGGTCCCATCGGCATCATGACGATTCCGGTGGTTCGGCACGCGGGCGCGCGGCATGTGGTCATCACTGACTTAAATTCCTTCCGGCTGGAACTCGCCCGGAAGATGGGTGCGACGCTGGCAGTGAATCCCAACGAGACGCCGCTGGCAGAGGTACAGAAACAACTTGGCATGCTGGAAGGCTTCGACGTTGGCCTGGAGATGTCCGGCAACGGGCAAGCATTGCGCGACATGATCGCGAATATGAGCCACGGCGGGAAGATCGCGATCCTTGGCATTCCGGCCCGAGAAACGCCCATGGACTGGCGGCACGTGATCTTCAACATGCTGACCATCAAAGGCATTTACGGGCGCGAGATGTACGAAACCTGGTACCAGATGACCGTGATGCTGGAGTCGGGCGTCGACATCTCGCCGGTCATCACGCATCGATTCGCATACAACGATTTCCAGAAGGGTTTCGACGCGATGATCTCAGGCCAAACAGGCAAGGTCGTTCTGGATTGGACGAGCCTGGCGTAGCTACTTTCCGTCGCTAAAGTGACGCATGAGAAGATCATAAACCGCGAGGCAGGGGCCAGGGGTGGAAGCCGGAACGTTCAGTTTGGGTAGTGGTAGTCAAGAAAGTAATAAAACATTGTGAAGACAGATTGTTTTGGACCGGAAGGGTGATTAGGATGACGGCCATGATCAAACTACGTCATGAACAACCGTCCCTTGTGGCATCGAGGTCTAGTCGAGGATATCGAGGGGTTATGGGAACGGTGGATGCTTGTGGTGGACAAGCGGCTAGAAGACGAGCAACTGGTAGACACGATATACGAAGCGCAAGGGGAACGCCATCCCCAGAGCCGCATTCGTGGCCGAATGCAAACCCCCGCGGAAGCGTACCAGCCACCGTCTGTAGTTTGCTTGAACCAAGCTCCATCTTGGCCGTTCCCAAGGCTTCGCGATCAGCACCAGCACAGCCAGTGTGGCCCGAATTCCAGCCCCTTTGGCCACACCTCTCCTTCCCCGGACCCTTGGTAGACCGATTCCGCTGATGACTCGGCAACCCGCCCGCCACTTCGTCAGCAGCGGGAGCAACGCGAATCCGGCCCAGCATGGCCCCGAACCGCGCGCGATCCTCAGTCTTTCATTCCGCTGTGTTTTGTCGCTCTGTTACCGACAACTCTAGTAATATCGCCATGGCATCACAAAGTCAGAATCGGCGGTTAGTCGCCACCCGAAAACTACGCGGAGCGTCTCATCTGAAATTTCACGAAATTGATACGCCAGCACTCCTGCTCGATCTGGATGCCATGGAACGTAATTTGGCGAAGATGGCGCGCTTCTTCCGTACCGGCCATACCCGCCTGCGCCCGCATTACAAGAACCATAAATGCCCAGCTCTGGCGCGCCGTCAGATGGATACCGGAGCCATCGGGATGACGTGTGCGACGTTCGCCGAGGCCGAGGCTTTGGTCTCGAACGGAATTACGGACATCCTCATCTCCAGCGAACTTGCCGGCGACCGCAAGATCGAGCGTTTTGTCGAGTTGGCGAGGAAGGCCGACGTGAAGGCAGTTGTGGACAACGCGACGGCCGTCGCGGCGATCGCAGCGGCGGGAAGAGCCAAAGGGTGCCGTCTCAGTGTCCTGGTGAATGTCAACGTGGGACAGAATCGCACTGGCATCAAGCCCGGCGGCCCTGCGGTGGAACTGGCTCGCAAGGTTGTTGCTGAAGGTTTGAGATTCCGCGGCCTCATGGGTTACGAGGGCCATGTGGCACATCAGATGGAGGGTCCGGAGAAAGAGTCTGCATACGATCTGGCCATGGGAACGTTGATGAAGAGCCGGAGTTTGCTTGAAGATAGCGGGATTGCGGTTGAAATTGTAAGCACCGGTGGAACCGGCACGCACCATTTATCGCCCCGGTTCCCCGCCATCACCGAGTTTCAAGCGGGTTCATACCTGGTGATGGATACGGAGTACACGAAGACCTGCAAAGATTTCGACCGGGCGCTCACCGTTCTAGGCACGGTGATCAGCAAGACGGAAGGAGAACGGGTAGTGGTGGATGCGGGGCTCAAGTCGATCAGCGGGGAGCATGGCATTCCAGTTGTCAAATCCTGTGCCGGGGTGCGCCTGAGACAGCTAAACGCGGAGCACGGCATCATCGATATTCTGGATTCCTCGGTCGCGCTCGAAGTGGGTGACATCATCGAGATCTGGGTGCATTACAGTGATGCGACGGTCAATTTGCACGAATGCATGTATGGAATCCGGAACGGGGAGGTTGAAGAAATACTGAGACTGAAAGGGTGAGCGAATGCTCCCGTCGAAGAAGTACCAGTCGATTTCAGTAGGCGGATTGAACCTTGCTGCCGCGAGCCTCGCCCTCAGTCGGGTGCGCGGCAGATCTGGATGCCTACGCGCTCCGCCCGGAACGATCGTCTGTACCATAACCAGCCGGGTGGAATCAGCATCCTCGATGAGCAGGGCCATCTGCTGCCGGTGCTCGATGAGATCGTTCGCGCGATCAGCCACAGTGACTGAATTCTCGGCACCGGCTATCTCAGCCCAAGGAACTTCCGTTTAGATTGAATCCGTGCGCAGGCTGGGCGTGCCGAAGATTCTTGTGACGCATCCCGAGGGGGGACCGACCGATCACTCGTTTGAAGCCAAAACAAAGCTGCCGACCGCCGCGACGTGTTTTGCGAGCGTGGTTTTGTCTCAACCACGCATCCTTGCGGATGCGTTCCTTTCGAGACCGGTTTGCCGTTCTTGAAATCGCGCTGCGGGGGATGTCTCTTCTTGACTGCGATAGACTTGTGTGAAAAATAAATCGGTTCGTGATAGATGGAACGATCTATATGTTGCTATGGTCCTGATGCGTGGGCGCACGAACGAAGCCAGGATGTATTCTGTGTGACCGCTGGCGTCAAGGTCTGCGACTGACGAGATTTTCTGCCGCTGTTCGATGGAATTCACAGAACCGGAAGAGAATAGATGCGCCTGAAGAACAAAGTGGCGATTGTGACCGGAGGGGGGGCGGGCATTGGAGAAGCGATTGCCATGCGCTTCGCGCAGGAAGGTGCCCGGGTGGTCGTGGCAGAGATTGCCTCCGCCCGCGGGCAATCCACTGTTGAAGCAATCCAAAAGCTCGGTGGTGAAGCTGTGTTTGTCCAGACGGATGTTTCTTCGGAACCCCAGGTGAAGGCGATGGTCGAAACCACACTTCAGCGGCTTGGGCGTATCGATATACTTGTCAACAATGCGGCTGTCCTCATTTCCTATGAAACCCGAGCTCACGAACTTTCGAATGAAGAATGGGATCGCACCATCAACGTCAACCTGCGAGGCTATTGGTTGTGTTCGAAATACGCCATTCCTTCCATGATGTCACAAGGCGGCGGCACTATTCTATTTATCGCCTCGCGGACAGGAATACGAGGATTCGCGGGGCTCGCGGCTTACAGCGCGAGTAAAGGCGGCGTCCTGGCGTTGATGCGGTCAATGGCCGCTGATTACGCTCCTGATGGAATCCGCATCAATGCCATCGTCCCCGGCACCATGGACACCCCAATGAACGCAAAGGAGTTTTCCGATCCCGGAGCGCGCAACAAATATGTACCTAAAATTCCCGCTCGTCGACTTGGCGTCGCTACTGATATTGCGGGGATGGCCACATTTTTGGCCACAGACGAGGCAAGCTTTTGTGTCGGTGGTTTGTACTTCGTAGATGGTGGTGCTGATCTTGGGTAGATCGGTTTGCTCGAGTAATTTCAGCTTCTCTCAGAGTGATCCTTAGTCTGCTGACAGAGAACGAGATCATGGAAAGCGGTCGCCCATGGAAACATCCGCTGAACACCTTCATTTTGGCAGACAATTCACCACCGCACGGATGGGGGGCTCGTTTAGTATGCCTTCATATACAAAATCGAAAGCTATCCTTGCCAAAAATAGTAAGTATATTCCTGGTGGAGTAGTCTCCGTAAACCGTGTCGTAAGTCCAGAAATTGCCTTTGTCAAGGCGCACGGGGCGTACTTGTGGGACGCAGACGGCAATCGGTATATTGACTACCACGCCGCCTTCGCTCCGCATTTTCTGGGGCACAACGATCCCCATGTCACCCAAGCTGTCAACCAGGTGCTGCAACAAGGAGCTAGTCTCTACGGTTCTGGAACAACTCTGCTAGAGGGACAATTAGCAGAAATGATTTGTGACCACGTTCCTTCGGTTGAATCCGTCCAACTCCTGAACAGTGGCAGTGAAGCCACTTACCAAGCAATTCGTCTCGGTCGCGCAGTCACGGGGCGCGATCACATTATCGTAATTCAGGGTGGATACAACGGGTGGCACAACGACGTGTCATGCAATCTGATGACCCCGCTCGAAGATCTCGGATCACGAGTCTCCTCCGGAGAATATCCGTACAAACCCATTAGTGCAGGCGTACCGCTCGATCATCAAAAACTGGTGCATATTGTCAATTTCAATGATCTCGATTCGGTACGGTATGTCTGCGAAAAGTACTCCATCGCAGCCCTGCTTACCGAACCGATTTTGCAAAACATTGGGGTTGTGAAACCTGAGCCCTCGTTTCTCTCGGGGCTGCGAGACCTGGCGGACGAGTTTGGGTTCATCCTAATTTTCGATGAAATTAAGACCGGGTTTCGTCATGCCATTGGTGGCTACGCGAGCATTGCGAAAGTGATGCCGGATCTAGTCGTGTTCGGCAAGGCGGTTGCGAATGGCTATCCGATGGCGGTCATTGGCGGCAAACGGCGATTGATGGATTTCTTCGCTCATTCCGATCCATCGAAACGCGTGCTGCTGGCAGGAACCTATAACGCTCATCCCGTTCCGACCGTAGCCGCCATTGCGACGATCGAGCGTCTGCTGATGAATGATGGTGAAGTCTATCGTCACGTGGAAACCCTAGGAGATCGAATGCAACGTGGCATAGAACAAATTGTGAGCGCAGCTGGTCTCTGTGCGGTTGTGGCGCGACAAGGTTCAGCCTTCTGTATGTATTTCATGGATCATGAGCCGAAGGATTGGCACGACCTTGCGGAGAACCACGACTTTGCGCTGGACGCAAGGATGCGAAAGAACTTGATCGAACAAGGCATCTACTTTTTTCCGATGCCAGTAAAGCAGTGCTCGATCTCAGCCGCTCATACTGAAGAAGACATTGTGTTGACGCTGGAACAAATAAAGCAAGCATTGGCACGGGCCGCGGATTGATGTGTCCATGGCGGACGGTGAGCCGACCCTGGTTGACGCCTTCCGTAAGACCCCACTTGCGCTTGCTCCGAAAGTTCGCTGCTGTAAAGACCTGATCGAATAGGAGGCTCGAATGTCATCAAGGCTCTCACCGGTTGTTCCCTCGCCGCATGCATCTACCGAGCGGAGTTTGTCGCACCACCGGGCACATAGCAATCGCCCCGCGTTGAAATGTATGGCGAACGCGGCGCGATTGGCTGCCAGCCTTTTGATTCCGAGCCTAGCCTGGTGCGCACTTGCCTACGGCCAGGATGCCGGGAAGCCGCTCGCGCCCCTGCGCGCACAAACCGCCAGTGGACCGCTGCGCGCGAATCCCGCCAACCCTCGCTACTTCACAGACGGTTCGGGGAAAGCGATCTACCTCACGGGCTCGCATACGTGGGCAAATCTTCCTGACCGCGGCCAATTGAATCCCCCCGGTGTGGTTTTTGACTACGCCGCCTACATGAAATGGATGGTAGACCACAACTTCAACTTCATGCGGTTGTGGACCGCCGAGTTGCCCGATGCCGGCCCGGGCCCGGACTATTCGGAAGGAAACTTTGTGGCTCTTCCCTGGAAGTGGCGCCGCACCGGTCCGGGAGTCGCCACAGACGGCGGCCTGAAATTCGACCTCACCCAACTTGACCAGAGCTACTTTGACCGCATGCGAACCAGAACGATTATCGCCGGCAAGAACGGAATTTATGTTTCTGTCATGCTCTTCAACGGTTTCGAATGGCAGTTCGATACCAATCCCAAAGACGGTGATCCCTTTGTGGCCAGCAACAACATCAATCACATCAGTTGCCCGGAAACCTGCCCGAGTGACAGCTCGCAGATGTCAGACGAGGTCTGGAACATTGAGAAGGCGTATATCCAAAAGGTTGTGGATACGGTCAACGATCTCGATAACGTGCTGTACGAGGTTTCAAATGAGTCGGGCAGTCCGTTTTCGGACTCCTGGCAGGCCAGCGTCATTAGTTTCATCAAGCAATACGAAGCCGCCAAGCCCAGGCAGCATCCGGTGGGGATGACCTTCCAATGGAAGGGTGGATCTGACTTAACTCTCTACCGTAGCGCCGCCGACTGGATTTCGGCGGGAAGTCACGTGCCGCCTTCCGATGGTACCAAGGTGATCATCAACGATACGGATCATGCCTACGGCTATGCTGATTTCAAACACGCTGGGCAGATCGCCCAGCGGGCCTGGGTTTGGGAAAATTTTGCGGTTGGCAACAACGTAGCCTTCATGGACCCCTACCTGACAAAGTGGCCGAATCGAAACTATCCGGAAGGGTCGACCGCGGATCCGGAAGTTGGCGTCCGGCCGGACAAGTACTGGGATGTCATTCGCGACGCCATGGGCAGCACCCTGACCTACGCGAATCGGATGAATTTGGTGGCGATGACGCCGCAGGGCGGGCTCTCGAGCACCGGCTATTGCCTGGCGAATCGGGGCGTCGAGTATTTGGTCTATCAGCCTTCCTCCAAGGCGTTTTCTTTGCGTTTGGCGGCGGGAACATACCAATTTGAATGGTTTAATCCCGCCACGAACCTAGTGGGAGCCGCCGGGGCAATGACCGTTCCCGACGGCGACCAGTCCTTCACCGCGGCCTTTGCCGGAGACGCGGTGTTGTATTTGCATGCATCCCCGAAATGAGAATGGGACGATAGTTCTGTTACAGAAAATTGCGATGGGACTATATACACCCACGAAGACCTACTGTCATAGTTGCGGCTATTGGCTTGCGGTGCAGCGCGATCACACAGCCCAAGGGCAAAGGTTCGGTCGCAAAACTAGGGATAAGGCCCGGGCGTGTAGTTTCCGTCAAATATTCTGGCCGCCAGGTTTGCGAGAGATGCTTTCTTTCCTTCTCCTTAGAGTAAGGTTTGGCCCTTGGATCTCGCCAGACAATCGAGTTCCTTGATTGCGAGGAAAACCGCAGTGACGAACTTCAGCTTCCGGACCAAGGCAACCATTGTCGTCACATTGCTGCTTGCGACCGTGCTGAATTACCTGGACCGCCAAACTATCAGCATTATCGCCCCCACGTTGCAGCATCAGATGGGGCTAAACAACGCCAATCTAGGGTGGCTTTTCGCGATTTTCTATTATTCGTACACCCTGTTTCAGTTCGCCGTCGGGCCGGTGCTGGACCGGTTCAATTTGCGGTGGTGTTTCGTGATTGCCGTGGTTGCATGGTCTCTGGCGGTGGGATTGACGGGACTAGCCACCGGCTTCGCCAGTTTGCTGGTCTTCCGATTCCTGTTGGGCGTGACGGAAGCCGCCAACTGGCCGGCGGGTTTGCGGATTCTGGCGCGCACGCTTCCTCCTGAGGAGCGGACGTTGGGCTGCGGCATATTCGAGAGTGGCGCGGGCGTGGGCGCTCTGATTGCGCCGGTAGCCATATTTGCGCTACTCGCAGCCTTCGGATGGAGGTCAGTGTTCTTCTGTCTGGGTTTGTTAGGTTTTCTGTGGGCTCCGATTTGGCTGTTCGTTACACGCAGTCCAGAACTCTCCCCGGTGTGGACCGGAGCGCGGACAGAAGAGGGGGGATCCCGAGGGCTGATCAACGTTTATCGCGACTTTGTTCGCAGTCGGCAGTTCTGGTGGGTGCTGGTGGTGGCGGTAACGGTAAACCCGTGCTTTTATTTCACCGTGAACTGGTTGCCCACCTATTTCGTGCAGGCTCGCCGGCTGGTGCCGGGTGCGCATTTGGGCGGTATCCTGACTCTCATCTTCCTGGCACTCGACCTAGGCAACGTAGGCGGCGGGGCTGCCACGTTGTGGTTGACGCGGCGCAATTTTTCCATTGAAACCGCCCGCCGTATCGTCTTTCTGTCGGCGACGGCTCTGGTGGGTGGGTGCGCCATGGTTCCGTTCGTGGCGACGGCTTGGGGCGCAGTAGCAGCGCTGGTGGCAGTAAACTTGGGTCTGGGCATATGGAACTCCATGTACTTGACCATGGCCCAGGAAGTATCGAGCGCGAACGTCTCAACTGCGGCGGGTACGCTCAGCGGATTTGGCTCACTGGTAGGCGCCTTCGCGATGTGGGCGGTAGGACGTGTAACCAATTCTGCCGGCGACTTCACGATCCCCATGGTGAGCGTCACGGTGGCCATCGTGCTGGCCGCAATCGGCGGATGGGCGGCGAGCCGACGGCCAGCCGGCAGGCCGCCGCAGACCGGAGCCATCGGGCAATCAGCGTAAGAAGCGTTTAGCGATGGGGCGCGATATGTAAGTACAATATCGCATCTCCGCTGTATGCCGGGCTAAATGTATGATTCCCGTCAGCAACTGAAAGTACTCCGGAGGAGGTGATCAGGTTGGTGGAGGGATCAAGCCATTCATACTGGTATGTTCCCGCCGCAAGGTTCACGGTAAAGTGTCCGGCGTAAGGTTGGTACACCAGATATTCCGCGCCGGGATGGGCCAAGCAGAAATGGGTGCTGCACAATGAAGGTTGCGGGATCATGGACGCCAGCTTCATGCGATTTGCGTAGGTCAGAGTCACTCCCATCGCGTCACGGATGGGAGCATAGAAGTTATCCGGCTTCACTCCGATGTGGGGGTCGGCCGTCGTCCCCTCCGGAGCGTTTCTTCCAGGCCAGACCACCAGATAAGGGTCCATGAAGGCCACGTTGCTACCTGAAGTAAAATTCTCCCAAACCCAGGCGCGCTGGCCCGTCGCACCATCGTGTCTCAGTTCTCCGGGGTTATAGGCGTGGTCCGTATCATTAATGATCACCTTGGCGCCATCGGAAGGCGGCACGTGACTTCCCGCCGAAATCCAGTCGGCGGCGCTGCGGTAGAGAGTTAAGTCAGATCCGCCCTTCCATTGGAAGGTCATCCCCACCGGATGCTGCCTGGGCTTGGTGGCTTCGTATTGCTTGACGAAGCTGATGACGTTGGCCTGCCAGGAGTCCGAATACGGACTGCCCGACTCATTTGAAACCTCGTACAGCACGTTATCGAGATCGTTGACCGTATCCACAACCTTCTGCATATACGCCTTCTCAATGTTCCAGACCTCGTCTGACATCAGCGCGCTGTCAGTCGGGCAGGCTTCCGGGCAACTGATGTGATTGATGTTGTTGGAATCTCGATAGGGGTCACCGTCGATGGGATTGGTGTCAAACTCCAACTCATAACCGTTGAAGAGCATGACGGAAACATAGATGCCGTTTTGGCCGGCGGCAATAATCCTAGCCCGCATGCGGTCAAAGTAGCTCTGGTCGAACTTGGCGAGGTCGAATTTCAAGCCGCCGTCGTTGGCTTGCCCGGGACCCGTTCTCAGCCACTTCCAGGGAAGTGCTACGGTGTTTTCATCCACGTCATTGGTATTCGCGGAATCCGGCAGCTCCTGCGTCCACAGTCGCATGAAGTTGAAATTGTGGGCCACCATCCACTTCATATAGGCAGCGTAGTCAAACGGTACCTGGGGCGGGTGCAGCGTGCCTCGGTCCACCAGGTTCGACCAGGTGTGCGAGCCCGTGAGATAAATTGCCCTTCCGGACCCATCCGTAAAGTAGCGAGGGTTGGTGGGATTCGCGCGCAGCGGCCCAGTGGCGGTTTGAGCGCGGAGGGGGGCGAGTGGCTTGCCGGCATCCTGGCCGAGAGCAGGAAGGGCTTGTGCAAAGACTGCCGAAATGAAGACCACTACAACGGACAAAAAGCGCCTTGGTTTTTTCATGGTTCTCCTACCATCGCTCCCAATTCCTCTGCGCAATTTGGGAGAGCAATCCGAATTGCGTTGGCGCAATCCGTCGCGCCCGGGATGTTAGGAAGGTTTCCAACTCCGCAAACTCACTAAGCCTTAGCGGACAAACCTGCGTCTGCAAGCGCTTGCACGATGCGTTCGTTGATCTCGTCAACGTAACGAACCGAATGAGGGTCGGGAGCTATGCTCGCCTCCCGGCAAGGCGCACTCGCAAGCAGCCCTCGCGCCTTTAAGAGTCGCTTTTCACAGTAAAGCCATAATTCAAAGTTTTGCGCAGCAAACACAATATAGGGCAGGAGTTTTCCGTAGAGTTGGAAAGCTTCTTCAGATCTGTTGGCGGTCCGAAGTCCGAAGATAAGATTCAAGCCATCCGCCATCCCGAGACCCGGCATCACCCCACCGAGTCCAGCCGGAATCAGTTCCAACAGATAAAGCCCGCTCATGCCATCGAGCACCTTGATCCTGTCTTGTGTAGCTTCCCGGATGGCGACCAGTTTGGCGGTAACCTGAGGCTCCTCCAGCTTCAGATAGCGAAAACCGGGACATTCGGCCGATAGCCGGCTTACGAAATTTGCGCCGATGGTAGTACCCCCTGGATAGTGGTCCTGGACAAGGGATGGAACTTTGACTCCGTTTAGAATCGGTTTCAAGAATCGCAGCAAGTCATCTTCGTGCAGAGCGAACGTTCGCGGCACGGCGATAGAAATCAAATCCGCACCGTTCTCAAGGTGCTTCCGTGCCATCGCCAATGCCACGCGCGAGGAACCGTGATTGCTTTGCGCAATGACCTGCAAACGTCCCGCCGCTTGGCTGACAGCCACCTTGACAACCAGAATCCGTTCCTCATCGGAGAGCTTATAAAATTCGCTCCCGTAGGCTGGAAGGCAAATCCCCGTAAAACCCTTGGCCACAGCGAATTCCACTAACCGCCGGAGCGCCTCCTCATCGATGCTCTCGTCGGAACCGAACGGTATGGGAACAATGGGAACCACACCACTCAGATCTCTCGACTTGCCTGGTTGCATTGGGGCCCTCTCTTTAATGTGGATTGCATGATGCGTCAAAAACTCTCCGAGTTCGACTTCCGGCCCCCGCCGATACAGGATGCATGCGACATGACGTTATGATCTGCCGACGATCGGGGGTACGAAGCGCATAGCTTCGTTCGATGTGGGGCGCAGGAAGTCAAAGTCACAACCTTGATCCGCCTGAAGGACGTGATCGATGCAAAGCCGGGGGTAACCCCGTAAATGTTCGCTCACTGGGGGAGACCAGTGGGACAGCCGGTCTGCCATCTCTTGCTGCGAGATTAATAAGTCCAAACGCCGCTCCGCGACGCTGAGTTTGATCTTGTCACCATCTCGTACGACGGCCAGGGGTCCCCCGATTACAGACTCTGGCGCCGCATGAAGAACCACTGTCCCATAGCTGGTACCGCTCATCCGTGCGTCGCTGATTCGGACAACGTCTCGCACACCCCGCTTCAGCAGCTTGACCGGGATAGGAATGGCTGCCCACTCTGGCATTCCCGGAACACCTCGAGGACCCGTGTTGCGCATTACCAGGACACTGTCCGGAGAAACGTCCAGCTCTGGGGAATCGATTCTGGCCAACATGTCCTGATAGCCGTCAAAGACAATGGCAGGCCCGGTATGGTTCATTAATCGCTCGGTTGCGGCAGACGCCTTAAGAATTGCGCCGGAAGGTACGAGATTCCCCGTCAGGACGACCAATGCCCCGGAAGGGTAGATTGGCTTTTGCAAAGACCCGATCACCTCGCGATCAAAACATTGCGCCGTTTTGATGTGTTCCCGTTGAACCTTCCCTGAAACCGTAAGACAATCCTGGTGCAGAAGTTCAGCAATCTCGTGCATCACGGCTGGCAAACCTCCAGCCCGATGAAGGTGTTCCATAAGAAAACGGCCGGAGGGTTTGAGGTTGACGATCATGGGAGTCGTCTGTGAGATTTCATCGAAAAGGCTCAGGGGAAGCGGGATGCGCAATCGTCCCGCGATGGCCACCAGATGAATGACTGCGTTGGTTGAACCTCCGATGGCATTGAGCACACAAATGGCGTTGTGGAAAGCATCCGCAGTCAGGATTTGGCTGGGCCGCAGGTTTTCGGCGACCATTTCAACAATGCGTCGTCCCACAGCCTCAGCCGCCACCTTTCGGCGCGAATGATTGGCAGGGATGCCACTGGTGCCCGAGGGCATCATGCCCAACGCTTCCGAGAGGATAGCCATGGTTGAGGCCGTTCCCATCTCGTTGCAGGTGCCATACGAACAGGACATACATTGCTCTAGTTCGCGCAGCTCTGCCTCCGGCAGCTTGGCGGCACGAAAATCATCCCAGGCCTTCCATAGGTCGGTGGCGGCGCTCACTTCCTGTCCGCGCCAGAAACCAATGGCTTTGGGACCGGCGGATAACTGGATTGCTGGTAGGTCACAACTCGCTGCGGCCATCAATTGCGCTGGTGTGCTCTTGTCGCAACCCGACAACAGAACCAAGCCATCGATGGGGTATCCCCGGACCGTTTCTTCAATGTCCATCGCAACCAGATTTCGATAAAGCAGGTCGGAAGGTTTTAGTAGGTCGGCCCCCAGGCCTATGGTCGGAAACTGCAAAGCAAGCCCTCCGGCCTGGGCTACTCCACGCTTGACCGGCTCGACCAGTTCCTTCAGTCCCATCTCACAGTTATTGAACTCGCTCGACGGATTGCAGATGCCAATGATGGGTTTCCCCACAACGAATTGCGGGTCCAAGCCTAGCGTCGCTAGGATGCTTCGATGTCGAAGCCCCACTTCATCATGCCGGTCGAACCACTCGTCACTGCGGAGCTTGACGCGATCCATGACCTCTCCTGGCTTTGCTCGTCGAGCGACGAAACCCTGGTTTCGCCGGCATCAATGCGTTCCGCGTAAGAATCCGATTAAGACCGGGAACGCGAGTGCCCTCAGCCGCGTCCGAGATATGCCTGCTTCACGGGAAGGACGATCGCTTCGAACATGTTTATGTGCGGAGGGAGGGTAGCCATCAGTGTCGCAACCTCGGCTATCTCTTCTGCCTCCATCCTGGGTTCAGAGGAATACTCAGGGATTCCGGTGATAGCCCCAAGCTCTTCGGCGGAGCTCTCGACGCGAACATTTCCGGGATGTAAACAACAGGCGGAGACCCCAAATTCGCGTCCTTCCAAAGCGGTGACGATGGTGAGTCCGGCAAGACCAAATTTGCTTGTGGCATAGGGGGCGGAGTTCAGGCGTGGGCGCTGGGCGGAAATGCTGCCAATATTGAGGATTCGTCCGCTCCCCTGATTTTTCATGATCCGCAGGGCGGAACGCGTGCAAAGAAAGGGGCCCCGCAAGTTGGTGGCGATTACCTTGTCCCACATCTCGGCGGACATTTCGCTGAGGGGCGCGCCATCAGTTGCACCGGCGTTGTTAACGAGAATATCGACCCGATGGAACAGATCCATGGTGCGCTCAAACAAGGAGTTCACCTGAACCTCGTCGGTGATGTCGGTGGGGATAGGAACAACCGTCGCGCCCGAAGCCCCGATCTCTTGGACCGCTTGGAGCAAGCGTTCCATGCTCCGACCCGCCACCACGGTCTTGGCCCCCTCGGCAGCCAGAGAGCGGGCGATCGCTTTCCCAATGCCGCTGCCGCCGCCCGTGACAATTGCCACTTTCTGATCCAATCTTCCCATCCTTGATTCTCCATTCTCCGGTTACATCTCGAGGCGTAGAGGGATGCAATCAGCTGGGGACCGTTATCCCTAGAAAATGGCAATGGGGTTGAAGAGGGAACCGGTTCCCCGGGGTAGACGCAGGGGGCTGGCGACAACCATGCAGGTCCACCGGTTTTCCTCCTCACACACCTTGACCAATTCCTCGAACTGCAGGCTATCCGCACATGCCATGCCCATCGCAGCAATCTGCAGCGCATGGACGGGGTAGGGAATGCCCTCGACGTTGCTGGGGACAGTCTCTCCATCACCATCGGGCAGAAAGGCAGCCACTTTGCGTTGGTGGAGAAGTACCATTGCGTTCACATGCAGCCCCGCCTGCCCCTCCCCGTCACAATTATTATTCCAGGCTCCCAACTCGAGCCGCCGCCGGTGGTGTCCCGTGCGAAATAGAAAGATATCCCCTTCACCCAACCGGACGCCCGCAAATCTTTCCGCCGCTTCGATTTCATCGGCAGTGACAGCCTCTCCCGGCTCCAGCCAGTTCACCTTCCGAAAGCGAGGAAAGTCGAGCAGAACTCCTCGCCCCACAATGCCGTGCGCGTAAGCGGTGATATCCATCAAGGTTGCGCCCCGCGAAGTAACCGTCGTGGGCGACTTTCCGTTATAAAGCTTGCCTTTGTAAGCAACGTGACACAGGGCGTCAAGATGGGTCCTCGAATCACCGTGTAGCTCGCTGCCCAGAAAGTCTCCAGCAAACTGTGGTTCGCCATGCTCGGGGTGAATGTCGTGGGTTCGCACCATGTAATGCACAGAAGGACGCGGATTATCCGGCCCGGCAACGGTGTTGATGGGCAAAGAAAGCGATACGGTACGACCCGAACGGACCAGAGCGGCGCTAGCGCGCACGTGCTCGGGAACGAGGTAGTTTAGAGTGCCTCTCTCATCATCCGGCCCCCAGCGTCCCCAGTTGGAGACTCTCTGGAAAAGCTGGTCGAATTCTTCGGCGGAGACGAAGGCCGGATTCGTTTTGTGTTGCGCCATGAAGTCTTTGCCACCAATCCTTAAAGGAGTTCTTGCGGTGCGGATCCTGCGCGAAAGACAGCGGGCAATGCTGTCCATCCTTACTCAGTTCCGCAGTGTCTAGACTCTATCCTTAATCTATCCGGCTTTTCATCTCAGCCACTACTTGAATTCTCGATCTTCAGGACCTCCTCTACTTGTCCTCTTCTGACTCCGTAAATGTGATTGTGAAGACCCAGTGTCTGATCGAGAAAGTGAACCCACATTTCGATTTTATCTCCGACCTCAATTGCAACCGCCGGGTCCGTGATCTCCACCACCGTGTGCTCGATGTGCAGCGCCTTGGCGCGCAGGCCAAGAAGCCCTTTGACCGACGGGAGACCGTTTTCGCCGCTCATCGCTCTGCATCCCGCGTCGACCACGATTCTCTCGCCAGGAGTCTTGCTGATTACCGTAGCCAGAATGCTCAAGGTAGATTCAAACTCAGGAGCGAAGGGGATGTAAGCGCTGTCCATCAGCAAGTATGAACCGGCCTGAATCTCGGTGATGCCCGGGCACTGGGCGGCGATCGAAAAGTCACTCGTACCCCCACAACTGACTATTTCTACTCCAATGCCCTCGCCCTCCAGCATGGTTTTCGTATCCGCAAGGCGGCTGAGAGCCTGCCGCACGACCCGGTCTTTCTCCGGGCCCGGGGGGAGTGGAACTTGTCCCTCGTATCCCATCAATCCCCGGAATCGTAAACCCTTCTCTAAGACCAGCTTGGCGAGAGAAAGAGCGGCTACCCCCGGCTTAACTCCGCAACGCCCGAGCCGCACGTCCACATCTACGACGACATTGAGCTCTTGTTTCCATTCCCCTGCCAGCGTGGCCATGTCGCATACAACCTTGGAGTTGTCCACGGCGACGATCACCGGAGCACGGCGTGAGAGATCCACGAAATGGGCGATCTTGCTGGCTCCGGCAATTTCGTTGGCGACGAGGATATTGTCGATTCCTTGATGAACCAGGGCCTCAGCCTGATCCAGGCGTGCGCAGGTTAGGCCGATGGCGCCGAATTCTATCTGCCTTTTGGCCAGGGAAAAGACTTGATGCGCTTTGAAGTGAGGGCGCAGCCCCAGGCGGCTAGCCCGGAAAAATGTGGCCATGCGGAGGAGGTTACGCTCCATGCCGTCTAAATCCATCAACAAAACGGGGGTAGGGAGGTCGGTTACCTCCATCCCAGGCCGAATCGCTATCCGTTCTTTCAGACACACCTCAGGTGGTCCGATTCCTTTGCTTGGCATGAGTAAGGTTTTTCAGCCGCGAGATTCTCTTAGAGTTGTGCCCATCTGAACCGCACTCCGATCAGATGGTTGAGCCTCACAGTACGAGTTAGAAGTCAGTGAATACCTAGGCCCTCACATCTTTACCGCACTGCTCTTTATCATCTTTAATCGCAGTCCTCATCTTTATCGCAGTCCTCGTGCTTGCCCTGATCTGGCCAGCAACCATGGCATTCCCCAGTAAAGAAGAGCACATTCAAAACCAGACCGCCAAAACCTGGCCAGAAAGCCTGGAAAGACGCTAAAAGGCAAGCCGCAGTCCAAGCTGCATAACCCGGGGGCCAAAATCACTAGTCACTTCTCCATTACCAATGTTGTTGGGCCCAGTGCAGGGTGCTCCTGGAGCCGTCAGAGGGCTGCAAGAGATGTTCACGCCACTCCACTGGGGGTGGTTGAACGTGTTGAAGGTTTCCCAGCGGAATTGCAGGGTCGAATGTTCGCCCTCGAACCAAGGCACCGAAAAATTCTTCGTGAGTCCCATATCCCAGTTATTGCGGCCGGGGCCAGTGATTGGATTCTTCCCCAGGTAGCCAAACATACCGGGTTCGTTGTTGGCAGCCAGTTGCGGTATGGTTATCTGGGCGATGGTTGAGGGGTCAAACCAGGTCGGTGTCGGACCAAACTCAGGATCGTCATACACACCCTTCTTTACGCGGAGCTCGCCGTTAGGATTGCAGAGGACATTTCCCCCGACTCCGCTGGCCATGCCTGCGATGCCACAAGTAAAGTTGAGGGGAGGGCCCAAGCTGAAGGTTGTGACTCCGCTAAGTTGCCACCCACCCAAGGAGGCGCGGGCAAAACGGTTGCCGGCGTGAGTAAAAAACGGAATTGCGTAAACGTAATTCATGCTGAACGCCTGCGCCTGGTTCAGAGATGAAGTACCGTACCATCTCTTCGGATCGTAGTCGTTGATTCCGGTTGAGGAGGTACCTGTGCCTCCGCCACCAAACACGTCGTCGAGGGTGTGCGACCATGTATAAAAAATCTGTAATGTGAGGTTGTGACCCACATTGTGGCGGAAATCAGCCTGCAACGAATTGTAGTTAGAATCGGCCTCCGCCTGAGCATCATTGATAGCGGTGAACCCGCGATACGGGGCGAAGAATGTGGCGGGCTCGAGGGTGTTTATAAGGATCTGTTGTACGTTGCAGTTACCAGAGGCGTCGCAGCCAGTGGTCCCTGCGAGCGAAGGCACGTTCTCGGTTGTTGCTCCGACCGGGACTTGGTTGATGTTCTCTATCCGCTGTAAATGATGACCGATGGTGCCGACGTAGCTGACACTCAGGATGCTTTTGTCGAAAAGCTCTCGTTCGACGCCCAGGCTAAAATGCTGGATCTGCGGCAAGAACTGATGCTGTAGAAGATCAGTGGCGAATACCGGTGCAATAGCCCCCGGTACTACATTCGCGTAGCCGTTGATATCATAAGCATTCAGTGTGCCTACCACGGGTGGTCCGCCGTAGCGGTTGGCTGCCGTCATATGCGCGTTGCTGGTGTCATAGGTATAGGTATAACCGCCGCGGACCGTCATCTTCCCTGTTCCGGTAGGGTCCCAGGAAAAGCCCAATCGGGGCGAGAAGTTGAGGTGAGGCAAAGTTGTGCAACCTTTCGGTATGGATCCGGTACCACATTCATCCAAGCCATTGCCGTAAGTCAGCCAGTTGGCCCCGGTTCCGGGGATGAGGTTACCGGCGGCGTCAAGCTGCGCCTGATCTGCGGGGTTGTATTGGCTGGGTACGAAGATCGAGGCCACGGTGGGGTTGGTATGGTCCACCCAGGGAGTGACGAAATAGTAGCGCAGCCCAAGATTGAGGGTGAGTCTTTTGGAAACTCTCCAGTCGTCCTGAACATAGGGCTCAAAGTCCGTCTGCCGGTAATGTCCGCGTGTAAATCCGCCCACCAGCTGGCCGTTCGTGACGAGCCCAGTTTGCGAGTACGATCCGATCCTGCCCAGGTACATGTCGGCCAAGGCATTGCCGGTAGTAACCGACGACGAATCGCTGAAGGATAAAACGCCCTGGCTGTCAAATCCACCGTTGGGGATAACGTGATTCAGTTCGTCTTTCAGGAGAAAAAATCCGAACTTGAGGACGTGTTTGCCCCGCGACCAAACCAGATTATCCTTAAACGTTAACGACGGATTCGCATAGGAGTATGGATAGCCGGTGTCTTCAGAAAACGAGGGGCCTCCGCCCTGCACGGATATGGCAGGCAACAATGGACCAGACGCAGCTGCAGGAAAAATGCTGGCAATCCCGAAACCCGCGGGTTTAAGAATCGATCCAGACACAGAATCAGTTCCGAGAGCTGAATTTGCAGTCCAGGTGTCATTGGAGAAGCCGAAAATGAACTCATTCAGCAGATCGGGGCGCAACGAGTTGGTAAGATGCAGGACGGAATTTTTGGCAGGAATACTCAGCGGTGTCTTCACCGTGCCGAACTGTGCCGCGGTCCAAAGCGTAGGCACAAAATCCTGCTGGTATGAGTCCTGCGTGTAGCGCACAAATAGGCGCACCTTGTCGGTGAAGTTGTGGTCAACCCGAAAACCGTCCTCCCGGAAGTTGGTCGGCAACGAAGGGGCTTTGGTGTAGTTGATGGGACCATCATTCGGTAACGGAACCAACGCATTCAGCAAAGTGAGGGCCGATGGGTCAATGGGCACGATGCTCCCCGGAAAAGCCATTCCTGTCGCCGGATTGGTTGGGAGTTGGCACCCGGATGCCACCACGGCGTTGTAATTGGGAGACGTCGGATCGCATTCGCTGAAGTTACCCTGGCGCTCGAGCAAGGACGGCACTTTGGCGTTTAGGATCGTGCCGTCACGATAACGCCGCCATTGTTCCGAGATGAAAAAGAACGTTTTCTGTTTGTCGGCATTGTAATAGTCCGGAATATAGACGGGACCGCCGAAGGTGAAGCCGAAATCATTGTGCTTGGTTGGCGCTTTGGGCTGACCGGCACGGTTGAGGAACCAATCATCGGCATTGAGGGCGTCATTTCGCAAGAATTCAAACGCGCTCCCATGAAATTTATTGGTACCGGATTTTGTCACAACTTCAATGATGGCGGAGCCGGACTTGGCGTACTCGGCGCTGTAATTGGAGGTCGAGACTTTGAATTCAGCGATGGAGTCCAGACTGGGATAGATTTGCAGAGAATCGCTGCCCGAACCCTGGTCAACGTTATTAATTCCGTCGATCTCCCAGTTGTTCATATTTCCCGGCAGACCGTTCACTGGAAGTGTGTCCGTTGCGACATCACTTACGGAATTGGGATCAAAGCCGCCGGCGAGGGGCGCCGCTCCGGGGATGAGTACGGCGAGATTGACAAAGTTCCTGGAAGGTATGCTCAACTCGCTGATCTGCTTTCCCACGACCACTCCGGCGATTTCTGCGGTATCGGTTGCCACCGTAGGGACGTTCCCCTCGACCGTAATCTGCTCATTTTCCGCGCCGACTTTGAGTTGCAGATCGACCCGCAATGTTTGACCCGCATCCACGGTTATGCCGGTTCGCTTGAGCGCCTGAAACCCGGGCACTTCCACAGTAACAACGTAGTTCCCGAGTGGAATGCGCGCAGCCGTATATTCACCCGCCGAGTTGGATTGGTAGACGCGCGTAAATCCCACGGTTGGATTGGATACGGTGACGTTGGCGTTCGGAATGGAAGCGCCGGACGGGTCGGTTACGCTGCCCACAATGGTAGCTTGATCTTCTGCCGACAAAAAGAGCGACCCGAAGAAAAGAAAACCGGCCAGACACGCACACCGAATCCTCATGACAGACTCCTTTTAGATCGATTCGGAAACCCGAACAACATTCGATGGTAGGGGAGTATGAGCTGCGCCTTGCGATGCGTCTATAATTCCACGACAATTTTTTGTAACAGCACTATCGCCGGATACTCGGCAACGGGTCGCGACCGTCGAAGGCGGGATTACGGCCCTGGAGTGCAGGCTCCATCGACGTGCCAGCTCTTTCTGGTTGCGAAGGAGAGACGATATTCAAAGTCAAGCGGATGAGCCCACGGAGAAAAATAAGGCAGCCAACTCGATTGCGTGTGCGGACAATCAGAGTTGTCGGTAAAGTGTCGCGTGGCGAAGCTGGGGTAGAACATAACGGCCTACCGATCAGGAGATCAGCATTCTAGAACGGGAAATAGCGATTCGCGGCTTGCGCTAGGGCCAGGATGACCCTCAGTGCGAGACCAAGGATTCCTAGTCTGCTTCCTTCACATGAATGATGCGATCGCCCGGCACATGCTTTAATTTTTGTACAATTCCCGAGGGCCATCGAATCTCAATCTCATCGGCCATCTTGGCTGCGCCAAGACCGAAGTGTACTGGTCCGGCGCTCGAGGAAGCGTAACCGGAAGCTGTGGTCACGGAATTGAATTGGGCCTGGCCGCCTGAGACCAGGCGGATACGTGCGCCGATCGCGTCGCGGTTGCTCTTGGTGCCCTCGAGGGCCAATTCCAGCCAATGATTGCTATTCGGACTATCGTTGATCCAGAGTTCGGCGGGCGCGCCCAGAGCGGTAACCACAATATCGAGTTTGCCATCGTGATTGAAGTCGCCGATGGCTGCGCCACGATGTCGGCGCGGGGGCTGCGCATTGAAGCCCGCTTCCTCCGTCAGGGCCGACCACCTGCCGCCCGCGAGATTACGAAAAACCGTGTTGTTCTGATCCACCTTGCGGAGGCCTGCCATGGCGGGGGATTGAACGTCGCCGCGGCTCACAAAAATGTCCTTCCAACCGTCGTTGTCAAAGTCCGCGATGTTGGCGCTGTAGCCTGACATGGGAATGCTCAGCAAAGCCATACCACTCTTCGCCGTGATATCCGTGAACCCGCCATCACGATTGTTTTGATAGATGGGAAAGGTCTCGTTCTGCAAAGCGACCAGCACGATATCGGGGAAACCGTCGTTATTCAGGTCGCGGAAGTCGACGCCCATGCCGGATATGGCATTGCCTGTCTCGGGAAGAGCCACCCCGGTTTCCGAGGCTACCTCTTCAAAACGGGTGTTTCCTTTGTTGTGGAATAGAAAATTGAAGAGCTTATCGTTGGCGACAAATATGTCGGGCAGGCCGTCTCCATCGTAGTCGGCAATGCCCACACCCATGCCTTTCCCCGGGTGCGAGCGAATGCCCGATCGGGAGGAAACGTCGGTAAAAGTACCGTCTCCGTTGTTCAAGAATAGTTGATTGGGAAGCGCTTTGTAGAATTTGGGATGACAGTATTCCGGTTTGTCTTCGAACTTGCAGTCTGGTTCCTTGTGAAAATCCCAGCTCATGTAGTTGACGATGAACAGGTCGAGTAGTCCGTCGTTGTTCACATCCACCCATGCGGCCCCGGTCGACCAAAGCGGACCGTACTCCTTGTCGGGTTTAGCGAGGCCGGCTTTCTCGGTCACGTCGGTGAAAGTTCCATTGCCATTGTTGTGGTAGAGGGTGTTGCGATGCACGCCGGCGACGAAGAGGTCTTCGTAGCCGTCATTGTCGTAATCGCCGACCGCCACGCCGATGTCATAGCCGGTCCCGGCGAGCCCGGCCTTCTCGGTCACGTCCGTGAAGGTGCCGTCGCCATTGTTCCGAAACAACCGATTCGAGAACTGAGGCGAAGTCTTTTTCAGGCTGGCAATGTCGGCGCCGTTGGTAAAAAAAATGTCCAGGTTACCGTCGTTGTCGTAGTCGAATACGGCAACGCCCCCGGCCATGGTCTCGGGAGCGTGTTTCTGTGTAGTTTCAGAACTATCCAGGGAGAATGGGATCGCACGGAACGAAAAGTGTATGCTTGGCTGGGCTGATTGTGCGAATGCTTTGGGCAGCCATGCCAGGGCTGCAACCGACAGAGCGAACGAGCCAAGGATTGCCCAGACACAGAATTCGCGGCGCAGAGAAGCCATGGCGTGGCCACGATAGCACGGTAACAGGAATACGACAAAAACACGTGCAATCCTGATAGATTCGATGGGAGCGCTGCCTACAATAGGTTTTGAAGTTGTGCACTCTGACCCGCATGAAGCAGGTACCACTACCACGCGATGCTGCCGCCGTTTGCGCCGCAGGCGACGGCAGGAGTGGCAACACGAGGCCGCAATCCGAATTGCAAACCTTGACCGCCTGGGACCGGCGGCCCACAGGAAAGTTTCTCGCCGCGGTCATCTTCGCCCTACTGGTGGGCAGGACTCTGCTTGGTCAAACCCAATTTTCTCAGACCCCGGCAAGACCAGCCCCGCTCGGCTCGCAAGTCTCTCACCGAGCTACCAAGAGCATCGCCCGAGACGGCCAGCGCGCCCTCGCCGAGGGCCGGTACGCAGCTGCAGAAGATGATTTTAGCCAGCTCCTGAAGCTCGGTATGCGCTCTGCCTGGTTATATTCGAACCTCGGGGTCGTCTATCTCCGGACCAACAGGTTCGATCAGGCCATCCAGGTGTTTCTAAAAGCCAAGGCTCTTGCGCCCGGCGTCCCCGGTATTCGCCTCAATCTTGGTCTAGCCTACTTTCGCAAACACGAATTCAAGCCGGCCGCCGTCTACTTTGGCGACGCCCTTGCCTCCGACCCCGCCAACCTGCAGGCCCGCTACCTGAAAGGCATCTGCCACTTCATGATGGACGATTTCCCCGCCGCTATCGCCGCTTTCGAGCCCCTCGAAGCCAGCGAACAGGATGACCTGGAATACCTGTTCATGCTGGGCACGAGTTATGGCATGTTGAAACGCACTGCCGATTCCGTGCGAATTTTCCAGCGGATGGTCGAAGCGGGAGGAGACACGCCCCACCTGCATTTGCTGCTGGGCAAAGCCTACTTGGCATTAGGTCAGCAGGACGACGCGGCGGCGGAACTGAAGCGCGCCACCGAAAACGAGAGTCTCCCTTTCGCGCACTATTATCTTGGAGTATTGAACCGACAACTGGGACGGCTGGATTTGGCTTGCGCCGAGTTTGAAAAAGAAATCGAGATTGTCCCCAGTAATACCTCGGCGTACAAAGATCTAGCCGACATCCGACTGGATCAATCCGACGTGCAAAGTGCGGTTGCAGTGCTTGAAAAGGGCATCGCGCGTAACCCCGACACGCCTGAACTGCTGGCAACCCTGGGTCGCGCGTACCTGCAAGTTCCCGACGCACCTCGCGCGATCCTGGTCCTCCGACAAGCGATTACCCTCGATCCCAAAAGTGGCAGGGATCACTACCAACTGGGCCGGGCGTATCTCAAAGCCGGGCGCCGTTCTGAGGCCGGTGCGGAGATGACGCGCGCACAGAACCTCACCAACGAAGTCCCGGAGGGGAAAATGGGAGACCTCTCGAAAGATCAAGAAACTGAGGCAGTCACCGATAAACCGCGTTAGGGCGACGCTTTCTTGCGACATCGGACAATCACTTGCCGGGTGTGGAACACCGGTGGAAAGCACGATACGATGCTGGGCGCCGCAAGATTAGCTTGTTCCATCGCGCTCGGTTGGCTCCATACGAGTCCGGCCCGCGATCAGTTGGCGGACTGTCCCAGAGTCAGCCTCACCGGGCAGGCGCAGAGTCCATCCCGTTGAGCACCCTGGACAGATTGCAGGATATGGCTTGGTGGCCCACCAAGGGGCCGCATTACGCTGCGCCTATGTGGGAACGGCAGAATGTGCGATGTGCCATTCCGCGAGGCGGCTTCGCAACTCTTCACGAAAATGGCACACGCTCCACTCGCCCGCTGGATCCGGCATTTCTAGAAGGAACCAAAGGCGCAGAGCTTTTGGCCCGCATGAACCACTGGTTCATGACGTCGCCTCCCGATTCGCTCTGTCTGCGCTGCCACGCGTAAAGTTCAAGCCGGAACCCGGGGAAAGGTCGTCACACTGGCGTGCCGGGTCCGGAAAGTGGAATGCGTGAGTTGCCATATGCCGAAGATCGAAATCCCAAGCATGCACTACGCCGTTACGGACCGCTGGATCTGCATCACAAAAAATGATGCGCCCTATCCGAACTGAGATTACACTGTGGCTCACCAAATGCTTACTATGGGAACGAACCGCAATCCCGGCTCACCGATGGTGTGAGCGGCGAGCGCGGTTGCGAGAACTATGGAATTGCGCTCGCGTTCGATACCGAAGTGTCGGTTCCTGGGCGACGGGACAGGTTTCCTGCACTGAATAGGTGTGAAGGGTTCGCGCCTCTAGCGGTTGAGCCGGTAAGCTACTATGTCTGCTCTGTTCGCATCAACGAGAAAGCCTGCCGCCATTTCTGGTGACGGCTTTCCCTCTCTCTGTGAGCGCAGCCGGTATGGCGCGCGGGCATTGGAGGCGATGGGAAGCATGAAAGGTGACAATTTTCCCTGGAAGGGAATCTACAGATTTACCGAACCTGGGATTACCGCTGAGGGGATGAGAGTCTATCCCTTCGACCCGTCGTTTCCGATTGATGTGAGTTTTCAAGAAGCTCTAGGGGCCAGGCTTGTACGATTGAATCGCCATGAGTTCTTCGAGATTATGTACATGTACAGCGGAACGACTCATATTCAGGTTCGGGATCGTATTCTTCCGGCAAAAGCTGGGGATCTGGTGGTGATTGGGCCTAATCTCTTCCACCGTGTCGTGCATAAACCCAATGCCGGGGCTAAGGTGGTGTCGATGAATTTCCAGCCGGAAATCGCCCGCCCTGGGAAAGCTGCTGGAGAGGAAGAGTATTACCTGAGCCCGTTTTTATACCAGGGCTCACATTTTCCGCACGTCATTTCCCCCTCCGGAGAATTCTCCCGAGAAGTGTTTGATCTGATTCTAAAGATCTACCGGGAACTCCCAGCGCGCAACCTGCTCAGCCGTATGGCCATAAGAACCTACTTGAAGATGGTGCTGTTCTTGCTATTCAAGCACTACGGGAGCTACATCGGATCACTGGAGATGATAGACCGCGAGCGGAGGAACCTACAACGCTTGCAGCCGGTGTTTGAACTTCTCGAACAGAACTTCGCTCAACCCATTGAGGTGCAAGATGCAGCACGGGCCTGTGCCATGAGTTCCTCCCATTTCATGCGATTTTTCAAAACGACCGTAGGTCAGACCTTTTGCGCCTATCTGACGGGTTTCAGAATTGCGAAAGCACAATGCCTGCTGATGAACAACGAAGTTCCCATCGCACAAGTCAGCCAACAAGTGGGCTTTTGCAGCCAAAGTTACTTCGGCGAGGTCTTCCGAGCGCTAGTCGGAACGACGCCGCGCAACTACCGACAACGACTCCTGACCTGACAAATCTTTTTTGCTAAGCGGGTGAGCATAAAAGGTGTCTGGGCTGGGTGGCGGGTTCTGCTAAGAGAGCCTAACAAAACCTTATTTGTGACCTATCGCAAGGCTCGGGAACACTGTTCTCGCCAGTGCTAGGATGCACAATGGATGAGCACTCCCTTCAGTTTCGGTGAGATGTCTGAGTTATGGCAACAACTTCCCAGAACCGGATTCCGGACAACTTCCGGAGCCAGCTTCCTGTCTGGGTCGCTGTTCAATAGCCGATGAGTCGCACGCCGAACCGCATGCGCCGATCACTGCCGGTTTGCCCGTGATTCGGCCAGAACAGGAAGGACTCAGCGCCCGAGAACCGTCGTCGAGTGCATCTGCGATTTGGCACAAATCGACGTCCTCATGCAGGAGACTCACGGCAATCAAACCTTGCCCAAAGTCACGGGAACCGGCGACGTGCGTGATCCGTATCCTTCCGCTATGAGAGTTCACATGTTGTCTTGTTGCGGAGCTTATGTCGTCCTCTTTGCCTTCCTGTCAGTCGCAGCACCAGCACAGAATCCAG
>Ga0182018_10000975_pt1 | contig 34691 bp, 29 predicted proteins | sample 812P2MmetaG_FD_120490 | JGI IMG/M metagenome (GOLD analysis project Ga0182018, IMG submission 120490) | Permafrost microbial communities from Stordalen Mire, Sweden - 812P2M metaG | ecosystem: Environmental > Terrestrial > Soil > Wetlands > Permafrost | place: Sweden: Stordalen | collected...
GATTTTGGCTGTCATGAGGGCTGGTGAAGACCATTTTCCGACCTGGTCGGTGGACTCTGACGAAGAGGTTCGAGTTTTTCGCCGGTCAGAGGGCTGCAGTCAGCTTTTCTGCCGGCCCAAAAACTCGCCGGTTTAGAAACGGGCTGCTAGGCTACTACTTCTTTGACTGCGTTTTGGAAGATTCTACCGGTACTTGCCTGTTAAGCCGTTGCAACGAACCTTCAGGGGATCCAAGAAGCCTTTTGCCCCCAGCATCATGCTCACCTTGGCGCCGGCAATCGAGGCGATGTTCACAACCCGTCCGCCTCCATTGGCCATCATGGAGCGCACCACATACTTCGTGAGGACGATGGGGGAGAGGGGTGTTCAGGCGCACGAGTTGCTCGATCTGCGCCGTGGGCATGAGCGAGAGCACGCCTTCGAAACTCACCGCCGCGTTGTTTACCAGCCCATAAATGGGGCCGACGCTCTTCCGCATCGTCTTGACCAACGAAGAAATCTCTCCGATCCGGGCGAGGTCGAAGGGGAAGAAATGGAACGATCCGGGATTGGCGCAGTTGGCTTCCCGCATCGCCGATTTCAGTTCATTGGTCTCTTTCCGTGCGATGGCGAAGAGATTAGAACAGGTCGCGTTCGAGGCACGGGAGACAAAAGTAAATAACGCCGCTAGCGGGCGAAATTCCGAAACCCGAACTTGTTACAGGCGGACGATTTTGTCGGAGACTATGCCGCGCAAGGCATTGCGAGTGTCCACCACGAGGTCTGCGTCGCGCAAAACCGCCTGGTAGTCGATGTCCTTGTGGTCGGTCACAATCACTACGCAATCCGCCTGGCCCACCGCGGCGGACAGGTCCGTAGCAAACAGGGTTTCCTGCTCGATTTGAATCGATGGCACGTAGGGGTCGCTGAAACTGATGTCGGCGCCGCGGCGTTGCAGAAGATGAATGATATCGAGGGCGGGAGACTCGCGAACGTCATTGATGTCGCGTTTGTAAGCTACGCCAAGGACGTGAACGCGGGAGCCCTTCACGGCCTTGCCGCGATCGTTGAGGGCGTTCTGGACTTTTTCGACGACAAAGTGCGGCATCTGGCCGTTGATATAGCCGGCAAGTTCAATGAAGCGGGCTTCGATTCCCGCCTGGCGGGTCTTCCACGAAAGGTAAAAGGGGTCGATCGGAATGCAGTGCCCGCCCAGGCCGGGTCCGGGGTAGAAGGGCATGAAGCCGAAGGGCTTGGTAGCGGCGGCGTCAATGACCTCCCAAATGTTAATCCCCATTCGGTCGCACATTATGGCCAACTCATTCACCAGTCCGATGTTGATCATGCGGAAAGTGTTCTCTAGCAATTTCACCATCTCGGCGACTTGCGTGGAGCGAACGGGGACCACGGTCTCAAGAGCCTGGGCGTAGAAGAGAGCGCCCATATCGGTACAAGCCGGGGTCACGCCGCCGACCACCTTGGGAATGTTCTTCGTCTGATATTTGGGATTGCCTGGGTCGACGCGCTCGGGCGAGAAGCACAGAAAAAAGTCGCGGCCCACCTGCAAGCCGGACGCCGCCAGCATCGGCAGCACGACTTCTTCGGTGGTGCCCGGATAGGTAGTGGATTCCAGAATCACCAGCATCCCGGGGTGGAAGAATTTGGCCATCTCCTGGCACGCCGACACAATATAGCTCATGTCGGGATCCTTGGTTTTCCGCAGCGGCGTCGGGACGCAAATGTTGATTGTGTCCAGTTCGGCAATCACGCTGAAATCCGTGGTGGCCCGCAGCTTTTGCTGGCTGGTCAATGCGGACATATCGGCCCGGGAAACGTCCTGAACGTAGGAATCGCCGGCGTTAAACCGGGCTACCTTCGATTCCACCAGGTCGATTCCGGTAACGGAGAAGCCGGCTTTGGCAAATTCCACGGCTAGAGGCAGTCCGACATAGCCCAGTCCAACAACTCCTACGCGAGCGGTGCGGGTGGTGATCTTGCTGGTAAGCTTGTCTGCCCAAGAGGCGGTTTCCGCCGCCAGTGTTGTCGTCATAAATGAATCCAGTTTTCCTTTGAGTGGCTTCATGCAATTCAATCGCCAATGACGGCGCCACGAACACAAACAGCTACGTCAATAGCCAAAACAGCGCTGCAGCTGGGGAATCAGCTCAGCGGCAAGCGCGCGGGCTTCACTGAGCGCGCCGGGCTGATCTGGAACGATAATCCTGACGATCGAGCCGGCCGTGGCGTTGTGCAGTATGGCGTCGCGCAAGAGCAGGAACTTGCCGCGATATTCACTGGCGATAATGCGCCCCGGGGATTGATACCAATAGAGAACCAGCATGCGGTCCGAGTTGCGGCTGATGGAGTAATTATTGACGGTGACGAAGCGGCCTTTTACCGGAATCTCCGTGGTTGCATAATTCCATATCTCCCAACCGGCGCCCGGCAGGCAGTGTTTGGGGGAGTGCATGGTTTCGCCGGCGCGCTGCTGGGCGTAGAAGGCGATAAATAGATCGGCCTGAATGCCGGGCTTGCGATACGTCCGCAACAGGTAACTGTCGGCGAGCAGCGTGTTGACCAGGTGTTCGCTTAAAGGCGGGTTATCGGTCCCCGCAAAACCCGCCATCTGATGGTCAATCGTGTTAAGAGGGACGGCCAGCGCTGACGATTTGCGGTTCTCCGTTATCTTTGAGGCCGCCAAGGTCGCCCCAAGCAACAGAAACGTGCCTATCAGATGCCAGGAAAATATAGTGCGCAGACGGAGCGTCATGATTTTGCGGTCCACCGAAATAGGACTTTTCCGAGCAACCAAAGCATTCCGAAGCCAACAATGAAAACCAACCATCCGGAGAACATGTGATAAAACCCCATCGCAAATTCCGGTCGGTAGTCGGCCAGGAGCGCAGTGCCGGTTACTCTCACTACATTGACTGCTATGGCAAGCGGCACCGAGAGGACAAAAAGGAGAATGCGCCCCAGGAGAGACGCTTCCTCTAGAAACCCCAGGAGCAAGGAGGCTACCAGCAAGGAGGAGAGAGAGTTCAGGCCACTACAGGCCTCGGCAACTCCCAGAGACGTGGTCGCCAGGTGGATGATATTTCCATCGCGATAGATGGAAACACCCAGAAACTGCGCTAAATCCGTGGCGGCCGCGGAAGCGAACAACTGTAAAGGAGCCGCGACTGAGTTATAGATAAGGGCCGGCAGAGGCACCATCGTGGCCAGCAGGATAAACGGAAAAGTCAAAGTTTTGACGCGGGGCAACCCCCAGAAGGTCCACGTCAGGCCAGCCAGAAGCAGGACAAACGAAATTCGGGCGAGAAAGAATTCAGCAGCCATTTGTCCGAGCAGGAGAACGAAACAGGAAAGCGAAACCAGCCATAAGCCGCGGAGGTCCGGCCGAGCCGGAATCGAAAAGGTGATCTTCCGCCGCAGGTAGACGATATACAGGGCCATCGGCGGAACCAGCATCCCGTAAGAAGATGCCTCCACATTCCACCAGTCCGAGGCCAAATCGGGGAGAATCGTCCAGTACAAGGCCACCGTCAGCGCGGCAATGATGGCAACCTTAATCCGGGTGAGCGGCGTGGTCGATACTGCGTAAACCGGCTCGGCATTGGCCAGTGCTGTGTTTCCTATCGGCAAGTGTGACAAGTTAGCACGTTTCACGCCATCCTTGCGGATTGGCGCTTCAGTATTATGCCAGCGGGCCATTGGAATGTGCGACAAAGTTTCGCAATATGTGCAAAAGAAACGTCTTCCCTTCGGGAAGATTTCAGGGACCTTGCGAGGTTTTATGGTGGCCGACAAATTGCACAATCAGCGCAACGAAGGACGTGTGTACTTCCAAAGGAGCGGCGGAATGGCAATCTGCGCAGTGCCAAGACGAAAGGGTATTGGGGACGTGCAGGAGAATCCGCGGGATGCGGGGTCGTTGCGCGAGCGCATCCGTGAGGCGACGCGGCGGATTGAGGCGCAAATCATTATGGAAGCCCTGGTGCAACATCGCTGGAACCGTCGTCGGACTGCGGAAGCCTTGCGGATCAGTTACCGGTCCTTGATGTACAAGATGAAGAACTGCAACCTGCGGGATGAAAAACCCCGCACGGCATCCTCCGAGGCGCGATGATTCGGATTTTTAACCAGTACGTTTCCGCCAAAAGCATTCTGCTGATGGTTATGGAAGGCGTGCTTGTCGTGCTGTCGTTGCTTTGCGCCGCCAAACTGCGATTCTGGAATGCACCCGCGGAACTGGCGAGTTACATGACGTTTCCGGAGTTTGCTGTGCAATGTGGGGCTGTGGTGGTGGTTTGCCTAGCGTGCTTTTACTACAACGATTTGTACGATCTCAGAACGGGCTACGGTGCGATGGAGCGGGTTCTGAGAATCGAACAATCCATAGGCGCCGCCAGCCTGCTGTTGGGGTTGCTGTATTTCCTGATTCCGAGTCTGCTGTTGGGCCGGGGGGTTTTCATTATTGCGATGCTCCTGGTCGCTGGGGTAGTACTCCTGAGCAGAAATTTCCTCGACCGCGCCTGGCAGATCACCGCACCCGTGCAACGAGTGGCGATTCTAGGCACGGGCGAACTGGCGCTGGAACTGGCTCGGGAGCTGACACGCCGTGAAGACCTCAGCATGAAACTGGAAGGATTTGTCGGCGGCGTCGCGGGCGAAAGAGAAGGAGAGGAGATTTTTGGGTTCCGGGTGCTGGGTGCGGCCTCGGAGATGGAGGCCATTGCCAAACAATATGGCATAGCGAGAATCATTGTTGCCCTGGAAGACCGCCGCGGAGCGTTGCCGACAAGAGAACTAGTGACCCTGAGGGTTCAAGGCGTGCGCGTGGATGACGCCTCCAGCGCGCTTTCCGCGCTGACGGGACGGGTGGCTCTTCGCTCGGTTAAGCCCAGTTGGTTTGTGTTTTCGGATGGGTTTCACAGGTCGCACTGGAACGATCTGCTGAAGCGCGTACTGGATCTGGTGGGTGGCATTCTGGGGTTGGTGGTCTCTCTGCCGATCATGCTTCTGGTGGCATTGGCGGTACGGTTGGAATCCAAGGGACCGGTCATTTACCGTCAGACCCGGGTGGGCCGCATGGACAAGTGCTTCAATGTGTTGAAATTCCGTTCCATGCGAATCGACGCGGAAAAAGAGGGCGGTGCGCAATGGGCCACCCAAAACGATTCGCGCGTAACGCGCATCGGAGGCATGTTGCGGAAATACCGGCTGGATGAACTGCCGCAGTTCATCAACGTGATACGCGGGGACATGAGCTTTGTGGGGCCGCGGCCCGAACGCCCGGTCTTCGTGGAAGACCTCCGGAAAGCAATCCCGTATTACGATGAAAGGCACTCCGTACGTCCGGGTCTCACCGGATGGGCGCAAGTGCAATACAGTTACGGCGCCAGTGTCGAGGACGCTTTTAAGAAGCTGGAATACGACTTGTTCTACTTGAAGAATCTTTCGATTACATTTGATTTAGCCATTATTTTTAAGACTGTGCGAATTGTGTTTGGCGGTCACGGCGGAAGGTGATGATCGCCGCCCTAGCCGCGTGGAGCCGTGGATTTTGAACGAGGGGAAGAGGACGGAGCAACAACGTATGATTGGAAGGATATTCCTGCGAAAAGTGGCGGTGATCCCACTCACCTTTCTGGCGCTGGTTTTCACCGGCTGCATGCGGTCTCCAGAAGCCAAGAGCGCCCGCTACATGGAAAACGGTAAGAAGCTCATGGAAAAGAACGACGCTCAGCGCGCCATTCTGGAGTTCCAAAACGCCGCTCGCTCCACACCCCGAAAACCCGAGATTTACTACCAGTTAGGGCTTGCCTATCTTGCCGCCGGAGACGCTCGGAACGGCGTAGCCTGTCTCCGGAAAGCGATTGAGTTGAACCCGAAGCATCGGGGGGCACAGCTCAGGCTGGCTCAATTAATGGCCGGCGTGCAGGATTCAGGAGTATTGAAAGATGCACAGGAGCGCCTCCAGGCGCTATTGGAAGGGGATGCGGATGATCCGAATGCGCTGCACGCTCTGGCGTTGACAGAGTTGAAGCTAGGGGAAACAGATGAAGGAATACAACATCTGGAGACGGCCCTAGCGAATGCTCCGCAAGAGCTGATGATCGCTATCACTCTGGTACAGGCGAAACTGCAACAAAGGGATGTGAAAGGCGCCGAGGCGGTCTTGCTGAAAGTCTGTGCAGAGGCGCCAAAGTCGGCCGATGCCCGGGTCGTGCTGGGTCGTTTTTATCGTTCGCAAAAGAGAAACGCTGAGGCGGCGCAACAGTTTCAACAGGCGTCGACGATTGACGCAAAGAGCGGAATCGCCCTCTTCAACCTGGCGTTAGTGCAATATGAAATGGGCCAGAAGCAGGAAGCGGAACAGAGCTTCCAGCGTTTGAGCGGTTTCCCCCAATTCAAGCCTGTATACGCGCTCTTTCTATTCCGTGAGGGCAGGAAGGACGAGGCTATCCGGGAATTTGAAAGGCTTGCCAAAGCGGATCCGGACGACCGTAGAGTACGCACCCGGTTGGTGGCGGCATATCGCGCCGCGACTCGGGATGTCGATGCGGAACGGACCTTGAACCAAGCTTTAAAGAAGAATCCAAAAGATTTGGACGCTTTGCTTCAGCGGGGGGAGATGTCTCTGGCAGCCGGAAAATATAAATCGGCCGACTCGGATCTAAACCAAGTCTTGCGCCTCGAACCGAGTGCTCCCGAGGTGCATTACGTTCTCGCTCGCCTCTACCAAGCGCGCGGCGAAGCTGGCGAATATAGGCAGGAACTTATCAGGACATTGGAACTGAATCGTTATCTGTTGCCTGTTCGCCTGGAGCTCATTCATTCTCAGTTGGCGAGCAGTCCCCAGGCTGCGATGGCTATTTTGAACGAAGCGCCGAAATCTCAACAGGAGTCGGCGCCGTTCTTGGTAGAACGGAACTGGATATTCTGGACCTTGGGCGACATGGCGAGCATGCGCAAGGGCATCGACCAGGGCTTGGCTCATTTCAGGTCGGCGGATTTGTTGATTCAAGATGGATTGTGGAAATTGCGATCCGGGGACGCAGACCATGCCCGAGCTTCCCTTGAGGAGGCTTTGAAGATCAATCCAACTGACCTTCGTGGGGTGCAGGCACTGAGCCAGACATACATTTCACAGAAGAATATGGGTTTGGCGCTGCAGAAGCTGAAGGAGTACGCTGTCCGCCAACCGAAATCAGCCCCGATTCAGAACTATCTTGGGATTTTGCTATTGGTCAATGGGGACCAGTCTGGGGCACGGGCGGCGTTTTCCGCCGCCAAACTGGCGGATCCTAAATCGGTAGATGCGGACCTGCACCTTGTGTGGTTGGATGTCGGCGATCACAATCTGGAGCAGGCGAAGAAGAGACTTGAGGCAATCATATCCAGCGGGACAGACAACACCACCGTAGAGTTGTGGCTAGGTAACCTTCAGGAGATGGATGGCAGGCACGATGCTGCCATAGAGCGATACCGAAAGGTGATACAGGCCGATCCGAACAATGCACAAGCCTTAAACAATCTAGCTTACCTGTTGGCTGACAGCAGCCACAATCCGGATGAGGCGCTGAAATACGCCCAGAAGGCGGTTGAGCTTGCCCCGACGAAACCGTCATACGCGGATACCCTTGGGTGGATACTCTACCAGAAGGGAGTCTACCCTTCGGCGGTTCGATATTTAGAGCAGGCAGGTGCGGCTCCGCAAAATGCGGTTTGGAAGTACCATCTAGCCATGGCTTATGCCAAAATCGGCGACCAAAAGCGTAGCCGAAGCACCCTCGAGGCAGCCCTGAAACTGGATGCCAAACTACCGGAGGCCAAAATTGCCCAAGACATGGTGGGCGCGTCCCACTGAACGGGACCGGAGTCGAGGTTTTGCGACTGAGTCCTCAAGTTTCGGAACAAGGGCTTGTCGGAATTACCTCGTATCACATTGAAAACACAATACTTTCTGGGAGCTTTAGGTTTGGCGGCAAACATGCTCTATAGGCGACGGACAATCAAAGGTATACGCTTTAACACAAAATCGGGAAGGAATGGAGGATTTTTAAACATGCAACAAAAACTATTTGGGGTGGCTGTGGGTGCGGCTCTGTTGTTGAGTTTTGGGACTGGGACCGCTCTCGCTACCGCTTCTCAGGACTTGGAAATCGTGGCCGGAACTGACATCATTCTCTACGCCGGTGGTACTGCCACTTGTACTAGCGGAGGATCTGTCGTTCTCTGTAGCACGTTTGGTGAGGGTACCTTGGGTAACAGCCTTGATGCTACGAGTTTCGACGGCTGGAACGTCAGCGTGACCGCTACAAGTAACTCGCCGAACTGTTCGGGACTCGCGGGTCCGGGGTGCCTCAGCACCGACAACATCGACACCGTGGACGTCTCGTCTGCTGACGCATTGGATGTCTACTTCGGAGATACGAGCTTCAGTCCTGAGCTCGGATTGCAGGTTACCGAGACCGGCTCAGGAGTAACGGGAACTGCGGGGGCAATGGGGTATGCTTTCACAGGACCTTTGGGCTTCTCGAGCACTGCGGCCCCGACTTTGAGTGGCAAGATCGGAACTTCACTCAGCTTGACGGCGCCAGGAATTGTTACAACGGGTGGAACTCCCACGTCAGGCCCGCTTTCCCTGGCGATTGAGGACACCTTCGCTAACGGAGCGGGGCACACATATGACGTGGACACCACTATCACGGCTGTTCCCGAACCGGCTTCTATGGTGCTCTTCGGATCGATGTTGCTAGCCATTACCGGTATCGCCAAGAAGAAGTTCGGCCGCCGCTAGGCCGAACGGAAAACCTCCCTGCTTGCTGGGGTGGGGCAAGCGGCCTCCCAGATTAAAGGGCTAGCTGGCACTACGGACAGTTAACCGGTTGCATACCGCGTGCGCGTAAAGGCGCACGCGGTTTTTTGCGTTGCTGCCGATGTTCAGCCCGGTCAAGGGGTCAAGGGAAGGTAACCTTGCGAAGGCCACGGACCACAGGAAGACCCTTATGTCGCCCAACCCGGGGTAGTCGCCTTCGATTTACCTGTCCAATGCAAAGGGAGGCGGGATGTTGCGCCAGAGATTTGGGTTGACCGGCGCGGCCAGGTGGTCCGGTATAGCCTCGCCTATATCAATCACCTGATCTATGCCGGCGACAACGGTCGTGTATTGAACAGATCGAAGCGCGCTTCCAAAGAGAGTGGAGTCGGCTGGCGAAAGAGGTCAAGCGTGGACAAGACTGAAATTCGGGTGCAGCGAGTGGACTCGTTCTTCGAACGGGGGTATAAACTTGCGAAGGCTGCGGACCAGGGCGGTCCCATTCCGTCCAGTAGGGTTGTCGCCTTCGAAGACGTCGAGTCGCTCCTTCATGTCCTGACCGAGAAGCGAGTGCTTCTGCTCAAACAGTGACCCGCGATGTCCAGGTCTTGGAGCGTTACGGCGTGATCCGGGTCACGGAGCGGCCGCTTCCGGGGCACGGCAGACAGAAGTGGATCACCCCACTGGCGGGCGAGACTCCATTCAGAAACCGCTGGCCCTCATTGCTTTTCCAGGTGTATCGGAGTGATCGGGAACCCGAACCGGCTTGTCCTCGACGCCCAGCTTTTTCATCTTGTACAGCAGAGCCTTGTAATCGATTTTCAGGAGGGTCGCCGCTTGTTTGCGATTCCAACGGGTGGAATTCAGGGCTGCCAGAATAGCTTCGGTTTCGGCGTGCTGCTTGGCCTTGGTCACCTGTTCCAGAATGGGCGAGCTTTCGACCGGCTGAGCGGGTTGGGAAGTGACTTCCACCAGGGGCGAGGACAAGAACGGCTTTCGCGCCGTTTTGGCGAGGAGTTCCCGGCTGAGCAGACTGGCGTCCCGAAGAATCGTAAACTTGCGGACGAAGTTTTCCAGTTCCCGGACGTTTCCCGGCCAATTATGGGCCATCATGGCGTGCTTCAGTTCCACCGGCAGCGCGGGGATTGGAACTCCCTGGACGGCGTGCCGCTTCATAAGGAATTCTGCGAGCGGAATAATATCCTCACTTCTGTCGCGCAGTGGGGGCAGGTGAAGATTGATCACGTTCAGGCGGTAATAGAGATCTTCGCGGAAGGTCCGGTCGGCAATGGCCTTCTCCAAATCCCGGTGGGTAGCGGCCATCACACGGACGTCCACCTTGATGGTTTCCTTGCCGCCGATGCGTTGAAACTCGTGGTCCTGAAGAACCTGGAGCAGCTTCGCCTGGAGCCGTACGTCCATATCCCCGATTTCATCTAGAAAGATCGTACCGCCGTCGGCTGTTTCGAACATGCCGGCTTTCTTCTGAAAAGCCCCAGTGAAAGCGCCGCGCTCATAACCGAACAGCTCGCTTTCCACCAGTTCCGAGGGGAGAGCGGCGCAATTGAGTTTTAAGAACAGCTTGTCGGCGCGAGGCGATTGTGCGTGGAGTTCCCGCGCGATGACCTCTTTCCCAGTGCCGGTTTCCCCCTGAATCAAGACCGGGACCTCCGACCAACCGATTTGCCCCACCAGAGCGAAGATCTCCTGCATTTGCGGGTTGCGGCTGGTGAGGGGTTTGGTCGCCGTGGGGATGCTTCGGGTGGCGGGAGCGTATTCGACGCCCTTCATCTCGAAGGCCCTGGCGATGGCCTTACGCAGGTCTTCATGGGAGACCGGCTTGCACAGAAAATCGGTTGCCCCGCTCTTCATGGCGGCGACCACATTGAAGGTCGAAGAGGCGCCCGAAATAATGATTACCGGCATGTTCGGATGGGTGCGCCGGATTTCGCGAAGAGTGTCAATGCCGTCCCGGTTAGGCATCATGAGATCCAGCAGAATGGCTGAAATGTCAGACTCCGAGGCTTCGAGGCAGGACAAAACCTCGTCGCCATCCTGTGCCAATTCTACCGAGTAGCCCAGACACTTCAGGGCCATCTCCAGGTATCCGCGGACCTCCAACTCGTCTTCGCCAACCAGAACTGTACGGCCTCTTTTTGTAACCTGCATGTCTCTTTTCTCTCCGAAGTTAAGCTGTCGCTGTTTTAACAATCGGTTCCCCGCTCAGCACGGGTTCCCGCCGGTAGACTGGAAGAACAAAGGAAAACATAGGGCCGGATTCGGTGTTCTCCGCCCAGACTGTACCGTCGTGCTGGGTGATGATCACTTTCGAAATAGCCAACCCCAGACCGCCACCGGAGCGGTCCTTTCCACCAGAGTAGGAAGTGTACTCCTCAAAAATGTCAGTGAGATGTCGCTGTGGTATCGGTGTTCCGGTATCGTGAATGTCGATACGGTATGCGTTCGGCTCTCGCAGGTGATGATGACGCCGTTCCGCCGCGGGAGGAATGGCGGCGTGGGTAGCGCGCCGGTCCCAGAAGCAGGGATACCCCTGAATATCGATCAATCCTCCCTTGGGAGTGAACTTGCATGCATTGTCGAGGATGTTGATCAACACCTGCTCGATCTGGCCGGCTTCGAAGTACAGGGGGCAGTCGCCGGGGCCGAAATCAGAGGAGATCGCAATGCCTTTGTCGTCGGCAAAAGGCGCGATCTCATGCAGTGCCTGTTCCAGGCAGTCCCGGATATCGCCCATTTGAAGATCGGGGTGCCGCTTGACCTGCCGTCCGACGCTTAACTGGAACATCGCGGCAGCCATGCGGGAAAGCCGCTTGGCGCTGTGTTGCATGCGCCGCAGGACCTCCCGTTGCGGTTCATTCAAGGGTCCTACCGGCTCGCTCAACAGCAAGCCGCAATAGCCGCTCAAGGCGGTGAGGGGCGCTCGGAAATCATGGACAGCCCGGGCCAGAAACGTGGTGCGGTCCTGATCGTATTCCTGCAGGCGCAGATTGGTTTCAATCAGGCACTGCAGGATTTCGTCGCGGTCGGCCTTCAAAGAGGTATCCGCGGAAACTCTGGTCTCATGGGTCGAGACGGCCAACACCAGGAACGCCGCGAGGGTCGCTCGGGTGACTGGCTTTAATAGAATGTTGGCCTCAGAAGCTTCAATTCTATCACGGAAGGCGGCCAAGTCCTTTCGGTGCACAAGGAAAAGATGTTTTGTAGCATTCGATACCACTGCCTCCGGCAAAGGCAACAGCGGCTGAAAATCCCAGACGCAGAGATCGGACGCCCCACTGACAGCTTCCGGTTCCACCAAGGACACGGTCCAATAGTGGTTGGGGATCCCGCCGAGGATCTCCCGGCAGAGCTTGTACAGATCGCGGTCTTGGGAAACCAGTTTCACATCCACGGAGCGGCCTCAAAAACGAACCCAATTTCCAAAGTGTTGGCCAAAAGACCGGATGGTTTCATCGGTCTCTGGCTCTTCGCGATCCGTCCCGCGAACCCGGTTGTGAAATGAAATGTCATTTTGTTCGAAAATTCGAGTCTCAGGTGTTTCACTGAGGCCCTATAAATCCCACCTTTTGGGTCCAGTGACAGAATATCGAATTTCTGATGTAAGTCAAGATGGTTAGGGGACCAAGTACTATCAGGGTATTCGCTCGAAAAAGTACTGTTTGGCTCTCGCTTCCTGCCTGTGGAAAACTCTGGAGAACAGTTGCAAGTTATTGGTTCCTATTGATTTGTGAGGCTCCGGGAGCGGTCATTTCGTGGCAGCGAACGTGCAATAGGACTGCACTCATGGCGGCGAACCCCCTAGAACTATTTGCGGCTCATCGTGGCCTTAGCGAGTCCTCGGAGGCAGAGGATAGTGTACGTGACCGGCGTCGACGGGCGCGCACGACTGTGCACTGGCAGGTGCAGTTTTTCCGTAAACATACCCTGGAGGCGGTTGAGAGCCTGACGGAGAACCTGAGCAGTGAAGGGTTCTACTGCCACTCGAACATCCCCTTCGCGACGGGAGAACTGCTCATGTGTACCTTGAGGCTCCCCAGGCATGATGCGGGCGGCAGGGGACCGGATTGCCGCCTCGAATGTGAAATTCGGGTGATGCGCGTTGAACCCGGGGACGAATTCTATGGGGTGGCGTGCAGGATTGAGGAGTATCGCGTCATACAATCCCATGCGCCTGGGGATCACGGGCCCTCCTGATGGGCTGTTGAAAAGATACCTTCGGTTAATCTTGCAAGGCCGCGGAACCCCCTGGTATTGTGAGACTTATTTCGGCCTGAGAGTCCATGAATTTTGGAGAAAGTCCCACATTCCCTTCCGAACAGTAGTCCCTCATTCCTTATGGACCCTCGGTTTATTTATTTAGAATCAACGGCTTGACCGGTTTGGCCCGCTCATTGCTTTGAGGAGGTCTGCCAACAAAATGTTGACAACAATACAGCAATTGGAAACCGTGGTGCGCACCAAATGAATTTACCAAAATCGTCCACTTCAGCCACTATCCTACCCGCCGCTCTCTCGCCACTCTCTATTGCGAGAATGTTGTGGAAACATAAGTTTCTGATCGTGATCGTATGGGCAGCCGTCAGCGCTGTCGCGGTCTTTGTGGTTCATGGACTTCCTCCGGTCTACACCGCCGAGGCGCTGATTCTGGTCGACTCGCAGAAGATCCCCGAAAAGTTTGTCTCCTCCACGGTGAGCACCGACCTTCAGGACCGGATCGCTTCTATTCGCCAGCAGATTCTCAGTACTGCCCGGCTGAAGACGATCATTGACAACTTCGATCTCTATCGCGATTACCGCAAGACGCACTTTGAGGAAGAAGTTCTGGAGACGATGAGCAGCGATATCAAGATCACACTGGAACGGGGGTGGACCGGTGATCGGCCGGGCGCGTTCCGGGTGGGGTATCAGGGCTCGGAACCGACTGTCGTACCCCAGGTGGCCAATCGGATCGCCAACCTCTTCATTGAAGAAAACCTCAAAACGCGTGAGGTGGAGGCGGAAGGGACTTCCGAATTCATGGAGACCCAGCTTCAGGAGGCCAAGAAGATCCTGGACGAACTGGAATCGGGAGTCAGCGCCTATAAGCTCCAGCACAACGGAGAATTGCCGCAACAGGAAAGCTTGCTGGGCTCAACACTGTCGCGGCTGGAAGTGGAACTGGAATCGAATCGCGAGAGCATGAACCGGGCCCAGTCGCTAAAAGTGACTCTCGAAAGTACGATGAGCGCCCTCGAATCGACTCTCGCTTTGATGGCCCGTCCGGTTCCGGCTCCGGCTCCAGCTCAGAACAGCCAACCGGGAACGTCCTCGCCGGCAGCGGGAGAACCGGCCAAGCGGCAACTTCTTTCCGAGGTTCTTCAGGCGAAATTGGATACCTTCCGCTTGCAATTCAGGGACAGTATGCCGGAAATCCAGTCGCTTCAAGACCTCATAGCGCAGACCAAAGCGAAGGAAGCCAGGGAAGCGAAAGAAGCGGAAAAGACAGCGGAAACAGCCAGCGTCCAGGCAGCGCCGCCGCCCGCACCGTCTGGCGCGCCAACTCCGAAGAGCGCAGCTTCCGAGAATTCCGCCGTTTTGCGGAGCCCGGAATATCGGCAGGCCGAAGAGCGCCTGTCCGGCCTCAAAGCGCAAATGTTTCTGGCCGATCAGGAGTTGACCACGGGAAAAACCAATGAACTGCGAATCCGGAAGGACATTGCGACCTACCAGGCCCAGTTGGGCAGACTGCCGATTCGCGAACAGGAGATGGCGAAACTCACCCGCGATTACGAGATCTCCAAGTCCAACTATAAAACCCTGCTGGAAAAGAAGCAGGCGGCGGAGATGTCCACGGATATGGAGCGCCGGGCGAAGTCGGAGCGGTTTACCCTTCTGGATCCGGCGCGTGTTCCGGAGAAACCAACCAAGCCGAACCGCCCAGTGTTCTATTCAGTTGGAATCGCGCTCGGCTTAGTGATCGGCTTAGTCTGTGGCGTGGGATTTGAGCTGAAAAAGAGTGTTTTGTTGGGCGAATGGGAGCTGCCGCCAGGCACGAACATTCTGGGAACGCTCCCTTACATCGCCGTGGCGCCCATGGGCGAGAAACCATCCGCTTCCGCAAAGGGATCCTCCGGATCGAGACGGCGGGCCGCGGTAATTTCATCCGCGCTATTTTTGATAGTGGCGACCGGGACCGCTGTCTATTTTTGGTCCCACCGGTTTTGAGTATGTACAACAAGTTTTTTGGGCTGGACAAAAATCCGTTCAACATGACGCCCGACCCGGCGTTCCTGTTCCTGACAGCGCAACACCGGGAGGCGCTCGCGGGCCTCTGGTATGCCGTTCTGGAGAAGAAGGGATTTCTCGTGCTGACCGGGGATGCAGGCACGGGGAAAACGACGCTGGTCTCCAAGGTGCTGCAAAACTTCCCGCCGGAATTGGTTCGCCCCATTTTGATTCTCAATCCGTCGCTGAGCCCCGCGGAATTTCTGGAAATGACCCTGTTGGACGCGGGAATGCAGAAGGTGCCGGAGAGCAAGGCGCAGCGCCTGGCGTCCTTTCATTCGATCCTGCTGGAAGGCCATCAAGCGGGTACGGCCACAGCCCTTTTTGTGGACGAAGCTCATAAGTTAAGCCTGGAGCTTCTCGAAGAGATCCGGCTGCTGGGCAATTTCGAATATGCCGATGAGAAGCTGCTGCAGATCCTGCTGGTGGGCCAAGACGAGCTGAATACGTTATTGGAGCGCGACGACCTTCGCCAGTTCAAACAACGGATTGCCCTGAGAATTTCGATCGGCCGGCTTTCGCAGGCGGAAACCGGGCAATACATCGAATACCGGTGGACCAAAGCGGGCGGCATGTCCAAACCACCGTTTACGCCGGACGCCATTGCCTCCGTCTACGCCTGCTCCAGCGGGATTCCGCGCGTCATCAATGTTCTTTGCGACAACGCTTTGATGATCGCCTACGGGGAAGGACACGAATCGGTGACTCTGGCGAGCGTCACGTCCGCAGCGCGGGATCTGTACCTGATCGGGCACGGTCATCCCGTTCCAGTCATTCCTGCGTACCGCCCGGTTCCCGTGGAAAAGGATTCGGAACTATTGCACCTTGAACCAATCCACATGAAGACTTTGGAGCGCTACGGTTCTGAATCGGAACAATCGTCGTTACTGAGAAGGTGGGCCGGGAAGTTGGGCCTGTTCCATAGGGTGACAGAGGTATGAGCAAGATTTTCGAAGCATTGAATCGAGGTAAGGGGGTATCGGCGGACTTGATTCTGCCCACCCTCACCAGCAGAGAAGTCCAGACGCCGGACAGCGCCTTGCAGCCCGGGCCGGCACGCCAGGTGGAATCCCAGCCGGAACCAGCCGGCTTTCCGATGGAGCCGGAAGGCTTTCAGCCGCGGACATTGCCGTTGCGGCTGATGGAGACGTCCCCGATTCTTCCCTTCCAGGACGATTGGCGCGCCAGCGAACAATACCGCATCGTCAGGACCAAGCTGATTCAACATCCCAAGCAGCCGCGGATGATCGTGGTTTCGAGCGCGGGTCCGGGAGATGGTAAGAGTGTCACGGCCGCCAACATCGCCGGGGTGCTAGCGCTGAAGAGCGAGGCCAATGTTCTGTTGATGGATGCGGACTTCCGCCGATCACGCGTTCACGTCGAATTAGGGTTGCCGCAAGGGCCGGGGCTCGCCGACCTGCTGGTGGGCAGTTGCTCGCTGGAGAGCGCACTGATCCGCGCCGAACAACTGGATCATCTGTACGTGCTGACCGCCGGCACTCCCCGGGCGAACCCGGTGGAGTTGCTGGATTCCTCGAATTGGCGCAAGACTTGCGAGCATTTGCGGAAATTATTCCGGTACATCATCGTGGATTGTCCGCCAATCGGCGCCATGGCCGATTACGATCTCATCCAGGCTACCTGTGACGGTGTCATCATCGTTGCCCGTCCCGACCATACGAATCGGGATGCCTGTATGAAAGCGCTGAGTCTGGTGGCGAAAGACAAGATGTTGGGTGTGCTGTTGAACTGCGTGCAGGATTGGTTTCTTACCCGCAAAGAGCGCTACGACGGATATTATTATACCAGCCAGCAATAAGTACTGTGTTATCAATTAGTTAAATAATCGGCAAGGAGCCGAATGGGCGGAGCCATATACGGCCGAGCCGCCGTTCGCGCCGGAAGAACAGCATGTATCCGAATCTGAAACTGCAACTCTGGAAAACCGGCGTCCGCCAGAACCGGTTGGCGCGGATTCTGGACGTGGACGATACCGTGCTCAGTAAAGTAATCAACGGGTTCCGCGAACCCAGCCGCGATCTGCGCCGCCGGATCGCCGATATCCTGGAATGCGACGAGCACTGGTTGTTCGATCCCGCGGAGCTGTCCAGCCCACCGGTAAAAGCGATGGGAATCGCAGGGCAGAAACTGGAGAGATCGTGATGCCAGGGATGACCAGCGCCGCTATCGCGGGCACGACAGGCCCCGCCGCCAGTTCCCCGCCCCCGGAGACGCGGCGCGCGACGGTTTGGAACACAGCGGTATTCGTGTCCATTTTCCTGCTGACACTTTTCATCATGGCGATGGCCCAGTATTCGTTAGCTCGCCTGGTGGATCCTTACGGGGAATATGGAACCGGGAAGTTTCCCGTTATCGTAATGGACTCGCGCAACAGTAAGATGCATCTCTTCGAGGAGCATGCCATCCACCCTCCCGCGCGCGCCCTGATCTTCGGGTCCAGCCGGTCGCTGTTGCTCAGACCAAGCCAAGTCGCGTCCATGACCGGCGAGAACACATTCAATTTCGCTGTGGACAATGCCCACACCGAGGATTTTCTGGCGATTTACCATTGGGCGAGGCATCAGGGCGTTCATCCCCGGACGCTGATCGTAGGCGTGGACGTGGTCGGTCTGCATTCCGACAATCTTCCCGATCACATGTTTCAACGGATCAACGCCCTGCGCGATTCCTTGAGCACGGACCGGACCGGCAGCCCGTTCGGCAAGGCCGTATCGTCAACCGTCGAGGCCCTCAAGCGGCCGTTCACCGTGGACTATCTGAAAGACAGCGTCAAATCGATTCTGATCGCCATGCGACACACGGAGCCCTCACGCGGGTTTGACGCGGACGGGTTTCTGAACGGCGGCCATACCGGCGTACCTTTCCCGGATGCCGTCATCGATGCCCAGCATTCCTTCAAAGACGACCTCGTTACCTATAAGGAGCGTTTCGAAGGGATGGATGGCTTATCCCCGAAGCGTTGCGGCTATCTGAATTCGCTGATTGAAGAAACCCAGGCCGATGGCGGCCGGGTCATCGTCTGGCTTACTCCCGTGCATCCCAAGCTGATGGAAGCTCTTCGCGACACCCGCTACCCCCAACTCGTCGAGTTGACGCAGGCGTACCTGGAGGACCTGCACCGGCGCTACGGCGTAGCGGCGTACGATTTGAGCGACCTTCGAAGCTTCAATGGGTCGGAATCCAATTGGGATGACGGGACCCATATGGGCTCCGTCAACTCCGGCTTGGTGCTGCAAAGGATTCTGGGAGGGACACGCTAATGGTGTTCAACTCCGACGTGTTCCTGTTCGTGTTTTTTCCCTGCGTTTTCCTGCTCTTCTGGTGCCTGCAATCGAAGCGGTCGCGGTACATTCTGCTTACCGTCGCCAGCTATGTGTTCTATGGCTATTGGGATTATCGCTTCTGCGGCCTGTTGTTACTCTCCAGCCTGGTCAGCTTCTTTACGGGAATCATTGTCGACCGCCAGGAGGACCGCAAACACAAGCGCATGTGGATGGCGGCGTCCATCATCTTCGATCTCACGCTGCTTGGGTTTTTCAAATACTACAACTTTTTCGTATCGAGCCTGTACGGCCTGGCGGGGCACAGCCATGCGCCGCTACTGAGCATCGTACTGCCGGTAGGCATCAGTTTCTACACCTTCCATACCATCTCCTACATTGTGGATGTCACCGACGGCCGAATCCGGGCAACCAAGAACATCTGGGAGTATCTCACCTACGTGAGCCTGTTCTCGCAACTGGTGGCCGGCCCGATCGTGCGATTCCGCCAGATTGAGCAGGACCTGGAGCAGATCGACCATCCTCCGCGCCAGGACCAGGTGGCGCGCGGGATCGGCTTTTTCGTGGTGGGTCTGATCAAGAAAGTGATCATTGCCGACTCCATCGCGAGCTGGATCGATCCTCTGCTGGCTTCCTATGGGGCTCTGACGACCTTCGGCGCGTGGACGGCCGCCTTGGGGTATACCTTCCAGCTCTATTACGATTTCAGCGGCTATTCCGACATGGCGATCGGGCTGGGGCATCTGTTCGGTATTCGGATTCCGCAAAACTTCGCAGCCCCGTATCAGGCCGAAGGCATCCGGGACTTTTGGCGGCGCTGGCACATCAGCCTGTCCTCCTGGTTACGGGATTATCTGTACATTCCGCTGGGCGGCAACCGCGGCGGCGCCGCCCGTACACACATCAACCTTCTGGTGACGATGCTGCTGGGCGGGCTGTGGCATGGCGCGAGTTGGACCTTTGTGGCCTGGGGCGCGTATCATGGCCTGCTGCTGGCATTCGACCGCACGTTCGAACGCATGACCGCCTCGGTTTCGAAGTGGTTCCGGCGCGCCATCACGTTTCTTGCCGTGGTGGTTGGCTGGGTTCTCTTCCGGTCCACCAGTTTCACTATGGCGATTGTGTGGCTGAAGAAAATGGCGGGACTGGAACCCGGCTCCGGCGAAATCTCCTGGCAACTGATTCTGTGGGTGGTGGTGTGCCTGATCACCACGAACACTCTGCCTGAGACCTGGGACATCCGGTTTGGTACCCGGCGGCGTTGGGCAGTCGTGTATGCGCTCTGCTTTTTCGGCGCATACTTGTTTATGAATGGACGTAAGACCGTGTTTCTGTATTATCAGTTTTAGTTGATCCATGCTATTTCGAATCTTGATCGTACTGATAGGGGAGATCGCCGGGGGCATCGTGGCCCTCGTAAAGCCGTATCTCGGCCTATTGTGCCTTCTGTTTCTGGTATTCGGGCGGCCGCAAGACGACCGGCCGAATGTAGTCGCTTTGCATGTTCCCCTGGTGATCACTTTGGCGGTGCTGGTTGGCACCGTCGCCAGATTGGGAACCATGAAGGAATACCTGGTGCGGGCGTGTAAACAGTTGTGGCTGGTCTGGCTCTACTTTGGGCTGATGATCGTCTCGGCGGCGGCCAACGGTTTCACGATGCAATCGACGGACCGCCTGAACGACTTCAGTACGGTGATTGTTCTTTGCCTGATGGCCTTGACGTGGCTGAGTACGGAAACCCGGCTGTCTACTTTCATTTGGGCGCTCATCGGATGCGGGCTGTACATCTTTCAGATTTCGTTGCGCAACCCCAGGTTTATGCAGGAACAGATCGGCGGATCTCACTATACCCGCATGGATTTGGGGGGCGCCAACCTCAATTTCGGCCGGCCTAACTATCTCGCCTGCCTGATGGCGATCTTGCTTATCATGTGCATCTCTCTGCTCACCGCGAGATTGTCGAAGTGGATCAACCTCGTTCTGCTAGGATGCTGCGGCTGTTTCGCCTTTGTCATGTTCCGCGCCAATTCGCGTGGCGCCACCCTGGGCATAATTGTTGCGTTGCTCGCCTTTTGGCTGATTCAGCCGGGGAAGCTTCGCAACGCGCTGCTGCTGCTGCTACTGGCGGTGTTTGCGTATTTTGCCGCGCCTACGGAATACTGGGACCGCCTCTCGACCATTTCAAACTATAAGGAAGACGCCTCAGCCACGTCCCGGCTGGAGCTTTGGGATATCGGACTCAAACTGATTGCCGAGAACCCGGTTCTTGGCATTGGTCCGGACAACTTCCAGAAGTACGCCTTTAATTCTCCCCACGACGCATACATCCAAGCCGCTTCCGAGATGGGTATTCCAGCCCTGTTCGTGTATGTTGCGATTTTGTTCAGTGGCTTCCGCGCGATCTGGCAGGTTCGTACACTTTCCGGCTCCATCCAGATTCAGGCCGTAGCGACAGGTGTCGGAATATTCGGAGGATTACTGATCATCACGGTCCAAGGCTTCACCACGGGTCTGGCGCACCGGGAGTTCGTCTATATGTTCGTGACCCTGGCCTATGCGCTGAAAAACATCGCTACCGACCGTCCCGAGGAGTTGCAGCTCGACTCACCCCAGAATATTGAGGCGGTGGCGTGATGATAAAGATTTCGGTCGTCATACCTACGTACAATCACGCGCGGTGGCTTCCGGAAAGCATCGAGTCCGCGCTGAACCAGACCCTAAAGCCGCACGAGGTGATTGTAGTGGACGACGGGTCCAAAGATAATACCCGAGAAGTCGTCTCAGCGTATCCTGTTCGGTACATCTATCAAGCGAATTCCGGACTTTCCGCCAGCCGCAACACAGGTGTCCGGGAGGCTACCGGTGATTGGATAGCACTTCTCGACGCCGATGATTACTGGCTTCCGCGCAAACTCGAGCTCCAGGCTGGCGCTGTCGGGGACGAGGGAGTTTGTTACTGCGCTACGACGCAATTCTTTAGTGACGGACACACCGAAGATCCCGAGTTCCACGGCGCCTCCACGGTGGTGTCCGTGCTTCGCCACCATAACGTCATTGATCCCTCTTCTGTTATTGTCAGACGAGACATCATTCTGCAGATTGGTGGCTTCAACGAGAAAATGCCCGCGGCGGAGGACTGGGAAGCGTGGCTCCGGTTGGCGCGGGTCTGTAAGTTTGTGGGGGTGCCGGAGCGGCTGCTCATGTATCGCGTAACCGGGACGGGCATGAGCGCAAACCCAGAGCTGTCGTTGCGCAGCATGGACCAGATCGTTGCTGCCGGAACGGCGGGCCTGCCGCCGATTCGCCGCTTTATAGAGGCGCGCCGGATGCGCTCGACGCGGACAATACAGGCGGCCATCAAGTACCGCGAAAAGGGCGATTCGCGCAATTGCCTTCGTTGCGCGATACGTGCACTCAGGCACTGGCCCTCTCCGTTTTATGACAAAGCGTTTAAAGTGCTCCTGTTGGAACTGCGCAGTTGCCTCCGGAATCGCAAGAAACGGGTTCCAACTTCGTAATGTTGCCCAGACGCGATATGCCAGCACCAGTCGTCTCAGAACCTACCACAATCCACTCGCGTATCAAGCAGGCCTACGTCTGGACTATTGCCGGCAGCGCCGTGCGGTACGGTGTCACCTTTGGCCTTTCGCTGTTGCTGGCTCGCCTGCTGACGGCGGAAGATTACGGCCTGCTCGGCATGATGTTAGTTTTCACCGAGTTTCTCGTGGGAATCTTCGACGCCGGACTCTCGCAGGCAGTAGTTCATTTCACGGAGGACGATGCCGAAGCACTACCGACGTATTTCACCACCTCGCTCCTGCTGGGAACCACGTTCACCCTGGTGTTGTTCGGGGCTGCACCTTTTATCGCTGCCCTCTACCACGAACCGCGTCTCACCCTATTGCTCCGTGTGATGAGTTTTACACTCCTTCTCGGAAGCATCCGGTGTATCTCCGCGGGTATCTTGAGCCGGGAGCTTCGCTTTAGAACCCTTTCTTACGTCGAAATTGGGAGTGCCATCGCCTCCGGTCTGGTTTCGGTTGGAATGGCTTTATTGGGCTTTGGCGTCTGGAGCCTCATCGCCGGATCCTGCCTGCTTACGGCCATCCAGACCGTTGCGTACGCGTGGTATGCACGACCCAAATTCCGGTTTCCCCTGGACCGGAAGGTTCTCCTTCGTATATTTCGGTATTCCACCCCGCTAGTCGGCAGCAGCCTGCTCTTTAAGTTTTACGAGAATTCGGACTATCTGGTTGTCGGTAAGCTATTGGGCCCTGCGGCGCTTGGCTTCTACGCCCTAGCCTTTCGCCTGACCATGTTGATGAACGACCGGGTTTCCGCAGTGATCAACCGTGTGGCATTTCCTTCATTCGCCAATCTGAAACATCAGCCGGAGGAAGTTGTCGCCCATTGGTTTACTGCCAGCAAGAGAGTCACGTTGATCACATTTCCAGTCCTGGCCGCGCTGGCAATCGCCGGCGAGGACTTCATCCGCGTCGTGCTGCGTCCTCAGTGGCTCCCCGCCCTGGTTCCGCTCCGGTTTCTGTGTGTGATGGCAGGCGTCAAGATCCTGACTAATATCATTGGGCAGATTCTAGCGGCCACCGGTCACCCGAGCCTGCTGTTTCGCTTTGAATTGATCTCTGCCATCTCGCTGCCAGTCTCGTTTTTCATCGGCTGTAAACTCGGTGGGATACTCGGGGTCGGTATCGCCTGGTGCACCGTCTTTCCCCTGATTCGCCTGGCCTATCTTTTGGCGGCTCGCTCCGTGTTGCGCTTTAAGTTGTCGGACTATTTGGCGAATCTGTGCCAGCCCGCGGCCCTAACCTTAACCTGTGCGGTCGCCATCCTTCCACTCCACTGGTTATTGCCCAGTGGGGCACTCCGGTTGTGCCTATCGTCGTTGAGTTGGTTGGTCGCCGGCGGTTGCTACTGCGCTCTAAACCCAGAACTTCGTAAGTTACTAGCTAGCGGACTCGCAGCGGCGCGAGCGTCCGCAAGCTCGCGCTCGCGCCGAGCCGATAGAGGCAGCATCGCAATCTAACACCGCCCGGCTTCTACGGAACAGCTGGCGCTGTCCGCAGTCGCTCTCTGAGTTTGAGGGCGGGCCTTTTGAGCAGCAGGTAGGAACCAAGTGCGGCAACCATGGCAAATACAAGGTTCTGAGGCCACGCAGCCCACCATGCGTGGGAATGCTTGTTCAAGAACGGTTGTTGCCACACATAAATGGAATAAGACAGCACGCCCACAAAAGCGATCGGCTTCCAGTTAAGGACCCTCCCGATCACGTCGCGTGAACATTAAATGCACCGGTACACAAGAAATGCGAGACAGAGATTGAGAACCGATGTCCCCAGTACCCAAGTCGCCGTGTCGTAGCTCAGACATCGGTTCAGCACCAGAGCCGCCAAAGATATCGGAATCCAACTCGCCGGCCGGAACAGCCGCAGGTAGCCCGGCCAAGACTCCAGGCGTTCTTTCGTGACCGCCAGAAGGCATCCGGCAGCCAGACTATCGGCACACAGAGGGAGCGGGCCGTGGAGATGAACAATAGGGGTGCGTGAGAGAAATATCCTCGCCGCCGGCCGGGCCGTCGGCGCCGCTCCCAGAACGATGAGGCAAACCCGCGCCGCGCGTTTCGACCGCCGCAGCAGAAAAGCCGCCGGTCACAATAGATAGAATTGTTCCTCGACGGACAGGGACCAAAGGTGCGCGGTATCCCAGGAAGTAATCGGCGCGTAGTTTACCGTGTAGGTCAAAGCGTGCCAGAGATCCGGCCATCGTAGCTGGATCGCCGACACCCCAAAGCGCGCCGATGCAGCAAGAATACGACCCCGAGGTTCGCATAATCGCCGATACCCAACTCTACATATCGAAACCCTTGCGTACCGCCGACGCGGCCAAGGAGGACCAATGCAATCGATATGGTTCTTAAGCCGTCCAGCGACGGCTGGCGTTGTCCCGTACGCTGGAGAGGCTTATCCGTCGTGGCTCGCCACCCACGCACGAACACGTAGTTCCATTGGCACATCTTAACATTATCCGTCCGCGAGAGAATGCCCTTCGCATGAGTCACATGGCGGTGACGGCGCGAATTCTACTAATAGTTTTGGAACTTCTCAAACTCGTCATCCATCCTGCGAAGTTCCGCACCAAGGAAATATCCAGCGTCCATTGTTCCCCCGTTGGCGTTTCCCCGGTTCCTGCCTCTCAACCGTCGATCGCCTCGTCGGGCCGTTGACCTGTCGCCTACCGAGCCAACAAATAAGACTACCTCGGAACTATCGCAAACTTAATCTGCACGTCGTAATTTGCGCCGCAACCACTCGAGGTGGGCGGGGAATTGTTGAAGTACGGAGCGTAGGTGCTGATCCAATTCCACGCGCCCTGCCCGGTACACGTTCCCTGGGTGCAGGTGGAGCTTAAGCCAGTCACCCACGATGCCGCGGCCCGCGCTACGAGCGAGTACCCGTGGTCGGCACATGGAAACTGGGGTACTGGCCCCGTAGGATTAAAGGTTGCCATTGCCTGATAAACTGGAGTGGCCGCCGCTTTGATTCCAGCCCAAGTGCTGATATATGGATTTAAGGTCGTTGAATAATAGTTGCTGCCGTCGTTACAAAGGAGGGGCCCATTCTTTACTGGCCACTCGTAAAGCGCAATCAAGTACGGATTCGTCGAGGTATCCTGCAGCGCCTCGATGGCGCGTTGCCCAAGTTGAGTAAATACCGGGGTGGTCGTGAAAAATCCAAAGTCTTGAAACTGCCCTAAGGTATTCAGCAAGAAGCCCTCATGCCAATAGGCATCCTTGTCGGTCACCGCCGCCCAGTTTAACGTCGGATCGTTACTGATATTGCCATTCGAGGAAGCGGTACCCGGGTTTGTGCTCATCGGTATCGATACCGTAGAGCCGGTAGCGCTAGTTACGGTTACCTTTGTACTTCCAGTGTTGTAGCCGGATGGAGACATATTCATTACTTGGACGGGGTCCCCAGGATTTATAGAGCCGGCCGGTACGGTATATGTGGCGGTCCCGTTCGACCAAGTCGCCCCGGTTACTAACCCCAATGTACACGCCCCAGTGCCGATGTTGTGGAGAGCTTCAGGAATGGCGGTACAGGTGCCCGACCCCGTATTATTACAGTACGATGCTACCGTACATCTCCCCCAGTTCCAACGGTTAGCCTGACTGCGATTCCAATTGTTGCCAGAACAGGCCGTCACGCTTCCGTTCCCGTCCGCTGAAGTCGGCGTCAGTGTGGTGCCGGTAATGTTCATTACCCCCTCTTCGACCTCCATGTTGGAGTTCAACTTGGCGGTATAATAATTTTGCTCGACAGAGCCGTCGGGCGCGATGAACGCCGCACGCCCCACTACCTGAAGACCCCAGGCGAATTGTCTCACAACAGAGTAGAAGGAGGGGTTAATATACGCAAAAAAGCCGTTGCTATACCAACTGCCGGGATCGCCATTCAGGTATGAGAGACAAAAACTCGCCTCCTGGTACTCCTCGTCTAGATAATACCAACTTCCTGTTAGAATATAGGGCACATAACTGTAATCCAACCAGTGCGAACAGTCTCCAACACTACCCCATTTGCCCCCTGTAACCGTCCCAACGGGAGTAACAGGCGGCTGCCCCTCGGTATTAGCAGTTTGCGGATAGGCGTCACGGCTCAGGGGCCTGCCGGTCTGGACAATGCCGTCCGTATTCAGACAGCTGGCTGAAGGCGTTGCGTTCTTGTCCGCGTAACCAGGACAATAAAAATGCGTGTTTGGATCCGTGCGGCTTTCTCGGATATGGAACGGGGAATTACCGAGGTTTGACCAGGATCCGCCGCCGCCTGTAATACCGGTATAAATTATGGTCGCTGGGTTGTTGTCAATTTCACCAGTATTCATCGCCCAAGCTTTGGCGCAATCTGAATTAGGAATGCCGCAGCTCTTGCCGTCTTTGGCGGTTGCTGCGTTCATGTTATATAGATACCAGAGGTCCTCTCTCTGCAGAGGGGCCCCCTCGTTATCATCGGCGTAATCTCCATCCCAACCCTGCGGCCATGCGCTAGAAGCCCACCCCATTTGGGCAATATCCCCGTGGTCCGGATCGGAAGCGTAGGTGTTATAGTCGGCACCGGCGTCGACCGTAACCGCGGGGTCATAGTTCTGTAGAGCTTTCGTAGACTTGAGGTACGAGAAGTTGTGATCGCTCCTGATATGGCCAGGCGCCGTTCCAGCCCAAAAGGTCTTGTGCCACCGCGACCGGAAGATATGGGTGAATTGAGGTTTTGTGTATACGGGTGAAAGCCCAGACGTCCCAGCTTTGAGTGTGAGCGAGTATTGCTGATCCTGCGCACGACCCGTCCACATATTTTCCAATATGTACTCTACCTGCACGGAATTCGTACTGGGGTAAAAGGACAGGACGAAGATTGGGTGAAGACTTGCGGTTGAGGCGTTTCCGCTGACGGGATTGCTCATGCCCGAACCGTTCCAAGACCAGCCAAAATCGTAGGCTGTTGAAGCCGTGCAGTCCTGCGCGATCACCTGCGTGACCACGGGACCCTGCAGCCAGTAGGTCAATTGGCAGTCCTTCATACCCAACCCGGCGACCATAGCTTTTGCATCCGCCACGTTGGTGGTCCCGCCGGCGGTGACTTCAATATCGGCGTCCCAGTTGCCGGAATTAAAAGCTGTCATTTGCGATTGTGTCAAGTAACCGGTGTTATTGCAGGAGGCCGCAGGCTGAAACGTAACTGCCAGCGATCCACCAGGGCCAAATGCCGGAGCAACGAAGCTTACCGTCGTAATCTTGACGCTGCTGTCCGGCCAGCGATTCTTGACGTCCACCTGATAATTGCCTATCGCCGCACCCCCGACCGCTGGCTGCAGACATTGAGGAAATTCGCCTTGCGCGAAGACTCTGCCGAAAGAAATGGGGCGGCCGGTCTGGTTGACGCCGTCCACTTCGTAAATGGTCATCGAATCCGTACTTGAAGTGGGAGGGATCGACTGGGCCGTTTGGCCCGCGTTACAAAGACCGCCGAGAGCCGCGGTAAGAACGATTTGCACATCGGCTTGAGTACATCCATCGAGCAGGAAATTGGCTGTACTACAGGTAACCTGGCCCATGGATTGATCGATCGCCAATTGTACGTCAAGAATGTTAATCACCCCGTCAGAGTTCAGATCGCAGGGCGACGTTTGCGCGCTGAGGCAGCGTAACGCGAAGAGCAAGAGTGCCAGCTTCTTCAGTCTGGAGCCAAAAAGGCGGGGGGTTACTAGTAGTGTTACATCTAACAGCATAGTCAGGCTCACTTTAACGCTTTTCAGTATGCCACGGTAGATTAACTTTAGTGGGGCTTACGAATCCCCAGATGGATAGCAACGAAAGAAGTGATATGAGAAGTTGGCGGTGTCCAGTCAGGCTGCCGAGTCTTGGGGAAACGTTCAAGAGTCGGGGAAGTGTTTAGCGCCTCAACGCGTGTCCGGCGGGATCCAGGCCGGAATCCAGAATTTTGGCCATTGCCTTGCCAGGACCTTTGGGCATTTTAACCAGGCGTTCCTACGCCGGAGAATCTGTCAAACTACACGTTATGGTGACCAATCTCAATTACGCGGAGTTGGCTCGGGCCGGCAAAAAGCCTGCGGGCCAGGACCTGCCGGAACTTCGATTGGCGCTCCTTTCCGACGCGGCGACGCAGTTGTTCGTTCCATTGCTGCGGGAATTGTTTCGCCGTCATGGAATTCGCCTCGAAGTGTACGAAGCGCCCTTCGCGGCTGTCGAGCTGGAAGTCTTCAACCCGTCTTCGGCGCTCTATCGGTTCCAGCCGGAAATGATTGTCATCCTGAACGCCACACAGGCCCTGCGATCCACCTATTTCCAGCAGGGCGATACCGGCGCCGCCCTGGCAGCCGAGGTGGAGGAACGGGCTTCCGGGATCTGGGAGGCAATTCGTGGCAATTGCTCCGCCCTGGTCATCCAATCTTCGTACGTGATGCCGTATGAGCGGCTTTTCGGCAACTACGACCTGAAGCACGCGGACTCCTTGTACGACGCGGTGGCGGAAATCAATCGCGGTCTCTGCCGGCGCGCCCGCGAGCACAAGAACGTGTTGATCAACGACGTAGAGGCGGTGGCTTCCTGGGTGGGCCGGCGTACGTGGTTCGACGAGCGGTTTTGGGACCTGGCCAAATCTTTCTGCGCCAATGAGCACCTGCCCGCCGTAGCCCAGAATATTACCCGGATCGCGCTGGCGGCACGGGGGCGCGGCATCAAATGCGTCATTCTCGATCTGGACAACACGTTGTGGGGCGGCGTAGTTGGCGACGATGGAGTGAGCGGCATCCAGATTTCCGCCCATGGCGACGGCGAGGCTTTCCACCGTTTCCAATTCTTCCTGCTGGCCCTCAAACGGCGGGGTATTCTGCTCTGCGTCTGTAGCAAGAATGAACATGCCGCCGCGATCAAGCCGTTCGAGGAACATCCCGAAATGGTGCTGCACAAAGAGGACATCACCATTTTTGTGGCGAATTGGGAGAACAAGGCTGAGAACATCAAGCGGATCCGGGAAGCTCTCGATATCGGCTATGACTCGATCGCGTTCTTGGACGACAACCCCTTCGAGCGCAACCTGGTCCGCAGCATCCTTCCGGATGTCGTGGTTCCCGAACTGCCTGAGGACCCTGCCGATTACGTCAAGTACCTGGCGGAGCTCAACCTATTCGAAACCACGGCGTTCTCGCAGGAAGATTCGTCGCGCGCCGATCTCTATCGCACCGAATTCGAGCGCCGGGCCTCGGTCGCCGCGTTCGCCAGCTTCGATGAATACCTGGCTTCCCTGGAAATGAGGATCTGCGTAGCGCGCTTCGAGCCTTCCCGGTTGGGCCGCATTGCGCAGTTGCTTCAGCGCAGCAACCAGTTCAATCTCACCACCCACCGATACAACCAGGCGGAGTGCGAGAAGATGATGTTGGATGCGGACTGCATCCCTCTCTATGCTTCCCTGCGCGACCGTTTCGGCGATCACGGGCTGATTTCCATTATTGTGGCCCGCCGGGTACAGGCGGAAGGCGTCCTGGATATTACGGATTGGTTAATGAGCTGCCGCGTGCTGACGCGAGGCGTCGAAGAGTGCCTCATGAATCACATGGTGGCCGAGGCGGCGCGCTTGCATCTGAAGGCCGTTTGCGGCCACTATATCCCTACCGCCAAGAATGCCATGGTGAAGGAATTTTTCGGCCGGTTCGGTTTCGAAAAATTCGAGGAGACCCCGCAGGGATGCACGCACTGGAGGCTTTCCGTCGCGGACTATCGATATCCCAAACATTACATTCAGGCTGAAATGGAAGAAGCGGCACTCGCCGCGGAGAGCGGACAATGACCGATACGGATTTGACGAAGCGACTCACGGACGTTTTCCACCGCACATTCGACGACGACCGGCTGACCCTGTCCAGGACCATGGTGGCCGCGGACGTGGAAGACTGGGACTCATTGACCCACATCAATCTGATCGTCGAGATTGAACGCGAGTTCGGGATCAAATTCACTACCCGTGAGATCGCCGGTTTGACGAATGTCGGCGAACTCATGGACCTGATTTCCCGCAAGGCAGGTTTGATCGCCTGAGATGGGTCTGGTAACTTTCGATTTTCTCGCGTTGCTGGCGCTGGGGGCCGTGCTCTACCGCTTTGTCCCCCGCCGCGCCCGGGCAGCATTTCTAGTGGCGGCTTCGTACCTGTTCTACGCCACCTGGAACCCCGGAATGCTGTTGGCCCTCTTCGCCTCAACAGCCGTTGTGTTCGCCGCCGGCCGATGGATTGAAGCATGGCGCGAGCGTCCGGCGGTTTCCCGCCTTGTCGCCATCGCCGTCGGGGTTCTGGTGGCGTATCTGGCGGTCTTCAAGATTGCCGAGGCCATGCGGCTTGGGGGCGGATTTGTGATTCCCCTGGGAATCTCCTATTACACGTTCAAGCTGATCAGCTATTTGATCGACGTGTATTGGGCAACCGGGCCGGCGGAAACCGACTTCCTCTGTTTCGCGGCCTATGTGGCCTTCTTCCCGCAGATTGTCGCCGGCCCCATTCAACGCGGTAGCGATTTTCTGCCGCAAATGCACAGGGCTCCGCTGGCCACCGCTCCCATGATCCTGAGCGGCATTACGCGTATTGTGCTGGGCTGTTTCAAGAAACTGGCGGTGGCCGATACCCTGGCGCTGCTGGTGAATTACGGTTTCAATCACGCGACGGGGACGGCAGGGCTGCCGCGTCTGATGGCGTTTTATGTTTTCCCGCTGCAGTTATTTGCGGATTTCTCAGCCCTTACCGATATCGCGATTGGCGCGGCACGACTGTTCGGTCTGGAGTCGCCAGAGAACTTTGACGCGCCGTATTCGGCGGCCAGCATCAGCGAATACTGGCGCCGCTGGCACATGACGCTCACTCACTGGCTGCGCGACTATGTCTTTACGCCCTTGCGCATGCGCCTGCGGAACTGGGGGAACGCCGGCCTGGCGGTCAGCCTGACGGTGAACATGGTGCTGATTGGTTTGTGGCACGGGTTAACGCTGCCGTTTCTGGTCTTCGGGCTGATTCATTCGGTCTACCTGGTGGTGGATGCGCTCACGGCTCAATACCGCAAGAAGCTGTATCGGAAGCGCCGCTGGCTGAGCTTGGTAACCGATTGGATCGGTCCCGTGGTCACCTACCATCTGGTTGCGATCGGCGACGTTTTTTTCAGGGCCCGTTCCTTTGCGGATGGCTTTGCTATTGTGGCCCGGCTGTATTCGGGCGTCACGGTGGAATTCGGGACGGTTGTCTCCGCTATACAGGCCGGGGCGTGGATCGGCCTGGGCGGGTATGCGCTTGTGGAGGTTTTGGAATACATCCGGCGGCGTCAACCGGAATTGCGGGTAGCGGCGGCGCCGCGTTGGATTCGCTGGTCGGCGGTGAGTTGCGCGTTAGTGGTCGCGGTGTTCTTTTTAGCGGTTTTACTGGCCCGCAAGTCCGCGGTGAATCCTTTTGTTTATGCGATTTTTTAGGGACGCCCTCCTCGTTTTCGCCTCGGTTTCCGTCTGCCTGCTGATGCTGGAGGCTGGGATGAGGCTGGGCGGCTTGAAATATTCCGCCTCGTTCTTCACGTATGACCCGGTTCGCCAGTATGCCCTCCGCCCCGGCGCCCACGGCTGGTCGGAAGGCGAGGGGGAAAGCTACGTCACCATCAACAGCGACGGCATGCATGATCGGGAGCACGCCGTGGCCAAACCCAACGGAGTGTTTCGGGTGGCTTTTCTGGGCGACTCGGAAACCAACGCCGTGCACTTGGCATTCGAAGAGAACATGGTGCAGTTGGCGCAGAAAGAACTGCAGCGCGACCCGGGCAACGTGGAGCTGCTGAACTTTGCCGTTGGCGGCTATACACTTCCGGAGCAGGTCTACACGTTCCGTGATCATGCCGCCAAGTATCAGCCGGATGTGGTGATTCTGATGCTGTCTCCGGCGATTATCCGCTCGTCCAACCGCGAGCTGAATACGTTCGATACCCCCACGCCTTCGTTCATCCTGCAAGACGGCCGCCTGGTTCCGGATCCGCACGACGACCGGTTCCCGGCGCCCACTCCGCGACGGTTGGCGCTACAGAACCGGATTTTCCAGATCATCAATAAAGTCCGCCTGCTGTCGGTGGCGCGGGCGGCCGTCCAGGATGGGATTCTGCCGAGAATCGCCCGCGCGCGCTCCTGGTTCGCGCCGAAGCCGGACCGCCCGGTGTACTCCGGCTGCTCCTGCGGACCGCCGCAAACGGCGGCCATGGAAGCTTCGTGGCAGATCAGCGAGGCGCTGATTGCCTGGCTGGCCGAAACGGTGCGCGCCCGCCACGCCGAACTGTGGATTGTCAGCCTGGGAGACGGTTCGCAGATCATCCCCGATCCACCAGTTCGAGCCATGTATGAACAGCGCTATGGAACCACCGACCTTGGATATTCGGACCGCCGTTTGGGCGAGATCGCCAGCCGGCTGAACATTCCATACCTTACGTTGGCGCCCGCCCTGCTTGAGTACGCTACCCAACATCACGCGGCGTTGCGCGGCAGCGGCACGACGGCGCCCTATGAAGGCCATTTGAACCGAGAGGGACACCGTGCCGCGGGTCCGATTCTGGCCGCATATATCCGTTCCGGTGTCGCCGCGTCAAGACATTGACGGGCACCCAGTCCTACATCGTGGGAATATTTCCAAAAAGTGAGCATCCCGTAGTCCAGGACGGCAAAAGCAAACGCAGCTCCGAACATGGCCCTTCCCTTGCCTGCTGAACATCTTGTACCGAATATGATTGCCAAACAACGTCCTGGCTCGGGAGATTGGAGCGACTGGTCTCTCCCGCTGGAGACAGTCTATTCAGCCGCAAAGGAATGGGAGCAGCAACTACAGGGCGTGGAGAAGCCATGGCTTTGCTGGAATATCAGTCCGCGCTGGTGTCTCGTCCAACAGAACCTGGTGCGCAGCGTCGGATGGACTCCGGTTGTGGGTTGCGACCCCAGAGCCGCGGCGCCGCCGCTCGTCGATGGGGCAATCTTGATCGATTTCAATGAACACTTTCAGTTCGAGGAAATGTGGTTCCATTTTCCGCTCGAATGGACATTCCTGTTCGCTCCACGTCTGGCTTTCTGGCATTCGGATCTTTTGTGCCGCTACCCGGTTATGCAGAATCTGGCCGAGACCTTCAACGGCCTGCGGGACGGAGAGATTGCCGCGGTCAAGCAGCGGACTCAATGGCGGGACGCATTCTCCCTCCGCACCCGGCGATACTGGGAACTGGCGGGATGTACAACGCGTGCGGCCAGCCGCGCCCAATTCGAGGCCGGGGCGGGATGGTGGCGCAACTTCGCTCTTCATCCGCAGTGCCCGGACCTGAACGAAAAGTCCAAAAGAGGCCGCTATTATTACGATCACGGCGTCGGCGTCATGTACTGGAAGAATCATTACAAGGGCATCGTGAGGGTGATCGATGCCAGTCCTCTCGATGAAGGCCACTGTACAGCGATTGGCAATCCGCGATACGTGCAGATGTCCGCGGAAAGAACCACCAGCGACAAAGTTGTCGAGCTGGATCTGAATTATAACCTTCAGGAAGTGGTGACCCGGCTTGGCATCTCCCCATTCGCTTTACCGTAACTTCTTGCTCATCGGCACGCGACTTTCGTATACCATTTCTATGAACAAAACCCCGAGTCCCGCGACACACTTTCGGAACCTCTTTCAGTTCCCCGATAACCTTCGTTACGTCATCTGGAAAGCGCTGCACTCGAAGGCTCCTATAACCTTACGATTTAAGGATGGTACGCTGCTCACGCTCCGGCCCCTGCCGGCCTCCGATTTCCAGGTGGCATATGAAATCTTCATTTTCCAGGTGTATGGCTTCGATATCGATCCGGATCAGGTGCGGTTGATCGTGGATCTGGGTGGCAACGTCGGATGCTCCTGCTTGTTCTGGGCTAGACAATATCCCCGAGCACGCGTCCTGGCCTTCGAACCTCACCCTTCCAATGCCGCCTGCTTCCGCAAGAACATGAGTCAGAACGGGCTCGAAAAAGCGGTGCAACTTCAGGAAGCGGCGGCGGGCGTTAATAATGGGACTATCTCCCTTTTCAATACCGGCACAACCGATGCGAATGCTCGGTCTGCACACTGGCGAACTGCCGATGCTCAAACATTATCGCCCGAAAAAAAGGCGGCAAATACGTTGGAAGTCCCGATGGTGGACTTCTTTGAGTCCGTCGGAACACAAACCATCGACATTCTGAAAATCGACATCGAGGGCGGCGAATTCGCTCTGCTGGGCGACCCTCGTTTTGAGAACCTACAAGTCCGCAATCTAGTTATGGAATACCACGACAACGAGACGTATCCGGACGCCGGCGCGTGGTGTGAGGGTAGGCTCCGCGATCTGGGCTACAACGTCATGAGGGAGGGCCGGGGGCCATATATGCTGAACGCGCAGCGGAACTAGCTTCATCCCCGTTGGTTTCCCGTGAACATTCTGACCCTGAGCACCGTCTTTCCCAACCCGACCGAGGTGAATTTTGGCCTCTTTGTCCGCGCCCGGCTGCAGCATATGGCGGAATCGGCGTCGATTCGCGTGATGGCCCCAGTGCCCCTGATGAACTATCGGATGCGGAAGACTCAATTCCGTCCTCAAATTCCGCTTCAGCGCGAAGACGGCAAGCTGACGGTCTACCACCGCAGGTGGGTCTATCCGCCAATGGGCGGCGTGTTCAATGCGTTTTTCCTGTTTCTGCAAACGC
>Ga0182018_10000976_pt1 | contig 34686 bp, 31 predicted proteins | sample 812P2MmetaG_FD_120490 | JGI IMG/M metagenome (GOLD analysis project Ga0182018, IMG submission 120490) | Permafrost microbial communities from Stordalen Mire, Sweden - 812P2M metaG | ecosystem: Environmental > Terrestrial > Soil > Wetlands > Permafrost | place: Sweden: Stordalen | collected...
ATCGATCCCAGCAATGAGCTGGCCTCCCAGGACATCAAAGCAACCCGCGACAAAATCAATTCACAGAGTCCAGCCCCGGAGAGCGCGCCCAAAACCACCGACGAAGCTCTCGAACTCGCGGCCCCCATCCAGCTCAGGCCCATTTCAAATGAGCCGCTCACCCTGCACATGGTCGAGGACAGCCGCATCGTCTACCAGGCGGTTGGCAAAGCCGCCGGCATCAACGTCCTGTTCGACCCCGCCTACACCTCCAAGCGCATCCAGGTCGATCTGAACATGATCACCCTGCAGGATGCCCTGCGCATTGTAGCCACCGTCTCCAACACCTTTTGGCGTCCCATCACCTCGAATACCATCTTTGTCGCAGAGAACACCCGCAGCAAGCACACCGAGCTGGATGAGCAGGCAGTCGAGACCTTTTATCTCCACAACGTCGCCCAGCAAAACGACTTCACCGAAGTCCAGACCGTTCTGCGCAATCTCTTCCAGGGCGCCAGAATCAACGGCGTCGCCAGCGAAAGCGCCATCGTCATGCGTGGTACTCCCGATGAGCTTCTGCTGGCACGCCGGCTCATCGACGACCTCGACAAAGCCCGTCCGGAAGTCGTCGTCGACGTGGCCGTCCTCGAAGTCAGCCGCGATCTTCTCCGCAACATCGGCGTTCAGCTGCCCCAGACCGCCAGCATCAGTTTCCAGCCCTCGAACGCCAATTTGAGTAACACCACCAGCTCGACGAACAACACTTCCACCACAACCCCAGCCGCCTCCACCACGACCAGCAGCATCACGCTCAATAATCTGGCCCACCTCAACTCGACCAACTTCGCCGTCACCATCGGCCAGGCCGCCGTGGACCTCCTGCTCACCGATACGCGTTCCCGCATCATTCAGAACCCGCAGATTCGCGCTTCCGACGGCCAACAGGCGACCCTGAAAATCGGCGAGCGGATCCCAATTGCCACCGGTTCTTATCAGACCGGCGCCGCCACCGCCATCGTCAGCTCACTCGTGAACACGCAGTTCCAGTACATCGACGTCGGCGTCACCATGGACATCAAGCCCACCGTGCACTTCGATCGCGACGTTACCCTGAAAAGCAAGATTGAAGTTTCCGCCACCAACGGTAATTCCTCCATCGGAGGCATCACCGAGCCCATCATCACTCAGCGCTCCGTCGATCACACCGTTCGTCTCAGAGACGGCGAAGCCAATCTCCTGGGCGGTATCCTGCAGCACCAGACCACCTACAGTATCAGCGGCACTCCCGGCCTCGGCGAGCTTCCCCTCATCAAGTACCTCTTCAGCACCCAGCAGAAGGAAGTCACCGACGACGAAATCGTCTTCCTGATGATTCCCCACGTCGTGCGTGCCGAGCAGGTCGATCCGGAAAATATTCAGCAGATCGATACGGGCACCACCAACAATATCGAGCTGCGCCCAATCACTACGCCACAGCAATTGTCGGTCGCCCTGCAGTCCACGCAGCGGCCCGCGCCGCCCCAAACCAGCGCGCCGGCAACCACCCAGGCTCTCGGAGGACAGCAGAACCTACCCGCGACTCCGCCACCCGTGGCCCAGCAGACCGTAGCTCCGCCAACGGCCGCTACTGCAGCCCAGCAAGCCATGACCAACATGCAGCAGCAGGCGAATGCCCCAGCCCCTGCGACCCTGCAGCTCATTCCGGCGCAGTCCACCCAGGCCGTGGGTGCGACCTTCAGGATGACCATTAATCTTTCCGGCGGGACCGACGTCTTCGCCGTACCCATGAACGTGCAGTATGACGCCTCGAAGCTGACGCTGGTCAATGTCGACAGCGACGATCCGCGTAATCCCAATGTCCTCGGTAAGGACGGCCAGGCCGTGGCCCTCGCCCATCGCGACGACGGAAAAGGCACGGCCGCCATCGCCGCTTCCCGTCCACCCGGAACCACCGGCGTCACCGGATCAGGCACCCTGGCCGTGCTCACCTTCCAGGCTAAAGCTGCGGGAGACGCATCCGTGGCCATTGTCAGGCCCATGATCCGCAACAGCCAGCAGCAACCCTTGCCCGCTACCGGCTCTCAGGCCGTCGTCCATATCCAGTAATCAGCAGTTGAAGCGACCAAATATGCAGTTGATTCTTCACAACCGAGATAACGGACGACGGGAAGCCGGTCTTACCCTGATCGAGCTCATCGTCACCGTCGCAATCCTCAGCATTCTCGCCTCGGCCGCCGTGCCGATTGCCCGCTTCCAGGTCAAGCGCCAGAAGGAACGTATGCTGCGCTACGAGCTCTGGCAGATGCGCGCCGCCATCGATGCCTACAAAGATGCAGCGGATAAGCATGCCTTTCAGACCAAGGTGGACAGCCAGAATTATCCGCCGGATCTGCAGAAGCTGGTCGACGGCGAAGACGTGCAGGGCAAAAAGCTGCGCTTCCTGCGTCACATCCCCATCGATCCGATGACGGGCAACGACGACTGGGGCCTGCGCGCGATGCAGGATGACCCCACCAGCGACTCCTGGGGCGGCCAGAATGTCTTCGACGTCTACTCCAAATCCGACGGGACCGCTCTCGACGGAACAAAATATTCGGACTGGTAATCTCTTGCGCCTGAAAAATCCAATTCGCCAGCGGGAAAGCGGCTTCACCCTCGTGGAGCTGATGATCGTCATGCTGATCATCGGCGTCCTCGCCGCAGTCGCCATCCCCAGCTTCATTTCCTCCATTCGCAACGCCAAAGAAGCGGCGCTCAAAGAGGACCTGCACGTCCTGCGCGACGCCATCGACTCCTACACCATGGACAAGAACAAAGCGCCGCAGTCGCTCGACGATCTGGTGCAGAATGGCTACCTAAAGTCGATCCCCGAAGACCCCATGACCCACAGCCGCGAAACCTGGGTGACCGGCAGCGACGACACCTACTCCGATATCGATCAGACCGAGCCCGGCGTCAACGACGTCCACAGCGGATCCGACGAAGTGGGAACGGACGGTCAGCCCTATAACACCTGGTGAAACAGCCGATGTTATACTCGGGACGAAGTAGTTCCCGGAAGGGTGCGGCCCTCCCGGGAAGTTGGCTACTTCATCAGTAGCATGAGCACAAGGACGGCAAGCGCCAGTCGAAGGCGAATGTTGGCTCAGAACGAACTAGTTCCCGGAAGGATACGACCCTCCCGGGAAGTTGGCTACTTCAGAAGTAGCGTGAGTACGAGGACGGCAAGCGCCAGAATCAACCGCCAGTCTAAGGCGACTGTTATGGCGATGCGGGTCCAGGATGATTTCTCATCCATGGACTTACCCCCTTTCATCGGAACGGCCCGCAGGTCGTTGGTCGCGGCCTGCGAGTCGTCGATCCCTTCTTCCGGACCGATCTCTGCGGCATCCGCATTCGCACTTTGAAAGAGGCACTCCCAGTCTAGGGAGTGTTGCGCGCTCTTACGTCACATCTCTCGGCAGCACCGAAACTCAGGTAACTGATCCCTACGCCATGTCAAAATAGCTGCGAAGATGCTTGCCCTTCCCGACCTGGCGCGCGTGCATGATCGCTATCTCTCACTTAGCCGCCTCGCCTGCGAACACTTCGCCGGCTCCCTCGGAGGAAAGCTCCTGCTGCGCTCCGCCTTCGACGCCGACGGAATCGCCGCCGTCGTCGCAGCCAGCATCGCCGGAACAGCGTCGCTCTGTGTCGATGCCGATGCTGAGCGACTTCGCCAGGGCCTGCGCCAGGGCCTCTGCGACTTTGTCGTCGGCCATCTCGACGAAGCGCTCCGCATCCTGAAAAACGAACTCCGCCGATCGCTGCCCGTCTCCGTTGGACTCACCGCCGGCTCCGAGCATGCGACCGCCGCCATGATCGAGCGCGGACTCCAGCCCGACCTGCTCTCAGGGCTGACCGAGGCCCAGGTCCGCATTTTCCTTGAACGAGGCGCCATCTCCCTGCCGCCAACAGACGAACCTTACCCCGATACCTCGCTCATCGAGTGGACCGTCGCCATCGATCCGGCGCAGTCCATGCCACGCATCGCCCGCATCGTCTCCGCCTCCCTCGATTCGGCTCGCAGTGACACCCCCGCGCGCCGGCTCTGGCTCGACCGATCACCACGCTATCTCGGCCGCGCCTTCGGCCATCGTCAATGCGTGCGCGCCACCAACGCGGAACTCGCCGCCATCCTCCCTCTCGTTCAATCCGAAATTCCCTCCACCGCCATCACCCGTGACGGTGAGAAACCCTAACCCAATTCCGCCACGCCCCGCGCGGCAGCCCGCATCTTTTCCCCTTCCAGCCCAGTCTCACTCGTTGTACGATCCTCAAACGGAGGTTCGCATTGCATGGGGTCACAACCCGAGTATCCCGCCTTCGATTCCCGCCCGGAATCGGTCCGGCAAACTCCCCAGGAGCTTCAGGATGAGCAGCGCAAGCTGCGTCGCCTGCAGATCATGGTCAATATGGTCATGTCCGTAATTAGTCAGGACCTGTCGCTTACCATCGACGAAGCCTCAGAGATGGTCGCCGACACCCGCCGCGCCGCCCTCGCCATGTTTCCTGGCAAGGATCTCGCCTTCGATCTCCTCTTCAAGCCGCGCCTGCAGCGCCTCATGCGCGAGCGCTATCGAATCCACTAGCGCCTTTCACCTCATCCCGCGTTACTTTGGATCCATCCCCGTCAGCTGGAACGTAATCGTTCCCCAGAACAGCCGCGCCCGCATCTGCACTGGAACGTGCCGATCGTCGTCCGTATACCAGATCCAGATATTGCCTCGAGCCTTCACCACGCCAGCGTCCGCCGTCGGTTGTACGCGAATCGTTTTATAGGTCCCCAGCGGCGTCCGCACCGTCTCTCGTGCTTCCACCTTCATCGTCACCGCGACCGTGTGCATTGCATCCGCAACCGGCACCCGAAAGCTCTGCCCAACCGTCAATGGCTGCGATGCGGGATAGAAAATTGCCGACAGCAGATCGGTAACGCACGAGCCCACTGGAGCCTCGGCGTGCTTACTCGTTCCCTTCACCAGATTTTTCTCGTTCAGCAACGCCTTGCCCTGCGCGTAATCGAACTTCAGATCCGTGCTGACCTGTCGCCGCCCTTCCTGCAGTTGCTTCGCAAATCCCGCCGAACACCCCGTCCGCCGGTTGAACGAAGACTGAAACCGGTCGCTCACCCGGTAAATCAGATTGATCGCTCCCAGTGTGTCGCCCGTCGCCGAAACCCGCTCCTCGTCCCCATCCTGCTGTAAGCGCATCACGGTCGTGCCCGCGGGAAAAACCCGCCAGTCCACCGCATATGTCAGCGTCTGTTTCGCAGGAAAGTTGTACCCCGCCCGTGGAGGAATCAGCACCGGACCAGCCGGTGTCGTCTGCGCGCCGGACCCACCCAACGCGACCGCGATTCCCGCAGCCAGCAGAACGGGTGAACGCGCCTGCCTCATCCGGGCGCTCGCCAAAAAAATGCGATCCTCTGCCAATCCGCTCCTTCTTACTTCCTGAGCAGCAACAGCTTCACGATGAGGGCAGCATACATTCCCGCCCCTCCCAGCAGTGCGTTGTATTCACGATGCTTTCGGTAGAGTGCCGCCGAAAATACCCCTTTCGTGCTTCCCAATCCCCCAACAGCCACAATTCGAGGTACCAACCGAGGCACCGCCGCCGCATACCGAGCGAATTCCGGAAACGTCGACCGCAAATACTCCTCCTCCGATCGAATCACCGGAACATAAATCGCAGCAAAAAGAACAGCCAATACCGCGGCGATCGAAAGACTGCCCGCGGCCAGAGCAAATCCAAAGGCTATCAGCGTCGATCCCAGGTAAAGCGGATTGCGCGTGTGCGCATAAGGACCCGTAACCGTCAGTTCAGCATTTTTTTTAACGTAGCCGGAAGCATATCCGCGCAACAGCAGCCCCGGCGCCACCAGCGCCAGACTCAACCCAAGAAACAGAAACGTCGGCTTCGCCAGCGACAAAAAAAACGCAGCAAAGGCGAACCCCACAGGCACGCGAACCCTTCGCGCGATGCGATTCCAACCCCCCGCCACCTACTGCTCCTCCTTCAGCAGCGCCAACGCCGCGTCCGACACCGCTTCCGGTGTGATAGTCAGCAGTCCCGCCTCTGGCTCGCTGCGGCGAGCATGGTCGCGCACGCTCCCCGGATGCCGCAGCACCCGGTTCGCGCAATGAAATGGCCCGTTGCGCGCAGGATCCGTCGGCCCATAGATGCCTACCACCGGCTTGCCCAGCGCGCAAGCCAGATGCAGAGGTCCGGTGTCTCCCGCAATGGCCAGTGACGCTCGCCTGGTCGCCGCAATCAGATCCGGCAATTCAGGCGAAATAATCCTCGCCGCCCCGCCGCTCGATTCGACAATCTCCCGCGCCAGGTATTCCTCTGCCGGCCCGCTGTTGATCACCACCCCAAAGCCCGCCTCCGCCATCCGTCGCGCCACCGCGCCGTAGCGATCCGCCGGCCAACGCTTGGCGCCCCATCCCGCCCCAGGACTCAGCAGCACAAACGGTTGCTTCAGCTCCGCCGCGTTTGCCTCCGCCACCGGATCGCGCGGCAGCAGCGGCATGGTCATCGCCAGCTTCTCTCCGCCAATCGCGCCCGCCACCTCCAGCGACTGCTCGATCACATGAACCCCATGCGTTGCGACCTTCTCGTTGAAGAGCCATTTCGCCGCGAACTCGCGCGGCCGCTCCTCTCCAACAACTCTGCCGGTTCGCGCCCATCGCGCCACCATCGCCGAGCGCACCGCGCCCTGGAAATCGACAGCAACGTCATATTCGAGCGCACGCAGCTCCCTCCGCACGCGACGAATGTCCCGCAGCGTCTCGGATTTGAACGGAGACCTCGCCCACGCCTTCGCCGGCACCAGGTGCAACCGATCTACCAGCGGCATTTCCGCGGTCCACGGCTCCGCCCGGCTCGCCCTGAACAATCCCCGCCACCGCGGCTCAATCGCCCAGCCAATCATCCATTCCGGATGAGCCTCGCGCAACGCCGTGACCGCGGGCATGGAATGGAGAATGTCCCCCATCGCGCCAAGGCGCACGACAAGCAGACGGAGATACTTCGATATCTCAGGCAAACCCCTATTTTCTCACGGGATTTTCCAGGTAAGCTCTGATGAAGCCGCTGTTTTGAAAGCGGCACCAAGCCGTTGTTTTGAAAGAGGCACGAAGCCACTGTTTTGAAAGCGGCACGGCTTCACAGCCTGCGAAAAAAAAAACAAACCCGCCTCGGAGACGGCCAGGTTCACCCCATAGCAAGAAGCAAACTCCCATGCGATCCGGACGTCAATGCGAATCAATTCTGGGTTCATCCCGAAAGTACCGCCTCACCATTTTGAAAACGAACCGTGTCAAAGCCTGCAGAAAAAAACCCAAACCCACCACGGAGAAGGCCAGGTTCACCCCATAGCAAGAAGCAAACTCCCACGCGATCCGGACGTCAATGCGAATCAATTCTGGGTTCATCCCGAAAGTACTGCCTTGCACCATTTTGAAAACAAACAGCGTCAACTCCGCCCTTGCAGTCCTTCCGCAAACTGTTCAGCTTTTCTCCAGCTCTCCGGCGCGCAGCTTTGACGGGGTACATCTACCCGTGCCGTAAAGAGCACTGAAGAACGGGCTTTTGCCCTGAGCCGGGCTGGTGTGAAAGGGGCACCAAGCCGCTCTTGTGAAAGCGGCACGGCTGCAAAGCCTGCAGAAAAAAACCCGAACCCACCACGGAGAAGGCCAGGTTCACCCCATAGCAAGAAGCAAACGCCCACGCGATCCGGACGTCAATGCGAATCAATTCTGGGTTCATCCCGAAAGTACTGCCTTGATACCATTTTGAAAACGAACAGCGTCAACTCCGCCCGTGCATTCCTTCCGCAAACTGCTCAGCTTTTCTCCGGCTCTCCCGCGCGCAGCTTTGACGGAGCACAACCAGCCGTGCCGTAAGGAACACTGAAAAACGGGCTTTAGCCCTGAGGGATGGTTCTCGAAGGCTCAATCAGAGCTTCCCTAACGGCACCCGCTGCACTTTGCCGAACTGCGCTTGCCAGTTCATCGGGAGTAACGCGCAAAGCTGCTCAATCGCCGTCGCCTCATCGAGCAGTCTCACCACCAGCTTTGCCGCGCGCACCGGTGCAGTGCCTTCAAGCTTCCGCAACTGCTCCGGCGTCAGCCGCACCAAATCTTTTTCCGTGGTCACAAACGCCTCTGCATCATGCTGCCGCTGCAGTTCGATCAGCTCCGCAATGTCGCCCTCCGTATGCCAGTGATGATCGCGCCACGCCCGCATCGCCAGGACCGCCACCCCACGCGTTCGCAGCCCGGAAAAAAACTCCTCTTCCCGCGCAATTGCACAAAACGCAACCACCCGCTTCACTTCCGGAACCTCCAGCCGACGCTCCATCCACCACACCGGCTGCATCGAACCCCGCCTGCGCAACTCGCCCTCGAGTTCCCGATCCTCCTCCCGCATCGTGATAATTTGTGCCCGTGACAGTGACGAGAATCCCTCCCTCAGCCGTCCCGCCGGCAACAACCGCCCTCGAAAATCGGTGCGATGCAGCACCACAATATCGACGTCACGCGCCAGCTGCCGATGCTGAAATCCATCGTCGAGCAGATGGATCCCTGGCCCTGCCGCAGCAGCTTCCGCCATCACTCCCGCGCGATAGCGATCGGCCCCGACAAACACCGGAACCCCAGCCTCCCGCGCGATCAGCAGCGGCTCATCCCCAAATTCCTCGGCCGATCCCTCCAGCCTCACTCGCTCCACCGCCTTCGATCGCCGCCCATACCCACGCGAAAGCACATCCACGAAAACTCCCCGATCCCCCAGCAGCTGGGCCAGTCGGATCGTCAGCGGCGTCTTCCCTGACCCGCCGACCGACAAGTTGCCAATGCTGACTACCGGCCCCTGCAGCCGCTTCTGTCGCGCCCATCCACGCTCATACGCCAGGTTCTTCGCACCCACTCCAGCCGCATAGAGCGGAACCAACGCCGCCAGCGCGCCGCTCACGATCCAGACCCCTGATGAACCGGCGTCAATGCGCGAGCCTCCAGCACCTCGATCAGCGCCTGCACCGCCCGCTCCGTCGCTCCCGCTTCGCTCTCGAAAACTGTGCGAGCCCGCGCACCCACAGCCCGAGACTCCGCCGAGCTGGCCAGCATTTCCGCCAGCGCACCTTTCAGCTCAGCAGCCGGCGCAATCCGAATCGCATCGTGCCTCCGCAGCTCCTCCACGATCCCGCGGAAATTTTCATAGCTCGGCCCCATCACCACCGGCACACCAAACTGCGCGGCCTCCAGCGGATTGTGCCCACCCGCTGATACCAGGCTCCCTCCCACAAACGCGGTCTGCGCCAGCGAGTACACCGACGCCAGCTCTCCAATCGAATCCAACAAAAACACGGTTCCCAGCTCAATCTTCCTCGGAGCCTGCCCCCACTCCGACCGCCGCACCCAACCCACCCCGCGCTGCCGCAGCATCTCCGCAACCTCGCCAAATCGCTCCGGATGCCGCGGCGCCAGCACCATCACGATCCCGGACGGCAGCGCATCCAGCAGCAATTCCTCTTCACCCGCCAATGTCGACCCGCACACCAGCACCCGCGCTCCAGGTGGCAGATACTCTTCAAGCATCCCCGTCACCGGCGCAGAACCCGCCACGCGCACATCGAATTTCAGATTCCCACCCACACGCACATTGTTCGCCCCCAGCGCCAGCAGACGCTCCGCATCCAGCTCCGTCTGCGCCAGCGCCACCGCCAATCCGCGCAGCAAAGGCCGCCACATCCATGCGAGCCGCCGATAGCGCGGCCATGAGCGATCCGAAATGCGCGCGTTCACCACCGCCACCGGAATCCCCGCTCGCCCGCACTCAGCCAGCATCCGCGGCCAGAACTCTGTCTCCGCCAGCACCACCAGCTTCGGGCGCAGAGCCCGCAACCAGGCCCGCACCGCCCACCCAAAATCCAGCGGGAAATAAAACACACGCTCCTCACCGAAGCGCTGCCGCGCAAGCTGCTGCCCCGTCTTTGTGGTCGTCGAAATCATGATCCGCCAAGCGCCCACTCCCTGCCCGACCTCGAGCCCTGACACCCTATGTCCCAGCTCATCGATCAACCGGCTCGCCGCCACCACCTCACCCACCGAAACAGCATGCACCCAGACAACATTCTTGCCGTCGAGCCTCTCGCGGATGCGCCGCGGCACAACGCCCAGCCGCTCCGTCAAACCCTCGCGATACTTTCCGCTCGTGGCCATGCGCAACACCCACCACGGCGCGCCCAGCGCCAGCACCACCGCCAGTGCGAAGCTGTAGAGAATCAGCATTCGCTTACCAATCTCGCCTTCCACGGGTCATAAGGCAAGATGATAATGGTGACCATGCGCGCACGCTCGCTCCACCCCACGCGAGGCCTCCGATCCCTCTCCTTTCCGTTCTGCTTACCGTCCTTCGGCTTTCCGTTCCTCTGCCTTCTTCTCCTCGCCAGCACCGCCGTTTCACTCGCAGAAACCGATCCGCCCGCCGCAAAAGACGCAACGGCCTACCCCGCCGTCGACTTCCACTCCAAAGAACAGGTCGCCATCGCTGCCGAGCCCTTCGACACCGTGGAGAAATGCAAAATCTTTCAGGTCGATTATCTGAAGTATCGTTTCATGCCGATTCGCATCATCGTCACCAACACCGGTGACCATGCCGTTTCACTCCGCGATGCGCGCATCTTCTTCATCAGCTCGGCCGGCGATAAAGTCCCAGCCGCGGAGCCCGAGGACGTCGAGCGACGCGTGCGCCCCAAAGACAGCCGCGGCCGCGATATCCCCATCGGCCCCATCAAAGTCCACACCAAAGGCAGTGCCTCCGACGATAAGATCCAGTCCGACTTCGACCATTTCGAATACGCCGCCCTCGCCGTTGAGCCCCATACCACCCGCACCGGCTTCCTCTTCTATGACATGGAGGGTCTCGGCGACACTCCGCTGCGAGGCGCAAAACTCAACCTCCGCGAATTGCGCAACTCCGACGGCGACGAGCTGTTTTTTTTCGAGATTCCCTTCGACAAATATCTCGAGTCTCGCCACTGAATCCGCCCGGCCGCCGCCCTTTGCACGAGCTGATTCTTTACATAACTCCCTGCGACGTTCCTCCAACCTGGCACGTCCAATATCATAAAAAGCAGAGCGCTCTGTGTCCTCTGTGGTCTTCGGCTCAATATCTCAACTAAGGCAGGTGTCCCCATGCGCCATCTCCCATCCCTGACTAAAGCCGCCATCCTCTGCACCATCGCCGCCCTCAGCCTCACCGCCTGGGCCGTCCGTGTCGGCGACTCCGCCCCCGACTTCACCGGAACCGACTCCAACGGCCAGTCCCACAAGCTCTCCGAATACCGCGGCAAATACGTCGTCCTCGAATGGACCAACAACGGCTGCCCCTACACGCGCAAGCACTACACCAGCGGCAACATGCAGAGCCTCCAGAAGGAATGGACCGCCAAAGGAGTAGTCTGGCTTACCGTCCTCTCATCCGCGCCAGGCGCACAGGGCTACATGACCGCCTCCGCCGAGAACGCCTACATCCAGCAGGTTCACGCCTCGCCCACAGCCGCCCTCCTCGACCCCACCGGCGCCCTAGGCCATGAATACGAGGCGAAGACCACGCCTGACATGTACGTCATCGATCCCTCCGGCAAGCTTATCTACTCCGGAGCCATCGACGACCACCCCAACGACGACCCCTCGGACATTCCACACTCAAAGAACTACGTCTCAGAAGCCCTGACCGAAGCCATGGCGGGCCAGCAGGTAGCCGTGGCCTACACTCGCCCCTACGGCTGCAGCGTGAAATACCAGGGCGACTGAGCGACGGAACCCCGTCCCGCACTACGGGCGATTGAGGAATCGTCGGCTGTTCGTCGGCCCATAGGTGGCTGCCCTAGGCCGCGGAGGGCGAGCACGGGTCGAAGCCGCGATCTGACTACCCAAACGGTCCATTCGGTTACACCATTTCCACATCCTTCGATGTTAGGCTACGCATTAACCCTTGTGCATCAATGATTTGCGATGCTAATGTCGGCGTGTGACAATGGTTCAAGGGCTTGGATTGTGGTCGAGTCGGAACAGAACGTTTTGTTGGAACTCTGGGAAATGAATATCTGTCCCCAGCGTGGGAAAGACATTCCTGAGGGCACCCGGGTTGGAAGTGGACGGCGAAGCGAAGGCGGTTTTTGCAGTCTTGGCTGCTACGCCGACTTTTACGGATCGGATTTGATTGAGTGCGCTAAGAGAACGGCGGCGCTGGCCGCCCGTCCTCAGAACTGACCTCGCAAAGCGATGACTAATTTACGCGAGATCGGTCTTTTTGAGCAGCCTCCCGCACCAGCCGGTGACGATTTGGAGGAGAGTCGAGAAACGGCTCGTCGATCGGACGCAGTTTCAACGGGCATTTTCCCCTCGCAAATGCTGGCCGATTTCGTGGATTCGGGCAAGATCATCACTCCGGAGCCGTTGCTCCCCGGTCAGATTCAGCCAGCAAGCATCGACCTCCGTCTCGGCAAAGTTGCCTACGAGGTCCGCGCCAGCTTCCTTCCCGGCAATTTCACCGTCGAGAGCAAGATTCGCGACCTTCTCATCAGGAAGCTCAGCTTAGAGGATTCCACTGTCTTCCCTCCGAATTCGGTGTTCATTGTGCCTCTTGCCGAGAGCCTTGCACTCCCCGCGAATATCTATGGGAAGGCAAATCCCAAGAGCACCACCGGTCGCCTCGACATCTTCACCCGCTTGCTGACGGAAGCAGGCAAAGAGTTCGAGGTGGTTCCGAAGGGTTACAGAGGGGCGCTCTACGTGGAAATCGTTCCGCGTACGTTCCCGGTTGTTATCCGGGCCGGGATGAGGCTGAATCAACTGCGGCTCATGCGGGGAAAATCCGAATCCAGTGATGCAAAACTGACGCAGTTGGCTGGGCGCGAGAATCTCGTCTATGAAGACGAGGAGGGCCCCCGCACACCCCATATTGATCGCGGTCTTAGCTTCTCAGTTGATCTCGAAGGCGACGACTCGAACATCGTGGCCTACAAGGCGAAGAGAAACACTCCGCCCATTGATCTGGACAAGATCAACTTCTATCAGGCGGAGGAATATTGGGATGTGGTCCGGGCGCCGCGCTCCAAACAACTCATCCTGCACCCTCAGGACTTCTACATTCTGGCGTCATCGGAACGGGTTGGTGTGCCTCCCACTCACGCCGCTGAGATGGTGGCCTTCGATCCGGCGTTCGGAGAATTTAGAATTCACTACGCTGGGTTCTTTGACCCGGGCTTTGGTTATGGAGTCAACGGCACCAAAGCTGTGCTGGAGGTGCGCGCCCACGAGGTTCCTACCCTTTTGGAGCACGGGCAGATCGTCGGGAAACTGGTGTATCACGCAATGGCACAGGTCCCTGAGAAGGTCTACGGGCCGGCGATCGGCTCGTCGTATCAGAAGCAGGGCCTGACGCTGAGCAAGCAGTTTGTGCGCAACATGGGGAATTTGTGACAGCGACAGTGGTCTAGTGTCTTTTCGCCAACGTGTATGTCACCAGAGCGGAAATGACGGCACCTGCGACGGCTGCTACGCAACTGCCAGGTATCGTTAAGAAGGTACCATTATGCCGCCCGAACCAGTTTGCATTTCGGCGCTGGTTTCGAGGAAGGCCTGCACCGCATCGCGGATGTTGCGCCGCGCCTCGTCGTTGGTCGCTCCGCAGCCCGTTTGGAGCGGGCGGCGGCAGGAAGCGCTATTTGAGAACGAGGAGGTTGCGGCGGTACTGTGCGCCGGCCAGGTGGCTCAGGGCCTGGTCCGTGGTGACGAGGATGCCGTCTTCCTTCACTGCGAGGCCGAGCAGATACGCGTCCGTAATCTGTTGGTGCCCAAACAGCCGGCCCTGAAAAGGCGCGGCAAGGGTGGTCCAGCCGGTGGAGATTGGCCAAAAGCGATAACCAGGATGCTGCGAAAAGCGCTCGAGGAGTTCCGTTGCCGCCTGGAGGGAGCGGGCGCCAGCGGCAGCACGAGTGATAACGCGCAGAAAACCCGCTTCGGTGAAAGCACATACGCCCCAGCCAGACCGGCCAGCGGAACGAAACCAATTGGCTACGAGTTCATGATGGATGTGCTCGCGGTCGGCGAGGGCGATCAGCGCGTTGACGTCGAGCAGATGCCCCGCGCTATTCAGCGTCGTCCTCCTGGAACTTCCTGACCATTTCAGGGGTGATCACATGGCCGCGCGAGCGGAACACCGGAAGACCGTGGGGCCCCATTTCGATCTCGGAGGACGCCGCTTCCGGTGCCTGCTGCCCCTTGCGAACGAGTTCTCCGAGGGCGGCGCCGAGCGTAATTCCACGCGCATTGGCGTAGATCGATGCCAACTCATGAATGTCGTCGTCAAGTGTCACACTGGTGCGCATGTGGCTATACTGCATCATTCTGGATATTGATGCAACGGGCGCGACAAGGGCTGATATTCGACCCTGCTTCTTCGCGATCCTGCCTTTCGCGGTCACTACATTTTGCCGCGTCAAGTGTGGCATCATGTAGGGCATGGTTGCTGCCAACTATCAAAGTGTCGCCGGCGGGAAATGCGACGGAGGCTCAGAAGATCAAGGGCCAACAAAAAGCCCGTCAAGGCAAAGGATAAGAGTTCATCCTAATGCAACGGAAAAAGGACCCTCAAAGTGCTAAAGGGGATGAAATCCTCCGCCAAATGCGGGAGGACACCAGTTCCAAACAGCATCTTGATCGGCAGAAGATTAGAGCAGAGATTGCTATACGCAAGCAATGGAAGCGAGAGACGGGTAGTATCTCAAACCCGTGCGCGTTTACCAGGCAAGAAGAAACGGGCTTCGTCTCTCGACGAAGCCCGGTGCTTGCCGCACGGGCGGACGCGCTTCGCGCCGCTCGAATGGCTGGTGCTTAGTACATGCCTTCCATGCCGCCGCCGTGTCCGCCGCCCGCGGGGGCTCCGGACTTGGCTTCCGGAATTTCGGAAACCATGGCTTCGGTGGTCAGCATCAGACCGGCGATCGACGCGGCGTTCTGCAGCGCCGTGCGCGTCACCTTGGTTGGGTCGATAACGCCCGCCTTCACCAGGTCCTCAAAGGTGTTGGTCTGAGCGTTGTAGCCGTAGTGGGGGTCCTTGCTTTCGAGGATCTTGCCCACCACAACCGCGCCTTCTTCGCCGGCGTTGCCGACGATCTGGCGAAGAGGCTCTTCGAGCGCGCGGCGAACGATCTGCGCGCCGATCTTCTCGTCACCCACGAGGGTGCCGATCAGGTCGAGAACGTCCTTCTCGCAGCGAACCAGAGCCACACCGCCGCCGGGGACAATGCCTTCCTCGACCGCAGCGCGAGTTGCGTGCATCGCATCCTCGACGCGAGCCTTCTTCTCCTTCATCTCGGTTTCGGTAGCTGCACCGACCTTGATGATGGCGACGCCGCCGACCAGCTTGGCGAGCCGCTCCTGGAGCTTCTCGCGATCGTAGTCGGAGGTGGTCTTCTCGACCTGGCTGCGAATTTCCTTCACGCGGCCTTCGATGGCCTTGGACTCGCCACGGCCTTCGACGATCGTGGTGTTGTCCTTGTCGATGGTGACGCGCTTGGCCTTGCCCAGGTCCTCAAGCTTGATGTTCTCCAGCTTGATACCGAGGTCTTCGGTGACAGCCTTGCCGCCGGTGAGGACGGCGATGTCGCCCAGCATTGCCTTGCGGCGATCCCCGAAGCCGGGCGCCTTGACGGCGGCGACGTTCAGCGTGCCACGCAGCTTGTTCACGACCAGGGTGGCTAGCGCTTCGCCGTCGACATCCTCGGCAATGATGACCAGCGGCTTGCTGTTGCGGGCAACCTGCTCGAGCAGCGGAAGCAGATCCTTCATCGAGCTGATCTTCTTCTCGTAGATCAGAATGTAGGGCTCTTCGAGGACCACTTCCATGCGGTCGGGATCGGTGACGAAATAGGGGCTCAGATAGCCGCGGTCGAACTGCATGCCTTCGACCACTTCCAGCTGCGTCTCGAGCGTCTTCGACTCTTCAACCGTGATGACCCCGTCCTTGCCGACCTTCTTCATCGCCTCGGCAATGATGTTGCCGATGGTGATGTCGGAGTTGGCGGAGATGGTGCCGACCTGTGCGATCATGTCGCCGGTCACGGGCTTGGAGAACTTCGCCAGCGCTCCACCGGTCACGGTGCCGTCCTCGGCACGCTTGCCGACCACAGCCTCAACCGCCTTGTTGATGCCGCGTTGCAGCGCCATCGGGTTCGCGCCGGCGGCAACAGTCTTGACGCCTTCGCGATAGATGGCCTGCGCCAGCACCGTCGCGGTGGTGGTGCCGTCGCCGGCTACATCACTGGTCTTCGACGCCACTTCGCGCACCATCTGGGCGCCCATGTTCTCGAGCCCATCCTTCAACTCGATCTCTTTCGCCACCGTCACACCGTCTTTGGTGATGGTGGGCGAACCGAATTTCTTTTCGATGACGACGTTGCGGCCCTTTGGCCCCAGCGTCACTTTCACCGCATCCGCCAGAATATTCACGCCGCGCAGAATTGCCTGGCGCGAATCTTCTCCGTGCAGAATTTGCTTTGCCATTTGCTTAATCTCCTTGATGAATCTTTCCCTGCTGTTTCAATTTCGCGGGCAGCTCCCCTCGACCGTCATCCTGAGCGGAGCGCCGCAGGCGCGCAGTCGAAGGACCTGCATTTACTTCTTCAATATGCCGAGGACTTCTTCTTCGCGCATGATCAGGAACTCTTCCCCGTCGATGCGAATCTCGGTGCCGGAGTATTTGCCGAAGAGGATGCGGTCGCCCTTCTTCACATCGAGCGGGAAAACCTTGCCCTCATCGTTGGATTTGCCCTTGCCCACGGAGATGACTTCGCCTTCCTGGGGCTTTTCCTTGGCTGTGTCGGGGATGATGATGCCGCCGCGCACGGATTCGCTCTCCTCGATCCGGCGGACGAGGATTCGATCATGCAGCGGAGTAAATGTGCTGATTGCGGTTGCGGATGCAGTTGCTGTAGGCATTGCGTTGCTTCTCCTTCAGAGTTCCTGGAGCGCGCGCTTACGCGCCGGTCGCTCCGCGTGGCGTTACCCGCGAGAACCATCCCGCGGAAGAAAACGATACTTTGAGGCCATTACCTGTTTCGGGTTCGGGCGACCGCTGGACGGGTATTTCGGGTCCAGAACGGCAAGGCGCGGTTTCTTGTGCGCGAATACCGTCATTTAGCACTTTCGCCCTATGACTGCTAACATATCCGGCTGATGCTGTGAATGTCAAGGGGGGCCAAGGTAAAAAGTGAGTGAATTACGCTCATATAATGAGAGCGGGCCGACGGAGGGCGGAAAAGCCCCGAAAGGACGGGTTCCCGATCATTCCCGAACATCACTCTGCGTGCAGAGCCACGGTCGGATCGACCGACGCCGCCCGGCGAGCCGGAAGATAACTCGCCAGCAGTGACGCTAATCCGAGAATGATGGGAACTGCAACCAGGGTGGGCAGATCCCAGGCGCGGACCTGAAAAAGCAGGGTGCGGAGAAGCATGGCAGTGGCGAGCGAGCAGAGCAGTCCGGCCCCGATACCGAGGAGCGTGAGCCAGGCTGCTTCGCGCAGGATGAGGCGGTAGACGGCGCTGCGTTGCGCGCCGAGGGCCATGCGCACGCCGATTTCGCGGGTACGCTGGCTGACCGAATACGCGATCACTCCATAGAGGCCGACTACGCTCAGCAGAAGCGCGAGAGCGGCGAAGCCTCCGACGACCCATGCGGAGGAACGATGCAGCCAGGCCGATGGGGAGTCGTGGAGGCGGCGGCTCATCGTATCGGGCTGGTAGGTGGCGAGGCCGGGATCGATGCCGTGAATCGCCGCGGAGACGGTGGGGAGAAGCGAGTCTTCGTCCTGTGCGGCGCGGAGGAGGACGGCGAAGTCGTTGGGCGGCGTTTGGTTAAAGGGGACGTAGAGGGCGGAGCGCGGGGCGGCGTCGAGTTGGCCTTCCTGAATGTCGTTGACGATGCCAACGACGGTGATATGGGCCTTGGGGTCGCCGTCGGAGTAAACCTGCTGGCCGATGGGATCCTGATTGGGAAAGAACTGTTTGGCGAGTTGCTGATTGATGACGCCGACGAGGAGCTTCGAGGCGTCTTCATCTTCGGTGAAGAGGCGGCCGCGAATGAGCTGTGCCTGGAGGGTGGTGAAATAGCTGGCGCTGACTTCGCGGTCGATGACTTCCCGGAGGTCGTCGTGATGGGGCTGCCCGAAGACAGCCAGGGTGATGGTGCCGTCTCCGTCGCCGAGGGGGAGCACGCTGGTGAACGCTACGGAGCGGACGCCGGGGAGGGTGGCGACGCGTGTCTGAATCTGGCGCTCGAGCGCAATGAGAGCAGGATTTTTAGCGTAGGCAGGCGACTCGGCGCTGACTTGCAGCGTGGCGAGGTGGTCGGAGATGAGGCCGGTATCGGTATGGAGGAGGCGGTAAAAGCTTTTGCCGAGGAGGCCCGCGCTGACGAGGAGCACGACGGCCATGGTGAGTTCAACGACGACGAGATTGGAGCCGAAGCGGCGCCAGACGGTGCCGGCGAAACTGCGGCCGCCGGAAGAGAGGTCGGCGTGGAGGTCGGCGAGCGAAACGCGAAGCGCGGGCATGATCGAAAAGAGCACGGCGGAAGCCAGGGAGACGACGATCGCGAAGAGGACGACGCGGAAGTTGAGCCCGAGTTCGGTGAGGTAAGGCATGGTCGCGAGTTGGTCTTTGGGGATGAAGCCGGTGGCGGAGCGCATGGCGAGGAGGGCGAGCGCCGTTCCGAGGATTCCGGCGAATGCGGCGAGGACAACGCCTTCGGTGATGAAGAGGAGGGTGAGCCGCACGCGCGAGGCTCCGACGGCGCCGCGGACGGCGAACTCGCGACGGCGGCTTTCAGAGCGGACCAGGAGAAGGCTGGCGACGTTGACGGTGGCGATGAGGAGCAGCAGCGCAGCCCCGGCGAGAAGGACGAGGAGGATGGGGCGGACGTCGCCAACGATGAGGTCGGGGGCGAGCATCATGAACACGCCGCGGCCTTTGTTGGAATCGGGATACTGACGCTCGAGTTGCGCGACGATGGTGCGCATGTCGGCGAATGCGGCGGCGAGGGAGACGCCGGGCTTGAGGCGGGCGAGGCCAAATGCGCTGTGGCAGCCGCGAATTTTTTCGCACTCACCGTCGGCACGCTCGGTAACAAAGAAGTCGGCGGGCTCGGCGGGGGCGAAATGAAACTCACGCGGGAGGACACCGATGATGGTGTTGGGCTGTCCATCGAGAACCACGGTTTGGCCGATGGCGTCGGCGCGGCCGCCGAAACGGCGCTGCCATGCGGAGTAGCTGAGGATCGTCCCGCGAGGTTGGCCGGGCTGGTCGTCGTTGGGGCGGAAATCGCGGCCCAGCGCGGGTGTGACGCCGAGGGTGCGGAAGAAACCGGCGCTGACGCGGGATCCATCGGCCTTTTGCGTGCCGGTAGGGGTTTGGAGGAGGAACCCGTAGGGCGCGTAGATGTCGAGAGAGGAGAAGACGGTGTTCTGGTTCTTCCAGTCGATGTAGTCCTTGTAGGAAAGGTGGAAACGCGGGCCGAGCGAGTTGCTTTCGAAAAGGACGACGAGGCGCGAGGGGTTCTGATAGGGCAATGGCTTGATGAGAGCGGCGTCGACGAAGCTGAAGATGGCGACGCTGGCCGCGATGCCGAGCGTGAGGATGAGGATGGCGGTGGTAGCGAAGCCGGGATTTTTGCGGAGCTGGCGGAGGGCGAAGCGAAAATCCTGGAGAACGCTTTCGATACCGAGGCCGGCGATCGCATGGGATTCGTCGCGGAAGCGGACGTCGTTGCCGAAGCGGCGGGCGGCGGCGTAGCGGGCTTCCTGGGCGGACATGCCCTCAGCGAGGAAGGCGCTTTCAGCCTGGTTGCGATGGAAGGCCATCTCCTCTTCAAGCTCACGGTTGTATTTTTCGGAGCGGACCACGAGCCGCAGTTTCCGGAGGATGCGAGTGAGACGGTCAAGACCGTTCATGAGAATCTCCTGCCTTGTTATGCGCTCTGGAGGACGCGGGCTATGCCGGCAATCACCTGGTCGAACTGGGAGAGCTCGAGGCCGAGCTGCTTTTTGCCGGCGGCGGTGAGCGTGTAGTAGCGGGCGCGGCGGTTGGTTTCCGTCATCTTCCACTCGGCTTTGACCCAACCCTGGACGAGCAGCCGCTGCAGCGCCGGATAGAGCGAGCCTTCTTCCACGGTGAGAACGTCGTCGGAGACGCGGCGGATGGAAAGAGCGATACCGTAGCCGTGCATGGGGGCGCGCGTCAGAGTTTTGAGAATCAGCATGTCCAGGGTGCCGGGAAGCAATTCGGTTTTCTTGCCCATGACCGTTACCATAGACTACCTATGGATAGGGTGTCAATGGAATTCGTTTGCAAAACCACGCTCCAGCATCAGGGCGTATGCTGGCCTCACCCATGGCGACCACCGTCCGCGCCATCAGCCCAGGTTTGGTCCAGGTGCGACGCGCCCAGAGGGAGTCGCGAGGCAGCGGGGCCGCCCGTATCGCCAACATGCTGTTCGACAAAGACTGGACCGAGTGGCCGCCGATCTATGTCTGGGTGATCGAGCATGAGGAAGGGCTCATCGTGGTGGATACAGGGGAGACATCGCGGGTCCATGAGCGCGGCGCGAAGGCCGGGGATCCTGCGGTTGCGGCGCGCGCATGAATCACAGCATCTTCTTCCCTGGTTTTCCCGGGCTTGCTACCGCAGCGGGAGTGTTCGCAGTGACCTGGCTCATCGTCTATCTAAGGACCAGGCGCCAGCCCGTCGTCTTCGATCCCGCAGGTCAGCACGGAGAGTTCGGCAAAAACCTGCTCCCCATTTATCTGGACATCGCAAAGACCGTCCTCGGTCTCGCAGCCGGCTCAATCGTCCTGCTGGTCGGCTCCATGAACTTCGGTCAGTCGGTCGTCCATCGTTCGCTCACCGGCTACGCCTCGCCGTTGTTTCTGGTGGGCATGAGTATCATCTACGGCGTGCTGTTCATGATCCTGCTCGTCATGAGTTACGAGTATCATCTGCACCATCCCAACGAACCGGGCTCCTATACGGTGCTGCAATACACCCGCAACCAGTCGCTGGGATTCAGCGCTCTCGTCTGCTTCTGTACCAGCTACATCTGGCTCATCGCCGACGCGACAAAGTGAGACGATCCAGATGATCACCATTCTTGGAGCTGGCGGGGACGTCGGAAAGAAGCTGGCTGCGCTCCTCGCCGCAAAGCATCAGCCTTTCCGCGTCATCGGCCGTAATCCGCAGCCGACGCCAGGCGCGACCGAAACAATCGCCGCTGACATCGCAGACCTTGACCAAACCGTCCGCGCCGTCGCCGGCTCCAGCGTCGTTCATCTGCTGGCTGGCCTCAAATACAATCGCAAGATCTGGCGGGAGCTGTGGCCGCGCATCATGAGCAACACCATCGAAGCCTGCAAACGCGCCGGCGCGAAGCTCATCTTTTTCGACAACGTATATATGTACGGCAAGGTCAGCGGTCCCATGACCGAGGAGACGCCCTTCAACCCCTGCAGCAGAAAGGGCGAAATACGCGCGCGGATCGCGGCCACTCTCATCGAGACATGGGAGTCAGGCGCCTTGACCGGCATGATCGCACGCGCCGCCGATTTCTACGGCCCCGATACGCGCAACGGCGTCCCCAATGTGCTGGTCTTCAACCCCTTTTCGCAAAAGGAGAAGGCCTCCTGGCTCGTGAATGATGCCGTTCCTCACTCGTTTACATACACCCCGGACGCCGCGCTGGGACTGATGCAGCTTGCCGAACGGGCGACGGCGTGGAATCAGACGTGGCACCTCCCTACCGCACCCAATCCGCCCACGGGAAAAGAACTCGTCGCCCTGGCCGCGCATGAATTTGGCGTTGCTCCAAAGTATCGAGTGCTGAACAGGACCATGATCGGATTGGCAGGGCTATTCAAACCCGAGATCGCGGAGTCCAGGGAAATGCTCTACCAGAGCGATTCGCCTTATCTCTTCGACTCGAGCAAATTCGCCCGCAAGTTCGGCTTCGCGGGCACGCCCTATGGCGATGGCATTCGAGCGACGGCCGCTGCTTATCGCTCGGATCCGCACAGCTAGGGCCTGGGAACCGATTCCGGGCTCACCCGAATAGTACCGTCTTGCGCCATTTCAGGAAAAACCCACACCCCGAACACGGAGAAGGCCAGGCTCACCCCATAGCAAGAAGCAAACTCCCCTGCGACCCGAACGTCCATACGAATCGATTCCGGGCCCACCCGGAAGTACCGTCTTGCACCATCGCAGGAAAAACCCACACCCCAAACATGGAGAAGGCCAGGTTCACCCCATAGCAAGAAGCTAACTCCCCTGCGACCCGAACGTCCATACGAATCGATTCCGGGCTCACCCGAAAGTACCGTCTTGCGCCATCGCAGGAAAAAACCACACCCCAAACACGGAGAAGGCCAGGTTCAGTGATAAGCCGGTGAGCGAGCTAACTCGGGATCACTGCCGTGTGGCCTTGATTCCGGGCGAATTCGACCACAGCCCGATCGAAGGTGACAAGCATCGCCTGGTTCCCTGCCGCACAGGCGAGCAACCAGCAGTCTCCCACCCACCGCGAGGCGGGCTTTGCTGCGAACGGTTCCGTAGCCTGCCGGAACCCAGCGTCGATATTGCGCGGTTCGGGATAGAAGTCTACGCGCGGGTCCTGAAGCCAGCGGTCGTAAACATCCCTTGCTTTGCGCAGGGTGAGGGTTTGTTTCCCCATCACCGATGCGTTGGTGAGGAGGCGCAACAATCCGATCTGCGTGTGGCGCGAAAAAATGAGCCGATTTTGGTGCGGCAGCAGTCGCAGCCATTTCCATGCCGTGCCGTTGTGCGTGTGGTCCGCGACGGACAATGCAAGCCAGACTGCAAAACAGACATTGTAATCAGGAAAAAATGAGGTCATGCGGGTTCTCGTCCTCCGGGAATCGCGGGCCGAGCTTCCCCGAACCGCAAACGAGAGGACCGGGTACCGCTTCTTTTTCCCCTGCGTCTGTATAAACCTGCTCGATCGCCCATACGATTAGCGAACCAATGGAAGTGCCCAAGCTTTCCGCGCGATGCCGAAGGCGGTGATACAGGGGCTCCGGGATATCGACGTTCGTTCGGATGGCCACGACATTACTATGTCGCAAATGCCAGTGGCATGCGCAACACCCAGGCCCAAATGGAGCGCCTGCAACTTTAGAAGTAGATAAGTATATGCGCAACTTCGCATATACTAAGCCAATGCCCGATTCCCTGCGCCAATTTAAGGCCGAGATCTTTCAGGCCCTGGCTCATCCCACCCGGATCGCGATCCTCGAACAGCTAAAGGATGGAGAGCTGACCGCCGGCAGTTTTGTCGAGCGGCTGGGCCTTGAACAGGCGAATCTGTCGCAGCATCTCGCCGTGATGCGGGCGCGGCAGATTGTGGTCACGCGCAAGGTGGGCAATCAGGTTTTCTACTCAGTGCGGGATCCGCTCATGCTCGAAATATTGGCTCTGATGCGCCGATATTTCCATAAGCAGGTGGCCGATTCCATGGCGACGATGGAGCAGTTGGAGAAGGCCGAGAGGCGACGGCCATGAGGATTCCGGAGAACTGGCTCCCCCGATCTGTAACAGCGCTACGCACCTATTCGGCCCGGCGTTTCAGCCACGATCTCGCTGCCGGCGTAACGGTGGGACTGGTGGCTCTCCCGCTCGCGATGGCTTTCGGCATCGCTTCCGGCGTTACTCCCCAGGCCGGGTTGTACACCGCGGTGGTCGCCGGATTCCTGATCTCCGCCCTGGGCGGTTCGAGGGTACAGATCGGCGGCCCGACCGGGGCGTTTGTCGTGATCGTGGCGGGAATCGTCGCGCGCTTCGGTACGGAGGGGCTGGCTCTGGTCACTCTGATGGCCGGCGGCATGCTCGTCATCATGGGCATCACCGGCCTCGGCGCCGCGGTCAAGTTCATTCCCCGCCCCGTGATTATCGGATTCACGAACGGCATCGCGCTGCTGATCGCCTCAACACAGATCAAAGATTTCCTGGGGCTGCGAACCGGCGCGGTTCCCAGCAGCTTTCTCCCACGCATGAAAGTCCTGGCCGAGAATATCGGCAGTGTGCATTGGCCAGCCTTAGCGATCGGCTGCGCAACCCTGGCCATCATTCTTCTCTGGCCGCGCGTCAGTCGTCGCATTCCCGGTTCGATTCTTGCCGTGCTGGGCTGTACCGCGGTCGCCGTGCTGATGCATCTCCACGTCGAAACCGTCGGCACGCGCTTTGGCGGCATTCCTCAGGGCTTTCCGCCGTTCACGCTCCCGCACTTGCATGCGGAGCACATTCTGCCGCTGCTGCCCTCGGCGCTGACGGTGGCTCTGCTCTGCGCCATCGAGAGCCTGCTCTCGGCTGTGGTCGCGGACGGCATGGCGGGCGACCGGCACAACTCCAACGTGGAACTGGTAGCACAGGGGGTTGCCAATATCGCCTCGCCGCTGTTTGGCGGCATTCCCGCCACCGGCGCAATCGCCCGCACCGCCACCAACATCCGCTCCGGCGCCCTCACTCCCGTCTCAGGGATGGTTCACGCCCTCACCCTGCTCGCCATCCTCCTCGTCGCCGCCCCGCTGGCGCGTTTCATTCCGCTGGCGACGCTCGCCGCCGTCCTGTTTGTCGTCGCGTGGAACATGGGCGAGTGGCGCGAAATCGGCGGCGTGTTCCGGATGGCGAAGGCCGATATTGCGGTATGGGCGGTGACCTTTGGGCTGACGGTGATGGCCGACCTCACCGTCGCTGTGGGCGTGGGCATGGCGCTCGCGGCGTTGCTCTACATCTACCGCATTGCGGAGACGACAACCGTCGAACCGGTGACCGAGGAATATCTGCGCGAAGGACAAGCGCACATTCTGCAGAACAGGGAAATTCCTGCCGACGTTGCCATCCTGCGCATTCACGGTCCCTTCCTCTTCGGCACCACGCAGAAACTCGAGGAGGCCACCCGCGATCTGAGCAGCTTCCCCTCCATCGTCATCCTGCGCCTGCGCAACATGACCGCGCTCGACGCCACCGGACTCTACGCCCTCGAAGTCTTTGACGAACGCCTGCGCGAGTCTGGTCGCACCTTACTGTTCTGCGGAGCGCGCGATCAGCCCGCTCGACTGTTGGCGAGAGCCGATTTTGTCGAAGAGGTGGGACCCGAGAATATTCTGCCCAATGTGCAGGCCGCACTCGCTCGCGCTCGAGCCATCAGCAGCAGCTTGCTCGAACCCAGCGCCGAAACGCCCATCGACCTGCACCTGATCGAAGCCTGCTGTCCTGTCCCTGAAATTCGCTAAGGAAGCCCTGCTTAAGCCGCTGTCTTGAAACAGCATGCGAAAAAAGAACACCCCGCAACTCGGAGAAGGCCAGGTTCACCCCACAGAGCGGATTTCGTCGAAGAGGTGGGACCCGAGAATATTCTGCCGAATGTGCAGGCCGCTCTCGCCCGCGCTCGAGCCATCGGCAGCAGCCAGCTCGAACCCAGTACCGAAACGCCCATCGACCTGCAACTGATCGAAGCCTGCTGTCCTGTCCCTGAAATTCGCTAAGGAAGCCCTGCTTAAGCCGCTGTCTTGAAACAGCATCCGAAAAAAGAACACCCCGCAACTCGGAGAAGGCCAGGTTCACCCTACAGCAAGAAGCAAACTCCCCTGCGAGCAGCACGTCAATGCGAATCGACTCTGGTTCGCCCCGAAAGTACTACCTTGCACCTCTTTGGGAAAAAAGTCTCAACTCCGGCCCTTCCGCAAGCGTGCAAAAAAAAACACCTCCAAACTCGGAGAAGGCCAGGTTCACCCCATAGCAAGAAGCGGACTCCCGTGCGACCCGAACGTCAATGCGAATCGATTCTGGTTTACCCCGAAAGTACTGCCCTGCACCTTTTTGAAAAAAACAGTCTCAACTCCGCCCTTGTACTTCTTCCGCAAGCTGGTCAGCTTTTCTCCGGCTCTCCGGCTCTCCGGCTCTCCGGCTCTCCGGCTCTCCGGCGCGCAGCTATGACGGGGCATAGACAGCCGGCCGTCCCGCAAAGAGCTCTAAAATGGCCCCTGAGGGCTTTTCTTCCTGCACTTCCCTTCGTCAAATTGTTCGATGAACCTCAGGGGCAGGACACTAACCGCCCTCGAACCGCCCACCCACTTTTCTCCAACCAGCTTCCCCTTCTGTGGCACTATGGCTGAACCATGCCCGGAACCCGGCCGACCGCCGCACCCAGCACCGCACCACGCGCCAACGCCGACGACCACCACCTGCACCGCTGCCTGAACCTCCGCGATCTGGTCCTCGCACAAATCCTCTGCGTGGTGGGCAGCTCGTGGGTTGGCGTTGCCGCGGGCCTTGGGCGCGCGCAATCGCTGGTGTGGGTCGCGGCCATGCTCCTCTTCTATGTGCCCATGGCCGCATCGGTCGTCTCCCTGAACCGCCGCATGCCCCTCGAAGGCGGCCTCTACGTCTGGGCGCGCGAGGCCTTCGGCGATCTTGGCGGCTTTCTCACCGCATGGAATCTGTGGGTCTACGGGGTCGCAGTCACCGCGACCATCCTCTATGCCATTCCCACCGAGCTTTCGTATCTGATCGGCCCGGCTGCGTCGTGGCTGCCGGAGAACCGGCTCGCATCGCTCGCCATCGTCACGCTGATGCTGGCTGGCGTGACCTTCGCCGCGGTGCGCGGCCTCGAACTGGGCAAGTGGATCCACAATATCGGCGGTATCGCCATCCTCATCGTCTTCGCCGGACTGATCCTGCTGCCACTGGTGGCATTCGCGCGGCACATGCCTGTGCGCTACTCGCCGTTCTCGATCGCCGCCCCGCCCCTCGACCTGCGCTCTTTTGCCCTCTTCGGGCAGATGCTCTTCGGAGCCCTCTGCGGCCTCGAGTACATCGCGATCCTGGCGGGTGAGAGCCGCGACCCGGCGCGCTCCATCGGGCAGTCGGTCATCGTCTCTTCCCCCGTGATCTGCGCGATGTTCATCCTGGGCACGGCATCGATCGTAGCCCTGGTCCCGCGCGCCCACATCGATTTCATCGCGCCCATTCCGCAAGCCATGCGCATGACGCTCGGGACGACTGGTGTGGGCAACGTCGCCGCAATTCTCGCCATCCTGCTCCTGCAGCTTCGCCTCCTGGGAGCGACGAGCTACATCTTCACCGGAGTCACCCGGCTGCCGATGGCCGCTGGCTGGAACCATCTCGTCCCCGAGTGGTTCACCCGGCTCGATCCGCGCCACGGTACGCCCATCAACTCCATCGCCTGCACCTCGGCGCTGGTCTTCGCGCTGATCCTGCTGGCCAGCACCGGCGTTCACGCGCAGGAGGCGTATCAGCTCCTGACCAACGCCAGCCTCACCCACTACGAAGTTGCCTATCTGGCGATGTTCGCGGTGCCACTGGTCGGAGCCGCCGCCCTCCGCCGTTCGCTGCCCACCTGGCTCAAGTGGACTTCGGCAGTCGGCTTCGCCGCCACACTCTTCAGCCTCTTTATCTCTGCTTACCCGTTCGTGAACGTAGTCAGCCCGCGCACCTACACAATCAAGATTCTCTCGACGATCGTCCTGAGCAACCTGATTGCGGTCGGCTTCTACCTTCTCCGCACGCGCACCGCTCGACAGGAAAAAGCCGCGCTCGAAGACGCGGCCTGATCGCACTCCAGCTACTGCTTAGCGAGGTCGAGTTCGATTGTGATCTTCACCTCGTCGCCTAACATCGCCGCTGGCATGCCCGCGCCGATGCCGAAATCGAGGCGATGAACCGTGGTGGTCGCCGAGAATCCCGTGTGGGTCTTCTTATCCATGCCCGTAACCGGGGCGGTGGGACCATCGACGTCTAGCACCACCGGCTTGGTCACGCCTTTGATCGTCAGGTTGCCATTGACCTGTAGACCCGACCCGCCCTTCGCGATGCTGGTACTGGCGAAGGACGCGGTGGGATAGGTGGCGGCATCGAAGAAGCGCGTGCCCTTAAGGTCGTTGTCGCGCCCAGGTACGCCGGTGTCGATGCCGGCCACATTGATGGTCGCGTTGACCGTGGATTTGGTGACGTCCTGGTCGTCGTAAACGAGAGTCGCGTCGACGGTGCCGAACCTTCCGTGAACGTTGGACACGGCCATGTGTTTGACCGCGAAATCCACCTCACTGTGGTTCGGGTCAGATTTCCAGGTGGACGCCTGGGCCATCGCCAGCGGTGCGGCCAGCGCGAGAATAGCGGGAGCAAGAATGGCAGGTGCAAGGAGAGCGGAGGCGAGGGTTCGAAGCTTCATGCTGAATCCTTTCGGTTAGTAGACGGACCTGGGGTTTCGAACTCTTCAAGCTTAGACAAGTCTTTGCTTCTTGGGAAATTGCCCCCGCCCAACTTCCGGCTACGGAAGCTCTGATCACGCGGCTGTTTTGAAGAGCCACGGCTTGCGGGCACGGCTTTAGGTGTGGAGGCTCAAAAGGTTGTTCCGATCGAGGCCGGAGCGACTGATGGGAGGGGCGAGGCTTGGAGCACCGCTTAGGAGCACCGCCTGGGGGCACGCCCTGGGGGCACACCTTCACAGCCCGCAGAAAAGACCAACCCCAAAGCACAGCGAAGGCCAGGTTCACCCCATAGCAAGAAGCAAACTCCCCCGCGACCCGACCGTCCATGCGAATCGATCCCGGTTCACCCCGGGAGTACTGTCCTGCACCATTTTGGCAAAGCACAGCCCCAACCCCGCCTTTGCACTCCTTCCGCTATCTGTTCAGCCTTTCTCCGGCTCTCCGACGCGCAGCTTTGACCCTGCCCCTGCCGTAAAGAGCACTGAAAACTGGCCTTAGCTCCCGGGGAATGGTTCTCGAAGGCTGAATCAGACGGGCCAAGGTCCGGTTCAGGTCCCGCAACCCGATAACCCCAGAGTAATGCCTGATTAGATAACGCTGGTTTCCCCCTCCGGGGTATGGACCAGCCCCGGAAACCGGAGCACACTCTTATATGGGAACCCCCCAGACCAATCTGAACACCGGCCCGCACTCCGGCCTGAACGCCAGCCTGAAAGCCAGTCAGGTTGGGCTTGCCGCCACCGCATCCAACCGCCAGCCGACATTTCTCATGTGTCCGCCAACGCACTATGAGGTTAACTACGTCATTAATCCCTGGATGTCGGGCAACGTCCACCGATCCTCGCGCGAGCGCGCCGCACAGCAGTGGGACCAGCTCCATGCCGCCCTGCGTCAGATAGCCCAGGTGCTGCTCGTCGAACCGCAGCCCGGCTCCCCCGACATGGTCTTCACCGCCAACGCCGGCCTGGTGCGCGACGGCATCGTGGCCCTGAGCAGCTTTCATCATCCCGAGCGTCAGGGCGAGGAGCCGCATTTCCGCCGCTGGTTTCACGAATCGGGATTCGCCGTGTGCGACATCCCCCGCATGACTCCGTTTGAAGGCGAGGGCGACGCCCTCTTCGAGGCGGCTGGCGAACGTCTCTGGGCCGGCCACGGACCGCGAACCCGCCAGGACAGCCATCGGCGCCTCACAGAGCTCTGGGATGTGGAAGTGGTTTCGCTGCGACTCGTCGACCCGCGCTTCTATCATCTGGACACCTGCTTCTGCCCGCTCTCAAACGGCGATATGATGTACTTCCCGGCCGCCTTCGACGACGAGTCGCAGAGAAAAATCGAAGCCCGCTACGGCCGGTCGAAAAGGATCACCGTCTCCGAAGAAGACGCCCTGCAGTTCGCCTGCAACGCCGTCAACGTCGGCAGAACCATCCTGCTGAACACGGTAAGCAAGGAGCTATGCGCCCGGCTCGAAGCCAGAGGCTTTCAAACCGTTCAGGTCGAGCTGACAGAATTTCTGAAGGCGGGAGGCGCTGCCAAGTGCCTCGTCCTCCGGCTCAGCGAGATGGACGTAACCCACCGCGCCTGACCAGTGCCCAAACATCCTCGGGTTTGGTATGTGGGGCTGGCTACAATCGATTGCTGCCACCCAGTACGACGATATGCTGCGATCGGCTCATTTCGGTCTCTCATGTCGCTGGCACGGCGGATGCGATTGAGCTCGGCCGCTCCAGACCGTTTACCGAAAGGCAACTTCCGGGTAGGCGACGATAGACCCAGAACCGCATTCTAAGGCTTCCGCCAGGGCGACTCCGCCGAGCATCGCGTCGGCCTGGTCTCCATGTCAACCGGCAGGCCGTCCTGCCTTCACGTGCAATGTTGATTCGCGGCTAACGAGGTGCCGATACTTCGATAATCTGGCCGCTTTCTGAAGCGACCCGCTCGGCCTCGGCAAACTCTGCCTTGTGCGCCTCCAGCATAGCCTTCGTCGTCACCATCCTGAAGTGCGAACCCGGCGGAAACTGCGCCAGTTTCTCCTCGAAGTTCGCCATGCCCTTGCCCGAATACCAGCCGAGCGTGTAGTCCAACTCGTCCTCGGGCCACCAGATCATGTTCAATATGAATTCGCCACTCTCCAGCGTCTGCAGAGCGCTATCGAGTTCGCTCTGCCTCACCGGACTCGTCAGCTCCTTGAGACGCCGGACCGTCGCCGCGTCGGCGAACCACGCCTGCCCAAGCAAGATACCCTGCACGAGGGACCATTCCCGGCCGTTCTCCGAGCCCAAGCCAGTCATGTCCGGCAAGCGGCGCAGTAATTCCTCGGGGTTATCCTTCCACTGTCGATGAAATTTCTCCAGCCGCGCCCATAGTGCATTCTCTGCCGCGGGCGACCCATTGCGTTGGAGCGCCTGGGCGGCGTCGCTCGCCACCGAGGGCGCAGGATCATCGAGCTGCTGGATGGCCAGCTTCTCCACCTGCGGCATGCGGGCGTAATCGTGCAGCTCACTGAGCTGCGATCGAAAGCAGCCAGTCGTTTTGCGGAGAGCCAGTGCGGCGGTGAGCTCCTTCACGCCGTAGTCAGGATTGAGGCGCAGAAAGTAGCGCAGCATGGCCGCCTGCGGAAAGCACGCCCAATCGCCGCGATGCGCCTCGTAAATCGACTCGAGCGCCGGCAATGTATTCTCGCTGCCGTAGCGATCGAAGAGTTGAAAGCTCACATCCGCCGCGCCGCTCCGCCGGATCGTTTCAAGCCACCCGGCTTCGAACTGCGGAAGAGTACGCTCCGGCAATAGCCCCAGTACGCCGATGCCGATGTCTCCCCGCGGCTTCGCAATCTCCTGAAGCATCGGAGGTCGTGCCTCTTCGGGCGCAACCTGCCAGAGGCGGAGCAACGCGTATTCGCGATTCGGATGGTTCGTTGCGCGGTTCGGATTCGCAGGCCCGTCGACGATCTGCTTGAGCACGGGCAACCACTCGGGGCCGCCAACCTCCGCCCAGCGATATTCGATCAGTTCGTTCCGCTTCTCGATGGGCAGCGTGGCCGAATTCGCTACGAGCAACTGCCGCCAGTGCGACGTTGCCTCCGGGCCCAGCGGCAAGCCAGACAGCAGCATCTCGCTCGCAGTGGTCGCCAGTGCGGCCGCACTACGGGGCACGGTCGAAGCCTGCTCCATGTGTTCATCGATTCGCCGCTCGACGTCGGCGTAGTGCGCGTCGGTTGCGCGGCGCCACTCCTCCTGGTGATTGGGGTCGTAGGGCGGCAGGCGCAGCATCGGATCCGACAGCATCTCGAGTGCGACCAGCGTCGCGATGTACTCGCGCGTCACGGGATGGTCCGGATCGGATAATTCCGCCTTCATGGCGCGAATCGCCACGTCGCGAAACGGCGTGCCGAAAAGTCCGAACTTGAACTCCCAGTCGAACGATCCCGTCCCGGAGCCGTAGCGGCGCGCGAGTTCACGGGTGCTCGCCTCAGAGCCGAGAAAACGCAGCACCCGCGCCGCGTGCTTCTTCTCCTCGTCGCTGGCATACGGCGAGTCGAGATCCCTGGTGGCGCCGGCGAGCTGCGCAGCTTGCCAGTCGGGATCGGCCGGCTGCACTTCGAACTCGACCGAGTTCGATCGCAACGGGAAGATCGTGTTGCTCCAGGTTGCCGGGTCGCCTTCCTTGCCGAGTTTCATCCGGTTGCCGACGATGGTCAGGCGGTACGATCCCGGCGGCAACGACTTCCACTCGTTCAGCTCCAGAACCATGGTCACCGGCTGGCGAGCCGGATCCTGATCCGAGGACAGGCCGCCGCCCGATATAGCCCGCAGGGAATGGAAGTAGTCATCGAGCGGATCGGTGCCGCGTTCGGGATCGAGGCAGAAGATCTCCGTACCCGACAGGCGGCCGCTGCGATCATAACCGGCGTTGTTGACCACATATTTATCGCTACTGTCGGCTCTGTACTCGGCGGAAAGGGCAATGATCTCGCCCCCGTGAAAGACCGACTGGCCGTTTGTAAGGCTCAGGTGGAGTGACGCGTCGCCGGGCGGGCTGGATATTCCGGCACACTGGCTGGCCTGTCCACAGGTGTCAGTTGCAGAGCACAAGGCGAGGAGCACGCCGAGAGCCGCAGACGCAGCCCCACAACGGCGAGGAACCATGGAGTGCTTTTCCAGGGACATCTCCCTGGAGCGATCAGACTATTCGCTGGAGCGATCGGACTATTCGCGCCAGTATCAAAGACAAAAGACCGCTCCGTGAGTTCAAGTATTCGACCTCGGCAAGAGGCGAAAGTAACAAGCCTCGTCGTGGCTTCGCTTTACGGAGAGATTCGAATTTCGGCGTTGGAGGGCTGAAAATCCAGTTCCGGTCGGTTGACCTGCCAACCAAAAGTACTTGTTGCTACAAACATTCCAGCACTGGGTCGCCGCATATACTCGGTGGCAAAATTCGTTCTATTCAGCAAGTGGGTCAGGTGACCGAACCGAAAGCAATTCCGTCGCATCCGGTGAGCAAGTTCAAGCAGCGTTTTGCGTGCCCTGGTGGGATTCCCCTAAAATGAATAGCCATATGCGCCACGATCACGAAGAATTGCTGGAGAGCCTTCTGAGCGGCAAACTGCCGCGCAACCTGACCTGGAGCGCGGTGGTCGATCTGATCGGCCAGATCGGAGAAGTTCAGCCCCACGGAAACGATGAGTTCGCCTTCGTGGTGGGCTCGCAAAAGGAGCTCTTCAAGCGTCCCAGCACTCACAATCTCGAAGTGGAAGAGATCGCCCGTTTGCGCAGGTTCCTCAGGGAAGCCGAGGTCTCTGGCAAATCCGCCGCAGCTCAACCTGCCGGGCGTATGGTCGTCGTAATCGACCATCAGTCCGCCCACATTTATCACGATCAGGGTGGCAGCCGGCCTCAGGACGACGTTGCCGTCAAGCCCTACGACCCCTTCGGATTTCAACACCACCTCATCCACCGCAAGGAAGCCCATTACCAGGGTGAACGTGTTCCCGAGGAGGACTCATATTATGAAGAGATATCCAAAGATCTGGTCCATGCCGATACGATCGTACTGATCGGCCATGCGACCGGAAAGAGCAGCGCCGTTGTTTTCCTGAGCGAATATCTAAAGAGCCATCATCCGGAGACCTTTCAGCGAATCATTGCCACCGAAACAGCGGATCTATCCGCCCTGACCCCGCCACAGATCGAGCAGATCGCCAGGAAGCATATTCGCATCGCCGCAGCCGGTTATGAAAAGAGCGCCTAAGACCCGCCCACCCGAGTAACGGGCATGCGATCCAAAGAGAGTCGATGAAACTCGACGCAAACGATTTCCGTGTGCTGCCCGGAAAGAAGGTAAAACTCAGCAAGTGGCCGACGACGGTCGAACCGTTCTGTCCATCGGACGCCGAGTATCACGACCTCCTCACAAAAGATGTCGCGAAGTTGAGTTCCCTGCAGCAGCTTCATTATGCGTCGCATCAATACGCTTTGCTTCTGATCTTTCAGGGGATGGATGGGGCCGGCAAGGATGGGGCCATCCGGCACGTTATGTCGGGCGTCAATCCGGAGGGATGCGAGGTTTTCAGTTTCAAGCAACCAAGCGCTGAGGAACTGGACCACGATTTCCTCTGGCGTACAAACTGCCGCCTTCCCGAACGCGGACGGATCGGCATCTTCAATCGTTCCTATTACGAGGATGTATTGATAGTTCGCGTGCATCCGGAGCTGCTTCGCAGCGAGGGACTGCCGGAAGAACTGCGCGACGAGAAAACCATCTGGGACGGGCGTTATCGCTCTATCGTCGATCTGGAGAGGCATCTGCATCGCAATGGAACCCGGATCGTCAAGATACTTCTCCACCTCTCCGAAGAGGAACAGCGGAAGCGATTCCTTGCGCGCATCGACGAGCCCGACAAAAACTGGAAGTTCAGTCTTGCGGACATTCGAGAGAGGAAGTACTGGGCTCAGTATATGCAGGCCTATGAAGAATGCCTGCGCGCCACAAGCACCCACCACGCACCCTGGTTCGTCGTTCCAGCGGACAGCAAAGAGAATGCCCGGCTGATCGTTTCCCGCATAGTCATCGATGCGCTCGAGGATCTGAAAATGGCCTGGCCCAAAGCCAGCCCAAAACGGCGCGCGGAATTGCGGTCCATCCGCAAACATCTGACATCCTAGGGATTCGCAGCCGCTGTCACTCTGCCGGCATGGTCGCCCGATGGAAAGTCCATTGTCTTTAACCGGTTCGATGGGTGGAATGAGCCGGATGGACTGTATGTGGTGAATCTGGAGAGCCGGAAGGTGACGCCGGTGCCGGGCGGGG
>Ga0182018_10000977_pt1 | contig 34685 bp, 29 predicted proteins | sample 812P2MmetaG_FD_120490 | JGI IMG/M metagenome (GOLD analysis project Ga0182018, IMG submission 120490) | Permafrost microbial communities from Stordalen Mire, Sweden - 812P2M metaG | ecosystem: Environmental > Terrestrial > Soil > Wetlands > Permafrost | place: Sweden: Stordalen | collected...
AGAGTCCCCAATAAATATTGCCTATGCGTAATGTGCTTGGCTCGACAGTACCGAAGAGACAGGGAAAGAGAGCGAGGACAAGCACCGACGAAATTGAGAATAGTCGCGCCGCTTGGCGAGTACTAATCCATCGTTCGTCAAATCTATTTCCACAGTTCTAGCGGTCCAATGCGGTCAAAGCGCATACTGGTTCGGCACCTACAGCGTCGTGAGGATTGTAACAACCGACACTCGAAACACAAGCGAAACCGTCTACTGTTCCATAATCACCATTTCGCCATCCTAGAAACTGAGAACTGAGAACTGAGAACTGAGAACTGAGAACCGACAACCAGGGACTGTTTTTATGGACCTCAAGCATCGTAGCCGCAACATTACCGACGGGCGCGACCGGGCTCCGGCGCGCGCTATGTACAAATCCATTGGTTTCACCGACGACGATCTGGCGAAGCCACTCATCGCCATCGCCAATACCTGGATCGAGACCATGCCGTGCAATTTTCACCTGCGGCGGCTTTCGGCCAAGGTGAAAGAAGGAATCCGCGCCGCCGGCGGCACGCCGATGGAATTCAATACCATCGCCATTTCCGACGGCGAAACCATGGGGACCGAGGGCATGAAGGCGTCGCTAGTAAGTCGCGAGGTGATTGCCGACTCCATCGAACTGGTTTGCCGCGGACAGCTTTTTGACGCGGCGGTCTGCATTGTCGGCTGCGACAAGACGATTCCAGCGGCGGCGATGGCGCTCGCGCGAATGAATCTGCCGGGTCTGGTGTTTTATGGCGGAACGATTGCCGCCGGCAAGTATCGCGGCAAAGACGTCACGATCCAGGATGTGTTCGAGGCCGTCGGAGCGAATGCGGCGGGGAAGATGAGCGATGCGGATTTGTTGGCGCTCGAGAATGTGGCGTGTCCCGGCGCCGGCGCGTGCGGCGGTCAATATACTGCGAACACAATGAGCACGGTGATGGAACTGATCGGGCTTTCGCCCATGGGGTTCAACGGCATTCCAGCGATGGACGCGCGCAAGGATGAAGCGGCGTTCCGTTGCGGCGAAGTGGTGATGAATCTGCTGCGGCGCGGAACTCGTCCAAGCGACATTTTGACGCGCGCAGCGTTCGAGAATGCGATTGCAGGGGTAGCCACGACCGGTGGCTCAACCAACGCAGTGTTGCATCTGCTCGCGATTTCACGCGAAATGGGATTGCCCCTTGACATCGACGACATTCAGCGAGTAAGTGAAGGCACGCCGCTGCTGGCTGATCTGAAGCCTGGGGGAAAGTATGTGGCAGCGGACGTGGACGCTGCGGGCGGCATCCCGGTGATCGCCAAGCGGCTGCTCGACGGCGAGTTCGCGGACGGTTCCGCGATGACGGTGACGGGAAAAACATTTGCCGAAGAAGCGAGCGCCGCGAAAGAAACCGCGGGTCAAAGCGTAATCGCGCCATTGAGCAAGCCGCTGAAGACGACAGGCGGCTTGGTGATCCTGAAAGGCAATCTTGCTCCCGGCGGCGCCGTGGTCAAAGTGAGTGGGCACGAACGGCAGTCACACACGGGGCCGGCGCGGGTGTTCGACTCCGAAGAAGCTGCTATGCAGGCCGTGACCGCCAAGCAGGTCAAAGCTGGAGACGTGGTCGTGATTCGGTATGAAGGCCCGAAGGGGGGCCCCGGTATGCGCGAAATGCTGAGCGTGACGGCGGCGATCGTAGGCGAAGGCTTTGGCGAGAGCGTGGCCTTGATTACCGACGGACGTTTCAGCGGCGCAACTCGTGGCCTGATGGTCGGTCATGTGGCGCCAGAAGCAGCGATGGGCGGACCGATTGCTGCGATCCACGAGGGCGACCGCATTACCATCGACACTAAGATTCGCAAACTGGAATTGGAGATTTCCGATGCCGAGATCGCCCGGCGCATGACTGAATGGAAACCCCCAGAACCACGCTACAAGACCGGTGTCTTCGCCAAGTACGCAGCGCTGGTCAATTCCGCGTCTGAAGGTGCAATTACAACGCCACCGCATCAGGCTCACCCCAGATCTTAGCGTGCGATACATAACGCAAGGGGGCGATGCCACGTGGAATGGTGTTATTATCTCGCGTGGCGGAAGGCCGAACGAAGTTCTGGCCAATCCCAATTTTTCCGCGGCGCACCGACATTCAGAACCTTACAACCAGACACTGACGTTGATGTGGCGTCTGTGCGCTCCGAGAACGAGTATCCATGCCCGAGCTTTGCAATCGAACCTGCGCGCTTCCTGGTGCTAACAGCGACCATCTTGCTGCTCCATGTTCTCTCTCTGAATGAAGCGAGCGAGGGGAGCCCCGGCTATTACCGCTATCCGGCGATCCACGGCGACACCATGTCTCACTGCAACTTTGCAGTCAATCCGCGTGTTGAGTTCCGCGAACCCTATCTCGATTCATGGCGGCTGGAACGGGACTATTTTTACCATCACGACCAATAACTTGGACGTCGGGTAAACGAAGGACTGATGCAAGCGTTCCTGTGGAGACCGTTCGGTCGGTTGCGGGAATCGACCAAGCGACAGCTCATCGCCGCCGGAGGTATTGCGACGATGGAGGAAATCGATCAGCTCGATGCCATGAAAGTTGACGCGGTCGTGGGCATGGCGATTTATACGCGAAAAATCAGACTCGACGGTCGATTCAAGCTCAGCCAATAAACTCCGCGCAATCAATTCCTACGAAACGCTCCCTGTCTTCTGTATCAGTTGTAAGGACGAGATCGCGACTGCGCATCCCTATGTCAAAGCGGTCCCAAACCATTGCGACCTCGGGTCAGAATCAGCTGCACAAAGCTATAACGCCGAACTCATCGGTGTAGTATCTTGTCTTCTTCCCGGAAGAGGCAACCTTTCGCAGTCGCCAGAAGGGATCCAGCAATTGCCAACTGGAGGGGTGATGCCAGTGTCCAGATGGATGTTCGCACTGTTGTTGTGGAGCTGCCTTCAAGGCGCTGTTTTTGCAGCCACGGCGGACGAACACGTGTTTTATAACGGCAAGATATTCACGGGTGAACCCGATCATCCTTACGCCGAAGCGCTTGCGATTCGCGGTGACAAGATTGTGGCCGTCGGCAACCGCGGAGACGTGTTGAAGGCGGTGGCGAAAGGCGCGGAGATGATTGACCTCAAGGGCGATTTCCTGATGCCCGGATTGATCGACAGTCATTGTCACGCAGTGGAGGGCGGCCTCACGCTGATTGGGGCGGATGTTGGCGAGAACGTGAGTTCGCTGGATGAGTTGGCGGCATTCGCAGCCGAGGCGAAGAAAAGCGGCCGCGGAATGCAGGGAGAAATCCTGATTGTGAGTGGAGTTCCGCTGGCATTCTGGTCGAAGAACAAAGAACTGAACGATGCCTTCAACGCCGGGGGATACGCTGATCAACCGCTTCTGCTCGAAGGCATGGACGGACATACAGCATGGGCGAACAAAGCGCTACTGAAGCGGGCGGGGATCGACAGGCCACTGATCCAGGGCCTGGATGCCGTTGGCCGTGGGTATTACGGCTTCGGAGCAGATTTTGAGCCGAACGGTTTTCTGGTCGATGCGGGAATAGAAAAGGTCAATGAGATGGTGCCAGAGCCGACCCAGGAACGGATGTTGGCGGCTGGGCGCGCTGCGGTGCGGTACATGCATGAACTCGGAATCACCGCATGGCTCGACGCGGAGGCCAGTGCGGCGATCCTGGCGAGTTATCGCGGCTTGGCAGAGCGTGGTGAATTGAACTCACACGTCGCTGCGTTGCCGGTGATCGAATTCAAGAAGGGACACCCGGATCAGCAGCTCGCGACGGCATTGGAATGGCGGCAGCAGTTCAAGAATGTTCCTGGCGTCAAGATTGTCGGCATAAAGGTGTTCGCCGACGGAGTGCTGGAATATCCGTCGCAAACGGCAGTCCTCTCCAAACCGTATCGCAACAGCGGAAGAAATGGAGAGCTGCTGTTCAATCCTGCGGATTTTGCGAAGATCGCGGTCGCCGCGGACCAGCAGGGAATGATCGTGCATGTGCACGCCATCGGCGACCAGGCAGTAACCGAGGCGCTCAACGCTATCGAAGCGGCGCGAAAGGCAAACGGAAACTCCGGCTTGCCGCATACCATTACGCACCTGCAGTTGGTCAAGCCTGAGGACATTCCGCGTTTTCACGAACTCGGCGTGATCGCGTCGTTTCAACTCTTCTGGGCGAGCGCGGAAACGGACACTATCGAATTGGTGAAACCGTATATCGATCCCGCCCTCTATGAGTGGCAATATCCGGCGCGATCAATTCTCGACGAAGGGGGAGTGATCGCAGGGGCAAGCGACTGGCCGGTTTCGACTGCTAATGTTTTCCGCGCGATTTATCAGGCCGAGACGCGCAAAGGCCCAGCGGGCGTGCTGGATGCAAGCCAGCGCGTTCCACGCGAGGCGATGCTGTACGCGTACACGCGGAATGCGGCGCGAGCGTTGGCCGAGCAAGACCGGATCGGGTCGATCGCTCCGGGGAAGCAGGCGGACCTCGCCCTGCTGGATCGGGATGTGTTAACAGTAACGGCCGAAGAAGCTCGTGACACAAAAGTCTTGTGGACGATTGTCGGTGGCAAGACCGTCTACGGTACCAAGCCCTAGACCTTAAAGGGCAGGCGGGACAAGGCGTACAATGCTGCAAATCAATCCACATGATCTTCGGATCAAGACCCGGCTCGGAGGCAAGACCATGAAAAAGTTGTCGGCAGGGCTAGTTATATTGGCCATTCTCATCGTTGTCGGGCTGCGGTCTGTTCATGCACAGACCGTCGCGCGGAATGCAGGGCTTCTGGGCTACGACGTCACCAAAGAGGTCACGATCACCGCCATGGTGTCGGGTGTCCTCACGCAGCCTGCTCCGGGAATGATCGCGGGCTCGCACCTGCTACTGGCCACGCCTTCCGGAGCGGTAGATGCGAGTTTGGGAAGACTCGGGTTGCGAGGGAACGGCGCGGCGCCGGTCAGCGCCGGACAGCAAGTTGAACTGACCGGGGTGATGAAGACGATTAAGGGCAAGCCATTGTTCCTTGTCCGCACCGTGAATGTTGGCGGAGAGGTTTATGCGATCCGGAATGAGCACGGGGTTCTCTTGTCGCCGCAGGCGCGTGAGCGTGCCAGCCAGAAGACAGGCAAGAAGGGGGAATCGCTATGAACCGCCAAGTCTGCGCCGGCATTCTCGGCCTAACTGTCCTGGCTGCGGTTTTCTTGACGAGCTGCAATAGCTCGAATTTCAATGCGCCGGCCGAGTCGATCGCAACGACAAGCGGTACGCCTCAAAGCGCGCAGCTCAACACTACATTTACAAGTCCGCTGGTGGCGACGGTGACGATGGGTGGTACGCCGGTGAGCGGCGCGTTCGTGACTTTCACCGCACCTGCGACGGGAGCGAGCGGCACGTTCTCGAACGGAACAAATACGGAGACGGACACGACCAACTCGAGCGGTGTGGTCACATCGTCACCGTTTACAGCTAATGGAGTTATAGGAGCCAATACGGTAACGGCTTCGGTCGCGGGAGTGACGGCCACAACCAACTTCCTTCTCACGAACACATCGGGGCCGGCAGCATCGATCTCGGTGGCGAGTGGGTCTCTGCAAGACGCACTGATCAATACCGCATTTGGAGCACCGCTGGTCGCGAAGGTTGTGGACAGCAATTCGAATCCAGTAACTGGAGCGTCGGTGACGTTCACGGCTCCGGGGACGGGAGCGAGCGGCATATTTAGCTCAAACTCAACGACGACGGAAACGGATACGACGAACGCGAGCGGCATGGCGACTTCGTCGACATTCACAGCGAACACGACAACTGGCGGCTTTACAGTGACGGCCACAGTTGCAGGTGTGGCAACGCCAGCTAACTTCACTCTGACAAACATAACTGGCGCGCTCATCTCGATCACGGCGACGAGCGGAACTCCGCAAACCGCGACCGTCAACTCGACATTTGCGGTGCCATTGGTGGCGACGGTTGTGGACGGGAACCAGAACCCGGTGGCGGGCGCGGTTGTAACATTCGAGGTCCCGACGACGGGAGCGAGCGGCACGTTTGCAGGTGGAGTGAATACGGCAACGACCAATGCGAGCGGTGTGGCCACCTCGGTGGCGTTCACGGCGAATGGAGCGGTCGGATCCTATACGGTTACGGCTACAGTCGCATCGGGTGCGGAGCCAGCCAGCTTCAATCTGACAAATACTCCGATCACCTATGCGTTCTATCTGAGCGGACTGGAAGCGCTGGACGAAGACCGCGACGTTCCGAATTATTATGCTTTGGCCGGCGCAGTGACGGTCGACGGCAATGGCAACGTGTTGGGCGGCGAGCAAGACTACAACGACGGTTTTGGACTCACGTCGCCTCAACCCTCGGGCGATACGATCGCGCCAGCAACGAATGCTCTGGTGATCGATCCGATGACGGGTCAGGGAACACTTACTCTCACGACCAACAATTCGAACTTAGGTGTCAGCGGCGTCGAAACGCTCGGAGTGCAGTTTGTGAATTTGAACCATGCGCTCATCGTCCAGTTTGACGGGTCGGCGACCTCCAGCGGAAGCATGGACACGCAAACGCTTTCGAGCACGCTTAACGACGGCAACTATGCCTTCACACTGACGGGAGTGGACCCCTACTATTATTCCGTTGTGTTCGGCGGCGTGTTCTCAATTTCAAACAGCGGCACCACGCTGGCGGGAACTTTCGACGTCGATGACTTCGGGGCTGACTCGACTCCCACCCTGGGAACGCCCTTCAGCGGAACTATCACCGGTCCTGACAACTTCGGGCGCGGGACAATCACTGGATTCAACAATCCCGGGACGGAGACGCCGGTCTCACTAAACTACTATGTCGTCGGACCGGAGGCGATACGGATCATCGATGTAGACAACTACGATACGGACAGTACGACGGACTCGGCTCTGGGCTCGGCGTTCGGCCAGGGCACAGGCACGTTCAGCGCGGCGTCGCTCGGCCCTTCCGTGTTCGGTGTCCAAAGCAACTCGCTCGGAAATCTTTATGCCGCGCTAGGCCAGTTTAGTACCACCCCTGGCAGCGGCATGTTCGCCGGCTTCGGGGACGACAACGAGTACGACAATGGTGTGATCGTTCCAGGGGCTGAAATTGGAGGCACATATACCGTCGCGACCAACGGTTACGGCAGCCTAACGATTATGCCGGGAGACTTGGGAGACATCAGCGTCTTCGGACTTTATATGACCGATCCCAACCTCAACCTGAACGACCCGAACAACACGAGCACGGGACTGGGAGGCGGGCTGGTTGCCGATCTTGATGGATTTGATCTTAACGGCATCGGCGTAGTGACTCCGCAAACGGACACCTCGACCTCCTCCTTTGCGGGCACCTATGCCTTCGGAGGACAGGCGTTCAATGACTTCGACGGAGATTTGTTCGGCTGGGAGTTCGACTTCGTTGCCCAAGGAGGAGTTAAGAATAACGCGCTGAGCAAAGTTAGCGGGCTCGTCAGCGATCCTTTCTTTGCCTTCGGCGGCAATCCAACGGGCAGCGGAGTGAAGTTCCAGGGAGTCGCAACACCGGACGGAGCCAATGCGGGGCGCTATACCATTCGGGTCGGCATAACCGTTCCCGATGAAACTCCGGTTTATGTCGACACGGTCATTTATCAGGCAAGCGGCGACCAGTTGTTCTGGTTGGATGAAGATCCAAACGGTGAAAGCGTGTTCTTGGGGCCGATCGAGCAGCAAGGTACGCTGACCGGACTACCGGCACTGAAGGTGGCGAGTAAAACGGGTGCGGGCAAGCACCAGGGAGTTCGCCAATGAAACTCCTCTGGGTGGTGTTTCTGTTGCTGGCTGTAGTGGCGGCGCCAGTTGTGTCTTGGGCCCAGGATGCGACCGGTAGAATTTTCGGAACAGTCTATGACCCGCAGGGGGCGGTGATCCCATCGACGAAGATTACCGTCACCAGCATTGCGACCCAGGACACGCGCACAGCCACTACCAACAAAGACGGAGCCTTTCAGCTATTGGCATTGCCGATTGGCAGTTATAAGGTGACGGCCGAACACGCCGGGTTTCGCACCGTGATCAGCCCCGGCCAGAAACTCCAGATTAATCAGGCGTTGCGCATCGACTTCAAGATGGAAGTGGGAGCGGAGAGCCAGACGGTCGATGTGGGCGCCGAGGCCGCGCCGGTAGAAACCGTAAACCCAACGCTCGGGCAATCGATCACCGGACGAACGCTCACCAATATGCCGCTGAACGGGCGCGACATGCTTGATCTGGCTTTGCTTCAGCCCGGCGTCACGGAAAGCAACGACGACAATACCGGCGCGGGAAACTACAGTATTGCGGGCGGACGCACCGATTCAGTTACGTTTCTGCTCGATGGCGGACTGAATAATGACTTGCTCGACAACAGCAACGTGCTCGATCCCAATCCCGACGCGGTCGCGGAATTTAAGATTCTGGCGAGCGATTACACGGCCGAATACGGACGCAACGGCGGCGGCGTCATCAGCGTCGTTACCAAATCCGGTTCGAATGCGATCCATGGCAGCGCCTTCGAATTTCTGCGGAACAGGGATATCGACGCCAACGACTACTTCAACAAAGCGCAAGTTCCTCAACTTCCGCGACTCGACTTGAAGCGCAACCAGTTTGGGGCGACGCTGGGCGGCAAGATCGTCAAAGACAAGGCGTTTTATTTTCTCGCCTACCAGGGACAGCGACAGGTGCAGGCTCTGCCAATTATTGATTCTCCGGTCTTTACGACGGCGGAATTGAACGGGGACTTTTCTGGCGATCAGGGCGTGGCCAGCTTCCTGGAAGCAAATCCGTACTTTGCGGCGACTACCAACGGCGGCGCGGCGAATGGACAGATCGATCCCGCAAAGTTCGACCCTGTGGCGCAGTCCTATATCAAAGCCGGTCTGATTCCCGGCACTCCGACTGGCTTGCTCTCGACTTCGGAAGAAGCGGACGACAATCGCAACGAACTGACCACGAAGTTTGATTTCAATCTCAACTCCAAGGACAAGCTTGCGGCGACGATTGGGATCAACCGCGCCGGCGATCCTTATTTCGGGACTCTAAACCCCGCGCCATTTGCCAGCGTTCCCGGTTTTCCCAGTACCAACAGCAAGGATTATTACTTCGTAAATCTCGGATACACGCGGATCATTTCGCCGACCATTCTCAACGAATTTCATTTCGTCACGCACCGCACGAACTTTCTGCACGATGAACCGGGAAAAAATCTGCCGACCGGACAAGCATTGGGCGTGGTAGGAGTGACTCCCGACCTGTGGACAGGGCCGACTAACATCTACTTCGACACCGGAATGTTCCTTGGCAACAGCGAACAGGGGCCGACGCACTTCATCGAAAATACGTTCTCGTGGACGGACGCGCTTTCGTGGACGCGGGGAAAACACAACTGGAAGTTTGGCGCTGGATTCTCGCCGTATCAGGAAAATCTGATCTACGCCTATTACGTGAACGGCGAGTTTGATTACTATTCGGTCTTCGACGTAGCCACGGGAAACGATTATGCCGATTTTCTTATCGGCGCTCCGGACGCGTTCTATCAAGGCCCGAATGCCGCTTCCAACATTCGCAGCAAGAGCACGTACTTATTCGGCCAGGACGAATGGCACGCGCGCAAGAACCTTGTATTCACCGTGGGTCTGCGCTACGAATACAATACCCCCAAGCGCGATACGGAAGGCCGCAGTTTCTCGGTGATTCCGGGGCTGCAATCACACCGATTTGTCAACGCACCTCCGGGATTAGTGTTTCCCGGCGATCCCGGCGCTCCGCTCGGAGTGAACTTTCCCGACAAGAAAAATTTTGCCCCGCGTTTCGGTTTTGCGTGGGATCCAACTGGAAGCGGCAAGACCAGCCTGCGCGGAGGCGTCGGAATTTTCTATGACATCCTGAAAGGCGAAGACAACTTGCAGTTCAACGGTGAGGTGCCGTTCTACGCCGAGCCCGGACTCTATTTCAACACCGTCGCAGACCAGACCGGGCCGCTGACGTATATGAGTCAGCCGTATCAGAATGCGTGCAATTTTAATGCGGAAGACGATTGCGTCAGTTTGGGTGTGCCGAATCCATTTCCCTCGAAGCCGCCGGCTTCCAATGTCGACTTCGGGCAGTTTCTGCCGATCAACAGCAGCGGAGCTGTTTTTATCGTCGATCCACACCTGCGCACGCCGTACGTTTACCAATACAACCTGAGCCTGCAGCGCAATCTGATCGCCGATACCGTGCTGGAAGCCAACTACGTCGGCAGCACGGGGCACGGTCTGACGTCGCTGCGAGACTTCAATCCGACGGTGCTCGGCACAACGAATCGCCGGCTCAATAGCGCTAGCGGCAACTGTGGGACAGTGCAGGATGTGATCTGCTACGGCCCGCTTCCTGAATTTCAGAATGTCTCTAACGCCAACTACAACGCATTCGAAGCGAGCTTAACGCGGCAACCCAAGGGCTCACGATTGGGAACGGTGTATTACACCTTGGCCTATACGTATGGCCATAATCTCGATAACGCCTCAGGTTTCGCGCAGCGCAATGCGCAAGTGCCCGCCTACAACTCGAAGCTCTTTTACGCTTCAGGCGACAGTGACGTGCGCCATCGCATTACACTCAGCGGAGGATGGGACCTGCCGATTGATCGCGCGTGGGGCAATGGGCCGAAGCGGCTTACGCAGGGCTGGAGCCTGTATCCGATCTTCACCTATCGAACGGGTTTTCCTTTCGACATTCCCGCGCAACTGCCCGATGCTTACGACCCTGCGAACCCGGGCACATCGGGAGCGGGAGATCCGGTACTTACCCATGCCGCAGTGGTCGAGCCGATCAGAACATTCAACCCTGCAAAGGTGCGAACGATCTATCCTGTGACCTACGGCGTCAACGCATCCGGTGGATGTCAGGTTACGGTCAGCGCGCAAGGAATCACAGGCAACTTTATCTTTGACCCCAACAGTTTTTCTGACGTACCCCTAGAGAACAATTCTTACTACGACGGAGGGTTTCCCAATCCCTGTTTCCCGCAACTCGATCCCGTCAATAATCCGGCTGATCGGACGTATGGATTAGGCCGCAATGTGCTGCGCGGGCCGACCTTGACCAATCTCGACATCGCCCTTGCCAAAACTACTGCCATCACGGAGCGTTACAAGCTGGAATTTCGCGCCGAATTCTTCAATGCCCTGAATCATCCTGAGTTCGCGCAGCCGACGCTTGCCGATAACGCGGCCAACATTTACGCTCCAACTTTCGGCCAAATCACGACCACCGGGACTTTCCGTGGCGCCACGCCTCGAATTGGGCAGGTGGCGCTGCGTCTGACGTTCTGATGCCGTTCGTGGGTATTGATAGAAAAGCATTTTGATGTGCGACCTTGCGCCACAAGCTGTCATCTAAGCAGAAGTCAATGAGGTAGCACTTGTCGCGTTAAAGAGAATTGGCGCGCGTGGGTCGCGTGTTCTCGCTCGTGGATTTTTCCGCCGCATCGTCCAATCCGTGAATTGGAGGTCCAGATGCTCACTGCTGAAGCTGATGTGGAGGTTCGACACTCTCTGCTGGCGCGACTCTCCGATGCTCGCCGGCGCAGTGATGACCTCTTTGACGTGGTTCGACCTGACTCGATCTACGAACGTCCGATTCCAGAGCGTCACCGCATCATTTTTTATGTCGGACACCTCGAGGCATTTGACTGGAACCTACTGCACGAGCATGCCTTTGGCTTGCAGAGCTTCCATACCGAATTTGATCGATTGTTTGCTTTCGGAATTGACCCGGTGGGGGGCGGATTGCCAACAGACCGTCCATCGGACTGGCCTTCAATCGATGCCGTGCGCGATTACGTGAAGGAAATCAGGGCCGCGCTAGACCAACGGTTGAACCAAGGAACGCTGGGATGGGGCGCCAAAACACGAGACGGCTTTCCGCCGGAGACATTACTCAACGTTGCCATTGAACATCGCTTGATGCATGCGGAAACCCTAGCCTACATGCTGCACCAGTTGCCGCTAGACTGGAAGATTCGACAAACGGATCCGCTGAGTCTCGTCACTCCGCCCGTTAATCATCGAATGATTGAGATTCCGTCCGGCACGGCGACGCTGGGCCTTCCCCCCGGTAGTTTTGGGTGGGACAATGAGTTCGAGGCGCACACCGCGCAACTTCCCGCGTTTGAAATCGACCAATACATGGTGACGAACCGGCAGTATTTGGAGTTCATGACTGCAGGCGGCTATGAAACGAGAGTTTTCTGGAGCGACGAGGACTGGGAATGGAAGACAGCTCACGCTGTGTCGCATCCTGTGTTCTGGCGGCACACGCGCAATGGATGGATCTATCGCACGATGTTCGAAGAGACTGCGTTGCCTCTCGACTGGCCGGTCTATCTGAGCCATGCCGAGGCCAACGCGTATGCTCGCTCGGTAGGAAAGTCGCTTCCTGCAGAAGCGGAGTGGCATCGCGCTGCTTACGGCTCGCTAAACGGTGAAGAACGGTATTACCCGTGGGGCCACGAAACACCCGATTCACGGTTCGGCAATTTTGATTTCGACCGTTGGAACCCCACGCCCGTAAATGCATCTCCGCAAGGCCAAAGCGCTTTTGGAGCGCAAGGCATGTTGGGGAATGGCTGGGAGTGGACATCCACTATGTTCGCTCCATTTAACGGGTTCCAGCCGTTTCCGTTTTATCGCGGATATTCGGCAGATTTTTTTGATGGCAGGCACTTCGTCATGAAAGGCGGCTCGGCGCGCACCGCCGCGTCAATGCTGCGGCCCAGCTTTCGCAATTGGTTCCAGGCGCATTACCAGTACGTATACGCGGGGTTCCGTTGCGTCAGCCGCTAGTGCAAGAAATCGGATCGGTAAGGAGTCGGAAATGCTCGTCCATGCAATAACCACAAATGCCACCTACGAATTTGCCGCTGACGTTCGCGCCGGCCTCACACGGCCGGGACAGAAAGAACTTCCATCCAAATATCTTTACGACGAACTGGGGTCGGCCCTCTTTGAAGCCATCAGCCACCTGCCGCAGTACGGTCTCACCCGCGCTGACGAGCGCTTGCTGCGCCGACACTCGCACGAGATCGTAGACCGTCTCGCCGGACCGGTCGCCGTCGCTGAACTTGGCAGCGGCAGCGGCATAAAAACTCGCTGGCTGCTTGAGGCGCTTTCTCGACGCCAGCGCACATTTTACTATCCTGTAGAAATCTCTCCTTCGGCTTTAGCCCGGTGCGAGCAGGAACTTCGAGACATCGAGTCGGTCAGCATTGTCGGCTTTGAACGCGAGTATCTTGATGGCTTGCTGGAAGTCGCTGCGCGGCGCAAGAGCGACCAGCACTTACTGGTATTATTCCTCGGCAGCACCATAGGGAATTTCGATCGCTCCGCTGGCGTGAAGTTTCTGGCTGAGGTACGGCGAATTCTCGAGCCCGCTGATTCGCTCCTGCTCGGGACGGACCTGGAAAAGCCCGGTACTCGGCTGCTTCAGGCCTACGACGATGATCTCGGCGTGACCGCTGCGTTTGACCTAAACCTGCTTGCGCGCATCAACCGCGAACTGAACGCCAACTTTGACTTGAGGCAATTTGCCCACGTGGCAAAGATCAACGAGGATTCGCGGAGTGTCGAGATGCACCTGCGCTCAAAGCAAAGGCAGACGGTGACGATTGCGGCGGCTGACATCGAGGTCGAGTTCCTTGAAGGCGAAACGATCTGGACAGAGAGCAGCCACAAATATTCGGCGGAAGAGATACCGCAGATCGCGAGAGATGCCGGTTTCCGCTGCGAAGCCCAGTGGATCGACGATCAGTGGCCGTTTGCGGAAAACCTGCTTGTCGCCCACTGAAATCGTATAGCATTGCCGAGCACGTTGCACCTGCAGGACCGTTACGCCAGCTGAACCGTGGAGGAGAACCGATGCCTACAGAATGCACTCACCTGGACCAGACAAAAATCAGGACCACCACCACGCACGTGTGTCCCGAGTGCGTCAAACTCGGCGATTCGTGGGTTCACTTGCGCCTGTGCCTCATCTGCGGACATGTCGGTTGCTGCGACTCATCCAAGAACAAACACGCGACCAAGCATTTCCACAAAACGCAGCATCCTCTTATCCGTTCCATCGAGGGCGGGGAGTCCTGGGTCTGGTGTTACGTGGACGAGATCGAAGCCGGCGAACTGGCCGCTTAATAACTAAGCATTCATACAACCAGAACGAATCTTCTGGATTGACTCAATGTAGTTCTGGTTCGACAGAGTCTCTGCATCTGCTACCTATTATTTGGAAGAGCTACAGGCGTCATGGCAAAGCCCATACTACTTAGCGTGGACGACGATCCCGATGTCTTGCGTGCCATTGAGAGGGATTTGCGTTCGCAGTACGGCGCAGACTATCGCGTGATGAGCAGCGACGCTCCCGAAGCGGCGCTCGACATTCTCAAAGAACTTAAGGTTCGCAACGACAGTGTGGCGCTCCTGCTTGCCGACCAGCGCATGCCGCGCATGGATGGTGTCGGGTTTCTGCAGCACGCGAAGCAGATTTTTCCAGACGCGAAACGCGCGCTGCTCACGGCCTATGCCGATACCAACGCGGCGATCAGCGCCATCAATCAGGCGGGCCTCGACTACTTTTTCATGAAGCCGTGGGACCCTCCGACCGAGCATCTCTATCCGCAGCTCAACGACCTGCTCGATGATTGGCGAGCTTCGTATAGGCCGGCTTACGACGGAATCAGGGTTTTGGGGACGCGATGGTCGCCGCGATGTTACGAGCTCCGTGATTTTCTCGCGCGCAATCGCGTTCCTTATCAGTGGGTCGACGTGGAGTACTCGGCCAATGATCCGGAAACCAAACTGATTCTCGAAACCCTGGGTTCAGAGGCGGCCAATCTCCCCGTCGTTCTTTTTCCCGACGGGACGAAGCTGTTCGAAGGCGTACCTGCGGACGTGGCGCAGAAGGTCGGGTTGCGTACGCGGGCGCAAACCACCTTCTACGATCTGGCAATTGTAGGCGGCGGCCCGGCCGGCTTGGCGGCGGCTGTTTATGGCGCTTCCGAGGGTTTGCACACGGTAATGGTCGAGCGGGAAGCGCCCGGCGGCCAGGCTGGAATGAGTTCGCGTATTGAGAACTATCTCGGGTTTCCCAGCGGTCTCAGCGGAGGCGATCTCGCGCGCCGCGGGGTGACGCAAGCCCTGCGGTTTGGTGTCGAGATACTGTCCCCGCAGGAAGCTGTCGGCGTACGAACGGAAGGATCGTACCGGATCATCAAAATGGTCGACGGCCACGAAATTTCCTGTCACGCCTTGATGATTGCGACGGGCGTCCAGTGGCGGCGTTTGGAGGCTCCGGGAATCGACCGGTTGCAGGGTGCGGGCGTCTACTACGGCGGCGGCGCTTCAGAGGCTTTGTCCTGCAAGGGAGAAATCGTCTACGTTGTGGGCGGCGCGAATTCCGCCGGACAAGCGGCGATGAATTTCTCCAGGTATGCGGAACGCGTCGTGATCCTGGTGCGCGGAACCTCGCTCGACGCCACCATGTCGAAATATCTGATTGACCAGATCAAAGAGACCTCCAACATCCAATTGTGGAGTCACGCCAGCGTGACCGAGGTGCACGGTGAAACGCATCTCGAGGAGATTTCCGTCCTCTGCTCCGACACAAGCAAACTGGAGCGAGTGCCGGCCAGTGCCATGTTCATTTTTATTGGAGCTCTGCCGCGGACGGATTGGTTGGCAGGCATGGTCGAGCGCGACGAGCGCGGATTTCTTTTGACCGGCCCCGATGTGATGCAAGGCGGAGAACGTCCCAGGGGCTGGGCACTCGACCGCGATCCGTTTCTTCTGGAGACGAATGTGCCGGGCATTTTTGCCGTTGGTGACGTGCGGCATGGCTCCGTCAAACGTGTGGCCTCCGGGGTTGGCGAGGGATCTGTGGCTGTTCAATTCATTCATCAATACTTAAGCAAGGTGTAAATGACCGAATTATCTGAACTACTGCGGCGTGTGCCCGTCTTCGTGGATCTGCCCGACGATCAGATCTCATGGTTCCTCAGCCAATCCCAAGATCTGCAACTCAAGGCCGGGGAATACTACGCACGTCAGGGCGATCCTGCGGACACGATGTCTGTCGTCCTCGAAGGACAACTAGAGCTCCGAGGCGAATTGTCCGGCGAAATGGTCGTGATTCCCATAGATGCGGGTGAAGTGACCGGCGTGCTCCCTTTCTCAAGGATGAAAAGTTTTTCCGTCAGTGGCCGCGCCATTGCCGACAGTCACCTCCTGCGATTTCCCGCGACACGCTTTCCGGAACTCGTGCAGAAAATGCCGGAGCTTACGAAGCGCCTCGTGGGCCTGATGTCCGACAGGGTCCGCGAAGCCACCCGGTTCGAACAACAGCGGGACCGGCTTTCCGCTCTGGGCAAGCTTTCGGCGGGTCTTGCTCATGAACTTAACAATCCTGCCTCTGCCGCAAAACGCGCCGCCGGTCAGCTGCGCGATCTTCTGATTAAAATCCGCAACGCGAGTCACGATCTGGGAAGGCGCGATCTCTCTTTGGCGCAGAAATCCGAGATTGAAAAAATGGAGGCCTCATTTACCCAGGGTGACGCGCCTCCGCCCGACGCCCTCGCGGCCAGCGCTCTGGAGGATCAGATTGACTCTTTGTTTCGGAATCACGGTCAGAACGATCTGTGGCAACTAGCTGCCGATCTCGCGCGAAAGAATGTAAAGCCCGCAGCGTTGGAACAGCTTTTCACGACGCTGGACGCTGGTACCGCGCGTGCCGCGTTGGTGAGGATCTCGGCTTCTGTGGAGATTGCCGATCTGCTCAACCAGATTGAGAGCAGCACCTCGCGGATCTCGGAGTTAGTCGGGGCGATCAAGGAATACACCTTCATGGACCAGTCGCCCTTGCAGAACGTCGATATCGTCAAGAGCCTGGAGAACACACTGGTCATCATGAATCACAAACTCAAGCAGGGAGTAAACGTCCAGCGCGATTATCAGAAGGTTCCGCTCCTGGTGAACTCGTTCGGCAGTGAACTTAACCAGGTATGGACCAACATCATCGACAACGCCGTCGATGCAATGGGTGGGGAAGGTGAACTTCGAGTGCGCGCTTATCGCGACGACAATTGCGCTTTGGTGGAGATTGGCGATAATGGCCCGGGGATTCCTCCTGACGTCCTGCCCCACATTTTCGAACCTTTCTTTACCACCAAGGGAGTGGGAGAAGGAACTGGACTTGGCCTTGACACGACGCAACGCATCGTGAAGAAACACCGCGGCAACATTCAAGTCAACTCACAACCGGGCGATACACGCTTTCAGGTTTGGCTGCCGCTCGCAGAAAGTTCTGTCTAGGGTCAGTTGAGGAACCGCACATCCACCGTCCAGACTCTTCGCCGGCTGAGGTCAGAAAATGGCGGTCGCTGCCGCCGAGAGCGCAGAGGATGAGTTGGGGAGCAAACGTGGGGCTGCGCCCAACAGCCGGCGAAGGGACGCGATCGTGCCACGGGCCGCAAACTACCGCAACGATGGTCGTTTCGCGGCAGGGTTGGATGCTGCGCCACTCGCTGCGGCCGTGGATTCCGAGGCCGCTGGCGAAGGATCCGGCAACGTTGATTCTTTGATCTTTTTGGCTACATTGCGAGCGAGATTATGGGTCGCTCGCAGGTTACTTCCGAAAAAGTGGACGTCGCCCTCGACCGTGAGTTCCAGAACAACTTTGCCGTCTCGAGCACAGAGCTGGCTGAGGACGTTTAACTTGGTGGCCCCACTCACCGTGGTGACCGCACGCTTGGTTTCGCTGCCCGCCGTATATTTCTGCACTGTTGTTTTCAGCAGCAGCAAGTCCGGAACATCTTTAGCATTGCGGTCACCGCTGCGAAATACCTGTTTGAATCGCTTCGTCTTGCCCACCTCATCCAACAGGTTCTCGTAAATCGCGACCTGGAAGGCGGACTCCAAGTCGACGTCGCCGGGGTTGATCTTGTCCACCTCCACGCTCCATTGCGCGGTAGAAGATTTGTTGGCTGCGGATTTCGCGTCTGCCGCGAGCCGGTAGGGGAGCGCAAGAATAACCATCACGATAATCGCGGCTAATGCGCTGTACTTGCTATTTGCTTTCACTTGAGATCTCCGGAGCATTTTGTTTTGCGGCCTTGTTTTCGGCCTGGACCACACGTGCACCCTTGGCTATCAGTTGGCTCCTGAAGCCCTCCGCTTCTCCTTTGACGAGCTCGAAGATGGCTCCATGCAACGCGCCATTGCTGTCGAGGTATTGCAGCGTAAGAGTGTCGTATTTCTTGTGGGAAAACAGGCTGACCACACGCCCGCCGCCATAAGGCGTTGCCGCTTTGCTAAGTGTCATCGGCAGGCCGCCGACTTGCCGGTTTTCTTCGCCGAGGACGACATCCTGAATGGAAGCGAGGCTGACCTGCACGGCAGTGTCTCCGCTTTTCTGAAACTGCAATGCAGTGTCTTGAATGGACAGTTTCCCTTTCGTGTTCTTCGCCGTGCCTTCGAACCCCATGATCTGCGTCACGTTGACCTCATTCGTGGTGGCTGCACTCGCTGCTCCGCTCGGCGTTTGGGCAAACATTGCTGTGCCACACCAGAGCAGGAGGATCGGGGAAAGCTTTTTCATAAAGCCTCTTCTCATCGAGGATCTCCATTCGTCGTTACCGCGCGCACACACTATACACCGAATGGCGTCCCCCTGCGCTCTTTCTGCTGGGATGAACCGCGACTGAGCGCGAGAGATGCGCTCTTTAATCTCACCCGTGAGTCGGATGAGTTTCTCGGAAATCTTACTCTCTCCCACCAGGTTATAAATCCGACAAAAGTAGGAGCGCTCAAGCGTAGAGACTGACCGGGTCCCGACTTCTGGTTGGACATGTAAGGCCAATATCCTACAGAATGGTTCTCGATGCCGCCATCGCTTAGTGGGCAACTTGCCGGAGTCGTCTTGTCCGACGCTGAGGGACGTTCAGTCCAACTGGGCTCACTTTGGGCGAGCGGAACTGTGGTGGTTACCTTCCTTCGCCACTATGGTTGAATCTTCTGCCGCGAGCACATTGCGCAGTTGCGCGATCACGAGCGGGCGTTCACGGAGAAAGGTGCTCGGCTGGCCGTAATCGGTCTTGGCGATCTGCAGTACGCCCGGGCTTTCCACGCAGAGAGTGGAATCACGTTCCCGCTTCTGGTCGACGAACAACGGCTGGCCTATCGTGCGGCCGGTCTTCGCAGCGCAACCCTGGCCCATCTGCTGTGGCGGGAGAATTCAGTTGCGCGGTCTAGAGCCCAAGCCGCGGGGCACCGGCAACATCGCCTGGGCAAGAATCCCTTTCAATTGGGTGGAAGCTTTGTTTTCGGCCCCGGGAACGTCGATCTGTACATACACATCAGCCAGACATTCGGAGACAATGCGTCGCCCGCCGATCTTCTGGCAGCGATTCCGTCAAAGCTGTCCTAAGCCGGTTCACGCCGGACGGCGACGATGTGTCTGTGCGTTTCGATCTGGATATCGAGTAGAATCCGTCTCACAGTGCCGCCGACGGGCTTGTTCCCGCTGCCGCGAAGACGTCGGCAGTTTCCTGCTCCGCGATCGGGATGAACGTTTGTACCACCTCGGAATCGAATTGTGTTCCGCTGTTTTCCAGCAAACGGCGAACTGCTTCTTCGTGCGCGAGACCCGGCCGGTAGCATCGGTTAGAGACCATGGCGTCGTACGCGTCAATGACACAGATAATTCGCGAAACAAGAGGAATGTCGGTCCCCTCCAGGCCGGCCGGATAACCCTTCCCATCTATGCTTTCGTGGTGGTGCAAGGCATAGAGGCTCGCTTCTTCAAGGCCTGGGAAGAGACGAAGAATCGACCAGCTATATTCGGGGTGGCGGTTGATAATCGCTCGTTCTCCCGCAGTGAGGGGTCCGTTCTTTTTCAGGATAGCGTCCGGGACGCCCACCTTGCCGATGTCATGCAACAGCGCGGCGACTTCCACCTGGTATGAGCTCTCTTCGGGAATATTCATCTTGCGAGAAACCCGAAGCGCCCACTCGGCCAATCGCGTGCTGTGGACTCCCGTGCTGATGTCTTTCAGGTCGAGCAACTGATTGAACGCGCAGACCAGCGAATTGCGGAAGGCCAGATGCTGTTCCTCCAACTCCTTGACCCGCAACAGCAGCCCCGAAACCTCAAGCACCGAATTGTCGACACCCACCATGCGTGGCCTGTCCCCGTGTCTTAAGGAAGTAAATTGCAGGCCTGCATCGCCTGGTACGTATCCAGTCGTCCAAAGCCGAGGTTGATGTCCCCAATGTAGTGGGCATCGGCCAGGCCGACCGGAACGGTCCAGTTCGGACAGTTGCTGTTTGCGCCCAACATCAAGGCTGCAGCACCAGCGACAAACGGAGTACTGAACGATGTTCCCCACCCGGCGGCATACGTGCCCCACGGATAAGTGGTGACGACGCCTTCTCCCGGCGCAGCCATAAACACCGGCGGCACACCATAGTTCGTGAAGGTCGACTGCGAGTCTTCGTTAGAAGTGGAGGCGACGTCGATCACGCCCGGCAGGCCGCCAGGATAGACCATGGTGTATTCTCCGCTATTACCCGCTGACGCGACCGAGATCACACCCTTGCTGTTCGCATATTTGATGGCCTGCGCGAGATCGCTCGAGTAGCTGGAGTAATTCCAGCTCATATTCATGACTTGAGCTCCATTGGCTACCGCGTAATAAATTGCGCGAAGAATATCGGAATCGTAGGCCGACCCGTTCGCGCTAAATGCCTTCAACGGCATGATCTTTGCCTGCGGCGCTACCAGGTGGATGATGCCGGCGGTCATGGTGCCATGGCCAAAGTCGGAGTAAGAGCCACCGTCCAGGACCGCGACGGTGCGCTGATCGAGAACGGCAACCGTGCGCTGATCCAGGACCGTGGGCGATGCCTCGGCATTGTTCTGGCTCGTGGTTGGACCTCCGCTAACGTCGGCGAGTTCGGACCCGCCGCTCACATTTCGCGTGAAATCATAGCCGTCGAAGAGCACGCCCTGCAACACCGGATGTGTTGGATCCACACCGGTATCGATATCGGCCACAATGACGCCATTGCCGGCAGCGTTGAACGCTGCTTGCGCCTGGCCGGTTCGCACCAGTTGATTTCCTGTTTGCACCAGATAGCCTTGCCAGACGGTAGTGCCATAGTAAGTCACCGGCGTTTCGTCGGTCATATATGACGGCGTGCCAGTGCTCACAGGCCCTTGCTGGCTCACCACCTGATCGACTTCTACCGACAGGACGCCGAGTTGCAGACTGATCTGCAACAGTTTGGTGACGGGATTCAGGATCGGCGGAAGCGTCACCAGGAACAGCTGGCCGTTCGGATCGCCAAGACCGCGGACCACGTTGCAACCCATCAGGAGGCAGGTTAAGTTAATGCCCGGCAAGCCAAGCGAGTCGGTCACGATGAGTCTCGTCTGTGCTTCTGCCGCGGGCGTACATGCCGAGACAACTACCAGAACCAGGCACGCCAGCCACCCCATGCCATTCCTTCGTCGCTGATCTTTCTGTTCCTTCATAATTTCTTACCTTTCCGAAAATGGGTCCGGTTTTGGGATGTTTCGCGAGTCTAACGTGCTGACTCTCGACCCGCCACTTACACCCGTAATCTCTTACCAGTAACCAATTGCGGTTCCTTTCGTAAGGGGATGCATGTTACTTCAAGTTCGTGAGCGGGATCTGCACTCTGCGGCGCCCTACCCTCGCCGTTAGACGAAGGTGTTCCTGCGGCTCAAATTCGAGCTGAAACTCTCCAAACCCGTTGGCTGCAGCGGTCGCCACCAGCTGCCCGTCTTCGACCCAGACCACGATGGTTGCGCCCGTTACTGATTCGCGCGGAACTCGCTTATCGAGTATCTGTCCCACCGCAGAAACCCTGCGGGACGGCACAATCGGGTCGAAGCGCAAATCGACAGTCAGTCCTTCCGCTTCATAAACCACTTGCCGGGTGGTCGCAGCGCTGCTGCGAACGCCAGCCGTCAGAGGCTGCGAAAAGCTGTCAAACAGCAGACTGGCCAAGCTCCAATTCTCAGACTCAAACTTCGGCTTCGCTGCAGACTGCCGGGCTGTGAATTCGAACTTAGCCATGCGCACCAGGTTTTCGGGTGGAGCGTATGCGCTCTCTGCCAGTGCCACCGCCTGCAGATGTTCCCAGAAGTCGTAGACGGCCTTGCAATCCAGACAACCGGCGGTGAGATGGGCGTTGATACCCTGCGCTTTCCCAGGCACATCAAATCCTCGCGCAAAATCAGCCCATGCTTGCTCCGAAAAGTGCTCCATGCTTAACCTCGATTGAGAGGATTCGATAACGACCTCTCGATCTATTGAATAAGGGACACCAGACCAGCGAAAAATATAGGTGATGAATAAAAATGTTAGGGCGCCGCTTATCCCTTTCCTACCAATGAGAAAGGAGCCCAGTGGTAAGGATGGGGATAGCGCTCTCGCAACTCGATCATGGCCGCTTGCATGGACGCAGCCTTCGACTGCCCGCGCTGTAGCCGTGCGTAGAACGCGATCATGAAGTCCTTCGTGCTCTCGTCGTGGACATCCCAGAGGCTGAGAACCAGCGACTGCGCTCCGGCCTGCAGCAGGCCACGCATTAATCCAATCAGCTCATCCCCAGGAGTAACAACGTTCAGTCCCGTGGCACAGCCGCTCAGGACAATCAGTTCCGCCGGCAATTGCAGGTGGTAAATGTCGTAGAGGCTTAAGTGCGAGTTCCCCAATCTAATCGAGGAGAACATTGGATTGTCTTGACGGAAATAGCCATGCGTTGCAATGTGGACAATCCGGCTCTTCCCACCGTGGTGCCGTAACACTTCCTCCGTTGCCCGCTCGCCTACAAACAGCTTGGCGTTGGGAAGCATCGCACTCAGCGCATCCACCTCGGTTTGAATCGAAGGCGTTTGCGCATCGGGAATCCCAAGGATCAGAGGATCTCCCGTAGCGTTCGCCGGCTTGGACTGGCACAACGCGTATATGCTGGCGCTCGGAGCGTACGAAACCGAAAAACTATCAATCAGGTACGACTCCCCGTCGTGCAGAGCGTGAAATGGAACGTAGTGGAGCGGCCCGTGCTGTACAAAGACCAGATGTTTCGTGTTGAGCTGATGACGGACCGGCGCAATCAGCTCCTGGTAGAGGTTCTTGAGATGTGCCTGGGTCGACTCCAGCAACGATTGGCTGAACGTCTCCAGATAATGCGGATCAAGACGGAATTTCGACATCTGGAATTGCAGCAATTGCAATAGCTTCTGAATGCGCGGCTGCAATGTTACCGGAATGATTCGCAATTCGTCTCGCGTCAGGATGCAAGCTAGATATCGGTCTTGCACGCGGAAGTATTCGACCAGCGTTGCATCGGCCGGAAGTACGGAGCGAATCTGCTCGAGCGAGACGGTCGTGGCCACTTCCAGGCCAGCTTCGTGGGCCTCCGCAATTGTGGCCTCCTGCATGGCCCGCATCAGGTCGGTCTCGCGAAGACGTGCCTCTTGCTCGAGTTGTTTAATTCTTTCCTGCGATCGCTCTTCGGGGCGCAATTGCTCCCGTTCGATCAGGTTGTAATACCAGTTCAACTCCTCGCGCAGGTTGCGGATCGAGCGCACTAGGTCACTTTGTCCCGCGTCGCTCGCCGACGGCACATGGATAGGATGACTCAGAAGATCGGCCAGAGTCCTGGACTTTGCCTGCTCGATGTAGCCAAACGCCTCTTCCACGCTGTTCTGTCGGCGGAGGCACAAATCCACCAGGTTTTCGTAAACTTCTAATTTATTCTGGAAAAATGCGAGCTTCAGCTCTTCGCCCCGCAAACTTCCGCGCAGCTGTTCTACAGCTTCCCGAGCGCGGCCATAGCACCGGTAGGCGTCTTCATCTTTCCTCGTAGCCCGCGAAATTTCACCCATCAGAAACTCGGCCTGATATAGGAGCACGGGCGAATCCAGATTGGCCAAGTCCGAAAGCGCTTTCTGGCAGTGTGTATGCGCGGTGCCGGTGTCGCTCATGCGGAGAGCGATTCGCGCCATCAGCAATTCTGCAAGCACGGCCTTGCCGGGCATCGCTGAGTCGCGAAAGAATTCATGGGCCGACACGCACAGCCGTCGTGCCTCAAACAAGCGTCCTTCATTGAAAAGAACCAGCGCTTCGTAAAGATCGATCAGCGAAGGCCACACCAGGTTCTTGTCTTGGACGAACATCTGCTTCGCTTGCGCGAATAGCTTGACACTCTCGAATGCCTGTCCCATGCGACTGGCCGCGATGGCGGCGAAGGCGAGTGCCTTCGCACCTTCATAACCAAACCCCAACTGCCGGAAGCCTTCGTTCGCTGCCCGTCCCAACTCGCCAGCCTCGGCGCTAAGATTCAGTTCAAGATAGATTTCAGAAAGGTCGAGATTGCACAGCGCTAGCTGATAAGCGTCACTTGCTTTGCCCGCGCTGTCGGAGGCATCGCGAAGCATCTGGATCGCGCGCCCGTACTCGCCTCGCAGAAAATAAAGATAGGCAATGTTGTAGTCGGCGTACGCGACCAGAATCGGCATGCCTCTTTGCTCGCAATGCTGGCGCGCGATGCGGTGGAATTCCAGGGCCTTCGGAAAATCATTGAGGCTGATATAGCAGAGAGAAAGATTACTCAGGACCGCTGCCAGTGCCTCGCCATCGTCATGTTTCAAAAGCTCATGATAGGCGCGTTCGTAAAATGCCAGTGCCTCGGCGAAACGGTCTTGCCGGTGGTAAATGTTGCCAAGATTGATTTCGAGCCGCGCCAAACGGCGCGTATTGCCCTGTTTCCGGAAGATTTCCGCCGCACGTCTTCCCGTGGCGGCGGCTTGATCGTACCGTCCAAGCAGCAACAAAGGCTGAATCGAGCCGCTCAGGCTGCGCGCCAACTCGGTGTCATCGCCGGCCTGTTCGAAGCACGCCGCAGCTCGCTCGTGATACTCAATCGATTGTGCATGCCGATCGAGCGCGTACAACGCATTCGCCTTCGCCCGGAAACTCCTTGCGAGTGAGATTTGACTGCCTGTGGCTTCAGCGACATCGATCGCCGCATCCGCAATGCGGTCGGCGCGATGCGTGTCAATCCTGACCTCCTGCCAGACGCGTTCGGTTAGCGTCGTGACCGCTTCGTCCCAGGCGATTTCAGGATTTTCTGTCATGAACTCGCGGCGCCCCTTCGCGTCTTCCAACGCGAGCAGCCGCTTGATCATGGCCTCCGACTCTGTCTGCCGCGCCGGCTGGGTGCTCATCAGAAGCCCCTCTTTTCCAGTCGTTTCTTGAGCTGGGCGAGACACCGTCCCCGGATGAATCCGATCGAGCCGATTGCAAGTCCGAGTTCCTGCGCAACCTCCTCGTAGGGGCGTGAGGGAGTCTCGAAGAAAAGCATCTGGATCATGCGCTCGCAACGCTCCGGCATCTCGGAGATCGCGTCGCGCAGCGATTGTTCTTGCTCGAGTTGCACCAACATGCTGTCCGGGAGCTCATGATCGCTGTTGTCGTGCGGCCTTTCCGCAACTTCTGGTTCGAGTTCGACAAGTCGGCCGGCGCTGCGTCGGTAATGCACGCATTTGTGATAGCAAGCCTGCATCAGCCATTTCGGCAGCGCCCGGTGTTCCCGCAAGCGCGGCAGTTCCAAAAGTAGATCCACGCATACCGCCTGAAAAATGTCGGCCGCATCCTGATACATGCCCAGCTTGATCGGGATGGAGTAGATCAGGTTCTTGTATTTATCGATGAGTGCAGCCCAGGCCTCCGGGTCGCCGTTAAGGCAATTCTTGATCAGTTTGTCGTCCGAAAAAAGAGCTGGTGCGCGTGCCGTCGCCGCCCGCTCTTTCTGACGCTTGGCCGCAGGACCTGTCATCGCGTTCCCGCATTCTCCAGGCCGCCGCGAATGTAGAGTTCATCGGCATTCCACAGCGTGTTCGGGTCCAGTACAGCAGGATGAAAATTTCCCACGCGCCCGTCGGCTCCTGCCAGAGTGTTTGGTGTTGCCAAAAAAATAAACGGCAGATTTTCAGAAATGATTTGCTGCACGCGATCGTACGTCCGTTTGCGCTGGTTGTAATCGAGCTCGACCATTTGCCGTTGCATCAGCTGGTCGATCTCGCGTTCCCAGTCGGTGGCCGGTTGTTTCTCGCCGAGGTTCCACAGGTGGGAAGTGCCGCTCGACATCCAGACATTCATCTCCGGATTCGGGTCGGCATCGCCGCCTCCCAACCCCATGATGGCCGCGTCATAGTCGAAGCTCTGAAAAACGCGGTCGATGAGCGCGCGAAACTCCAGCGGAACGACATGCACCTGCATTCCCAGATGCGACAGGTCATCTTGCAGCAGCGTTGCCATCTTCATCCGCTGGGCATTCGACGAACTGGTGACGATGGTGAAATCGACGGTCTCCCCGGAGCCATCCACAAGCTCCCCATTTGTCTTCCAGGAAAATCCGGCGGATTTCAGCAATTGGCGCGCCGTTTCGAGCGAGCGCTGCGGATGCGAGATTGCTTGATTGATCCAGAGCTTGTTCCCCGGTCCAACGTTTCCCCACAGGGGCGTGCCGCGCGTTCCGTAGACCAGACGGACGATTCCGTCGCGGTCGATGGCAGCATTGACCGCTTGCCGAAATTTGAGATCGCGAAACCAAACCTGTTTGCGTGCAATCGCGTCCAGCTTCTTGCCAGTCAAATCGTTTTGGTTGAAGACCACAAAGTTGTATTCCAGGCTGGGGCCAAGATCCGCCAATTGCGAACTGACACGCGTCCCTTCGTGGGCGAGCAGATTGAAGTTCTCCGAACTGAGCCGGCTGATAATATCCGTTTCGCCGGCTTCAAAACGTAGGACCTGCGCGTTTTCCGTGCCGACGAAGAGAAACACCATTTCATCCAGATAAGGCAGCCGGTGGTTGTCGCGATCGACCTTCCAGTAGTAAGGATTGCGTTCCGCCACGATGCGCTGTCCCGGCACGTACTGCTTCAAGCGAAATGGACCAAGACCTGCGATCTCGGAGGGTTGCGCGTTGAGCGACCAAGCCTGCGCAAATTTGCCTTCGCGATAAGGTTTCTCGAGCAGATGCCTCGGCAGCATGGCGAGCCCGTCGAAGATGCGTTCCGCCGCCGCATACGGCCGTGGCAGCGTGAACCGCACCGTGTACGGACCGATCTTGGCGACCGTCATCGGCTTGCCATCGATAATCAGCAGGTCGCGCTGCGGAGAATCGATGTTTTCATCCATGTAGACGGCGAAAGAAAAAATCACGTCATCGGCATCGAATGCATGACCATCTGAAAACCGGATACCCCGCCGAAGTTGCAACGTGAAAATGCGGCCATCCGCCGACGTCTTCCAGGACTTGGCCAGCGCCGGCTCGGTTTGCTGCGTGGCGCGATTGATTTCGATCAGATCGGCATTCAAGCGTCCGATCACCTCGCGCGAAACGGCATCGGTAGCGATCACCGGATTCAGCGTCTTCGGCTCCGCGCGCTGACCGACGGTCAAGTGTCCGCCATAGCGGCCGGAAGTGTCCGCCACGCGCTGAAGTTCTTCATTCTTGCCCGGGTTTTCGGGAGCAGGATTTTCTGCGGAAGACGCACCCGCTACGCACACGCCAGCGAGCAGACACACGAGTAGGGATAGGCGAGCAATGACGTTCATGACACCCCTCCCCCACAGAACGGTGTTTTTCTGGGATTATCGTGATTCTAACCGGGAATGAAGGGCATCAGCGAGCAGGTAATAGATTACGGAGGTAACGAATAATGCAGCAGCTGGAGCCAGAAGCCAGCCATAAGAAATCAGCACGCTGTATTGTTGCAAAGCGCTCAGCATGTTTCCCCAACTCGCAGTCGGTTCGTTGACTCCCAACCCAAAAAATGACAAAGCTACTTCCGCCGCAATGTATCGCGGGACTAACATCGCCGCCTGCGTGAGCAACACGCCGAACGTCTCCGGCGCGATGTGTCTCCGTAGTAGGTAGAAGTCGGCCCCCCCGAAACCACGCGCAGCAGAGACATAATTTCTGGTTCTTGAGCTGAGCACCACTCCTCGTACCAGCCGCGCGGGCCGTGCCCAGCCAATGAGCCCGATGACGCAAGTCAGTAGAAAAAATGTTCGGACCGCACTCACATGCAACGGCAGAAACGCCCGCACGCCAAGCAGAAAATAGAGCCACGGCAGGGAAAGGAACAGCTCGGTCGTTCCCATTAGCGTCTCGTCAATCCATCCACCGTAATAACCGGCAACAACGCCAATCACGCTGCCAACGAAAAGAGTCACAGCGGTTGCGACAATTCCCGCTGCCACCGAAATCTGTCCGCCATACAACACGCGCGAGAACTCATCACGGCCGAACGCGTCTGCTCCCAGGAGCAGGCATTTTCCGGGATTCTCCACTCCAAATAAATGGAGGTTGGATTCGAAGAGACCAAGAAACCTATAGCTGTCTCCCCGGACGAACGCATGAACCGGATACGCCTGGCTGCGATCTTCCCGATACCCGTCATCCACCGGACTCCACGGGTAAACGAACGGCCGCAGGTGGAATCTAGAGCTGTCCCAGAGATGTAATCGTGTCGGCGGAGCGTAAGGCAACTCGCGATTTTGCGCGGCCGGATCGTAAGGAGCGACAAAACCCGCCAGCAGTAACAGCAGGTGCAGCCCAACTAGCAGAATGATCAGCCAAGTAATCTTGCCGCTCATTTTACATCGCACCCTAACCTGCATCGGCCGCGCCTGTCCGAATCCTGGGATCGGATACCATCAGCATGATGTCCGCAACCATGTTTCCGCCGAGCATGAAGAGCGCGGAAAACATGATGCCGCCGATCACCACGTAGAGGTCGCGAGAGAAAGTGGCGTCGAGCACCAGCGGCCCCAAACCGGGCCATCCGCAGATCACCTCCACCAGCATCGACCCGCTGATCAACCCGGCTAGGGAAAAGCCGAAAAGAGAAATCGCAGGATTGGCCGCGACCGGCAACACGTGGCGGAAAAGCAACCTGCCACGGCTGATGCCAAGACCGCGCGCAGTTTGCACGTAGGAAGCGCCTAACACTTCAAGTACACTCGCGCGGACGTGCCGTACTATCACTGCGCTTTCGCACAGCACCAGAATCACTACCGGCAATGTCAAGTGCGCGACGACATCTCTGAATTGCTCCCACCCCGAGAGCTCCTCAAAATTGCTCGATACCATTCCGCCGACCGGCGTCAACCGCCAGCGTGCGGCAGTAGCAAGCAGCGCGAGTGCAATCACAATCTCCGGGACTGCAATCAGCAGCGAACTTATGACGGTGATTGCTCGATCCAGCACCCCGCCTCGCTTGGCCGCAGCCCAAAGTCCCAGCGGTAGCGAAATGCCCCACGTGAGAACCATCGCTGTTAGTGTCAGCAATAAAGTATTTTTCGCACGGCTCCAGAGCAGCGGAGCCACGGGTGTGTTGTAAGCGATGGAATAGCCGAGGTCCGCATGCAACGCCGATTTCACCCACCGTCCGTACCGGACAACGAGCGGTTGATCCAGGCCATGCTGGGCGCGCAACCCGGCAATGGTTTCGGGCGAAATCTGCGGGTTCACTCGCATCTCATCAAAAAAGCTCCCCGGTGCCATCTCTGTGAACAGGAAGCAGAGCACGGATACGCCTGCGAGCAACAAAATCCCGCGTACAAGTCGACGGACAAGATAGCTCACAGCGAAGCTCCCGTAATCGCCGCCAGATTGGTCTGCGCAGCACGTGCCGATCTCAAAAGCCGAATCGTCTCTTCATGTTTCGGAGCGGTCATCATCTCTGCTGTTGAGCCCATCTCCACTATCCGCCCACCCGCCATCACCGCGATTACATCAGCCATGCGGCCAACCACCGCCGGATCATGCGAGATCAGGAGATACGTGAGCGAGTGCGCCGCCTGAAGATCCAGCAACAGATTCGCAATCTGCCCCTGCGTCGACAAATCCAAACCGGTGAGAGCTTCATCCAAAACCAGGAGCTTTGGACGCACCGTCAGCGCACGCGCAATCGCCAGCCTCTGCCGTTGTCCACCGCTGAACTGCATCACCGACCGTTCGATCCCGTCCACCGACAGTCCAACCTCGTTCACCGAGCTTCGGACCGTTTCTCTGCGGAGCGCTTCGTCTTTCCCCATGATTAGTAATGGCTCCTCCACGGCCTCCGCCGCCGTGAAACGCGGATTCATCGACGTAACTGCATCCTGAAAAACCATCTGGACTTGCGTGCGCCACGGAAGCAGCGCGCTCAAGCTAAGGCTCGCGATGTCTGTGTCGCCGATCCATATTTGCCCCGCGTCCGATTTTTCCAGCAGCGCCACGCACCGCGCCACAGTCGATTTCCCCGAGCCCGATTCTCCCACCAGCGCCAGTGTTCGGCCTGCCGCAATTTCGAAGTCCACACCGCGCACCGCCTCCACAACGCGTTCCCGCCACAGTCCTCCTCGAACGTAGCGTTTCGCCAGACCGCTCACGCGCAAGAATGCATTTTGCGACTCGGGCTCCGGCGACATCGGCCGAGTTGGAAAGTTACTCACCATACTTGAAGCAGCTCACTGGCCTTGCGGGCATCGGCACAAAAGATGGCGGATACCTCTGCACGCAAATTTCCATCCGTTCCCGGCAGCGTGGCTCAAAGCGGCATCCAACCGGAAACGCAGCGGGGTTAGGCGACTCGCCTTCGATCGACGCGAAATGCGTGCGCACTGGTGCGCCCACGGCCGACTTTGCCATCTCAACCAATGCCTGTGTATAGGGATGTAAGGGCTGCCGGAGAATCTGGGCCGTGTTGCCAATCTCGACAATCTTTCCCGCATACATCACGGCAATGCGATCGATGAATCCAGCGAACATCGCTGGATCGTGACTGATGACTAGAATTGCCGTTCCATGTTTTCGGCGAATTTGCGCCAGCAGCGCGACAATTTCCTCCTGCAGGGGCGCATCCAGCTTACTGGTTGGTTCGTCGGCGATCAGCAACGCAGGTCGGCACGCAACTGCCTGCGCAATCGCGATTCGTTGCCGTTGTCCGCCACTGAGCTGATGTGGATACGCATCATAGATTTCTTCCGGACGGACGAATCCAACCTCGCCTAGCAACTCAAGAACGCGTGCCCGGCGCTGCTTTCGGCCCAAGGGTAAATGCGCGCGAAGTATTTCAGCCACCTGGCTGCCGACACTCAGCACTGGATTCAACGAGAGCGCTGGGTCCTGAGGGACGAACGTAACTTCGCGGCCCCTAATTGCGCGCAGCTCCCGTTCCGACATTCGCAGTAAATTGCGTCCGCGAAAAAGTATTTCTCCTTGTTCGCAAACCGCGCCCGCCGGCAACAGCCGCAGAAGCGCATTCGCGAGCGTGCTTTTGCCGCAGCCGGATTCTCCGAGGATTCCGACAATCTCCTCGCTGCCGATGGCAAGACTGAGATCGTCGACCGCCGGAATACGGCTCCCATTGGCTAGGGTATAAGCTACCGACAACCCTCGTACCGCGACAAGAACTTTCCCTGTGCCGTCCACTTTGTAGAAACCTCGTCAGAATAAGTTTCGTCGGCGCAACTGCTCTTCGCAATTGGCGAGTAAGGAGCCTGGAAGAGACTGCTCCCAAAATGTATTAAGAATGGGTCGGGTGGCGCGTTTGAAACCTATCGCGCCTGACGATGGGTGTCGTGCCGGCGAATAAATTCTTGCATTCGATCTCCGTTTCGAAATGCTTCGGTGCCTCCACACTCGGTGGTGGAAAAGGCTCCGCACAGATTTCCGTATGAAAGGCACGTCGCGATGTCCGCTCCGCGCAAAAATTGGTGGAGAAACCCGGCGTCAAAACTGTCGCCCGCGCCAATAGGATCGACGACTGCTACCGGAACGGCGGCTGCGCTAAGTCGGCGACCGTCGCGCATGGCAACAGCACCGCTGGCGCCCATCTTGACGACGACAGTCTCAACCCTCTGTGCCAAACGCGAAAGAGCGGTCTCCACATCGCCAGCGCGGGAAATCCTCATCGCTTCACGTTCGTTCGGCAACAAAATGTCCACGTGAGGCAGGATCTCATCGAGACCGCTGCCCCAGAGGTCATCGGGATCGTCATTCGTGTCGAGCGAAGTAGCCAAGCCAGCCGACTTCATATGCCGAAACAGTTCGGGCACGTGCGGCAGCAGTTCGCGCTGCAAGAAAAGCGACGACATATGAAAGTGGCGTGCCGATGCCAGATAGTCGAGATCGAGATCCTCAAAGCGTAACTCAGAGATTGTGCCAGGATATGTGAGAATATGCCGCTCGCGCCCATGGGGCAGAATAAGTGTCACGCCGGACTTGGGTCCGCAGGCCACGCACTCCAGATTGACGCCGCGTTCGCGTAGGCGGTCCAACGCGAGGCTTCCGAAAAGGTCGTTGCCGATCTTAGTGACGAATCCAACGCGGCTGCCAAGAGCGGCAAGATTGTGTGCCAGGATGGCCGACGAACTGCCCAGCGTAATCGCAAAGTCGCTCGCCAGTAGTTCCCGCTCGGTGGGCATTTGCTCTGGCAGACCGTAGAGGATCAGGTCAAGGTTGATCTCCCCGACGATGGCGATATCGAGCTTAGACATGGAGCAAAAGGTCGGCACTGTTGTTAAATGCCGACTGCTTAATGTGCGTTGTCAATGGCCGTCCGCGAGTTCGACGACGCGTGACAGGTTCCTTGGCGAGTCAGGATCGAGCCTCTTCTTGATCCCGTAGTAAGCCCCATACAGTTGGCCCCAAATCGCAAAAGCCGCAACGCGCGCGTATTCCGGTAACTGCAGGCCGAGTTCGATGGCGAAGTCCGCGGCGCGCCGCGCCCGGTCATCGACGCGATTCGCAATCACCATGGTGGCCGCGCCGAGAGCCTTCATTTCCTCGAGTAACTCCAGTTCCGCCTCGTAAGAAGTCTCCGACATAAGAAACGTGATCAGTGTTTCCGGACCCGCGATGGACTTCGGACCGTGCCTAAACTCCAGGGAATGAAATGCTTGCGCGTAGGAGCAAGAGGATTCAGTCACCTTCAGCGCGCACTCCGAGGCAACCCCGAAAAGCGGACCCTGCGCCAGGAAGACGAAATCCGAAAAGCTGCAAGAGTCAGCGAACGTTTGCAAACGGCGCGGAATGTCCTCAAGTAGAGGTTCGACGTGCTGGGGTAGATCGATCAATGCCCGGCGGAACGCGACATCGCCGGCCACAATTGCCCCGAGATACTGCAGTGCCAGCAGCATAGAAGTGAATGACCGCGTCATTACCGTGCTTTGTTCGTCAGCGTCCGAAAGTTTCGACGTTACACTGCAAGTCTGCTCGAGCGGTTGGCCATCGGCACAGGTGATAGCAATCGTACGCAGATTGTAATCGGTTTCCAGCATCTGCCCGGCGCGGACCGCCTCCGAGGTGCGCCCCGATCGCGAAATGACGACCGGAACATACTCTCGTCCCGGGTGTAGAGTCAGCGCTGGATACAGCATCAGCTCAGAAGCGGCGACAGCTCGTGCCGGTAGCCTGAGATAGTTGAAGCTCGATGCGGCGGCTTGTGCGAGATAGTAGCTCGTTCCGCAACCGACAAAGATCCACTCTGCTCCTGGCCGCGCGAGTTGAGCGGCCGCGCGCAGTTCTGCGCTCGCCGACAGTTGGCTTAGACACGCGCTCCAGCACTGCGGCTGAGAAAGAATTTCGTTCAGCGTGTGTTGGCCTGGTTCTTTGATTGCCGTCGATTTCATTGCTATCAGCTGGCTCCAATTACACTAATGTCACTTTCACTCCCACGTCTCTCAGCGCGTGCAAGTCCGATTTCGGAATCTGTTTGTCGGTAATCACCTCGTGGACTGCGGTGACCGGCATAATGTTGCACAAACTGCGGCGTCCGAATTTGCTCGAGTCACAAACTGCGACCGTTCTGCGGGCAATGTCGACCATAGCGCGGTTGACTCCAGACTCCAACAGGTTCGGAGTAAAAAGACCCGCTTTGGTGTCGAAGCCATCTACACCCAGGAACAAAATGTCGGCGCTAAGTTGCCGCAGCGTTCGTTCTGCTAAGGGACCGACGAGAGAAAAGGAGTTTTTTCGCAGCACGCCTCCGGTCAAGACCACTTCAACCTGCGTGCCCGCCATCTCTGCCGCGATATTGATCGCATTGGTGATCACTGTGAGCTGTTTCATTTCTTTGAGCGACCGCGCAATGGCTGTGGTGGTTGTACCCGAATCGAGCAATACGGACTGGCCTTCTTCCACCAGTCGGACTGCCGCGTGCGCAATCCGCGCCTTCTCGCTCCGGTGAAGCTTCTCTTTCTCGCGCAGCGACGGATCGAGCAGCGCCCCAGCCTGCACCGGTAGCGCGCCACCGTGCGTGCGCTGAATTACACCTTGGCCATCCAGAAACTCCAGGTCTTTGCGGATCGTGATCTGTGAAATACGGAAACGCCGCGCCAGTTCCTTGACGAGCACCCGCCCATCGCGGTGCAGGACTCCGAGGATCTCGCGACGGCGTTCTTCGTTAAGCAGACCATTGGAAGACATGATTGTTTCGTTTTGTTCCGAATACTGACTCTCGTGGCTGGCCGCCGGAATTGTCAAGCCTCCGATCCTTCAG
>Ga0182018_10000978_pt1 | contig 34650 bp, 28 predicted proteins | sample 812P2MmetaG_FD_120490 | JGI IMG/M metagenome (GOLD analysis project Ga0182018, IMG submission 120490) | Permafrost microbial communities from Stordalen Mire, Sweden - 812P2M metaG | ecosystem: Environmental > Terrestrial > Soil > Wetlands > Permafrost | place: Sweden: Stordalen | collected...
GTACGACATGAACAATGCGGGTTGGGTGGCCGGTTCGGCAAACCTGATTGCCGGCGGTCCGCAACACGCCTTCCTTTGGTATGGCAGAGGCCCTTTGCTCGACCTGGGCACACTGGGCGGACCAAATAGCGAGGCGGGCGGTCCCAACCTTCGAGGAGAAGCAGCGATTCTGGCCGAGACTGCCGAGACGGATCCGAATGGCGAAGACTTCTGCGGTTTCGGGACTCATCTGCAATGCCTGGCGGCGATCTGGCGGAATCTCAAACTGACGGCGCTTCCCACTCTGCCGGGAGGCAACAACGCCCAGGCTTACGGTCTCAACAATTCCGGCCAGGTAGTCGGGTTCTCGGAGAATGGGGTCGAAGACTCCACGTGTGCGTTGTCCATTCCGGGTCAAGTTCTCCGCTACCAACCTGTGATTTGGGAACCAAACGGTGCCCTTCGGAAGCTCCGTTTGCCGCACGGCGACACGGTCGGATTTGCTTTCGGGATTAACGACACGGGCCAGGCCGTCGGCTCATCGGGGGTATGCTCGAACACCTCTTTGCCGCCGGTCCATCCCGGTGGGGCGCACGCCGTGCTCTGGGAAAAAGATGGCTCTGTCGTTGACCTCGGCGGGCTTGCCGGTGGGGTGTCGAACGTTGCCGGCAGCATCAACAACCGAGGCGAAGTGGCCGGAACGTCGCAATTGGCCGATGGCAGCGTCCACTCCTTCCTCTGGTCCAAAGAGAAAGGCATGCATGACCTCGGCTCGCTTCCCGGCGCGGTCGTGACCGTGCCCCCATGCTGCAACACCATTAACGATAGCGGAGAAGTGGTCGGATTTTCGTTCGACGCTACGGGGAACGTGACCCCGTTCGTCTGGCGTGACAATCGGATGACGGACCTGAACACTCTCATTCCAAAAGACTCGGGGTGGCAACTGTTGTTTGCTCAATCCCTCAACGATGCTGGAGAAATTGTGGGCCAAGGCCTGATAGGAGGCGAGTCTCACGCATTCCTGGCGGTCCCCTGTGACCGGAATCATTCACACTGGAATGGCTGCCAGGAGTAGAGGGCGCGGCACCAAAAGGAAACGGGATCACCGAAGGGCCGAGGGCAGTCCGCTCGGAAAGCAAGCGTCAGAAGCGACTGCCCTTCGGCCGATTCGGAGCTCAACTCGACCATGGAGCGAGCTGTTTCGAGTCTTCTGGTTGAACACCGCAAGGCCCCACCATTCGTTAAAAGGGGTACCGAGGCCCCTCGTGGACGGTCCACTCTCGGATTCCCATGCCTCGCACCCATATTTGTCCGTTTGTCACAATTTGCGGGTGAGTGTCGTTTAAGGTATGTGGAGGGCAGGCCTTATCCTTGGAACTGCACAAACCCTGAGCCGCTGGATGACGGTCACCGAGCGTTCATCGGAACGTTGGAACGAAGCTGAATTCCGGGCCGTGTTTCTTCAGCACTATGCTCCAATCGTCGGCATTCTGATGCGCCTGCTCGGCGATCGCTCTCATGCGGAAGAGGTGGCGAGCGACGCCTTCTGGCGTCTGTACCACCAGCCCGCGCTCGAGGTCCACGGTAACGTCGGCGGCTGGCTCTATCGCACTGCGACCAACCTGGGGATCGATGCCCTGCGCGCTTCTCGCCGCCGTCGTCGCTACGAAGAGGCTGCCGGAAGTGTCAGCCATGAAGACTCATCCGGCGGTCCACTGCACGACTTGCTACGGGAAGAAGAGGGTCGGCGAGTCCGTGCCGTGCTCGCCTCGATCAAACCGGCGAGCGCGCAACTCCTGATCCTGCGCACCTCCGGGTTGTCCTATAAGGAACTCTCAAGCGCCCTCGATGTGAAGATGAGCGGCATCGGTACGATGTTGAACCGCGCCGAGGAGGAATTCCGCAATCGTTATCTTGCGCTTCATTCAAACCAGGAGGAAACATGACCTGCATTCATGACGAAGTTCTTCGGGCGCATCTGGACGGTGAATTGCCCGATACCGAACTGGGAGGAGTCAGTCAGCACCTCGCTGCGTGCGCCGACTGTCGCGCCCGTTTCGAAAAGCTGCGCGCCGCGACCCTGCGTACGGAGAACCTGTTGGCGATTCTTGCCCCGGCCGCGGACAAGTTCACAATCAATCCCGGGGAGGCGTATGAGCAGTTCAGCAACTCATTTGGAACTGCCGATGAGCGAACGGCCTCGTGGATCACTCGCCTCTTCGCTCCCCGATGGCGTCCCGCCTGGGGCTTCGCAGCCCTCGCCATGACAGTCGCGATTCTGGTGACTGTGAACCCGGTTCGCACTTGGGCGCAGCAGGTCCTGGCCATGTTGCGGGTCCAGAAAATTCAGGTGGTTACGATCGATCCCGCCACGCTTGTGTCCAGCTCCGGAGCCGACTCGCGCCCCTATAAGCTGGTGAACCAATTCATCGCCGACAGCGTGGTGGTGACCATGGATCCGGGCAAACCCGACTTCGTTTCCGGTGTGACTCAAGCTGCTCAATTGACCGGGCACCCGATTCGCATCATCGGCAGTCTGGCCCCCCCCATGAGTGTCGAGGTCAGCGGCGAAACCGCCTTCCAGATGACCATCAATCGCGATCGCATCGCGACTCTGCTAGATGAGGTTGGCCGTTCGGACATCCACATTCCGGAGTCGGCAAACGGCGCCTTGATCGCGGTTCACATTCCGAAAACGGTGGTCTCCGAATATGGCGACTGCCCGGTCCGGCAGCGATATGTGAGCTCCACTCCGCAATCCCAGGCTGAGGCCATGGCGGCGCGCAAGATGGAACGCGCGGCCGGCGCGACGGACGCAAACTGCACCTATCTTATCCAAGCCCAGAGCCCGACGGTGAGTGTTCCACCCGACCTCGACATGTCGAGCATTGCGGAAGCCGCATTGGAACTAGTGGGCATGAGTCCTGCCGAGGCGCGTTCCTTCTGCCAGACGGTTGACTGGTCCTCCACATTGGTGGTCCCGATCCCGAGCGATTCGAGTTCCTATGCGACCGTGCCTGTGGACGGGGTCGAAGGTACCCTGATCACACAAACGCTCTCCCAGGGAAATCGGTATAGTCTGCTGTGGATCAAAAACGGCGTGATCTATTCCCTGGCAGGTCACGGCGACTCGTCCGAGGCCCTAAGTCTTGCTGCTTCGCTACGTTGATCAAAGTAACCGATGCAGATGAGTCGATTTTCTAATCTTGCCATACGCACTCGCGGGCTACGCAAAGTCTTCCGCGGCCAGGTGGCGGTCCGAAACCTCACCCTGGATGTGCCCCGGGGTGAGGTGTTCGGTTTCTTGGGCCCAAACGGTGCCGGCAAGAGCACCTCGGTGAAGATGCTGCTGGGCTTGGTATTCCCCACGAGCGGCGAGGCCGAGATTCTTGGCCGCCCTGTATGCGACGTCACAGTGCGTCGCAAGGTTGGTTTTCTTCCCGAACACTTCCGCTTCTACGATTGGCTCACTGCAACCGAGCTGCTCAAACTACACGGCCGGCTCTACGGCATGTCGCGGACAAGGCTCCTCGAGCGGGTTCCTGCCTTGCTTGAGTTGGTAGGGCTCACGCCCCACCGCGACAAATGCCTGCGCGACTTTTCCAAAGGCATGTTGCAGCGCATCGGTCTGGCACAGGCACTGCTGAATGAACCCGATTTGATCTTCCTCGACGAGCCCACCTCAGGCCTCGATCCCATCGGCCGCCGCCTGGTGCGCGACATCATCAAAGCCCAGCGCGATCGCGGCGCAACCGTGCTGCTCAACTCCCATCTCTTAGGAGAGGTTGAGGCCACCTGCGACCGCGTTGCTTTTATCAAAGACGGGGAGGTGGTGGAAACCCGAGAACTGAACGCCGGCGCCGAAGAACAAGTGACTGTGTCTATCAGAGCGCGGAATGTGACCGCCCAGGTCGTGGGCGGCCTGGCACGCTGGACTAGCGCCGCTCGCTCGGAAGCCGACCGCCTGACTCTCACCCTGACATCGAGTGACCTGGTACCTGAGATTGTGCGATACCTGGTTGCACAGGGAGCCGATGTCTATGAGGTGACTCCTCAGCGGCTTTCGCTCGAAGAACGCTTCCTCGAAATCGTCGGCAGCGACGGAGGCCTGTGATGGGCGTCTGGATCATGGCCGGGGTGACATTCCGCGAAGCAGCTCGCAAGAAAATGCTGTGGATGGCGCTCGGCGCTGGGGGGGCTTTCCTCATCCTGTTCGGCACCGGACTGCATTTCCAGGCCAAGGATTTTGCGGCGCGCGCTATGAGCCCTGTCTTGCGGCGGGAAATCTCCTTCACCATGGTGACGATGGGTCTCTACGCCGTCGACCTCCTCACTGTGCTGATGACCATCCTCACTTCCGTCGACACCCTGTCAGGAGAAATCGCCTCGGGGACGATCCAGGCGATTGCAACCAAGCCGGTTCCACGTTGGCAGGTACTGGTGGGTAAATGGTTTGGGTTTGTCGGTATGCTCACCGCGTACATCGCGATCATGGTAGTCGGCGTGAACTCCGTAACCTACGCCATGGCGGGCGTGACTGCCCATCACCTCATCCCCGGTTTCTTGCTCATCTGGATGGAGAGCATCGTGTTGCTTTCCGTGACCTTTGCTTTCGGCACTTACTTTTCGACGCTAACGAGCGGCGTACTCGCCCTTGGGCTCCACGGGCTCGCATTTCTTGGCGGCTGGATCGAGCAAGCTGGAGCCATCAGCCAGACGCCAAGCGCGGTGAAGGTCGGCATCATTGCGAGCCTTCTCATGCCCAGTGAAGCCCTGTGGCGCCGCGCCGCCTTTGAAATGCAATCTCCGCTGGCGAATGCCATGCGCATGTCCCCGTTCGGTACTCTCTCGGTTCCGAGCATGTCCATGGTGGTCTATGCGGGGCTCTACTTGGCAATCGCGCTAGCTCTCGCGATCCGCCGCTTTTCGCAGCAAGATCTATGAGCTGTTGATAGAGCTGCTTCCTCGCACGATGGCTGCGTGCACGTCTCGGCCTGTGAAACTGCTCTTGTTCTGATTGCGTAACAGGTGGGGCTCTTCTTGCGGCAACCGTGGCCGAACCGGGCCGCAAGGGTCGGCGACTTCGGCCCAGACAGCCGCCTCAGTCGTAGCGCAAAGCAATCGCTGGATCCACTCGCATGGCGCGCCGCGCGGGAACGTAGCAGGCAGCCATGGCGATCAACAGAAGCAGCACAGCGATCGTGAGGAATGTGACCGGGTCGCTCGGGCTTACACCGTAGAGCATCTTGGCCATCAGCCGGGTCAGCGCGAGCGAACACACGACGCCCATGCCGACGCCGACCGAGGCCAGTTTCATTCCGTCGCCGAGCACGAGGCGCAATACTGCTACCCGGTCAGCGCCCAGTGCCATACGAATTCCGATCTCATGGGTGCGACGCGCGACCAGGTAGGAAATCACGCCGTAAATGCCAATGCTCGCGAGCACCAGTGCCAAGGCGGCGAAAGTCCCCAGAAGAATCATCGAAAACCGTCGGGTTGCGAGCGACTCCGAGATGAAATCGTCCATGGTTCGAACCCCATAAATAACCTCTTCGCTGCTCATCTCTCGACGGTTGCGCCGAATCGTGTCCAAAACAGCCGACACCGGGACGGCCTCGTCGGTGCGAAGCAGCTCGCGAGAGCCTGAGGGGGCCATGGCGAGGAAGGCGTCCGGCATCTGCATCCCAGGAATATAGAACTGGGCGCGCAGCGAGTAGGTGTCATCCAGGTCGAGTCCCCACTGTTTGACGTGCCCGACAATGCCAACAATTTCGGCCTGGGCGCCTCCGTTATTTAGGTTGATGCGCTTTCCTATGGCATCTTGATTGGGGAAATAGGTGCTGGCAAAGACGTCGTCAATCACCACCACCGGCCGCGAGTGTTCGTTGTCCTGGGAGTTGAAAAAGCGCCCGCGCTCGAGCGGGATGCCCATCACTTTCAGATAGTCTGGCCCGACGATGTAGTCCACCGCCCAATTCATATCGTGTTCGCTTGCCGGTTTGGGCTGGCCCTCGAGCCAGAAAAGCTGCTCGTCGTCGACGTCCATCGGGACCGCGCCCCAAGTCATCGAGGCGGCATGGACACCCGGAATCGATGCCAGCTTTTCATCCAGGTCACGAAAACTAGCCCGAATGGCGGCCACGCTCGCGGTCGTCATCGAGGGTGGCAGCGATAGCCCGAAGCTCAGTACATGGTGGGGATTGAATCCCGGATCGGCACTCCACAGCCGGGTCAAGCTGCGAATCATCAGCCCCGCTCCGATCAGCAGTACCAAGGCCATCGCCAGTTCGGCCACGACGAAGATATTCTGGGTTCGATGGCGCGCGCTCGCACCGCGCCCGCCTTCCTTGAGGGTTTGCTGGAGGTTCGGTTGCGAGGCCTGGAGCGACGGCGCCAAACCAAACAGGAGTCCCGTGGCCAGGGAAATCGCCATGGTGAACAGCAGAACGCGTGCGTCGAGGCCGATTTCCTCCGCGCGCGGCAAAGCGGCAGGCAGCCATCCGAGCAGAGCAGCCGTCTCCCAATGTGCCAGCAGCAGGCCGAGAGCGCCTCCCGCCAGCGCCAGCAGAGTGCTTTCGGTCAGAAGTTGGCGCAACACTCGCGCCCGGGTTGCGCCCATTGCGATACGAATGGCAAATTCACGGGCTCGTCCGGTCGAACGCGCGAGCAACAGATTGGCGACGTTGACACAGGCGATCAGCAACACAAACCCGACGGCGGCCAGAAGCAACAGAAGCGACGACTGAATGGAACCAACCACTTGGGTTTTCAGCGGGACGAGTTTCGCGCTGATGCCCTTGTCGGTATCGGGATAGGCCGCTGCCAGGTCCTCGGTAACCGTCCTCATGTCGGCCCGGGCCTGCTCGAGCGAAACTCCGGGCTTGAGCCGGCCGATGCCATGGATGCCGAGCCCGGCACCGCGGTCCATGAGCAAATTGTTGGTCCATTGTCCGATAGGTACATACACCGCCGGATCCCGGAAACTCGGAATAAGAAGATGAAAACTCGAGGGAATCACACCCACGATGCTGTAGTTCTTCCCATCGAGGGTGAGACTGCGATGCAGAACGTCCGGCCCGGCATCCAGTTTACGTTTCCAGAAACCTTCGCTGACCAGCACCAGAGGCGCTCCCCCGATCCGGTCCTCGTCGGGCGCGAAGGAGCGCCCGAGAATGGGTCGCACACCGAGCACCGCCAGAAAGTCCGAGGAAACAAACTCGCCCTTGACCTGCTCGGCCTCGCCGGTCCCGGTGAGACTGAAACTCGCGGTCCGCGCCACCGCGATTGCGGAAAAACTGTCATTGTCTCTCTGCCAGTCGCGAAAATTGGGGTAGGAGATGGAGCCTCCTTCAAAATTCGGCTTGTTCTCGTGGATTGCAACCAGTTGGTCCGGGTGGGGAAACGGCAGAGGATTGATCAGGACCCCGTTGATGACCGAAAACAGGGCGCTGTTCACCCCGATGCCGAGAGCCAGAGTCAATACGGCAACCGCTGTGAATCCCCGGGACCTTCCCAACTGACGCAACGCATACCGCAAGTCTTGCAGAAGGACGTGCATATCGCTCGCTCCCGCCGATACGGCATGGGGTGCAATCAAAGGGCCCCATCGCAGCCCAGGGCTATCTCATTGCAGAGCAAGCCCAGTGTGGGGGCGACACCATCGATGGCAGAAGGTCATGTGTTCGAAAACGGAGGCACGCGTCCAGTTCCGGACAGAGGTCGGGCCCGCTTTTCCCCCTGGAACCTGGCACCTGAGGATCACTCGTGGCCTAATGCCACCAGCGGACCCACAAGTAGGGCCCGCGGGCGGGTATGTAGCAGGCAAGGAGGGCTACGCCTGACAACAAGAGCGCGACGCCGGCTGCCGCTTGGCTTTTCGTTCCGGCGTATCGGCACGAGCCGCACCGTGGGCCAGTTCGATCAGAGTAACGACGGAGATGGCGATGTCGGTATTTCCTGCCTGGCTGGAGATGGCGGCCAGCATCTGGCGCACATTCTGTCCCTGGCGCTCGGCAGTGATCAGCACACTGGAATCGAGGATCAGTCCCATGCCGGCGGTTCGAGCGGTTCGCGATGGCTTGCGATAGCGGACTCGACATCCTTGGCAAAGTCAGCGTCCATGACTGCTGTCGAGTCCTCGGGGAGCAGGGCGATGGACTCGGAGATGGACCGGCGCCGCGGGACCGGCGCATGGATTACCGCCACAGGTAGCTTCCCGCTCTCGATCACGACCTCCGCGCCTGCACGCACGCGCGCCAGGAGTCCGGCAAAGTCGCTAGCGGCTTCCGCTTCCGAGATGTGGATCACAGGGTCAGCCATGGTGTGATTATTCCTCCTCCTGTTTACGAACCTAAACGGGATGGATGCACGGAAAATCTAAGTTGCTGCTACGAAATAGGTTGACGCAGGGAAACGCGCACGCCCCTTCCGGTAGCTCCACGGCTCCCAACTTGGGGGCGACGTGTCACCCCTGCTCCCCATGCCGCAGGCATGGCCGGGTTTCTTCACCTACATCACCCGCCGACCAGGGGATAAAATGCCGCCTGGGAGAACCGGAATATGCCCAGCTCATCCCCTTACCGAACCCCGGACCCCTATACCGACATCCGCAACCTGAAGTGGTCTCCGGCAGAAAAGGCCATCGCCGGCAAAGCCTTCGACCTGGCCCTGCGCCGGGAACTGGACGCGGTCATCCGGGAAGCCAAGGACAGGGCTGTCAAGGTTGAGCAATCATCCGAGCTATGGGATTTGGAACACTACTTGACCCAGCGCCGCCAAGATATCAACCGCAAGTACGACTACCGCTACTCCGTCCTCCTGTTCGTCTTCGCCAACCTTGTCCGGGAAGGCCGCGTCAGCGAAGAAGAGTTGCGTAGCCTCGGGGAAGACAAGCTCGCCTACATCCGTTGGCAGACGACGCCCTGACTTTGGCGCGACATCGAGAATGTGGTCCGCTCACGAATCATCGCTGACCTCGCAGCAGGAAATAAACTATGCAAAACACAACCAGCAGCATGAATCGCCCAACAGAGAATGAAGTGAAGAGTGAAAGCCAATGCAGCGCTCCGATTCCGATACGGACAGCAGACAGCTCCCCCCTTGGGCTGGGTTTCGGCTTTCGCCAAGTCTCGGCGACCCTTTCCCCCACAAGCTCTCAAGGAATCTCGGGAACTGGATTTCCTAATGGAGTTGCAAGTGGCTCTCTTAGCCAATCGACAATTAAGATCGTTTCATCCGGAAACCGGAACGGGCGAGCAGAGCAGATTAAACTTCGATTGGCGGTTCGCGACCGAACGCGGAGACCATATGCTCAATGGTCCTTGCGGTTTAGCTGAGCGGCAAGCCGCAAAAAGGCCCCGCGGAGCGGTGAATAGCTCCCCGTGTTGCGAGCTGTGGCGTCGTTGAGCCAAAACTGCCTCTTACACACGAAGTCAGCCTGTGGAAAAGAAAAAGCATTCTCTCGTTCCCGGAGCGGCTGCCAAGCTCCGATCCCCTACCCTATCCTGCCGCTGCAGCGCCATCGCTTGCGGAAACCGCTGATCGAGATGCATCGGGAACCGGTGGGTTTTCAGGGATTAACTGGGTGTCTAACCCCGCGGCGCAAGAAAACCGACTACCAGGCGCACCGCCACTGCAAGGCAGCTAATGCCATGCCGAAACTCCACAGAAGCCGCCTCAGCGATACGAATGAATCTCCAGGGCCATGGGTTCGGGCAGGATCGCTACACCCAGGCCTTCGGCGAATTGCTCGCGGCACTCCCGTAATGTCGGGCGTTTTTCTTGGAACGATTCCCTCTCGGCGTGCCGTATCTAGAATCGCGTCATGAACCGTCGGAGGTACCATACTCGCCTATCCCGCTCGCGGCCATAACGCGCTATGTTTACCGACGGCGTTGGGCGCGGTCCGGTCAGCGCCAGTGAGCCCCGAGTCGCGCTTACGAGTCGGGTGTTGTGAGGGAAGTGGGTCCGAGTCGACTACTAGGACCGCTTCCGGAGACGCCTGATGGCACGTTATTTGTGTGTCCATTGTCACTTTTACCAGCCGCCCCGCGAGAATCCATGGCTCGAAGCGGTCGAGTTGCAGGATTCCGCCTCTCCCTACCACGACTGGAACGAGCGCGTTGCCGCTGAGTGTTATCTGCCGAACGGCGCGGCGCGGATCCTCGACGAAGCCGGCCGGATCGCAAAGATCGTCAACAATTACGCCCGCATTAGTTTCAACTTTGGCCCGACCCTGCTTTCGTGGATGGAACACAACGCGCCGCACGTCTATGAGCGGGTGCTCGAGGCCGACCGCCAGAGCCAGCAATCGTTTTCGGGTCATGGGGCCGCATTAGCGCAGGCCTACAACCACCTGATCCTCCCCTTGGCAAACGCGCGCGATAAGGCCACCCAGATCCTCTGGGGTATGGGCGATTTCGAGCACCGTTTCGGACGAGACCCGGAGGGCATGTGGCTGCCGGAAACGGCAGTCGATCTCGAGACACTCGAGCTGCTCAGTTCGGTCGGCCTCAAGTTCACCATTCTGGCCCCGCATCAGGCGCGTCGCATGCGCCACCAGCCTTGGGAGGAATGGCTCAATCTCGAGGGCGTCGGCATCGATCCCACGCGCCCCTACACCTGCCACCTTCCGTCGGGTCGCACCATCAGTTTGTTTTTTTACGATGGCCCTATCTCGCACGCGATCGCCTTCGAAAAATTGCTGGTCAACGGACAGAACTTTGCCAACCGCTTGCTCAGCGGCTTCAACGCCGAGCGCCCCTGGGAGCAATTGCTCCACATCGCGACCGACGGCGAGACCTACGGTCACCATCATGCCCATGGCGATATGGCCCTCGCCTACGCGCTCGAATACATCGAGCGCAATCAACTGGCGACCATTACCAACTACGGGGAGTACCTTGCCCAGCACCCGCCATCTCATGAAGTGGAAATCGTCGAGAAGACTTCGTGGAGTTGCGTACACGGCGTGAAACGCTGGCAGAACGATTGCGGCTGTAACTCGGGCGGATGCGGTTCCTGGCGCCAGCATTGGCGGCAGCCCCTGCGGGACGCCCTGGACTGGCTGCGCGATGATCTCGGCTCGAGTTATGAACTCAGTGCACAGGGACTTCTGCGGGACGCCTGGGCCGCACGTGACGATTACATCCGGGTCGTGCTCGATCGTTCGCCTGGCACGGTAGAGGCATTTCTGGCGCGCCATGCGGCGCGGGATCTTTCTCTCGAGGACCAAGTGCGCGTTTTAAGACTGCTCGAAGTGCAGCGCAACCTCATGCTGATGTATACCAGTTGCGGCTGGTTCTTCGATGAACTTACCGGGACGGAGACGGTGCACGTCCTCCAGTACGCCGGCCGCGCCGTTCAACTGAGCGAGCAGCTCTTCGGCAAAGGCCGCGAAGAGGAATTCTTGGTTCGCCTGGAAGCGGCTTGGAGCAACATCCCAGACTACGGGAACGGCCGCCACGTCTACGAGCGCTTGGTCCGACCCGCCATGTTGGACCTGTTGGGGGTGGGCGCACACTACGCCATCAGCTCACTATTCGACGGCTATCACGACCGGAGTTCGATCTACAGCTACCGTGTGGATCTGCAGGAGGTGCGTGTACTCGAGTCGGGGAAAACAAAGCTTGCTCTCGGTCGCGTCCGCATCGTTTCGAACATCACACGGGCGCGCTTGACCGTCGGTTTCGCTGTGCTGCATTTCGGCGATCACAATCTGAGCGCTGGGGTGCGCCCCTTCCCGAGCAAGAATGCCTTCGGGGTGATGGTCGACGAGGCCAGCCAGGCGTTTTCCGCGGCTGACTTGCCGGAGTGCCTACGGGTTATCGATCGCCATTTTAGTGGCGCGACCTATTCGCTGAAGTCCCTGTTCCGCGATGAGCAACGCCGCATCCTCAGTCAAATCGTCGAGTCCACCATGGGCGAAGCCGAGGCCATGTACCGACAGGTATACGAGCACCACGCCCCATTCATGCGCTTCTTGTCCGAGCTTCACATGCCCGCGCCGCCGATCCTCCGCACCACGGCCGAGTTCGTGCTGGGGAGCGCCGTGCAGCGGGCGTTGACTGACCCGGAATTGGATCTGGACCGTATTCGGATGCTCCTCCATGCCGCCCGGCACGACGGCGTCAATCTGGACATGACTCGTCTGGAATCAGCTCTGCGCCAACGCCTGAACCAGCAAGTGGAGCAGTGGGCGCAGAAACCCGGCGATCCGGAGGCGCTCGAAATGGTGGAGGCTCTGGTTTCGCTCAGCCGCGTCCCGCCCCTCGACGTGGATCTTTGGAAATCGCAGAACGTTTACTACCAGCTGGTCGAGGCGCTTTCAAGCGCCAGCCCAACCCGCATGAGCGACGCCTGGTTAGATCAGTTCCGCGGCTTGGGAAAATGGCTGGGGGTGGCCGGTCCTCCCCCGTCCCCGCAATTACCCTCGAAGCCGAAGGACAAGCTGCGGGACCGCGCGCTGGCCAACTAAAGGTCTGCCTCGCCCCAGAGGCCTTCGCCCTTGACCCTGGCGCCCTTGGAGGAAACCTTGAAACTACACCCGGTCATCAAGCCGCCGCCACGGTTTATTGGCTGCTCTCCAACACCCTTTTTGCTTGCAGCAAGGAAGCCTCTAGCGATGAGCGTATTCTGGACAGCGCCGCCTTTCTAATGATTGCACCCTTCGGTCCGGTCAAACCCGCCTGTCGAGATCCCTTCACGGTTATCAGGTAGAAGCCCCTTCCATCCGGCTGGCTGTTGTCTCGCACGCACACCGACAAATCGAGCGCTGTCTCAAAGTAGTGGCTGGCATAGAGCTGGCGGTTGAACTTCCTGTTTTGGCGACCATTCTAATATCGGGGTCGCTTTGACAAATTTCCAATTTCGGCCTGGTGCAGTGTACAAGTCACTCTCCTTGACAGATTAGGAGAGATTGCGTTAGTCTCCTGACCATCTTAGGAGTGCACATGACCGACCATGCCGAGCTTCTTCCCGGAACTCTCGATCTGCTCATCCTGAAGGCAGTTTCTCTCGGACCGCTCCATGGCTACGGGGTTCTGCTGCGTATCGGGCAAATCTCAGGCCGGGCGCTGCTCATCGAACAGGGGGCGCTGTATCCGGCGCTGTTTCGCCTGGTGCGCCAGGGACTCCTGAAGGCGACCTGGGGCACGTCTGAGAACAATCGCCGCGCTAAGTTCTACGAGCTCACGGCTGCGGGCCGCAGGCGCTTTCGCGAAGAAACCGAGGGCTGGAATCGTCTCGCCGCCGCCATGGCCTCTGCCCTGGCCGCGCAACCGGAGGAAATATGAAATTGGTCGCTTCCCTTCGCGCCCTAGCGTCCAGTTTCTTTCATCGTTCCCGCCTGGATGGTGAGATCGAGGAGGAGCTGCGCTCGCACCTACAGCACCGCGCTGACGACCTGGAATCTTCCGGTCTGGCTCGCGCCGAGGCCGAGCGGCGCGCGGCCATTGAGTTCGGCGGCTATCAACGGTTCAAGGAGGAGTCTCACGAAGCGCTCGGAGGCCAGCTGACCGAAAACCTGGTTCAGGATGTGCGTTTCAGTTTTCGAGCGTTGTGCAAGTCTCCTGGTTTTACCCTGGTGGCGGTTTTTACACTGGCCTTGGGAATCGGGGCAAACGCAGTTGTATTCGGCATGCTGAATGCGCTGATCCTGCGTCCCCTGAATGTGCCGCAGGCGCAGAATCTTTACATGATCGAACGCGGCCGGGCTCCGACGCAGTCCTACCCTGACTACTTAGATCTGCGCGACCGTAATCGCGATTTTAAGGGCATCGTCGCTTACGAAATGGCGCCCGCCGGCCTGGATATAAGGGACAGCACCTCTCCCATCTGGCTCTATGAGGCAAGCGGGAACTACTTCGACGTCCTGGGCATCCAGCCTTATCTCGGCCGCTTCTTCCACGCCTCCGACGAGCACGGCCCCAACAGTGCCCCTTACATTGTCCTCAGCTTTGCTTACTGGCACAGTCACTTCCAGAGTGATCCCGGTGTGGTCGGCCGCGTCGTTCAACTCAATAAGTATAACTACACGATTCTTGGGGTTGCGCCGGCACGGTTCCGCGGCACGGAACTCTTCTTTGCACCCGATCTTTGGGCTCCCCTGGTAAATCAGCAGCAAATTGAAGGATTCAGTGGCCTGAATTCGCGCGCTGCCCGGGGTATGTGGCTGGTCGGAAGTCTGAAGACGGGGATGAGCCCGGCCGAGGCCACCGCGGACCTCAATTCCGTCGCCGCATCTCTGGCCAGAGCTTATCCCAAAGAGGACGGTAGTATAAACTTCGCTTTGTTCCGGCCCGGACTGCTGGGCGATATGCTGGGGAGCCCGGTGCGGGCGTTTGTGGGCGGTCTGATGTTTCTGGCTGGGCTGATTCTGCTGGCGGCCTGCGCCAATCTGGGCGGCCTGTTTGCCACTCGCGCCGCCGACCGTTCGCGGGAGATTGCCCTTCGCCTGGCGCTTGGTTCCAGCCACAAACGGATTCTGCGGCGGCTCCTCACAGAAGCCATCCTGGTCTCTTTGGCCGGCGGCCTGCTTGGCCTGTCGGGCAGCGTCGCTCTGCTGCGCTGGCTCAGCGTATGGCAGCCTCTCCCGAATATTCCGATCAATGTGTCGGTCGATGCGGACGGCCGTACCTACATCGTGGCACTGCTGCTGGCTCTGCTCAGCGGATTGCTCTTCGGCATCGTTCCGATACGCCAGGTCTTGCGGGCTAATCCTTGGCAGACCATCAAAGGCGGCCCCTCGGGCGCGACGCTCCCGCGGCGTTTCACGTTACGCGATCTGTTGCTGGCCGGTCAGATCGCTGTCTGCGCGGTGCTTGTGACCTCGGCACTAGTCGCCGTGCGAGGTCTGATGAGGTCGCTCGACAGCAACCTCGGTTTTGATCCGCAAAACGCGATCCAGGTCAACACGGATCTCGACATGGCCAGGTACAGCGGAGACCAGGTGCCGATCATGCAGCAGCGCATGCTGGATGCGGTTGCGAATATTCCGGGTGTGACGGCCGCAGGATTCGCCGATCGGGTTCCGCTCAACCTGGGCTGGAGCGACGCGACTGTCTTTACCGACAGCACGACCGATTACAGGCCGTCGAACGCCGCCGCTGAAGCCTCTGCGTACAACGTCTCGCCAGGGTATTTCCGGGCGGCTGCGACCACGATGCTGGCCGGAAGGGCATTCACCTGGGACGACGGCCCCAAAGCGCCACGGGTCGCGGTCGTGAACCGGGAATTTGCGCGCAAAGTCTTCGGTTCCCTGGAACAGGCTCTCGGGGCTCACTTCAAAGATTGGGGCGGGACGCGGGTCGAGGTGATAGGCGTCGTGGAGGACGGGAAATACAAGACGCTCGCCGAAAGCCCGCAAGCGGCGTTATTCCTGCCGATCCGGCAGTCGCCGTCGAGCGAAACCTGGTTGATCGTCCGCTCCGATCTCGATCCGGGAGTACTGGCGAATGCCTTGCGACAAACCCTGCGCAGCCTGGATGCCGGGTTGCCATTCACCATCAACACTTGGCATAAAGAGCTGGACACTGCGCTTTTTGCCCCGCGCGCAGCCTCGCTCGCCCTTGGAGTCCTGGGTGGCCTGGGCGCCATGCTCGCGGTGACGGGCATCTTCGGGATGGCAGCGCACTCCGTCAGCAAACGCCTCCGCGAGCTCGGGATTCGCATAGCCTTGGGCGCGCAGCGCGGGGAGGTCCTGCGCGCCGTGCTCGGCCGGGTTTTCCGCTTGCTGGCCTTCGGGTCCGCGGCGGGCTTGCTCCTCGGTCTGGCGGCTACTAAGGTGCTGTCATTCATCGTTTATCAGGCGACGCCACGCGACCCGGTGGTGCTGGCCGGCGTGGTTCTCACCATGCTGTTTTTGGGACTCGTCGCAGCCTGGATTCCGGCGCAACATGCGCTGGCGGCTGATCCATTGATCCTGCTACGAGAAGAATGAGTCATCAAGCGACAATCGCAGGCCAAGCCGAGTCGGGTTGTCGATGAGCAGCATAGGCGCGATCACCAATACGGCTCGGGGCGAATCGCCCGGTCGCGCACGTCGAGCCAGAAAGCGATCCCCAATCCGAGAGCCAAGCCCGAGCCCAACCCGCCGGCTGCGAACAAGCGGCGATTGGGGAATCTGGGGGCGTCGGGCAGATTGGCGGCATTCGACAGCCGCATGCGCTCGCCCGGTGGAAGGCCTCCAACTCCGTTCTCCACTCCGCCGTTTTTGGCCAGCAAGTCCGCATACGACTCCTGTGCCGTATCGCGGTTCTCGGTCAGTTGCTGGTATTGCTGCTCTGCCGACGAGCTCAGCAGCACCCGTCCCTGATAAAGCTTGATCTGTTCCTGGATACGCTTCTGTTCGCGCGTGGCCTTGGCAATCGTTGCCTCGTACTGCTCAACCTGCAAGCGCAGCCGGTGGATCTCCGGCGGTTCCGCCACATTGGACTTCGCGTTTCGATCGCCACCCGCCCCGTCGGCAGCGTTCGCCTCCGCCAGCTTCTTCTTAATCTCCGCGATATCGGCCTTGGTCTTGACCACATCAGGATGGTCCTCGGTGTACTCGGCCTGCAACTGCAGGAGCTGGCTTTGGAGGTCCGAGAGTTGCTTCTCAAGCATGGCCGGACTGGCCGGACTGGGCGGACTGGGCGCAGACTTCTGGTTCGCCGGCTGCTCGGCCAGTATCGAGTCCGCAGTCGATTTGTTTTGTTGGGTCAGGCTGATCCACTGGGACAGCGCATTCAGTTGCGCGTTCAAGACCATGAGCATCGTGGTACTGTTTTCCGAATCTCCGGAAATCTGGCCGGAGTGCCGCTGCTTGAAGGAGGCCAGCTTATCGTCCTGTTCGTCCAGGTTGCGCTTGGCCTCGTCTAACTGGCGCTGAGACTCGGCCAGGCTCTCGGTCTCTTGCTGGCGCGAATGAAGGTCTTCCTCGAGCAACATGGAGGTCAGTTCCCTGCATATCTGCTGGGCTTCCTGGGGAGTCGAACCCGTGTACTCCACGTAGAAACCGGTCACGTCCGAGCCTGGCTGTAGCTTCTCCCTGCCCCCGGTCTGGTTTTGACTCCGGTTCGCGACCACCGGCTCGATCCGCGCACTCTGCCAGATCTTTTTCTCCACCTGCTCCACACTCTCGCCGCCCGTGGCTAAACCCGTCCGATCGATCATCGGCTGGAGTCGGTTTTGGCTCAGCACCTGGTGCTCGAGGGTCGCCATGTGTTGGCTTGGGTCTTCAGGAACCAACGGCTGCGCATCCCCCTGCGGCACCGTCTCGGTTTCGACCAGGATCAGCGATTGCGAGGAATATTTCGCGGGGAATGCATAGGAGATCAGGAACCCCGCCAATGGCCCTAAAACCGCCGGAATGACAATAACCTGCAGGTACCGGCGCAACTTCGCCGGGTGGTCGGTCACGCTGAATTGGCGATCTTCAGTCATCCCGAAATCCCATTCTGGCTATGGCGCCGTGGCACATCATTGAACGGATCAAAGGAGTTGGGGTTTTGCCCGTGCGTTTACTTCGAGGACGAGGTCATCGGCGTCAAAAGGAAGGCATGGGTCTGATCCTCAATCATTCCATAACCGGCGATCTGTCCCATATTGTTGATGGTGGAAGCCACGCTCAGCGTCCAGCCGGAATTAGCAGGGATCAGATCGTTGAGCGACAGAGTCCCGGTGGATTTCGTCCAGACAAAAGCGCTCATGCCGTGGTCGAGTCCAAAAGCGGTCCCGACGATCTGGCCGAACGCATTGATGCCGGCTGCCCGAATGTCAAAGGCAGTTTCTGATGAACCCAGGTCCCGCATGCCGCTGCCTTCGAGCCAAACGAAAGCGTTTCCAGTATGCGTCGCTTGACTCGACCACCCCGCGACCTGCCCGCCCGCATTGATGCCAACCGCCTGGCTTTCGAGCGCACCGTCGAGGGCGCCCAGGTCCCGCATGCCGCCCGTGTCCTTCCAGAGGAAGGCATGTCCAGCTTGGTCCTTGGTGGTAGACCATCCGACGACCTGCCCGAAGACATTGATCCCGAGAGCTCGGCTGACGGGGCCGCCCAGCGTTCCTAAGTCCTGCATGCCGCCGCTCGAGGTCCAGAGAAAGGCGCGCGTGGGACCAGAACCTGGGTCCACCGAGTATCCCACGACCTGGCCGAGATCATTGATTCCGGTAGCGTAACTGCTGCCGCCATTGAGCGCCCCCAGATCACGCATGCCACTGCCCTTGGTCCAAAGAAAGGCGTGGGTCGAGTTGTCGGTCGTCGAAGACCATCCCACGATCTGGCCGGAGGCATTGATGCCAAAAGCTTTGCTGGATGTGCCACCGAGCGTTCCCAAGTCCTGCATGCCCGTCTTCCTGGTCCAGAGAAAAGCATGGGCGTTACCGTCGCCCTTATCCGAAGACCCAACCACCTGGCCCAAGGCATTGGCCGAAAAAGCAAAGCTGGTCTTGCCGCCCAGCGTGCCCAGGTCGGCAATCGCGTACAGCTGTGCACTCGCGGGCAGCACCGGGGTTAGAAGAAGCCATCCCCACATCACGAACCGGCTCCGTCTCCTCATCGTCTCTCCTCTTCCTTCCTCTTTCCTTCCTCTTTATTCTCTCCTCTTTCCTTCCCGACTAGGAGGTAGAGAGATACCGATTCAGTGTGCCGGGATTGTCGGGGGCGGTATCGGAGTGGCGGTCGAGGTCGTCGATTGCGATTTTGCGCCTCGAAGCCCCAAGGCTGCTCCCACAACTGCCCCCACAGCCAGGCCTGCGATCAGAGTATTTCGCCCCGCATGAGAAGACTTTTTCGGCGTCGGCTCATTCTCCGTGATGGGGGATGCGGGTGGCTCCGGAACCGTGGTTTCAGCCATGGTCTGTTGCGCCGTGTTATCCGCAGTCAATTCCAAATGGCTGATGCCTTTGCCGTCGACAACCACGTCTTGACCGGCCGCCACATCGAGCACCAGTCTCGCAGCCGAGTCTGTCGGGCCGCCTCCGGCCGTCACCACCACTACGCCGGAATAGACGATGACCTGGGTACTCGGAGCGCTCACGTCCAGAAGAAAATCGGTTCCCAACGCAGTGATGGTGGCGTGGGGAGTGGAAATTTCGAACTTGCCCGACCCCCGTACCTTAACCACTCGACTACGCAGGCGTCCGCTGCTCAGATCCACCAAGGTTTCTCCGGTCAAGGAATCGTGATTGACGATCCTGAACTGGGTGTCGGAGCCAACATTCAGGATGGAACCGTCTTGCAACTCGATACTCATGCGCCCCGAGTTGTCGGTGGTTAAATTGTCCTTGGCCCAGACCACATCCTTGAGGCGAACGTGCGTACCGTTTCGTGTCGCGACCGACGCTACACCGGTAACTTTGCCGACCGTTTCCGCCGCGGCGCTTTTATCAACGTCCGAGAAACCGAAGCCGGTCGAAGGCGATAGGAAGAAGCACAGCACCAGGGCAACACCCCGCTGAAACCTCCGAGCCTCGATTTTGTTGGTCATAATCTTTTCCATTTCCTGACGGCACGCTAATGCACGGTAAGACTAACGACAGTCGAACTCACGAGGGGGCTCGAACTGGCTTGAATGACGATCGAGTATGTGCCAGGAGGAGTCGCCAGGCTGCTCGGGGTAGGAGGCAGAGGTGTCGGATTGGTGGTCGGGGTGCTCGTGGTCGCCGGCGAGCCCCCGCCGCATGCGAGCATGGATAAGAGGACCACGACCAGAACGACGACCAGAACAACCAGGGTCATCCGCTTGAGCTTTCTGCCCGCGGCCTTCCTCCGGCTGCCCCGCAACAGCACCATACCCGGCAAGAGCAAGCACAACCCGTATAGCATCGGGTGTCCGAACGGCGAAGGCCGAAGAGAAGCTTTGGCCGCGGTGGTGCTCACGGTTACCTGGATCGGGGGGATGCCGGATGAAGTCGCCATGGCGGTTGGCGGCGAAAAAGAGCAGGCGGCGCCAATGGGCAAGTTGGCGCAGGAAAACGAGAAGGTCTGGTTGAGGGCGGCACTCACCGGAGCGAAGGCCAGAGCAAACGAGGCCGTCTGACCGGCGGTAACCGAGGGAGTCTGCTGGGTCGCGATCAGGGGACCCGCTGGGGTGGTCGCGGTCGGCGCACCTCGCATGGCAATCCCATAGACTGTCATGGTGGGTGTTCCGGCGTTGAATTTCGCCAGCTGATTGCCGGAAGTGAGGTCGAAACGAACGATATCCGAACTGCAGAAGTCGACTGCCCAGAATGATGTCCCGTCCGGATCGAGGGTCAAAGAGACCCAGCAATTCTCCCCCGTGGCGTTGTAGGTGCCAATGGTTCTGCCGGCTGAATCCAGGCGCACGATGTCCTGGTCGTCCGCTACCAGCGCCCCACCGTCCGGGAGGATCCGTAGTCCGAGTCCGGTGTGCAAGCCGGTGGCAAAGGTGGGTGATTGCTGACCGGTGCAGGCGTTAAAGCGGAAGACCGTGGTGCCCTGCGAAGTGTAGAAGATCGTGCACTGGTCGGAAGCCAAATCGATCCAATCACTGCCCTCGACTTCGGTGGTTACGGCCGAGCCCGCCAGCAGATTTCCGTAGGGGTCGAATTTCAGAAGGGCATGACTGCATCCCGTCTCTCCCACATAGGCATTGCCCGACTGGTCAAACACAATCGATTCGGGTTGGCAATTGTAGCCGCTTCCGAAGTTCCCGATCAGATTCCCGTTGCCATCAAACTTGCTCACTCCGTCGGCCGTGAAGTCGGTCACGTAAAGTGCATCGAGCGCATCGAATGCCATCCCGGTGACCGATCCGCCCCGGCCGGTGTTCAGTGTCTTCAGCAGATTGCCGCCGGTGTCGAACTGATCGATTTGACCGTTGCTCACGCCGACAAAGAAGCTGGGAGCATCGGTGACCGATACGGTGCTCGAAGCTATTTTGGACGTGTTGCCTCGAGTATCGGTAGCCACCACGCTCACCGTGAATGTGCCCGCGCTCACGAAGGTATGCGTGGCGGTTGCGCCCGACTGATAGAAACCATCCCCGAGGGTGATGATCGTGGCGGCAATGCCAGTCCCGGTTTGGCCCGCGCAGGTGGCCGTGACCGTGACTGAAAGCGGAGCTTTCCCGCTTGCCGGAGCCGCCTGCAGCGAGCAGACGGGGGCTAGCGGAACCGTGACCGTCAGGGTGGTGGAATTCTTGACGCTGCCGGAGGCAGCCGTAATATGGGCGACGCCGGTGCCGATCGCAGTCGCCAGACCACCCGTATTGATAGACGCTACCGAGGGCGCGTCAGAAGACCAAGTCACCGATGCGGTTTCGTCCTCTGTGCTGCCGTCGGTGAAGGTGGCAGTCGCCGTGAACTGCTCGGTGGCGCCGGCTGGGAGGACGGGATTCACTGGCGTGATCGCCAACGATTCGAGGGCCGCGGTTCCGATGGTTAATGTAGTCGTAGCCGACACCGCTCCGGAAGTGGCAGTGATGGTTGCGGTTCCCACTCCTGCGCTGGTGGCTAAGCCATTGCTGCCGGCAACGTTGCTGATAATAGCCACGGTCGCTGCCGACGAGCTCCAAGTCACGACCGAAGTGATACCCTGCGTGCTCCCGTCAGAATAAGTTCCGGTCGCCGTAAACTGCTCGGTCGCGCCCAGCGGTATCGTAGGCGTTGGCGGAGTGATCGCGATCGATACTAGCGCCACCGGACTGACAGTCAGGATGACGGAGGAAGACACGGCATTTAAGGTAACGCCAATCGTCGTCGTGCCCACGCTCTTACTGGTTGCCAGCCCCTGCTTGCCTGCCGAGTTGCTGATCGTAGCCACACCGGCACTACTCGATGTCCAGTGTCCGGTGCTGGTCACATTCTGCGTCGTATTGTCGGAGTAGGTTCCGGTTGCGGTGAACTGCTGCGTGGCTCCTAGCGCTATGGTTGGGTCGGGGGGCGTGATGGAAATCGAGACTAGGACTGCGGCCGTAACCGTGAGAACCGTAGAGCCGGTAATCGCTCCCGAAGTCGCGCTGATGGTCGCTGTACCCGTCGCCAGGCTGGTGGCGAGACCGGTCGCGCTGATGCCGGCTGTCGAGGGTGGGTTCGAGGCCCAGGTCGCAGTCGAGGTCAGGTTCTGCGTATGCAAGTCGGTAAAAGTGCCGGTGGCCGTGAATTGTTGGGTGCTGCCTAACGCGATCGAAGGAGTTGCCGGCGTGACCGCAATCGACACCAGCGTAGCCGCGGTCACGGCCAGGGTTGTGCTTCCGCTGATCGCAGCTGAGGTGGCAGTGATGGTGGTAGATCCCACCCCCGCACTGGTGGCTAAGCCTTTACTGCCGGAAGCGTTGCTGATGGTGGCCACTGTCGCTGCCGACGAACTCCACTGTACGGTGGTGGTTATGTTCTGGGTGCTGCCATCGGTGAAAGTGCCGGTGGCGGTGAACTGCTGCGCCATCCCCAGCGCAATGCTGGGCATGGCCGGAGTGACGGCAATTGAGACTAGTGCCGCCGCGGTGATGGTCAGCCTGGTCGAACCATTGATGCCCGAAAGGCTGGCGGTTACTCGGGAGGTGCCCACGGCGACACTTGTCGCTAACCCCTGACTGTTTACCGTGGCAATCGTCGGGCGCTGCGAGGTCCAGGTGACGGAGCTGGTTATATCGAGCGTGCTGCCGTCGTCGAAGGTCCCCGTGGCCGTCATTTGCTCGGTCGTGCCCAGGGCGAAGGAAGGATTCGCCGGCGTTACGGCGATCGAGACCAAAGTCTGCGCCGACAGGAATGTGGCGGAGGCAATCGAGAACAGGAGCACCGCCACTGCTTTTCGCCAATTGCTCGCAGGGCGTGCAATCGGGCTTCCGAGGGGGCCGGACAGCTTCATGATCTACCCAAATAAAAGCGCTAGAATTGTATCAGATAAGAGAAAACCTTAAAGGACTACCTTACGAGAGGGAAACTGACCCCTGCGGGCTACTCTGACCTAGAGCTTGGAGCTTCCCTTTCACAGGTTTAAGGCGGGTGCCGGAGCCCGGCAGTCGGCATGTAGGAGGCGTCGTCCGCGTGGCTTCTGCGCCCGACCGAGACTAGGGCGATGGAAAAGCTAAGGAGCCAGTGGACGGCCTTAGTAGCTTGACAAGGCGACAACCGGCTCCCATAATCCCTCGCAAGTTTTTGGGTACCTTCCGGCCATTTCTCGTTTCCCGAACGGCATGTGTTTCCCGGCCCTTACTTAGGCCTCCGGCCCCGCCCTGGTTCGATTGGCTCGAAGGAGGAAATCTACCCGTGAAACTTCAAATTGGTGGTTGCGTACTCTTGCTGTTGTTGTTTTCCCTCTCAGCCCCGGCGCAAGACGGTAAAAGCGAGGGTGACAACGGGGATTCCCGGTTCCATCTAACCAGCAACACATTCGAGAACCACGGCACGCTGCCGATCAGCATGATTAATACCATTACCGTGAACGGCTCGAATGCCTGCTCGTTGGATGGAAGCCCGGGTGGAGACCAGTCGCCCGAGCTCTCGTTGGAGACATGCCAAGCCCGGTACGCGCAGTTTGGTTGTGACCGTGTTCGATAAGACAGCGGCTTTTACACATTGGGGGATGTACAACATTTCGCCCCAGGCGACCGGGCTCTCGGAGAACGCCGGGGTTGCCGGGAGCAAATTCGGCGATCAGATTTTCAATGACTTTTTCGTTGCTGCCGAGTATGACGGCCCATGCCCACCAGCGAACGTGCAGCCTTTTGCCCCATCGTTATGTTTTTACGGTCTACGCGCTCGATGTGGTCCTCCACTTGCCCTCGCCAGCGAATTTTCCGGCCAGCGCTGAGACTCTGTATCAGGCTTTGATCAAGGCAGGACAAGACGGCCACATTTTGGAAAGATCAAGCATCATCGGCTTCTACCGGGCGACTCCGCCCCAGTAGAACGGGCTCAAAATTGTGGTGGTTGGTCAATTGCGGTTTTGAAGTTCAGCCCCGAAGACGATCTCAAGGATTTTCAACGCCTGGTGGCCGTGCCAGATAGGCCCCGCCAGAAGTGTCGAAGCAGTCGTCTACGGGGAGGGGACGGACGCGCCCAGGGGAAACCCTCGTCTCCGTGCTGCGCGGCTCGGCGAGCCGGCTACCAGATCGCGAGAATCTTTACAGTTGGAACCAGACCGCAGGCCTACGCAGAAACGCAAAACTCATCTCTGGCCCCTCGTCACACAGAGTCTTCCATTTTGGCCTTCACCACTGAACCCCCGGATAGAGACTTGGAATCCTCTGACCCCGATAAACATATTGCGCCGCAACCTGCATCTGCCAGACGGTTTGCGCACTGCTGTCGTGGGTTACCTCATAGATGATTCCCGAGGTCTCATTCGAACCCCCGGCCGCTTCGCAGAACTCCACGTCCCCGTTTTCGAGCACCGCCGCATTCCCCCCGAAAAACGAGTACATGGGCGCGGTCGGATGAAATGCCAGCGTAGCAGTCTTCGCCGTCTCATCGAGCTCGAGCAGCGGCACCGTGCTATAGAGGCAGGGTGGCGCTCCGGTGCTGCCGCAGGTTACCCCGGAGGGGAAAACGCGATCGTCCCCGTTGTCAAACAGCGCCATCGAGAACTGTCCGGTAGTATTTGCGGTGACGAACGAAGGACCGTGCTGGGCGTAGAACCAGTCGGTTGGATCCGTGCCTCCAAGGAGCGCGAAATCGCCCTGATAGCCCAGTTTCCATAGGATGTCTCCCGCGCCCGTTCCATTCGCGTAGTCCACCTTGATCAGCCAGTTCTGGTGTCGAATGGAGACAATCAGGTTGCCGTCGTCGGGCGAATAGAGGATGGCGTTGGTGTGGGTCCAGTCGGGAAAGCCCATCGGCTGCCGGTTGACATCGAGGTGGTCGAATTCATTCCAAAGCCAGACCGGTGTGTGGTTCTGATCCAGATCGATAATCACATCTCCAAGCACCGTCGTTCCCGAGATGTCTTGCTGGGTGGCGGCAATCACGATCAGGTGACCGTTCGGCAGGAGCACAAAATCGTGGTGCGTCCCCACGACTGTGATATTGCAGCCGGCACAGGTCGCGGCTGCCAGCGCCGTGTTGAGGTCAGAGGCGGTCATTTGCCAAATCAGGGTCCCGGTCAGGTCCACTTCCTGGATCACTGAATCAAGGCCATCCAGAGTCTGCTCACTGAAATTGATGAGGAAATGGCCGTTCGGGAGCAGCTTGATCGGATTCGGTTGGGTTCCATTGGGTACTGCATCGTAGGTCCATAGAACATTGCCGAGTAGATCCGCAATGGTCGGCCTCGCGTTCCCGGAAACCAAATCCAATAGCTCTACGCCGCTCTGGGGTGTCATGCCGGGAGTGGTCGAAGTGGTGATGGTTGGGGCCTGTGCGGGATCGAGAGCACCGGTGGTGAACAAATGGTCGGTATCTGTGAACTCGGTCCCATCGCCGAACTGAACGACGGCTCGCATGTGATAAGGCGTGCTAGCCTTCATCCCCGCGACCAACACGTTGGTTGCACCGCCCGCGGGCGCCGGCTGTGTCCAGGTCCTCAGTCCATAGTTGGTGTCGAGTCCAAACTGCACCGAGACATTCCCTGGCGCGCCCGCAGCAATGGAATAGAGCGCCACTTGCGGGTTAGCCGTCGGCGAGACTTTCCCTGGCGCCACCACGTGTAGAGTAGCGTTGGCGGCCTTGATCGGATCTACTCCGCTGGCCGTCACCACAACCGTCCGGCCCTGCGGTCCTTCGGGCGCCGTGTAGCGACCGCTGGCGTCAATCGTTCCCGCCGTGACCGACCAGGTGACTCCCGTGGCATTGTTCTCGGTCGTGGCCGTAGAGGTGATTCCCGTCAGAGTGTCGGTGACCGAGGCAACGAATTGGATGGTTTGGCCCGGCGTGAGGGTCGCAGATTGCGGACTGACGGTTATGCCGATGGGCACTGGGGTTTGAATACTACAGCCTGCGGTATAAACGATGAGGCACAGAACCGAGCAAGAACGGAACGATTGTAGGCCCATTTTCAGTGTCCCGGGTTCGGAGTTCAAAACCCTGGCCTGCCGCGTCCAGCGCCGCTTCCGCCAGGGTCAGCGTGTCGTTCACTGTACGTCGGTTTGGGCGGCCGCATCGTAAAGAGACTGTCAAGCTAGGTAAAAGCCCGTCAATCTCACAGACGTCTTTTTCTTCATCGGACACGGCGTGCCACCTGGCTTGCCTCGTAATCCACGAATCATGTTCCAACAACCGTCTCCAGCAACCATGTCCAGCAGCAATTTTGCATAAATCTGAGGCCGCGGGGACGGCCCGAAGATCCACTTCCAGAAATTGCCCTCCGAGGTGCGGTGCGGTTCTGATTCGCTTCGGCTCTGCTGATTCGAGCCATGCCAGAAATCTTGCTGGCTTCGCCATGCTGCTCGAACCGGTCGTTGCGGCGCAGTCATCGGGCCGCTCACCAGACGCTCTCCGGGCTGTTGGGCCCAATTTTCCCAGAAATAATGCCCTCCCCAAGGGCGGTCAAGTTGCCTCGACCGGTCTCTCGCGCAGGCTTCGGAGCAAGAATTTGTGGTACGATTTCGCCCAATGGAGGAGCATCAATGCCCCACTACACCAGACGTGACTTCCTAAAAACCGGCCTCGCTGCCGGCGCATTTGCGGTCGCCGGACGCCTGCCACTGCGAGCCGAGCCCCAGACAGCGACGGATTGGGTAACGCTCGGAAAATCTGGGGTAAAGGTGACTCGGCTAGCCTTTGGTACAGGCAGCTTCAGCGGCCAAGTACAACGCGACCTGGGACAGGACCAGTTCACGAGGCTGGTGCGCTACGCCTACGACCATGGCATTCGTTTCTTCGAGACGGCTGAGTCCTACGGCGGAATGCACAAGATGCTCGGTGTGGCTCTGCAGGGCATTCCCCGGGATAGCTATCGGCTCATGTCGAAAGTGACTACCTTTGAAGGTGGGAATCCGCAGGAGAAAATCGACGAGCTGCGCAAACTCGCGAATACCGAGTACTTCGACGTGATGCTGCTGCACTGGCAGCATAGCGCGACCTGGCCGACCGACACCGGCCGGTGGCAGGATGGAATTCTCGAAGCTGAATCGAGGAAGGCTGTGGTCAGTCACGGCGCGTCGGTTCACGGGCTCCCGGCGTTGCGCCAGGTCCCGGGAAACAAGTGGCTCGACATCGCGATGATCCGGGTGAATCATAAGGGCACGAGAATGGACGCCGAGGACTACAACACCGACGGGCTGGGAAATGTGAGCGAAGTGGTCACGCACGTAAAACAGGTCCGCAAAGAAGGAATGGGCGTCATCAGCATGAAACTGGTGGGAGAGGGTACGTTCAACCGTGAAGACCGCCAGCGGGCGATGCGGTTCGCGTTCAAAAACGCCGGTGTCGATTGCGTTACCGTGGGCTACAAAAATACGGCTGAGATCGACGAGGCGATTGAGAACCTGAATCTGGCGCTCGCCTAGCGGGTTCGGGAAGATCTCACCTTTCGCGACTTCGAAAACGCCGCCCCGCAGTCCGAGAAGGGTGCCCGGGATGAAGAACCTAGTCGCAACCCTGCTGGGGTGCACACTTCTTGCGGGTTGTGGAGGAGGTAATGGAGATAATTCGGGCACGGGCGGCATGCGATCGAACGCCCAGCTCAATGGGAACTGGCACGCAATTCTAACCTCCACGGTTTCTTCCCATCCTCTGGTCGCGGACTTTTTCATGGTTCAGAACGGCGGTACCCTCTCCTCGGACAACATTTCTTTACAAGGCACCTGCTTTCCATCCGGCACAATGATGGGGTCGGTCAATGGCGACCAGGTCAATATGATTCTCACTTCGCAAGATGGAGACACGGTGAGTATCACGGGGACGGTTTCTGGCGGCGCCCTTTCTGGAAATTACACAATCAAGACTTCGGGCTGCATGGGCGGGGATATGGGAACCCTATCCGCAACGCCGATCCCTTCGGTCCAGAGTGCCGCTTGGACGGGAGCGACCCTATCGACCGTATACCCCCCTGGCCACACCACACTCACGGCAAATCTTGCCGAGGATAACGCCGGGAACATCACCGGCACGATGGTGTTCACAGGATCGACATGCTCTTTTCTATCGACACCGTCTGTAAATGGCAGACAAACGGGCAATATATTTATCGTCGATGATACTGCGCCGGACGGGGTGGCCCTTATCGGGACCGTGGACAGCGTCGCGAAGAATATCAGCGGAGGCTACGATATCAGTATCTGCAACGCTGACGGCGGCACTTTCACGATGAGCCAACCCTGACCGGGTTTCCGGGCCGGCCCCGGAAAGCGCCCGGCAGTCTGGAGCACGAGGTCTGGCCGGCCTGTTTCCCCCCTGCCCTTAAAGGAAGGAAATGCCGCAAACCGCTATGACTTACGACCCGATTTTTCCGCCTGCTGTTTCCATCCCCGCTGACTCTGGCGAAGGTCTACAGGGCCGCAGCTTTCTATTTTCCGCGGGTTGCGTCGTTTTTGCTCTTTCCTGCTTAGCGCAAGTCGCCCACGCTCAGTCGATCCAATTATTTGTCGACCTGAGCGACGCACCTCGCAATATCTTCCACTCCAGGATGACGATTCCAGCTAGGCCCGGCCCGCTGATACTGGTCTACCCGGAGTGGATCCCCGGCAATCATCGGCCCGCCGGCCCGATTGCGAATGTCACCGGCTTAGAGATGGAAGCCAATGGCCAGCCGCTCGCCTGGCAGCGCGATCCGGTCGATATGTATGCCTTTCATGTGGCGGTGCCCGCTGGCGCGAATGCGCTCGAGGTTTCCTTCGACACCATTACCAACGACGCCAGCGCCGGTGCGAGCGGGCCTTCCGCGACTACGAATGTTCTCGACTTGAACTGGAACCAGGTTGTGCTTTATCCGCAGGGCGCGAGTTCGGATGAGGTGCAGGTGACTGCATCTGTGTCTCTGCCGGCTACCGATTGGAAGTTTGGGACCGCTCTCCCCTGGCTTCATTCCAATCAGTCTGAGGGTAGGGTGGTCGAGCTTTTTAAGACCGTGTCGCTCACCACGCTGGTCGATTCTCCACTGATCGCGGGAGATCATTACCGCCAGATCGAGCTGAGCAAACCAGGAGAGACCCCGAGGCACGTGATTGATATGGTCAGCGAGAGCGAAGCCGGCCTGGCGATGACGCCAGTGGACGAGGCGGCCTACCGCGAGCTGGTGGCGGAGACCGGCACGCTATTTGGAGCACGACACTATCTCGAATATCACTTTCTTCTGACGCTTAGCGACGAGGCCGGTCACCACGGCGTGGAGCATCACCAATCGAGCGACAACAGCGCGGCAGAACGCACCCTCAGCGACCCTGACCGGCACTTGCTGGAAGCGGAACTGCTGCCTCACGAATTCGTGCACTCCTGGAACGGCAAGTATCGGCGCCCGGCGGGATTGGCCACGCGCAACTATCAGGACCCCATGCTCGGGGATCTGCTTTGGGTATACGAGGGATTGACCGAATATCTGGGGAGAGTGCTCACCGCGCGCAGCGGACTGTGGACTCCGGAACAGTATCGCGAATCTTTGGCGGAAACCGCTGCCCTGCTAGACAATCGCTCGGGCCGGACCTGGCGACCGCTCGAAGACACGGCGCGCTCGGTGCAGATTTTACGGATGCTCGGGCCGGGGTGGCAGAATTGGCGACGAGGCCTTGACTACTATCCCGAAGGAGAACTGATTTGGCTCGAGGTGGATACCATCATCCGCCAGCGGAGTCACGGCCAGAAGTCGCTCGATGATTTTTGCCGCCTGTTTTATGGCGGCCAGAGCGGTCCGCCCCAGGTTGTCCCGTATACCTTTGAGGATCTCGTGGCCAGCTTGAACCGAGTAACGGCCTATGATTGGGCCAATCTGTTGACCGGGCGGGTGAACTCGACCGCGCCGCACGCTCCGCTCGGCGGCATCGAACGCGGCGGCTGGCGCCTGGTGTATAACGATCAGCCCAACCTATTTGTGCGGGCCAGCGAAAAACTCGGGAAACACGTAAATGTGGCTTACTCGCTCGGTTTCGAGATCAGGGACGACGGTGAATTCGTGGATGTCGTCCACGGCTCACCCGCCTATCTGGCTGGCCTTGGTCCGGGGATGAAGCTGGTGGCCATCAACGGCCGAGCCTGGTCAAGAGATGTCCTCGAAGACGCATTGCGCGCCTCAAACGGTAGCGACCAGCCGATTGCTCTCTTAGTGGAGAATGCAAACTTCTTCAGGACCTATTCGATTCCCTACCACGGCGGGATCAAGAATCCTCATTTGCAGCGCACCGAGGCGCCCGATGTACTGGGAGAGATCCTGAAGCCCGTGACCAAGTAGGGCCCTCCTGGGCACTGCTCCCCTCGAGCCTTCCAGCCCGAACCTACCGGAAGCACTTCTCTCGCCCGCGATCGACGGTTGCCGGGTCGCAACTTCCCCGCCAAGTAGTGCCCTTTGCCCTTACCTTTCCATTCGACTCGAATTCCCATTCTGAAGAAGGTAAATGCGGAATATGCGAAGCTACAATGAGCGAACCGAACTGGCGGAAAGCGAAAAGCCGGAACGCCGGTTCCGGCTCTTCGTTTGGCTCCGCCGCCGGTTCCTTAGTTGAGAGCAATCATGACCTCCTGGCTGGCGTTCGACGGGCCACTGGCGACCTGAAGCTCCCGCTCCAGTTTGGAGGCGGGGAGGAATATCCCGGTGCTGCCCGCGGCTCCAAATATCTGGGTCAGGAAGTACTGGTTGCCGAGATGGTGAAACACCAGTTTGGACGTGGTGGTGCGAGGATATTCCGGCTGTGCGGGCGACATCACGGTCTTTCCGGTGGTGCAGTTTTGGATCATGATCGTATTGTTCCAGTTTTCGGTCTTGATTCTGTAGGTGCCGGCCGGCAGTTGCGTCTGTCCTACTTTGAAGGCAAACGGCACATTGCCCTGTACAGCTGATTGAGCGTAGGCGCCGGTAGCGTTGAGGAGCAGAGGCAGTACCACTAGCGACAAGATCCCGATAAGGTTGCGTTTCATGACATCCTCCTTGGGGGCTCCTTGCAGTGGAACCCAAACTGAATTTGTCTCTCAAACTCCTCAGCACCTTCCCTGGAAGCTTGCGGTGACGCAGGGATGTATTGCATGCTCCCCGCCAAACCCGAATGTGGGTTCCTCTGCGGCCCATTTTGCTGGTTTTGCAACAAGATAAGTGGCGGCGGCTCTCGTCCGCGTTCTCGTCAGGCAGCTAGGTGGTAGTGGAACGGATACCCGCGAGTAGCTTTTTGGGTCCGCAACCGCAAGGGCTGATTGGGCGACACTTCCCCGGTACTTCGGCTACGCCGGGAAATCGCAGTCTCGCCATCTGAAGAGTGCAATCACGACGTGGGATGGCGGGGGCAAAGAATCCTCACTGGGAGCGCACCGATGCGCCCGATGGGAGGGGCGAGATCCTGCAGCCGCTGATCAAGTAGGGTTCTCCTTGACACTCTGCCCTTGAACCTTCGAGCCCGGATCCGCCGGAAGCGGTTCCCTCCCCCGCGATCCAGGTTTGCCCGGTCGTCACGTCCCGCCTGGAAGCGCATTCTTTGCGCAGGGCTTTGCTTTGTGTCGAACCAGAGGAACCCGGCGCCAAAGCGATCGCCTTTTCAGCCCTACCTCTGGAGTTCTAAGGCTGCCAAGGAATCCTTAATCGTGGGCGTCTCCCCGGCCCCAACATCGCGGCGCCGAATTTGGTGAAACCTCGAAAGCACGGCGTTCGCGCTGGCCAGGGCTCGGATACGTTCGGCATAAGCTTCGAGCTTGGCTCCGGGAATTGCGAAAATGGCCACACTGTCGGCGAGAACATCCAAGTAGGCGCGGGCTCCACAGCATCCAAGGCTTAACGCGGCACGACCCGTATTCACAACCTGAGGTATTACGGCGCAGGCCGGCCTGCCCATCGCCGGCGGATTTTGATTTTCCACCTGCTGCGTCGCTTCGGAGAGGATAAGGGTTTGATTGGGGTTTACGAACAGGAGGACGACATTCGGCGGCATGGGCGAATCGGCCAGAGGAGAGTAAAGGATGTATTGAGGTTCGGACTGCAGAACCGGAATGGTCGCGATGTCTTCCGCCCTCACGTAGCTAAGCTCGCCGAAGACCTTTAAGGTATCCATGAGGTCAGTCTGCTGAGCGGGAGAGGGCTGTAGGTGATGAGTGTAGACGCCGATGGCACATAGGCTATGATCCGAGGCAGAGGTTGCAAACGATGTGCTCGCGGCATCTTGCCAGAACCTGCATCCCGCGGGAACACGGCCAGCATGTCCCGTCATCCCGGCCGGAATAGAATCCGTAAAGCAAATCGCCACTGGCGGTTGCTGGAGATCCAGAGAGTCGGCAAGGCTAGCCGCTAACTGTTGATACTTGCTTTCTTGGGACACGGATTGCCTCTCTTTCCTCAACCACCACGAAGGGCGCGCGCCTTGATCGCCGGCCCGGGGGTGGATCGTCAGGCACGTGGTTGCTGGCTTGGTCGCAGCCTACGGGCCGGCGAAAGATCGCCTTTAGGTTCGCCTTCGACAATAAAGCCCAGATCGCGGATGAAGGCCACGATGGCTTTCTCGGTCGTCTGCGCAGGATCGAAAGCTACCGTCACTGTGCCCTCGGGGTAGGTTGATTGGCTCGAGTGGACACCTTTCTGCTGAGCAAGCATAGTGTCCAGGCCGGTGGCGCAGGTTCTGCAGCTGAACCCTTTGACCCGATAGATTACGATCTTGGGTGCTTCAGCTGCCATGGCGCCCAGCGGGGCCAGGCTGGCAGTCGCAACCGTTATCAGTTGAAGAAATCGTCTGCGAAACATATGCATTCCCCCTGTAGGAACCCCATACCGGCATGGGGGCAAACTTACTTGGCTGTCGCCATGCCGGGTTCATATCTCCATGGCGCCTCGATGCTGGCTTTGTCGGAGAAGCGCGTATCGGTGTACTCGCTGAACTCGATTTTCTTGTTCAAGACGCCCGTTTCTATCATCAGATCGCGCACCATATCGAAGTCCGCTTTCCGTGGAGCGAGTGGGCTGTAAGTGACCCGGTCCATCGGCTTGGTCAGCGCCCATCGCAGCAGCGCAGGTTTCTGGTTGTAGTAGAAGCGGCCCACGAAATCGGAAGCATCCTCGCGGTGAGGCTTGCTCGTGTCAAGCCAGAGACCGGAGCGAGCGATACCATCCACGAGCACCTGAACCACATCGGGACGGGTGTCGATCAGATCCTGCCGCACCACGAGAATGCAGGACATGTAGTCGGGCCAGTAGTCGCGCGCCTGGAACAGGATCCTGCCGAAACCCGCCATTTCCGCTTGCGAGGGAAACGGCTCGCCCATTACGAAAGCGTCGATGGCGCGGGCCGCCAGGGCGCTCGAAACATCTGGAGGCGCCATCTCGAGCATTTTGATTTCGCCGGGCTTGATTCCCCACACTTTCATGGCGCGAAAAAGTAAGAGCCGTTCGTCGGAGAAGCGGCTGGGAATGGCGATGGTACGACCGCGCATATCCGCGAATGTTTTGATCGGGCCGTCCTTGCGAACCACGACCGCGCTGCCGTAGCGGTGTCCCAGGTAAACAATCTTGATGGGAACCCCCTGCGCCTTGAGGGCAAGGGCCATGGGGGCAACGATGAAGGCGGCCTGCACACGGTTCGAAATCAGCGCTTCCTTCATCTCGGGAAAGCCCTGAAACATGCGCGGCAAAAACATCTCTCCCGACAGCGAGAATTTAGAAATGTAGTCGGTCACCGGGCAGGTGAGCTGGCAGGTGACCGGAAGGTAAGCCACCGTGATTTTTCGTTTCTCCACCGGACGATAATCATTCAGAACGGCCGCCCAATTCACGTTCAGATAAGCGTGCAGGCCAGAAATCAACGCCAGCCATGCGAAGACCCCGAGGACTATTTTGCCCTTAAGACTCATGACCGAACCCCCAGCGAACCGATCGTATCTTTTCCAGTCGGCGGAAGCCAATGTCGAGCGCTAGCCCGATGACACCGATCAGCAGCATGGCCGCAACCACCAGGTCATAGCGCTTGCCGGAATTTCGTGAATCGATGACCAGATAACCAAGACCAGAATCGACGGCGATCATCTCCGCCGCGACCACGACCAGCCAGGCGATTCCGAGGGCGATCCGCAAGCCGATGAGGATCTGCGGCAGAGCAGCGGGAAAGACGACTCGGGCCAGGAGTTGCGCGGGCGATAGACCGAAGTTGCGACCCGCGCGACGGAATATGGATGGCACGTTCGACACTCCGCTGACGCAGGCCACGACGATAGGAAAGAAAGCGCCGAGAAAGACTAGAAATATAGCGGCATGATCTCCGATTCCGAACAAGACGATCGCGATCGGAATCCAGGCGATGGGACTGATGGGACGAAGTATCTGGAGCACCGGGTTCAGGACTTGGTTCGCCGCTGGATACCAGCCCAGGCTAAGCCCCAGCGGGATTCCGATCGCCGCCGCCGTACCAAATCCAATGGCCACGCGGCGCAACGAGTCCCTGATATCGTTCCACAGCACATGATTGCGCAGTAGCTCGGCCAAGCCTTTTTCCACGCTGCGGGGCGAGGGAAAGACCTGGGTTCGAGTCCAGAGGACGGAGTAGTGCCACAGCGCCAGTAACAGCGCAGCCGCGAGCAGCGGCCAGAAGAACTTTTCCCATCTGCCCGGTGTCGAGAGCGAACTCATGCCGTGTATGCCAGACCAATCTTTTTCAACAGATTGTCACGATGTGCCAGATA
>Ga0182018_10000979_pt1 | contig 34542 bp, 26 predicted proteins | sample 812P2MmetaG_FD_120490 | JGI IMG/M metagenome (GOLD analysis project Ga0182018, IMG submission 120490) | Permafrost microbial communities from Stordalen Mire, Sweden - 812P2M metaG | ecosystem: Environmental > Terrestrial > Soil > Wetlands > Permafrost | place: Sweden: Stordalen | collected...
ACTTGCTTCCCTTGCAGTTCGTACGGCGGCATTTCCAGGTTCCATCCCAACCCATAAGTGAGCGTGAAGCTGGGCTTCATGTGCCAGGTATCCTGCCAGTACACGCTGTAATAGGGAATGATCGACTTGTCGGTGGCCGGCGTGCCGACCGGGAGCGGTGAGAGGTTCGGCAGCGCGCGGGTGTACATCACCTGCGTGGAACTGAGCATCCCCGTAACCTCGGCATACAATAACTCATAAGAGGATTGTTGAGAGGAGGGAACCGTGGTCGGAATGTACTGGTTTGGCGAAGTCCAGTTGAATCCCGAAGCCGTCGACAGATAGCTGATCTGATCGTTCACGCCCTCGCCGTTGTCGGTGCGGGAGTGGTAGTCGAAGTTGCGAGCGTAAGAACCGCCGAAGCTGAACAGGTGGTTTCCCTTCAGCGTGGTGAGGTCGTCGCGAATGGTCTTGTCCTGGCCGTCCCAGAAGCGCTGGCGCACGCTCTGCGTATTCACGTTGTAAGGGATCAGACCGGTGCCGGCGCCTGCTTCGCCATCGATTTCCAGCGCGCCGCCCAAGCCGAAACCCTGCGCCGGGCCGTTCGCGTCCGACCACTGCCAGAACTGCCGCAGATAGCTGAATACGAAGGTGTTGGTGGTAGTCGGGTTGACTACGGTGGTCAGACCGGCGGTCCAAACCGACGGCTGCTGCGGACGGGGGGCCTTAGCAGCCGGGGTGCCGAACGTATCGCCCGGCAGCACACCGCCGATGTCGACCTGATTACCGGTCAGATTGACAAGCTTGTAATCGCGATAAGTCATATAGAAGTGTTCCCTATCGCCGAAATCGTGGTCGATGCGGCCGACATAGTTGTTAGTGACCAGCGGCTCGCGAACGCTGCTCAGGTATCCGATCGTGTTGTAACCATCGCCGCCGAGCGGATTGTTGCCGATCGGCATCTGCTTGCTCCAGATGTCATTCACGATCGGGTTGAGACCGATGTTGCGAGGATCGCAGGTGCCCAACGGACACGAAGACGGAGCGTAGGTAGTTCCGTTCACCGTTATGGGAGAGCTGGTCAAGTTATAGGGAAGGTAGGTACCGGCGGAGTTCGGCACTTGGACGATGCCGGCGCGCATCAGAGCCGAGGGAACGTTGGCCGAGTACACCACCGCGTTGGGATAGCGCAACCCTTCATAGTTGAGGAAGAAAAACCACTTGCCGCCTGCCACCGGTTTGGGAAGCAGCGGTCCACCCAGGGCGCCGCCAAAGCGGCTGCGATGGTTCTTGGGAAAGTCTACTGGCGTATCCGGAAATGACTCAGCGCCGTACGTGTACGGCGTGTGATTGTGGGCCCAGGTATTGGCTTCGCCGATCGCATTGTCGAAATAAAACATATAGGCGGCGCCGTGGAACTGGTTGGTTCCACGCTTGGTGGTCATCTGGATCTGGGCGCCGGACGAATTGTTGAAGTCCGAAGTCTGATTGCTGACCGATACCTTGAACTCTTCGATACTCTCGATAGGCGTCGGAATCACGCCCGAAGGGATACCGCTGGTTTGCGTGCCACCGATGCCATTCATGTTGGTCTGATAGGTGGTGACGTTGCCGCCCATATCGTCGGTGATATTGGCGCCGTCCAGTTGGTAGGTGTTCAAATCCGCCGGGCTGCCGGCGGCTTGACCGCTGGGCGTCGTGCCCGGTTGCAGAATGGCCATGGTGGTCGCATCGCGGCCGAGGTTCGGCAACGCCATCAGAGAGGCGTTGCTCAGCGTATTGCCGACCGTGGCGTTCATGGTCTGCAATTCCGCGCCGATCGTGGCCGAAACTTCCACGGTGGTGGAAGTCGAGCCGACTTTGAGGCTGGCATTGAGCGTGAGCACAATACCAACCTGCACTTCCTGCGACTTGATGTCGTAGGTCGTGAAGCCTTCCTTGGTGAATGTAATATCGTATTTCCCGGGAGATACAGTCGGGAAGTCGTAGCGGCCCGCATCGTTGCTGATACTGGCGAACGCAGCCCCTGTCGCTATGTCCACCAGTTTGATGGCGGCGCCCGGAACAGCGGCGCCAGATGCGTCGGTCACTTGTCCGGTGACCGTTCCGGCTATACTACTTTGCGCGTTTGCTGGTACAGACATACCTATTACCAGCGCGAATGTTGCGAGAGCCCCTAATACCCTTTGGCCCATAGATACACTTCTCCCCCAAAGCTGCATTCTGTACTCCGTAACCCAGGTTTATGCCCTGTTCATTCGGGCAGAATTTTGATGAATAATGGGGTCGATTATATGCGGGATTTGTGACGATAGCAATAGAATTTTTTTGATCTACCCGATCAATTTGAGCAACGTTGAATTCTGTTACACCTTTTGAATGAGCTCGATGCGCGCCACACCACAAGGTTCTGGTGCTATGCGTAGTGAACCGCGGACGGGCGAGAGTTAACGAATCCGCATTGCTGACGCTCGGCTAACGTGAGGGGACTGCCCCATCGCGCGCCGCGCCACCACAGACGATGGAAGTCGACCGGGGTCGGTTCTGCTTTCGCCGCTCCTTCGCCTCACCTTCGACCGAAGCGGTCGCAGCCCTACCACACGTGGCAGGCATGTACCGGAGCCATTGGCTGCCCCGGCGTGCACGAGAAAGCCTTCTGAAATTCCGGCATATTCTCGACCACGCCTTTCACCCGAAATTCGGGCGGTGTGTGCGGATCGGTCTGCACCAAGTTGCGCAAAGCCTCTGGCCGCGCGTTCTCGCACCAGATCTGTCCGAACGAGAGGAAAAAGCGCTGCTCCGGAGTATAGCCATCGACCTTTGCTGTGTTACTGCCGGCCGTGTTTTGGCCAATGGTATTCAACAGCGCCATCAAGGCGATGCGCGCGCCGCCATTATCGGCGGTGTTCTCGCCGAGAGTCAACTTACCATTGACGAAGACTCCCGGCGCCACCGAAAATCCGCCGTACTCGTCGGCAATGCACGCCTCGCGCTGGTGGAATTCCTCGGAATCCTTGGGGGTCCACCAATTCTTCAAATTCCCCTGGGCGTCGAATTGACTACCCTGATCGTCAAAACCGTGAGTCAGTTCGTGCCCGATCACCATCCCGATGCCGCCGAAGTTTACCGCGTCATCCACGTTGTTATAGAAAAACGGAGGCTGCAGAATACCGGCGGGGAAATTGATGTTATTCATCTGCGGATCGTAATAAGCGTTCACCGTAGGCGGCGTCATCTGCCATTCCTGGGTGTCCACCGGCTTGCCGATCTTATCCAACTGGCGATGAAACTCGAACTCATTGGCGCGCAGGCTGTTACCGATGGCATCGTCGGGTTTGATCGTCAGGTTGGAATAATCGCGCCAGCGGTCCGGGTATCCAATCTTATTAGTAATGGCTTTCAGTTTCACCATTGCCTGCTGTTTGGTTTCCGGCGTCATCCAGTCGAGCTTTTGGATGTCCTCGCCCAGCGCCTTCTCGAGCGCGTCCACCATTTTCAGAGTGCGCGCTTTTCCCTCCGCGCCGAAAGTCTTCTCCACGTACTTCTTGCCCAAAGCCTCGCCTAAGTCGCCGTCGGTGTAGTCCGCGCAGCGCTTCCAGCGCGGGCGCATAGCTTCCGTGCCATTGAGCGTCTTACTGAAGAAATCGAAATTCTCCTGGACGAATGGCGTAGGGAGCATCGTGGCGGCGCCGTGCAGCAGGTGCCAGGTGAGATAAGTCTTCCAATCCCCGAGGGAGGTGGCGTCCACCGCGGAATTCATGGTCTTTACGAACTCGGGATAAGAGACGTTAATCGACTCGAACGAGGGCGCGTGCGTGGCGGCGAAATATTCGTTCCAGCGGAATTCCAGACTAAGCGCGGCGAGTTCCGGCTTGCCCATTTTGTGGTAAATCTTGTCGGGATCGCGCCGCGACACCAGGTCGAGCGAACCCTTGGCCAGGGCGGTTTCGAACTTCATGATGGTGTCGGCGTCGGCCTTCGCCTGGCCGGGCTTCCGGCCAGCCAGTTCCATCATCCGCGCCACGTGAACAACATACTTCTGCCGCAGTTCCACCGATTTCGGATCGTCCTTGAGATAGTAATCGCGGTCGGGCAGGCCAAGTCCGCCCTGATCGAATTGCGCGATGACGGCATTCGAGTCTTTAAAATCCTGCCCGGAAGAGAATTGAAACAGCGCCCAAACACCCAGAGAATGCAGACGCGCAATTTCGCCAGCCAACTGCGCCTTGTCGTTCAAATTTCGAATGCGTGCCAACTCCGGTTCGAGCGGCGCGAGCCCTTTGGCGTCGATGGCCTTTTCGTCCATACAAGCCCCGTAATAATCGCCGATCTTCTGCGTGGTGGCGTCGCGGCCAGCCCCGCCTTTGGCGGACTGCTCTAAGATCTCGTGCAGGATGTCGCGATTGCGGTCGGCCAGTTCGTTGAAGCGGCCCCACATGGCTTGGTCGGGCGGGATGGGATTGTTCTTAATCCACGTACCGCAGGCGTAATGGAAGAAATCCACGCAAGGGTCCACCGACTTATCGATGGCGCTGAGATCGAAGCGGGCCGGTCCGCTGACGCGGCTGGCATTGGTTTGCGCGAACAGGGCGCAAACTGTGAGCGAGAGAACAATGGCGAATTTGGACAAGAACGATACCTCGTTTCTTACTGTAACTCGGTCCCGGGGGGCACGTGAGGGCGCGTTTCGCTCGCTTGGACAAGCTGAAGCATGTCCCACGTGGGGTAGGCTTTAGCTTGCCCCGCCGGGCGACAGTCCGGCCGGTTCGTGCGGGGTCGCCTTCGCCCGCGATGCGAGCAGGCCGGTCGCCTCATCGAGGTTGAGCTCCGCGATGAGCAGCCCCTCCTGGCCGTACGGCTGGTAACTCAGCAGCGTGCCGTCGGGCCGGACCACCGCCGAAGTAGTCGGCGAGCCCTCGCTCGCAAAGTTCACGCTGGCGAAGTAGCAGGTGTTTTCGGCGGCGCGGCACAGGGCCGCTTTCTCGTGAAAAGAATTCGCCGGATCGGCGAACGTCGACGGCCGGTAACTTCCCGGCTCAGCGAGATGGAAATGGGGATGAAACACCACCTGTGCGCCGCGGCGCGCGGCCCAGCGGACCGTCTCCGGATAGCGCCAACCCTCATGGCAGATCGCCACCCCGAACGTCAGCGGACCCGCTTGGAAAATCTGGCGGCCCGCGCCAGCCACGTAAGTGCCCTCTTCGGAGGGATCCATCTGCACCTTGTCCTGGAAGCCGGCGACCGATCCATCGCGATTCACCACCAGCGCGGTGATGCACAGCCCATCCTCAAGCATGCGCTCCGTGCCGAGAACCACCGCGATATTCGCTTTCGCCGCGGCGGCACGAATCGCCGACCACGCCCGCTCCAGAAACGCCCCGTCGTGCGGCGGCACAATCTTGCCTAGTCCGCGATATCCGGGCACGAAGCATTCCGGGAAGCAGACGATACCCGCGCCCTCGACGGCCGCCTGCGCAATGGCGTGCTCCGCCAGCGCGACGGATTCCTCGGGCGTTGCCGGAAAGCGAATGTTAGCCAGCGCAATGCGAAATTCGTTCATAAAGTACGGCGGACCCCCTGGTCCGCGCGGGACGCCCGGCCGGCGCATCGGTCCGCCCACCGTTACAACTTATATCCTTCCCAGCGCGCCACCACAGCGCTGGCGAGGCAATTTCCCACGACATTCAGCGACGTCCGCGCCATATCTAGGATCGCATCTACGCCAAGCAGCACAGCGATTCCCTCCTTGGGGAGATTGAACGTTGACACAGTCCCGGCGAGGATGATGAGCGCGGCACGCGGGACTCCGGCCACGCCCTTGCTCGTTAGCATCAGGGTGAGCATCATGGCTAACTGCTCGCCCGTCGTGAGATGAATCCCGGCGGCCTGCGCCACGAAAACCGAGGCCAGCGATAAGTACAGGGCGCTACCCACCAGGTTGAAGCTGTATCCCGTGGGAATCACAAACCCGACAATGTGCGGCGGAACGCCGAACTCTTCCATGCGTTCGAGAGCCAGCGGCAACGCCGCTTCGCTCGAGGCGGTGGAAAATCCGATCATGAACGGTTCCCGTACGGCGCGGAAGAATTTGCCTATCGGAATGCGGAAGAGCAGCAGCCCCGGCAGCAACACCAGCAGAATGCACAGCACGGCAGACACGTACATGGTGGCGATCAGCTGGCCGAGGCCGAACAGCACCTTGAGGCCCTTGCTGCCGATGGTGATGGCGATCGCGGCGCCAACTCCCAAGGGCGCCATGTACATCACGTATTTCGTGAAGCGGAACATCACTTCCGCCAGCGACCCGCAGAAAGCCACTACCGGCTCGGCCTTCGCGCCGATCGCCGAGCAGGCTGTGCCAAAGAGGAACGCGAAGATCACGATCTGCAGGGCGTCGTTGCGCGCCATGGCATCGACAATGCTGGTGGGCACGATATTTTCAAGCTTGAATCCACTTTGCGCGGCCGGCAGGTTAGCCTCAGCGGCCGTCGGGGCGATCGGCACGCCCTCGCCGGGACGCACCAGGTTCACGGCGGCGAGTCCCAGAAAAAGCGCCAGCGTAGTGACGATTTCGAAATAAATAATCGCCTTCAGACCGATGCGCCCCATCTGCTTGATGTCGCCCGAACCGGCGATACCGTGGACCAGCGTGGCAAATAGCAGGAGCGCGATGATCGCGCGGATCAGCCGGAGAAAGATTTGGCTCAACGGTTCCAGGTGCGGAGCGAAGGATGGCGCGAATGCCCCCACTGCTACGCCTGCCGCCATTCCTACAAAAATCCAAAACGTCAGCGAAAGCCGCCTCAACGTTCCCCCCATTTCAATTTCTGCCGCAGAACGTCGAAGAACATCTGGCGCGGAGGCCGAATCAGGTGCAGCGCGTATTGCGAGCTGTGGCAAACAATGGTATCGTGCGCGCGGATCGGCGTACCCACCTGGCCGTCGATGGTCAGGTACACGCTCTCATCGGGACTGCGGGAGATCACGCGAATCCGGCTCGTCTCGGGCACGATCACCGGCCGATTGGTCAGCATGTGCGGGCAGATGGGCGTGAGGCAGATGGCCGGCACGGAAGGGAAAATGATCGGACCGCCGGCGCTCAGCGAGTACGCCGTGGAGCCGGTGGGCGTCGAAATGATGAGCCCGTCGGGCTTATACGCGCACACCAGTTGATCGTCGACATACACGTCGAGATCGATCATGCGCGCGATATCGGATTTCGTGAGGACGGCGTCGTTGAGCGCGTCGAAAGTGGCGATCACCTTCCCGTCGCGCATCACCTCGGAGTTCAGCAGCTTGCGTTTCGCCACGCGGTGCTCGCCGCGCAGCGCGCGTTCCAGTTCGGGGAACAGCTCGTCCACCGAAATCGCGGTAAGGAAGCCCAAACCGCCGAGATTCACCGGAAACAGCGGGATCTCGCGCCGCCCGATCGCCCGTACCGCCGAAAGCAGCGTGCCATCGCCGCCCAGCACGATCATCAGGTCGCATCCCTCCGGCACATCGGCGCGCGGGATGCCGGACCCTCCGCCGTAATAGGCGGTCGCCTCGTCCATGCGCGCGGCAATACCGCGCTCGTGCAGCCATTCCAGCAGCTTGGGAACCAGGGTCACGGCGGCCGGCACGTTCGGCTTCGAAACCAATCCAACGGTCTTAATGATGGGCATAAAGGAGAAACTCCTTGTTCCCTTCGGCGCCGAGGATGGGGCTGTCCATAATGCCAGTCTCGAATCCAAATTCCCGCACCGCCCCGGTCACCCGATTGCAAGCGGCCTGGTGGAGTTGCGGGTCGCGAACGATGCCGCCCTTGCCCACCTGGCCTTTTCCAACTTCGAACTGCGGCTTGATCAGTATAACCATTTGCCCCCCCGGCTGTAACAGGGGCGCCACCGCCGGCAAAATCAGCGTGACGGAAATGAAGCTCACATCGCACGTGAGCAGGTCGACGGGCTCACCGATCTCGTCCGGCCGCAATTCGCGCGCGTTGATGCCTTCGTGCAGGCGCACCCGCGGATCGGTGCGCAACGACCATGCGATCTGTCCGGCGCCGACGTCGACGGCGTGCACGCGCGCCGCGCCCGCCTGCAGCAACGCGTCCGTGAACCCTCCGGTGGACGATCCGATATCGGCGCAGACTTTACCGGCGACGTCGATGGCGAAATGTTTCAAAGCGCCCGCCAGCTTGAGTCCACCGCGGCTCACGTAAGGCGGCCGCGCCAGCACTTGGAGAGCGGCGTCGGAATCTACGGGTTGTCCGGGCTTCGAAGCTTTCTGGCCGTTGAGCAGGACTTCGCCGGCCATGATGAGAGCCTGTGCCTTCTCGCGCGATTCCACCAGGCCCCGATCGACAAGCAGCCGGTCCAGCCGAGTCTTCATGGTTGTGGGGCATGCTTTAGCTTGCCCAGGCGAGCGAAGCTCGCCCATGGACTTTGGCTATTCACGAGTCTGCGGCGGGTTTCAGCCTCCCTCGGAACTAGCCAGTCGTCGCGGAGAAACTTGTGGGCCGCCGTGGAAGCTGGCTGAGGGCGAGCTCCGCTCGCCTGACAAGCTGAAGCATGTCCCACGAAAAGGGCCAAGCCCGGATCCTCGCGCCTCATGATTTCCGGCGCACGATGTGGTCCGCCAGCTCGTGCAGCCGCGCCGCCCGATCGCCGAATGGCGCCAGCACCCGATGCGCCCGCGCACACTCCTCTTCCGCCATGCGGTGCGAAGCCTCCAGTCCGTAAACGGCGGGAAACGTAATTTTATGCTGGGCCGCATCCTTGCCGGCCGTCTTACCGAGCGCCGCGGACGACTCCTCCACATCCAGTATGTCGTCCACAATCTGAAACGCCAGCCCGATATGCTCGCCATAACAAGAGAGCGCGCTGTACTGCTCGTCGCTCGCACCGGCGTAAATCGCTCCCATGCGCAAGCTCGCGCGCAGCAACGCTCCTGTCTTGGCGCAGTGAATCGACTCCAACAACTCCGCCGTCGGCGCCTTCCCTTCCCCTTCGAGATCCGCCACCTGCCCGCCGATCATCCCGCCGACCGTCCCCGAAGCAGTCGCCAACTCGGCGATGAGCCGCGTCCTGCGATCGTCGGCCACTGGCAATTGCGCCAGCACCTGAAACGCCAGGGTGAGCAGCGAGTCGCCCGCCAGAATCGCCATCGCGTCGCCGAAAACTTTGTGATTGGTGAGCTTGCCGCGCCGGTAATCGTCGTTATCGAGCGCCGGCAGATCGTCGTGAATCAGCGAGTAAGTGTGGATCAGCTCGAGCGAGCAGGCGCAGGGCGCCACCCCGTCCATCTCCCCGCCGGCAGCGTATGCCGATTCCATGCACAAAATCGGCCGGATGCGTTTGCCGCCGGCGAACAGGCTGTACCGCATGGCGCGGTGGATGGTTTCCGGAGGAGTCGATTCCGGTGGGACCAGGCGGTCCAGCTCCGCTTCCACAAGTTGCTGCTGATGGGCGAGGTATTCGCGCAGATTCATGCTTTCTCGGATTTTTCGGGGCGGAACGGTTCGGCGGCGATCTTACCCTCTTTGCGAATCAGCATCTCCACGCGCGTCTCCGCGTCTTCCAGCTGTTTGCGGCAGACATCGCTGAGATTCACGCCGCGTTCGAACAGTTCGATGGAACGCTCCAGCGAAAGATCGCCGCTTTCCAATTGTTTGACCGTTTTCTCCAACTCATCGAGCGAGGCTTCGAAAGTTTCGGCCGGTTTGCCGTCCGCTTGGCGTTCCGTCATCGACAACATTTTAGCAGGCGACCGCTAGCCTACCTCCTGCGCACGAACCTCCGGGATGTGCAGCTCCACTACCGCGGTCTCCGGCTGGAAATCGACCCGCAGATCCGAGGCCGCTCCATAGCAAATCGCCAGCCGCCGGCGGACGTTCTCGAGCCCCACTCCCGCCCCGGGCGTCGACTGCCCGTGCGGCGCGCCGCTATTCTCCACCGTCACCCGCAAACCGTCAAACCCGTGCGTGGCGGCAATGCGGACGAAGCCCGGCTCGGTGCGCTGCGCCACGCCATGCTTGATGGCGTTCTCCACCAGGGGCTGCACGGAGAGCACCGGGATGGTCACAGCCAGCGCGGCATCGTCCACGTCGATCTGCACCGACAGCCGGTCGCCCAGCCGGCTCTGTTCCACTTCCAGGTACGCTTTCACGATCTGCATTTCCTCCGCCAGCGTGACGAACGTCTTGTCGGACTGCAGGAAATAGCGGAAAATGTCGGCCAGATTCAGCACCATGCGGCGCGCGGTGGACGATTCGCGCGGGATGGTCCCGTAGAGCGTGTTCAGCGCGTTGAACAGGAAGTGCGGATTGATCTGCGACTGCAGCGCGCGCAGTTCGGCCTGGCTCACCAGCCGCGTCATCTCCTCCTGCCGCACCGATTCCAGTTTGCCGGCGATCTCCACTGCGGCCTTCGCCAGCTCGTCCAGGTCTTCGCCCAAATACCGCTGCCCGCCCTGCCGCCGCCCCAACAGGACGAGCCGCGAATTGCCCTGCGCCAGCCGGATCGGCACCGCGGCCTCGGCCCAATCGTGCCCGGCCACGGCGCCCACCACCGGCGCATGCCATCGGTTTTCCGGGTCCACCTCGGCCTGGCTGACGACGGCGAAGTCGTCAGTCCGCACGGCGGCGGCCATCGCGGAAGCGGCCCACTTCAGGTACTCCTCTTCGGAATCGAAACCCGGGCAGTCGCGCAAGGCCGTCCGCAGCGACGCCACTCTGCCTTGCCGGAAGACGGCGTGCGTGAGCAGTGCCTGCACGCGATTGCGCAGCCACGCGAAGAACACCAGGAACAGGCAGACGCTGATCAGTAGCATCGCCTCCGGCAAAGGCTGCAGCACGGCCCGCTCCACCAGCACCAGACGGAATGCCGCCTCAATCACCAGCGCCGCCAACAGCGCGGCCAGCAGGGCGTTCGCCAGGAAGCGCACGAACGCATCCAGCAGCACAAAGCGATAATCCTGCAAAAGCACGAACAGCGCCAGCGGAATGCCGGCGTGATGGACAATCAGTTCGCTCGACCATGCCTGGCTGGCATGCCCCGCGCCGAAGTGCAGAAAAGACATGGCGAACAGGGCCAGGCACATGGAGCCGGCGATCCGCGCTCCGTTCAATCTCCTCGGCCCTTTGCCGCGAAACGCCGCCTCGACGACGGCCAACGTGGTCAGCAGCAGGAACCCAATGGTAATCAGCAGCAGCGCCGCCTGGTGCAATTCCGGCCCGTTGCCGCGAATCTCCCAGAAATGCATGCCCACCGCAATCCCGCTGAGCGCGTATCCCAACGCCACCAGCTGTGGACGCGCCGTCCCCAGCGATACGTGCAGCAGCACCGCAGGCAGCAGACTCAGCACCGAAAAACTGATGGCGATCGCCAGATTCAGCCAAACCGCCGGAAGGTTGGGCCGCACCAGCACCACCAGCGACCCCAGATTCCATACCAGCGACAACCCGGCAGCCAACCCCGAGAGATACCGCCCCTTCAGCCCCGCCCATCCCTGCCCGCTAAACAGCAGCACCAGAAAAATGGCGAAAATCAGCGCGCCCCCGGCATGTCCCAGAATATTGATTAAGACGGGCTGATTAAAAGGCAGCATGACAGACTAACTCTTTCGCCTTTGTCATGAGCCCGAAGACCGCTCCCTCACGGTCGCGGCTCGGAAACGCAGTGTGCGGAAACCGAGCCGCGACCGTAAGGGAGCGGTCCCGGACGCGAAACCAGCTGACGTCCGTCTTCGCGCATTGCGACGATTCTCCCGAACCAAAGCTCCTCAGCGGCCTCTGCCACCTCAGCGTTCTCCGGTTTTGACTTTGACTTTGGTTTTCCTCAGCGTCTCTGCGTCTCCGCGGTGAATATTCACTTGGTTGCTGCAATGCCGCGCCGCATCTCCATCGTGAAATCACCATTGCAGCATCCGCCTCACCGCGCTCGCCTGCCGCTTGCTTACGATGAATTCCTGTCCGTTGCTTAACGTCAACAGCCACCGCTGACTGCTCATGGGACTCATCTTCCGCACGTGATTCACATTCACCAGCGCATTGCGATGCACCCGCTGGAATACCGACCCGCGCAACCGCTCATCCACGCTGCGCAGCGTCTGCGTCGCCATATACCGCTGCCGCGCCGTCAGTATCCACACGATCTCGCGTTCCGCCTGGAACGCCAGCACGTCGTCCAGATCCAACAGATAGTATTCCGAGCCGTTCCGCCCCACCACCTTGCGCCCCCGCGGCGCCCCAGCCGTGTCTATGCCCTCACTCAGATGCGCCAGCGATTCGGCCACCTCCCGGCTCTTGCCCCGCAGTGCCCGCGCGCGATCCAGAGCTTTTTCCAGCCGCTCCCGGCTCACCGGCTTGAGCAGATAATCCAGCGCCCCCGCCTCAAACGCGCGAATGGCGTGCTGGTCGTAAGCCGTCACAATCACCACAATCGGCATCGCACCCTCGGGCAGATGGCGGATCACGTCGAAGCCGCCCATCCCGGGCATTTGCAGGTCGAGGAAAACCAGGTCGGGCTTCAGCCGGGCGATCTCGCTCAGAGCATCGTTGCCGTTGGCCGCTTCCCCCGCGACCTCGACGTCCGCGAACGCCCCGAGTTCATCGCGCAACACCTGGCGCGCCACGGGTTCATCGTCCACCACCAGCGTGCGTATCGGCGCAGAGTCCACCTTCCAGGTAGTAACGCTAATACCGCCTGGTCCGTATGGAAAACTCATCGGTGAACTCAATTCTAGTGCGGGCGGGCCCAAAACTGCCATAAGCGGGATAACCGCCCTCATTTGGCTTTATCGGCAGCCGGCCCGCCCACCGGCAAAACCAGCCCGCTCACGGAATGTTCTATCCCGCCTGTCACGTAAGAATAGGCGTCTACCTCCATCTTAAGCAAACTTGTAGATATGCGAACCATCGCGGCCGTGCTGTTTTGTGCCTGTTCGGTCCTCGGCCAATCCATCGGCGCCGGAACCGTGGGCGGAAAAGTCACCGACCAATCGGGCGCCGTAATTGTCGGCGCCGTTGTCGGTCTCCAGAATTCCGCCACCAATTACCACCAGGCCGCTCGAACCGACGAAAACGGGGCCTACCGCTTCAACAACGTGCCGTTGAATTCCTACCGTCTGACCATCGCCGCACCCGGTTTTTCGAACTTCGGTCAGGACATCACCGTTCGATCCACCGTCCCCATGACTCAGGATGTGACGATGCAGATCGAAGGGCCGCAGACCACCACCGTTGACGTGACCGCGACTTCCAATACCCAACTGGACCTCAACCCCGCCTCTCACAACGATGTCGACCAGAGCATCATTAATAACCTGCCGACCACCGGCACCGGTCTTTCCGATCTGATTTCGCTCAGCACCCCCGGTGTGGTCGCCGATTCCAACGGCTTCTTCCATCCCCAGGGAGACCACGCACAAACCAGTTATGTGGTGGATGGCCAGCCGATCAGCGACCAGCAAAGCCGGGCGTTCTCTACTCAAATGCCCGAGAACGCGTTCCAGAACGTGGAAATGATCACCGGCTCGGCCGCCGCCCAATACGGCGATAAAACCAGCCTGGTAGTGGAAGGCGTCACCCGGTCGGGCCTCGGCAAACAGCCCTTCGGAGAGTTCGATGCCGATTACGGTTCCTTCGGCAGCGTCGGCGAGAAGGCGTCCTTCGGCTTCGGCGGACCTAAATTGGGCAACTTCATCGTCATCAATTCCGACCGCACGGGCCGCTTTCTCGACACCCCGGAATTCGACCCGATGCACGATATCGGCAACGACGAGACCATATTCGACCGCATCGATTTTCAGCCCACCAGCCACGACGCGCTCCACCTCAATCTCTTTACCGCCCGCAACTGGTTCCAGATTCCCAATTCCTACGACGAGCCCAATCAGGACCAGCGGCAGAAAGTGGTGAGCTTCAACGTTGCGCCGGGATACCAGCACACCTTCGGCACCAAGACGCTGCTTACCGTCAACCCTTGGGTGCGGCGCGATTTCGTGAACTACTACCCCAGCAGCAATCCCTTCGACGACACTCCCGCAACTCTCTCGCAGGATCGTCACCTGCTGAATTACGGCATCCGCGCCGACATCTCCTCGGTCATCGGCGCGCACAATCTCAAGGTCGGCACCGAGATCAAGCAGACGCGCCTGTTCGAAGATTTCTTCCTCGGGATTACCGATTCCACGTTCAATCCCGTCTGCGTGGACGCCAATGGCGATTCTGCCGGTCCACTCACGGTGACCAATCCGGATGCCTGCGCAGGCCTGGGCTTCACCGTCAACCCCAACCTGGCCCCCGGTCTCATACCGTACGACCTGACGCGCGGCGGCACGCTTTTCCATTTCCGCGATTCCGGCAAAGTCAACGAGTTCGCGTTCTACGGCCAGGATTCCTTCACCGTCGGGCGATTCACTTTCAATTACGGCTTGCGCGTCGACCAGTACAACGGCCTGAGCGAAAAGACCGGCATCGAGCCGCGCGGCGGCGTTTCCTACCTGCTCAAGCAGACCGGCACGGTGCTGCGTGCGGGATACTCGCACACCATGGAAACGCCATATAACGAGAATCTGCTGCTCTCCAGCGCGTCCGGCGTGGGCGGCCTCGCCACCAACGTCTTCGGCGCGTATGCCTCCTCGCCTCTGCGGCCCGGCCAGCGCAATCAATATAACGGCGGTATCCAGCAGCGCCTGGGCAAATACCTCCTGCTCGACGGCGAATATTTCTGGAAGTTCACAGACGCGGCTTACGACTTCGACGTCCTCTTCGACACGCCCATCACCTTTCCTATTTCCTGGCGGAAATCCAAGCTCGACGGAGTTGCCGGCCGCATTTCCACCACGAATTACCACGGTTTCCAAGCCTTCATAAATTTGGGTCACACCCGCGCCCGCTTCTTCGGACCGGAAGACGGCGGCCTGATCTTCAACTCACCCGTCGACGTCGGCGTCTTCCGTATCGATCACGACGAGGCCTACGAGCAGACCATGAACCTGCGCTACCAATTCCCCAAAGCGGGGCCGTGGATCGATTTCACCTGGCGCTTCGACACCGGTCAGGTCGCCGGCAGCGTGCCCGATCTGGCGGCCGCCCTCGCGCTCACTGCGGACGAGCAGTCAGCCATCGGCTTCTACTGCGGCAGTAACTATGCGACCCTCGGCAACCGCATTACCTCCTGCAGTGGAACATACGGCGCCACCCGCCTGGTCATTCCGGCGGCCGGGACCGAAAACGACGATCGCAATCCGCCGCGCATCGCCCCCCACAGCATCCTCGACCTCGGCATCGGCGACGACAACGTGCTGCACACCGAAAAGGTGAAGCTGACCATGAAGTTGTCAATCCTCAATCTGACTAACGAAGTGGCGCTCTACAACTTCCTCTCCACCTTCAGCGGCACCCACTTCGTCACGCCGAGGTCGCTCACCTTCACCACAGGCGTGGTGTTCTAGCGCGTTGTCCTTACCGAGCCGCGCGCGTAAAGTAAGCAAGCGGTTTCGGGCGCACATCGTGGTCCAGCAGGCGCCGAATCGTGGCGCGGACACTCCCGTCGGCAGCGCCGAGCAGGGGACAGTCCCTGCCGGGAGCGTCTCTGGCGGCAGAAACCGAGTTCGTTATCGAGACCGCTCCCTCGCGGTCTGGGTTAAGAACGTGCGTTACCGAGCCGCGCGCGTGAGCAAGCGGATTCGCAATTCTGCGAACTTGCCGACGTCACGCCTCGAAATATCGCTTGGGCGTCTGTCCCAATTCCCGCCGGAACATGGCGATGAATGCGCTGGCGCTGTTATATCCCAGTTCGCCTGCGACGCCGCTGACGTTCTCTCCGGACGCCAGGAGGCGCAGCGCGTGCAGCAACGTTTGACGGCGCTGCCACTGCCCCAAACTCATGCCCGTTTCAGCCCGGAACAACCGCTCCATGGTTCGACGGCTGGTGGCGCACTGCCGCAGGAGCACCTTCGTCGAGGAAGCGCCACCGGAATCGCGATTGGCCAGCGCCGCAAATTGCACGGCGCGCGTGTCGCGCGGCATGGGGAGTTGTAACGGCACCGCGATCAGCAGCTTCAGCTCGTCCAAAATTACACCGATCAGGCGCTTCTGTTCGGGGACTGCCGCATTCAAGGCGCCCAATGCCACCGTCCGCTGGATCAGCTCGCGGAGCAGGGGCGTGACATTCACCACCGAACATTCGCGCGGAAACGAGCGGCCGCCGCTCTTTCCCGGACGGACGTAGAGCATCCGCACCGCCACCACGCCGCTCATCTCCAGCCGATATTGGAAGCTCGCCGGCAGCCAGACGGCGCGGTGCGGCGGCACCACCCAGGCGCACGCGTCGGTGCGCACCGTGAGAGCGCCTCTGGTAGCGCAGACCAGTTGATGCCACATGCCCGCCGCCGGCGGCACCAGATATTGAGGAGAGATCTTCTGGCCGTGGCGAAAGGTGACGCCAAAGCTGCGAATCCGGACGGTGGCATCGTCCGCCTGGCGAAAATTCGACATCTATTGGCAAGATAGCGTAATACTGGCAGCCGGTCCAGCGGGTAGAATCCGGAAGAAGGAAATCGCCGTCATGTCCACTCCGGTCGCTCATTTCGCCATCAATGCGGACGATCTGCCGCGTGCCCGCCGCTTTTACGAGAACGTCTTCGGCTGGAAATTTCAGGCCTGGGGACCGCCCGGGTTCTACATGATCGATATGGGCGCCGCTAATCCGATGCCGCTGTTTCGCGGGTCGCTGCAGCAGCGGCGCGAGCTGGTCCCCGGCGTGCGCATGACGGGCTTCGAGTGCACCATTTCAGTACCCGATATCCAAGCTACGGCCGCGGCCGTGGAAGCCAACGGGGGCGCTATCGTGATGCAGATCTGCACGCTCGCCGGCATCGGGCGCCTGCTGTTTTTCCAGGATCCGGAAGGCAATCTTGCCGGCGCGATGCAGTACGACACAAAAGCCGAGTGAAGATGAAGATCGAATCGTTGGTGTGTTGGCAGCACTGCTCGGCGGTCTGACGGCTCTAGCCTGGAGCAATGTCTCGTGGGAGCCGATCGGCTGGCACGCCAAGAGCCTGCGCACATTTCAAAACGATAAGGAAGTGGCTGCTGTGATCTCATCGCACACGCTTGAGGATGGCGCCTATCTTGTGCCATACGGGATGCCGCAGGAAGCGCAGGACCGCGTGCGAAGAGGCCCGATCGTGTTTGCCGCGGTCCTCCGGGGTAGTATAGGATCGCTCCCGCAGCTGTTCATCGTGCAGATCGCCATCCTGTTCACCACGGCATTTTCTGCTGACGTGGCTGCTGCTGCCGGCCAGCGCTCTGACGTACGGCCGCCGCGTGCTGTTCCTCGCAGCGGGCGGGCTCGCCGCCTCCGCGATCATCCCAACTGGAACTGGTGGGCTTCTCGAATTCGTTCACCGCGGTCAACGTGGCCGATAACGTCCTCACGTGCTTTTTTTTGGCGGACTGGCGATCGCCAAAGTCGCGAAGTAGGTATCGGCGTGGCGCGGACTTCATTCAGTCGGCAGCGCCGGGACTCATCTCGGGGCGACGGTCGAGAAGAGCGAGGGACGGTTCCTGCCGGAAGCGTCTCTGGCGGCAGAAGCCTAGTTCGTTATCGGGACCGCTCCCTCACGGTCGCGGCTCGGTAGCGGCACACTGTGTTTCCGAGCCGCGCGCGTCAGCAAGCGGATTCAGCTTCAACCGAAGACGACGAGGTTTCCGGCCCAGCAGGCACGAGTGCCCGCGCCACGTCGCGCTTACTCCTTCGCCAGCTCGGCGAACACCTGCATCATTAGCCCGTGCGCCAGCACCGCCGAGGGATCGCGCTGCATTGCCCGATCGTAATGTTGCGCGAAATCGGAGCCGGATTCCGATGGCAGCAGCATCTCGCGCGCTTTGGCGATCAGGCGGGCAGCGTCTGCCGGTGCAGCCGGCTCCTTCTGGGCGAGCGTCTCATCCACGATCACGATGAATTGCGAGATCTCGCGCAACCAGGCGAACCACGGGTCGTCGAGCACCAACTGCAGATACTGCCCGGTGGACGTAATGCGCGCCACATCCCTCTCGTAGGCCGCGCGCTCCGAATCGAGCAGCGATTTGTGCCACCGCAGGAGCCCATTGCGAAGAGCGGTGAGATGGGGGCGGGTGAGATCGGACATTCGGTTTCATGTTACCGTGCCGTAACCATGTTGGGGGAAACTAGGGAGAATGAGTTTCCTCGACAATTTGGAGAACAACCTAAAGAGCCTGGAATCGCAAGAGGAGGGCAAAGAATCGGCCGAACGCTCGCGCCGCGCGCGGGAAAACGAGAGGGCGAGCGCACAGGCCGCGGCGCCATGGGCTGAAGAGCTGAAGAAAGGGGCGTTCACCGCCGACTTGCTCAAGCAAGCCGCGCGCATCGGTTTTTCGATGCGGCTGAAGGTCCACGTGGCCTGGCTCGGCACCACGCTCCGTCTGGAAGCGCGCGACCGGCGTCTGGAGCTTCGGCCCACGGCAAACGGCGTAGTTTCCGCATACCTTGAAGGCGGCGCGGAGACGCGCAGCGAGCCGCTCGATTTGAAGTCCGACGCCGGCGAATTCCTACGCCGATGGTTGGAACCGCCAATCGAGGATCGGACGTGACCGGCGGCGCTTGCGGGAAAACGTCCGCCGGATAGACTTGATAGATATGCAGACCCCGACTTTCGACCCCGGCCTGACCAAACAGGTGATCGCCCCCTTGCGGCGGGTGATTAGTGAGGACGGCCAGTTCAACGTTCGCCGCCGCGGTATCACCTGGCGCGATTTCCATCCGTACCTTCACCTGGTCAACATGTCCTGGCCAAAATTTCTGTTGTCGCTGTTCCTCGGGTACGTAGTGATCAACTCGCTTTTTGCCGGTGTTTATTTCGCTATCGGTGCGGACCAGCTCATCGGCGCGCGGACGGCTACGGCCTGGGGCACGTTCCTGAATGAGTTTTTTTTCAGCTCGCACACGCTCAGCACGGTGGGCTATGGCAACATCGCCCCTCGAGGGATGGCGGCGAACGTGGTGGCGACGTTCGAAGCATTAGTCGGAGTCTTGGGTTTTGCGGTCGCTACGGGCCTGCTCTTCGGCCGGGTGTCGCGGCCGTCGGCCCGCATCGGCTTCAGCGAGAATATGCTGGTTGCGCCCTATCAGGAGGGCACCAGCCTGCAATTCCGCATGGTCAACCGGCGTTCCAATTCGCTCATGGAACTGGAAGCCAAAGTGATGCTGATGACGGTGGATTCAGTCGATGGCAAGCTGCAGCGCAATTACAATTTGCTCCGCCTGGAACGGCCGCAGGTGTTGTTTCTGCCACTCTCCTGGACGGTGGTCCATCCCATCGACGAGGACAGTCCTATATGGGGCAAGACGGCCGACGATTTGGCGCGCCTGCAGGCGGAGGTGCTGATTCTGGTGAAGGGGTACGACGACACGTTCAGCCAGACCGTGCTGGCGCGCCATTCTTACCGGCACGACGAATTCGTGTGGAACAAGCGATTCGCGCCGGCATTCTTCGTCGACGATGAGGGCGACCTGGTGCTGGAGCTGAAGAAGGTCGGCGAAATCGCGTGAGCACGTGGCGCGGCCTTTAGTCTGCTGGGTCGAGACGACTCTTCTCGACCCGTCCCGCCGAGATGAGTCTCGGCATTAGGCAAGAGTGCCTGCGCCACTTTATTCGTATCGTAGCGCTACCATGGGGTCCACGCGAGACGCACGGCGGGCGGGCAGATAGGCGGCGGCGAGGGCCACGGCCGTCAGCGCCGCGGCGCCGGTGACGATGGTGAAGATGTTCGTGGCCGGCAGCCCGGCCATCAGACTCGCGGCGAAAGTGCGCGACCAGATCGCCAGGGGCACTCCGATGGCGAGACCGGCGCCGGCCATCCAGAGCGCGTCCGTCAGCACCATGCGGATGACATCTCTGCGCGAGGCCCCGAGGGCCATACGGAGACCGATTTCGTTGGTACGGCGGGCAACGGTGTACGCCAACAATCCGTAAATCCCGATAGCGACCAGCAAGGATCCCAGTGCGCCGAAGAGCGCGGAAAGCGTCGCGGTAAGGCGCTCGGGAACGATAGAAGCGTCCATCTGCGCGGCGAGCGTAGTCATGTTTTCCACCGGCACGTCCTTCAAGACTGAGGCGGCGGTGCGGCGCACGTAGGCCGATAAGGCCGCCGGATCGCCGGCCGCACGGATAGCGAAGCGGTGCGAGTTCACTCCCTTTTCGGAGAACGAGCAGAGGTAAGCGGTGCGTGGCGCGGGCTCGTGAAGGTCCAGATACTTGGCGTCTGCCACCACACCGACGATCTCGAACGGCTGGCCGTCGTGCTCCAGAGTGACGTGCCTGCCGATGGGGTTGGCATCGCCGAAATAATGGCGAGCCATCGATCGGTTGACGATGGCGGCATGCGACGAAGCCGCGTCCTGGAACGAGAATTCGCGGCCGGCCAGCAGGGGCGTACCGTACGTTTCGAAAAATCGCGGTGCGACCCAGTTGACGAAGACGCGCCGCTCCGGGGCGGCCGGCCGGTAGCCTTCCACGGTGGCATAACGGCTGGCCGCACCGCCCGATATCGGCGACGCAGCGCTCAAGGTGACCGAGCGAACGCCCGGAATGGCGGCAAGCCGATCGAGGAGTTCGCGGTAGGCTGCCGATAGTCGTGGGCCGGCATATCCGCTGCGCGCAGGATTGAGTGTGGCCAATAGAATGTGCTCGCGGCGGAACCCTAAGTCGGCATTCCGGAGGTCGGAGAGATGGCGCAGAAACAGGCCCGCGGCGCTCAACAGTACCACCGCGATCACCACTTGGGAAACGACGAGGCTCTTGCCGAACATCCGTCCGAGGCGAGTTTCTCCGGCGCTGCCAGTGCTCCGCAACGAGGACGCAGGCGCGGTGGCCATGGCGCATAGGGCCGGCGCGAGTCCGAAAAGCAATCCGGTGAGGAGCGCGGTTCCGGCGAGAAATAGCAGGACGCGGACATCCAGTCGTACGTCGAGCACCAGCGGGACGCGCCCGCTGGCCATGATTTGCGCCAGCCCGCGCGCTCCGAAATAGGCCAGCACCAAGCCGCACGCGGCGCCGCTCATCGAGAGCAGCAGCGATTCCGTCAGCATCTGGCGAATCAGCCGCAATCGCCCTGCGCCGAGCGACACGCGCAGCGCCATTTCGCGTTGCCGCGCCGCTCCACGAGCGAGCAGCATGCTGGCCATGTTGGTGCAGGCGATCAGCAGGAGCAATCCGACCACCGCCATCAGGAACAGCAACGGCTTGGAATAAACATCGCGCACGCGTCCCCAGGGAGGAACGTCGCGCGATAAACCCGCGGCGGCAGATTCCAACTTGAACTTCACCCGGCTCCAGTAGAAATCGCGGCGCAGATCGGATGCATCGATGCTCTGTTGGTACAGCAGCGAAAGCTCGGACTGCGCCTGTTTCATCGATACGCCAGGCTTCAATCGCCCCAGGAGCGCCACGTAAGGTGGCGCCGGGACGTGGAAGATGGCGGGCACGGCGGCGCTGGAGAGCCACATTTGCGTGCGGTATTCCGCGAAGATGCCGAAGAAATCCTTGGGCGCCACACCGACAATCGTCACCGGCACGTCCTGGATGGCGATCTGCCGCCCGACCACCGCGGGGTCGAGCCCGAACTGGCGTTTCCAATAAGGCCAGCTCAGAATGGCGACGCTCGCGGCGGTAGGGCGGTCGTCCTGGGGATCGATCAGGCGCCCAGCGGAGGGTTTCAGCCCGAGCAGCGCGAAGTAGTTGCCGTCGACGAATTCGCTATCCACTCCCGCGCCGAACGCGGTGACAGGCATCGGGTTGGTGGCGATGAGGCCGGCCAGCGACCGGTTGTGGTCGCGCAGGAAGCGGTACTGATCGAAGGTGGCGCCGTTCAACCACGGATCGGTAGGAACCAGGTGCAACAGATCGACCAGCGAGCCGGGATCGCGCACCGGCAGCGGCCGCAGCATCACCGTATCGATGAGGCTGAAAATCGCGGTGTTGGCGCCGATCCCGAGGGCCAGCGACACCACCGCAACCGCCGTGAACGCGCCATTCCGCCGCATCGTCCGCAGAGCGTATCGCAGATCCTGCCAGAGCATCCCGCACCTCCACGGACATTATACGGTGTACTAGTTAAATAATACAATACTATTTCCGCGTGAGCTCTTCGTTGGGTACGAATGTGCCCCCGTGGAGAAGAATATCGAGCACTTCATTGGATCGTGAATGGAAGGCGCCCTGTTTCTCCGGAGTGATGTGGTTGTGGTCGGACTCGATCATGGGCACCGCTTCCTTCGGTCCGGGAATTTGATTGAGGGCCGTCCAGATGCCCGCCGGCGGACAACTAGTATCGATGAATCCCATGGCCGCGAGCACCGGCGCTTTGATGCGCGAAGCGAAATTCACGACATCGAAATAGGGGGCCGTCGCCATCGCTCTCGGGTCCTTGGAGGACCAGTTCGGATAGCCGGCCTGGCGGCTATTTAGTTCGGCACTGATGTCGGCGCCCGCCGGTTCGTTGACAATCACCGCCGATACCTGCGGACGAAGGCCGGCGGTGACGAGGGCTTGCTGGCCTCCCATGCTGGTCCCCATCAGGACGAGCGTTTTGCCGTCCCAATCCGGCCGGCTGCAGATGTAATCCACCGCGCGCGCGTCGCGCAGATACATAGAGAGGAAGTACGAGGTCTCGCGATTCCCATTGCCGATCGCCTGGTAATTGGGAGGGACTCCGGCAGACTGGTTCGGCAGCATGTCGTGCGAGTCGACGTCGAAAGCCAGCCAGCCTTCGGCGGCGCGATCGGTGACGGTCTTCGGATCGAGGGCATACACACCGGCCCATTGGTAGATCACCAGCGCCGGAAACTTGCCCAGCTTGATCGGTTTAGCGAGGTAACCGCGAACGCGCGAGCCGAAGGCATCCACCTGCACGGTCGATAGTTCCACGCCGGCCTGCTCGGTCTTCATCGGCTCGATCACCGGCCGCATCGGTGTGATGCTGAGATATTGCAGTTTGTTCAGCCAAAACGCTTCGAAATCGGGTGGTCGCGGGACGGACGGTTTCAATTGCGTGGGGGCAACGGCAGCTCCCAGGTGAACGGCGGAAGCCGGCGGCGCGCCTTCGGCATTGACCGTCACATAGATCATTGCCGGTTCCTGGAGCGTGGTTTCGATGGTGGCGCTGCCGGAGGAGAGATCGAGCGTGCCCACCTTGATGGTGTCGAAGTTATTTTCTTTGATTTCGTAGTTAAATTTCGCCGCGGGCGCGTCTTTCGGAAGCGAAACCGTCCAGCCCGCTTTCTCCCCCAGGCGATAGATGCCAGTGCTGTGAAACGGCACAAAACTCAGCTGCTGCGATTGCGCCAGACACGCGAAAACCAGTAGCGCCGCGGTATAAAACGGAGAACGCGAGATGCGATTCATGTAAGCTTCCGGCACGATTTAGCATAGCAGCCGACCGCAGGGAGACGGTCCGGTTGCAGCCCTGCCGCTCATACGGGGCTTGAAAGACGCCCGGCGACACTGCATAATACCAGAACAAGGATGTCTGTCAGTAAACGCGTGGTTTTCCTATTCAGTGCTTTGTGCGCGGCGCAAACGCCGCGTCCAGCGGCGCCGATTCGCGTGGACCGGCGGATCGCCCTGGTGATCGGCAACGGACGTTATCCCTCGGGCCAGTTAGTGAACGCCGCCAACGACGCCGAGGCGATGGCTTCCGCCCTGCGAAAGTTGGGATTCGAAGTGCTCCCGCGCATGAATCTGGGCATCCGCGAGATGAGCGGCGCCGTCGACGAGTTTGCCTCCCGATTGCGCCCCGGCGACTTAGCCTTCTTTTACTACTCCGGACAAGCTGTGCAGGTGAGGGCGAAGTGGGGCATGCAGGTGCAGGATCAGAATTTCCTCATTCCGGTGGATCTCCAACCGACTCGCGAAGACCAGATTACTTACTCCTCCTATTCCATTTTCCGCCTGCTCGATGCGCTTCGCAGGACCGGCGCACGCGTTCGCGTAATCGTGCTGGATGCCCGGAGCGATTATCCCCTGCAGCGTTCCGGTCCCCCGGTGAGCGGCCTGGCGTCCATGCCCTCGACCCCGGACACGCTGATTTCTTATGCCAGCGCGCCAAACCGCGTCGCCGAGGAGAGTCCAGGCGGGCGGTACAGTCCGTTCACCAGCAGTCTTCTCCGCGAGCTGTCCGCCCCGGAGCCGACCCTGTACAGCGTCTTCGATCGGGCTCAGGTGGATGTCCGGAACATTACCGGCGGCCGGCAAGTTCCGTACGTGAATCACGACTTGATAGGGGACGTTTACCTGACGGGCCGCACCCCGTCGGCAACAAAAAACGGGGGTGGGCATCCGTCGTCGCCCAACCAGCAGCCTACTCCTCCGCCGGTGTCCGCGGAGCCGCCAACCTCGAGTAATCCGACGCCAGGGGTAGTGCCTACGGGTTCGTCCCCGCCTGGCTCGGGGGTTCCCCCGCCGCAGACTGCCACGGAGCCGACCCTACCGGACATGATGGCGAATTCGCAGGCGAGCGCGGAGGAGCGAATCGCCCGTTTCGGCAACATCGAAGCACCCGATCAAGCGCCGATAGAAAAGGAATTCTCCGTCGTCGTATCGCTGACGCGCGAGAAACTGACCAATGAGACCAGCGTCGTGTCAACAGGCGACGGCGTTCACACGACTGCCGAAGGGGCGCTCGATTTCGCGTGCGCCCAGCCGTGCGTCATCGACGCCGTCTTATTTGCGCCCGGCTTCGATATCACCTCGGGGTCCAACACTACCAAATTCCGGCTGGAGGCCGACCGCGACGCTCCGCCGGCCCGATTCACCCTGAAAAGCCGGCCAGGAATCGCCAATGCAGCGTCCGACCTCACCGTCGACCTCTGGCATGACAACGCTTTCATAGCGAAGATCAAACGCCGGATTGCGATCGGCCGGCCGCCGGTGAAGCAGCCGGAGCCGCGCATCACTACCGCCGCAGTCAATTCGAGGCCCGGGATGGTTCCGGATCTTACGGTACGCTGGGAAGAAAGAGACGTGGGAGGTTTTCATTTCTGTCAGGTCACGGTGGAAGCTCCCGGTTTGACTCCCCAGCCTACCGACACGTGCACCCCGGGCGACCAGATCGAGAAGTTCCTGGAACAGCGCTACCAGGGTGTCCTGAAAACCACGCTGCGCGGAACCAAGGCAGCGGGATCCGATGCGCGGCGCAGTCCACAGCAAATCGCCGCCCAGTTGCGGGGCCTTGGCCGGGAATTGTACGACCACTTTGCCACGGCGAGTTTTCGCGCGGCGCTGCAAAACCTGCGCACCCAGGCGGCGGCGAATCCCGGCGAGCCGCTCACCATCCAGATCGATACCAACAATCCAGCTCTGCCATGGGAGTTGATGGTTCCTTGCGCCGCCGACGAATGCGGATTCCTGGGCATCGATTATCAGGTCGCAAGGTGGCATATCAGCGACGCGGCGCCTGCCCTATCGCCGCAGACCATCAGCGGCTCGAAGATCGACGTGCTGGCTCCCCATTATCAGGGGGCCGCGTACCTGCCCAGCCAGCAGCGGGAATTGGCAGCACTCACGCGCATGCCCGGCTACCAGGCCGTCGGCGGGAGACTGGATGACTTTCGCCGCGCCTTTCAGTCGCGCGATGCCGGCATCCTGCACTTCGCCGGGCACGGACAAAGTTACCAGGGTTATCAGATCCGAATGGAGGACTCGCCCGCCGACCCGACCATGCTGCGCGGATGGAGCCATGCCGCCGGGCAGCGGTTGTACTTCTGGAATGCCTGTGATTCGGGCCAGGAGAATACCGTCGCGGGGTTTGTGGATGGTTGGGCGCCGGCGCTTCTGGAGAACGGCGCCGCTGGATTTATCGGCGGCTTGTGGCCGCTGGGGGACGCGGCTGCGGCAGACTTCGCCGAGAGATTCTATCAGGCCATGAAAGCTGAGGAAGATGCATCGGATGGCGCTTCGGTCGCCCGACTGGTGCAATTGGGAAGGCGGCGCTTTCTGACCACGGGCGATCCCACTTACCTAGCCTACGTATTTTACGGCGACGTGCGGCTGCGGATTACGAAGTGAGTCGTCCCCGTTTACGGGGAACGCGACTTGCGATTGGTGTAAGCTTCCGGCACGACGCGGGATAAGAACCTTGCGGATGTCCGCTGTGTTTGCTGTCATAAGGGCAAATGCGGAAGGTGCTGGCGGTAATCGGTTCAGCGATCTTCCTGGTGCTCGCGCCGGGATTCGTCGCCCCGGATTAGTTCCGTGGTGGATCTCGCAATGGCGGTTCGCGCCGCCATTCCTCGGACTGGCCGTGCTCCGCCTGGCCGGAGGGATTCTTCTCGCGCTGGGGATCGCGAGCGTGCTGGAATGCTTCGCACGATTTGCACTGCGCGGAATCGGCACTCCCGCGCCGGTTTTCCCCACACGCCATCTGGTGGTCACGGGACTGTATCGTCACGTGCGCAATCCCATGTATATCGCCGTGGTGTCCATGATTTTCGGCCAGGCGTTGCTCTTCGGCGACCTCGAGCTGCTGGAATACGGCGCGCTGGTCTGGCTTCTGTTTCATCTCTTTGTGCTGATTTACGAAGAACCCACGCTGCGATCGACCTTCGGGGCCGAGTACGAGTCGTTCCGCGCAAAAGTGCCGCGCTGGATTCCCGATTTCAAAAACTCGCGATGAGCAGGCGTGCGCGACTTGGAAATGGAATCGCCGACCTCTGGGGGGCAGGCAATCATGCTTGAAGGTCGGCTTTCCCGCCGGGCCACCTGAAAGACGTGGGGCCCTCTGGGCATAGCCCGCATTTGCTGCCCCACACAGATGTCCACGACAGGTTTTCGACCGTGCCCACTCGAGGACCCCATTAGCCTTGCGCACACTTTCGCTCGGTTACCAGCCGTTTTGAGGGTGAATGCGATGGATTCCCGATTTCAAAAGCTCGCGGGGAGCAGCGCGCCGCACACCCGCAATGATAAAATAAGCCGACCAACAAAACATGGAACGCGCCAGCAAGCTCATCCGAGGGATGAAACTGCCCCTCGACACACTCAGCGGTGAAGAACTGGCGTGCGCCGTCTGGCCTCAGGCCGTCGGCAAGAAGATCGCTGCCCACACGCGCGCGGCAAAACTGGTCCGCACGCGCCTGGTGATTGAAGTGGAGGATGACACCTGGCGGCGCCAGTTGAACGCGCTCAGCCGCCACATGGTTTGGAATCTGGAGCAAGTTCTGGGCAAGGGCATGGTGGAAGACGTCGAGTTTCGGGTGGTGCCGCGCCGCCGCGAACCGCAACGCGCCCCCGCAGCCGTGCCTGCCCTATTCGCCAACAAATCCGCCAACCAATCGGCCGACGAATCGGCCGCCATCGCCGACCCGGTGATGCGCAGCATCTATCGGGCCGCCCGCAAAAAGGCACTGGCGTGAAGATCACCGAAAAGGAAGTTCGTTACGTTGCCGGGCTGGCGAACTTGCAACTCAGCGAAGCGGAAGTCGCCAAATTCCAGTCCGACCTCAACGGCATCCTGGAGCATATGGACAAGCTGAAAGAGATCGACACCACTGGAGTCGAACCGATGGCGCAAGTGCTTTTCGGCGCCGGAGAGACGGCAACCGTGCGGGAGGATGTGCCGGTACCGCCGCTCGGAAACGAACCTGCCCTGGCGAATGCGCCGCAACCGGGCGCCGGATATTTCAAAGTGCCCCAGGTGATCGAACGCTGAACCATGGACATTCCTGCTCTGACAATCGACGCCGTAAGGGATGGCCTGCTCTCGCGCCGTTTCAGCGCGGCCGATCTGGCCTCTGAGGCAGTGCGCTTCGCGGAAGCCGAAAACGCGAAGACCAACGCCTATCTTCGCTTCTCGCCCGAACGCGCGCTGGCGACCGCGCGCCGCGTGGACCAGCAGATCGCCCGCGGTGAAGATCCGGGACCGCTCGCCGGTGTTCCGGTGGCCGTGAAAGACGTCATCGTCACGAAAGGCGTCTGCACGACGTGCGGGTCGAAGCTTTTGGCGAATTACATCCCTCCGTACGATGCCACGGCGATCGTGCGAATCGAGCAGGCCGGCGGGCTGGTCATCGGCAAGACCAACTGCGACGAGTTCGCCATGGGATCTTCTAACGAAAACTCGGCCTTCGGACCGGTACGCAATCCGGTGGCGCTCGATCGCGTGCCCGGAGGGTCAAGCGGCGGATCGGCGGCGGCGGTGGCGCAGGGCACGGCGGTGGTGGCGCTTGGCTCCGACACCGGCGGGTCCGTCCGCCAGCCGGCCTCGTTTTGCGGGGTGGTGGGCGTCACACCCACATACGGCCGCGTATCGCGCTATGGACTGACGGCCTTCGCCAGTTCGCTCGATCACATCGGACCGTTCGGCCGCTCGGTGAAGGATGCCGCCACCCTGCTGCGCGTGATCGCCGGCCGGGACGCCTGCGACGCAACCTCGGCCGAGGCTCCGGTGCCGGATTATGCGGCGCTCCTCGACGGCAATATAAAAGGCTTGAAGCTCGGCTTGCCCCGCGAGTATCTAAAACAACTGACGAGTGAAACCGGCGCCCTCATTCATCGCGCCGTGGATGTCTTCCGAAAGCTGGGCTGCGAGGTACGCGAAATCAGCCTGCCGGCCACCGATTACGCCATTGCGTGTTATTACATTATCGCTACAGCGGAAGCCAGCTCCAACCTCGCAAGATACGATGGCGTACGCTACACTTTCCGCTCGGAACATAGCGATACGCTTTCCGATATGTACCGAAACACACGCGGCGAGGGCTTCGGAGCCGAGTGCAAGCGGCGTATCATGCTGGGCACCTACGTGCTCAGTGCGGGATACTATGATGCGTATTACCTGAAGGCTCAGAAAGTGCGGGCGCTCATCGCCCGTGATTTTGCGAACGCGTTTCAAGAGGTGGATGCGATCGTGGCGCCGGTTTCGCCGTTTCCGGCTTTCCGGCTGGGCGAAAAAGTAGACGACCCAATCGCCATGTACCTCTCCGACATCTATACAATTACCGGCAGTTTGGCGGGCATTCCGTGCATGAGCGTACCTTGCGGAATGACCTCCGAGGGCCTGCCGGTAGGAATGCAGATTTTGACCGGGCATTTCGCCGAGACCACGATGCTTCGGCTGGCGGATGCCTTCGAACGAACTCAGAGAGAATAAAGGAGACTGATATGCCATTCACACTGCCGCCGCTGCCTTATGCGCCAGACGTTCTGGAGCCATACATCGACAAGATGACGATGGAAATTCACCACGGCAAGCATCACAACGCTTACGTCACCAACCTGAACAAGGCTTTGGAATCGGCGCCCGAACTCGCGGGCAAGACCGTAGAGGAATTGCTGGCCGACAATTGCGCCATCGTTCCCGAAAAGATCCGCACCGCCGTGCGCAACAACGGCGGCGGCCACATCAACCACTCCATGTTCTGGACCATCATGGGTCCGGGCGCGGGCGGAGCTCCGGTGGGCAACGTGGCGCAAGCCATCACCGGCACCTTCGGCAGCTTCGATAGCTTCAAAGAAAAAGTCAATGCCGCCGGCGCGACACGATTCGGCTCGGGCTGGGCCTGGCTGGTCAAATCGGGTGGTAAGATCGACATCGTTTCCACCGCCAATCAGGATAGCCCCGTGATGGAAGGCAAGTTTCCCGTGATGGGGATCGACGTCTGGGAGCACGCGTACTATCTGAAATACCAAAACCGCCGTCCGGATTATCTGGCCGCATGGTGGAACGTAGTCAACTGGCCGGAAGTGGAAGCGCGCTTCAACTCCGCGAAGTAAATTGAAGACGCGGGGCAGGCCTACCCTGCCCCGCTCGCCCCTCTATGCGCACATACGATCTAATCGTCATCGGCTCCGGGCCTGCCGGCCAACGGGCGGCCATTCAGGGGGCAAAATGCGGCCGCCGCGTCGTCCTGGTCGAGCAGCGCGAAATCGTCGGCGGCGTCTGCGTCAACACCGGAACCATCCCCAGCAAGACCATGCGCGAAGCCGTCTTGCATCTCTCCGGCTTCGAATACCAGGGCATCTACGGCGTCAACTATCACGTCAAAGACAAGATCACCATGGCGGACCTCGGATTCCGCGCCAACCAGGTGATCAAGACGGAATCGGACGTGATGCAGGCGCAACTGGCGCGCAATGGCGTGGAAGTGCTCCACGGTAAGGGCAGCTTTCTCGCGCCCAACCAGATACGGGTGGAGAATCCGCGCGGCCAGGCCGATCTCGAGGCCCAGATCATTATCGTAGCGACGGGCACCAAGCCCGCGGTATCGCCGACCGTGCCCATCAACGGGCGCAATATCGTAAACAGCGACCAGATCCTGAGCATGCCGGAAATTCCTAAGACGCTCATCGTGGTGGGCGGAGGCGTCATCGGCGTGGAATACGCGTGCATGTTCGCCATCCTGGGAGTGCGCGTGATCCTGGTGGAGAAGCGCCCGCGCCTGTTGGAATTCGCCGACAACGAAATTGTGGAAGCGCTGTCGTACCATCTGCGCGATCATCGCGTCACCATGCGGCTCAATGAGGAAGTCGCCAGCGTCGCCGAGACCCCGGAAGGCGGAGTTGTCGCGAATCTGCAAAGCAACAAGCGAATCGTCGGCGACACGCTGCTGTACGCCGTGGGGCGCTCCGGCAATGTCGACGATTTGAACCTTCCGGCTGCCGGCTTGGAAGCCGACAATCGCGGCCGCATCGCGGTGGATGCCAATTATCAGACCAAGGTGCCGGGCATTTATGCGGTCGGCGACGTGATCGGTTTTCCCAGCCTCGCTTCCGTCTCCATGGAGCAGGGCCGCACCGCCGCGGCGCACGCCTTCGGGCTGAAGCTGCATTCGAATCCCGCCACTTACCCGTATGGGATTTATACCATTCCCGCGATCTCTTTCACCGGTAAGACCGAAGAGAAACTGACCGATGAGGATGTCCCCTACGAAGTCGGCCTGGCTTACTATCGCGAGACGGCGCGCGGACAGATCAAGGGCGATACCACCGGGCGGCTGAAGATCATCTTCCACAGGGAAACACGGGAGATTCTGGGCGTACACATTATCGGCGATGAGGCCGCGGAACTGGTGCACATCGGCCAGGCAGTTATGATCCTGAAAGGCACCATCGATTACTTCGCGGATACCGTATTCAACTATCCCACCCTGGCCGAATGTTATAAAATTGCCGCCTTCAACGGACTTAACAAGTTGAAGTAACGATCAGCGCCCAGTTACCCTTCGAGCGCACCTCGCGGCTGGGTGGAAGTGCGGCTTTCACCTGTTCCACTTCGGGGGTCTCCAGACCGCTTACCAGCAGAAATCCATTGGGACGCAGCACGCGCACCAGATCCGGCGCGATCTGCACGATGGCTTCCGGGCTGATGTTAGCGACCACCAGATCCACCGATGCTGTCGCTACGGCGTTCACCGATCCTACAAATCCGCTGCCCGCGATTTCCACTGCGACGGGATCGGTATCGCAGGCATAGACTTTGCCCGCGCCCAGCAGCGCCGCCGCCTGCGCCAATATGCCCGACCCGGTGCCGACATCGAGCACTCGATCGCCGGCCTTGACGAACTCTTCCAGCGCTTCCAAACATAGCTGCGTGGTTTCGTGGACGCCCGTGCCGAAGGCCATCCCCGGGTTCACCACGATGCGAAAGCGGCCTGCCGGCGTAGGATCGTTCCGCCAGTCCGGCGCCAGGAAGAAGCGCGCGCCCACTTCCATGGGCTGCAGCAGATCGCGCGCCGATTGCACCCAGTCGCGATTGGCTTCCACGCGCCAAGTCGAGCCGGGGAACAGTTGCAGCAGTTCGTCACGATCCTCACTGTCTTCGAAGAACGCCCGTACGCGCGAATTGCTCAGTTCCACAATGCCGGCGGAATGATGATCCCAAAGGTCGGCGATCAGCAATTCCCGATCGTCGGGATCGCATTCGATTTCGAGAGAGAACATGTTCGTTATGATAGGGGAGAGTCCCCATTTATACAATGAAACTGCAAGGTATTTTCCCTCCGATTACAACTCCGTTCGATCATAACGGCAACATCTACTCGACCAAAGTGCAGCACAACGTGGAGAAGTGGAACCGGACGTCGCTTTCCGGCTACGTCGTCATGGGCTCGACTGGCGAGAGTGTGATGCTGACCACCGAAGAGAAGTATCAGTTGTGGGAAATGGTGGCCAAGCACGCGGCGAGCGAGAAACTGCTGATCGCCGGCACAGGCATGGAGAGCGTACGCGAGACGGTCGCGCTTACCAATTGCGCGGCGGCTATGGGGTACAAGGCGGCTATGGTGCGCACGCCGCATTATTACAAGAATCTGGTGAACCGTTCCGACGCGCAGGTGCTCTACTATCGCGCCGTGGCCGACCAGTCGAAGATTCCGCTCATCATTTACAATTGGCCGCAAGCGACCGGCGTCGACATTCCGGTGGACGCCGTGGTGGCGATTTCCGAGCATCCCAACGTGATCGCCATCAAAGAGAGCTCCGGCAGCCTTGAAAAAGTAATGCAGATGATTCGCGAAGTGAAGCATGGATTTCAGGTGCTGGTCGGATCGGCGCCCACACTCTGGCCGTCCCTGCTCATGGGCGCGTGCGGCGCGATTCTGGCTTACGCTAACGCGGCGCCATATTCGGTGATCGCTATTTGGGAGGCGTACCGCACACGCGAAGAGGCCGCCGGCCTCGACTGGCAGAATCGCATCGGCCGCGCCTCTACGTTGGTTACCGTGAAGTACGGAATCCCCGGCCTGAAATACGCCATGGATCTTAATGGATACTACGGCGGTCCGCCGCGTTTACCGCTCAGTGTGCCCACGGAAGCTGCGAAAAAAGAGATTGAAGAGGCGTTTCGCGATATCAAAGGGTAATGACGACGTGGCGCGGACTTCAGTCTGCTGGGTCGAGACTCATCTCGACCCGTCGCGCGAAGATGAGCAGCCGAACATCGCGGCTCCGCATCGGCAGACTGCGTTCCCGAGCGGCCCCGATAACGCACTCGGTTTCTGCCGACAGAGACGTTTCCGTGAACGACCAATCTGACAACCGGTGCGCCTTACGCCGACCCGTTACCCGCGCCTGCGCATCAGCCGCCGCACCGCTGCGGCGCACTCTTCGACTCCCAGCAAATACGCCGCCGCGAAATAGACTGCGCCGTACGTGCCGATAATCAACGCGCCGAACACTACTGGATGTCGACCGCCGAGAGCGGACTTCACACCCCAAGCAACGGCAGCCGCCACCGCGGCCGACGCCCACAATTTGGCGACCAGAGACGCCGGCAGTCCTGTCTGTCCGATGCGCCGATTCAGCGTGCGCCGCAACAGCGTGAACTCCACCCAACCGGCCACACCCGCCGATGCTGTCAATCCCGCCGCGCCCCAGCGAGGCTCGATCCCGATCAGGCGCGGCAGCGGCAGCGCGCACAGATATCCCAGTCCGGTAGTCAGCGCCACGCGGATCACCGCGAATCGCAGTGGCGTCCGTGTATCGCGCAGAGCGTAGTAGGTGGAGGAATACAGACGGCCGAGAGTCGATGCGAGCAGTCCCACGGAAGAACCGGCGATGATACCCCAGACATACGTCGAATCGGCGCGGTGAAACGCGCCGTGCTCGAACAACACGGATGCAATGACGCCCCCGAGCGCGAGAAACGCCATCGCCGAGGGCACCACGAAGAAGGCAATCTGGCGGAGCCCGGAATCCAGACGGCGCCGCAGGTAACCGGTCACCTGGCTGGCGTCGCCCAAAGCGCTCGACATCGCGGGCAATTCTGCCGCCGACACCGCCATGCCGAATAGACTGACGGGCAGCGTGTAGAGCGTCTGCGCGTTGGTCAACCCGGCTACTGCGACCTCGGGCAGATAACTCGCCAGAAAGACATCCACGTAAGCGCTGATCTGCACCACGCCGCGGCTGATGAAGACCGGAACGAAATTGCGGACTACTTCGCGGACCTGTGGGTCGTGTGTCTCCAGCCGCACACGAATGCGGCGCCCCAGACGCAACACCACCGGCAACTGAATACCGAATTGCAGCGCACTCCCGATCACCGAGCCCCACGCGAGCGCCACGATCAGGCTCTCCTGGTTGATTCGCCGGGAAATCAGCAGAGTTGCGATCATCGCCAGGTTCCACAGCACCGGCGCCGTATACGAAAGGAAGAATTTCCGGTGGCTGTTCAGAATTCCCAGGCACCACGCGGAAAGCACCAGCACTCCGGCCCCGGGGAATAGGATGCGAACCAGCCGGATGGTCAGCGCGCGGGTCTCGCCCTTGAAACCACCGACGATCACGTACGTAACAAGGGGCGCAGCCAGCACGCCGAGTAGCACGATTACCGCCGTAACGAGCGCTAGAATGGCCGCCACCGCACCAGCAACTCGGCCCGCTTCCTCCTCGTCGTCCTCGGCCACCAGCTTCGCGTAAACCGGGATAAAAGAGGCCGAGAGCACGCCCTCGCCGAACAGCGTCTGCAGCATGTTGGGGATGCGGAACGCCGCGCCCCACGCGGCGGCTATCGGGGAGAGCCCGAACACTCCCGCAAAAATCCACTGGCGGACAAATCCG